>VFQT010001776.1_pt1 | contig 24455 bp, 16 predicted proteins | sample 3512381 | NCBI WGS metagenome assembly VFQT01 (sample SAMN10412376, study PRJNA504923) | tailings metagenome | isolation source: Relicate 2 Philex TSF3 active mining site | place: Philippines: Tuba, Benguet | collected 2017-08-29
CGAATACCCGGGGCGTTGCCCCGGGCTAATATGTATCGCGCCGTTGGCGCTCTAAGGCAATTAGGGCCGAAGGCCCGACCTATATCGGGCCGGGGCATCGCCCTGGCTACGCATTACAAGCCCCCTTATCCAACGATAAGGCCTCGTTGTGCGCGCATGCGTTGTTCTTGTTGTTGTATGAGCTCGGGAGCTGCACCGAGATACGCAAGGACATGCGTAAAGACGCTGATGCTAGATTCGAATTCTTCGACGATTACAAGATCTGCTCCCTTTTCACGGACAGCACCGCAATCTTGCAGGTAGCGCGACCGAACGATGATCTGTACGTCAGGACGCATGCGACGGATTGCTTCGACGCCGCGCACGAGGGCCATGGTGTTGTTGATGGCAACAATGACAACAGCTGCGTCGCGTACGCCCCCTCGCTGTAGCGTTTCCACATCGGTAATGTCGCCAGCGATCACTGGCTCGCCCCGCTCACGCATGCGTGCTACAGTATCACGATTAAGCTCGATGATGCTGTACGGAATGCCTGTTTCCTTGAACACGTGCGCTACATGTGTTCCTAATACGCCACCACCAATGATCACCACCATTGGCTTCTTCTTCTCATCGTTTGGTGTCTCGAGCTTAATCATTCCACGCTCATCGTCCATGCTCCATCGACGAAGTGCGGGAATCGCATTCGCCAACGGTACGACACGTTCGGCAACATGTGGCGCGAAGGTTACAAGCGTTGGCGTGATGATCATCGTCACAATGATTGCAACCAGCATGTTCTGGAAGTCTGTTGACGAGATTACTTGATACTCAACACCAAGAGAGATCAACAGGAATGAAAACTCCCCAACCTGCGCCAAGATCATTGCCGCCATCACAGCAGTGCGAATAGGAAGTCGCAGGGCGATAAGAATTGCTGCAACAACCAACGCATTGACGAGCAAGACAAGAACAGCTGAGCCAATATTCGTTGGCAGAGCAACGAGATTGACCTTCACGAGCAGGCCTACCGAGAGGAAGAAGACGCTCGTAAACGCATCACGCAAGGGCTGAAGGGTTTTCTCTAGGAGATGACTTTCCTCACTGCCTGCAATCGCCATTCCGGCAATGAATGCACCAAGCGCCATAGATACACCAGCAATCGATGTAATCCACGCAGCACTGAAACAGAGTCCGAGCGCACCAAGAATGAGCACCTCCTGGTGATTCGTGCGCGCAACGTAGGCCATGATGCGCGGCATGAGCTTGCGCATGCCAACAAGCAGACCGCCAGTTACACCAATCAGCACGAGGATGCGTGCAATTGCATCAACAATCTCAATGTCACCACCGAGAACGTCAACGAGCCACGTTGTGAGTAGCGTGGGATGCGCAGAGCCATGCTCGGATAACATTGTCACGACGATCATCATCGGGACAACAGCAATGTCTTGAAAGATTAGAATCCCGAGTACCGCTCGACCATGGGGCGCATGGAGTTCTTTTCGATCACTCAAGAGCTTGGTACAGATCGCTGTCGAACTCACGGCCATTGCCAAACCAATGAGAATAGCCCCATTGATGTCGAGACCAGAGCCCGCCCACTGTCCGGTGAGATATGCTCCAACACCGATGACTATTGAACTGAGTAGGACTTGTAAGGGGCCACCAATGAACACAATCGATTTCAGCTTGCGCATGTCGTCGATTGAAAACTCGAGGCCGATCGTGAACAACAACAGCACGATACCGAGCTCCGAGATCGAGGAGATGATCGCGTCTTGTTCAACAAGGCCGAATCCAGACGGACCAAGGATGAGCCCCGTAGCAATCAAACCAATAATCGGTGGAAGCTTGACGCGCTGAAAGATCATCACAACCGCAAGGGCTCCGACGCACAGGAGTACAAGCTCGTCAAGGAATTCAAGCGTGTGCATTGCGCTCTCCAAATGCCGCCGTGCCTACACGTACAATCGTGGAGCCTTCGGCAATCGCCCATGCAAGATCGCTCGACATCCCCATGGAGAGTTCCGTTCGCGTGCCGTTGGCTGCGTCATAGGCATCACGAATACCTCGCAACGTAGCGAAGCACCTACGAACTGTCGTCTCGTCATCACTGAGGGCACCAATCGTCATGAACCCAACAATCCGCAGCGCCGAACACGTTTGTACGTGATCAACAAGCATCCACACATCTTCCGGCGCAACACCATGCTTCGATGCTTCACCGGACGTGTTGACTTCGATCATGACATCGATGGGTGTTCCACGCTTTTCGCACGTGCGCTGTACTTCGTCGGCAAGACTGACGCGATCGATAGACTGAATGCATGCTGCTCGACAGACAACGTCGCGCACCTTATTGGTCTGTAGATGACCGATAAAGTGCCATGTGATATCAGCATCAGTAAGTGCGTCTACTTTGGGTACGAGCTCTTGTACGCGATTCTCGCCAAAGAAATGCTCACCCGCGGCAAGCGCCTCACGCAAGGTCTCTGGTGTCTGTGTCTTTGTCGCAAGCATGAGCCGCACTTCTCGAGGATCGCGTCCAGCTGCCTGAGCAGCGACACGGATCTGTTCGTGAATACGAGCAACGTTGGCGCGAATGTCTTGCATTGGGTTGTTTACTTGACGATGCTGAACGAACGAGAACGTACGACTGATCCTTGTGCTACCGTTACAACGTACGTGCCTGCCGCATAACTTGCGAGCGACACATCCTGACACGGCGTTGCGCATACCTGCTGATACACGTCACGGCCGTCAAGGGTTGTAATGCGGAGATTCCACACTGCAGACGATTCAAACGGTGAGCAAAGTGTTACGCGATCACTCGCTGGATTTGGCTCCACACGAATGCCAACATTGTTCTGTTCGGTTGCATCAACCGATGTAAGGATGCCTGTTACGAACGACCGTCGGTCAGAGAATGGACCACGAGCATCAATGTCTTGCGCGCGCACACGCCAGAAGTAGCGCTTGTTGTTTTCGAGTCCGCGCACACGCACAGTAGTGTCAGCAAGCTCGTCTACCTTTGCAACAATTGGGTTGAAGGCTGCATTCGTGCCTACCTCAACTCCGTATCCCACTGCCCCTGGCACGCGATTCCACACAAGGTCCACTGCAGTAACTGCCGTTGCACCAACCGCCGGACTCACCAGTACTGGCGGACGAATTTGCGTCAGGAAGGACCACGATTCCGACGTTCCTCCGCCACCACCACCGCCATAGGCTTCAACATTCCAGAAGTACTGGACGGGTCCTGCTTCGAGTGTCACATCCATGAACGCAGCTATGATACCTGAGAACACGGCAACTGAATCCGGACGGTCTGCACGCCAGAGTCGCAGGGTGTAGCTCACACCTGTGTCTACAGGCGACCACGTGAGTGTGGTATCGAGTCCGATGCCACGATCCATATTCGCCGGAGTCCGAAGTTGTACACGCGCTGGACGGTCTGGAAGCGAGGTGATGCGACCCGTAAACGTCCCACGTCCATGCGTTGCGACAGCGATCTGTCCATCGGACTGACGAGCAATCACCATGTCACATGGCACATTGCCAATATCCTCGGGTGCTGCCTGCGTCCATATTGTCGACATGCCATTAGTTTGTGGTGTGAAGTACATGCCTGTTGATGTTGCAACAACAAGTACTGTTGTAGCATCCGACATTGTAGCAACTGCAAGCCAATTCACTGCCGGACCACTCCCAGCGCCCGATGGCTGATCCTCGAGATTGCCAGATATCGGTGTCCACTTCGCTCCAGCATTCGTCGACTCCCAGATACTCACAACGCCGTAGTTCGAGAAGCATGCATAGACGTGATCTGGATTCGATGGATGGACCGTAAGTGAGTTCACAAATGCGCGTGGCATCGTTGCGCCCGTGATATCAATCGGTTGAGGCATTCCTTCTTGAGCACGCTCAATGCGAAAGATCTTACCATTCGACGTCGCGTAGTACACACGATGGTCCTTCGACCCCGCAGGTGATGTAGCGCAGACAGCAGAGATCTGCGCCGCTCCAACGTTTGTGCTTGAGAGCGAATCCCAGTTGACGGACGACGAATCGTTGACATCACGCGGAAGGTCACGCAGATCACTGTTACGCCAGAGAATCTCACCGCCTGCGAGATACATCACATGATCGTCCACAGGGTGAAGCACATACGGATTGATGAACAGGAAGTTGTCGCTCCCTGGTGGATCCACACGCGCACGCGATAGCTCAGTTCCAGTTGTATCGCGATCAATCACATACATGCGACCTTGCTGCGACGAGTAATATTCTTTACGACCACTGTCGGCATAGTAACAGTATGCACCATCACCGCCTCCAAGGCGATACCAATGGATCTGCCCATCGGCTACGCGTGTGCCCCATGTGGCGTTGTCTTGCATTCCACCCATGAGTCGCGTACTACCAGCACGTTCTTCCTGCGCAATCGTGTAGAACTGCGTCGTGAGATACCTGTTGTTGAGTTCATCCCACGACACCTCATTGTCACGAATGCGAGATGTTCGTTGAATTCCACCGTCGTTTACACTGATAACAACGTCCTTCTTCTTCGGATGAAACAGCGCATCGTGCTGGTCTGGATGGTGACGTTCATACGATGAGTAGCGATCCCACTTTGGTATGTCTTTCCAGTAGCCCCCTATCCATGCGTTCGTGGTAGCTGTGCGAAACGCATTCGTTGAGCGGTAGAGGTTCGTGCCACCAATCAACACTAGGTTCGAGTCGTGCGGCGAAACACGAATGAACAGGTCGTATCCACTTTGCGAATAGAAATCGCCGCGCTGAGCATCACTCAGTGGTACACTCGCAGAGCGGTCCTCCCAGCGTCCAAGTGTATCGCCTGCTGGACGATGATACTTCCAGATGCTGTGCCATTCGTACTGGAGCTGTCCGCGATAGACCGTCGAACCTTGTGTTCCACGATCTGGCGTCTCCGCTAGCACCATAATGTCGTCTGGTGCCTGTGGTACCGCGCTCAACACGATACGAGCAGTCTTTTCATCCATTCCAGGAGGTGTGACATTCGTCCATGTAACCCCATCAGTGGAGCGATAAATACCCCATCGCGATGCAACGGCGGCAATACTTCCTGTCGATCCACTGAGTGCTGCGTACATCGCGCCAGAAGGCGTAACAACAACATCGCTGAACAATGCATTGCTCGTGAGCGTCGGCGCCCATGTCTGTCCGCCATTCGTCGAGCGGTAGATACCTGCGCGTGCCGTAGCAACATAGACCTCGTTACTGTCGCGCTTCGGATGCGTTACGATGCGCCATGTGTATGCGAATTGGTTATTCGACGGCGTAGCAGTCGACACAGTTGATGGCAGCTGGAACCATGATTCGCCGTTGTCGGTCGATTTCCAGATTCCGTTGCCGGAGATTTGTGCAGAGTTACCGTAAATCTCGCCGGTGCCATAGTACCACACCTTACGCGCCCATGAGCGAACGTCTTGTGCGATGCAGGTAACCGAGTGAAGTTGAAACGGACGTGTCGTGAGTTTCCACGACGTTCCGGAGTCGGTGGTTTTCCATACGCCCCCTGACACCGCGCCAGCAAGCATCGTGGCATCATTGTTGACATCGAAGGCAATAGCACGTGTACGACCACCAATGTTAGCCGGACCTCTGTGCGTCCATGCACCATACCGCTGCACGTCCTCTCCTTGCTTCATACTGGCCAGAACCTTTGCTGTCGAGCCTGGCAGACGATCGGCAAATGCGAGTTCACGATCGCGGATACCATCGGGGATCTGACCCGTTGCTGGATCACGATACTTCATCAACGTGAAGTCACGTCGCCCCTGCACCGATTGTCCATCACCGGCGCGATCGGTTGCACAACCACCAACAAGTGCGATGCACACACTTGCACAAACAAGCATTCGAAGAGACATCATCTGCGTACGAGAGAGAAGAGTGTATGGATCATTGATGTACCAACAACCCCAGTTATCGCAAGTGTTCCCAGATACACGGGTAGTGCCAGTAGTTCGGCGGCAATTCGAAATCCGTGATCTGTTGGAATCATCATTACGCCACCGTAGATAACCGCTGTGGCAAGTACCGCAGCACTGACGCGGCGAAGATCGTAGCGAATCGGATAGATCTTCCGTTGCGCGACGTACAGAATAGCTGCACTCGCGAGATAGGATGCCACCTTCGCCCAGGCCGCCCCCTCCATGCCGAAGAACGGCACCAACAAGAACGTCGCACCAACGCTGATCGCAGCTGCAACCCCAGTAGCGAGGGGGAACCACGACGTGCGCTTGGTGATATGAAAGCCCGCAGCCATGTTGATGAACACACCATTGAAGTAGTAGGCGAACAGCACGATCGGTACAATGCTTAGTCCTGACCAGTAGGCCTCGTTCACGAAGCGTCCACCCACGAACGGCAGTGCTACGATATGGGGCATTGCAAGACTCGTGATGAGGAAGATTGCGCCGCATACAGCTGTAAATAGCGTCATCACACGGGCGAACAATGCGGGAGCATCCTCATCATCGCGGTGATTGAGGTAGAACGGCTTCCATGCGTACTCAAACACCGTCACAAACATCATCATCGGAATCGCCAGACGGAAGTTTGTCTGATACACGCCAACCGCAGCGCTACCCATGAGAAGCATCATGATCGGACGGTCGGCTACCTGCACCATGATCGATGAGAAGTTCGATGGAACGGTTGGCAATCCGAATCGCAGCATCTCGCGGAGCAGAGCCGTACACGCACTCCAATGTTCGCGAAGCGTACGCACCACACCGCGATAGTGTGGAATAAAGAATAGCAGTGTTGTAGCGCTGCCAAGAATACCGGCGAGGATCACGCCTTCGATGCGCCATCGCATAATCACAACAAAGAGCACGTTCAGCGCTACCGTCATCACGATCGATACCAATCGCAGGAGCGCAAACGTGCGTGGACGCTGTTGCATGCGGAGGCGGGCAAACGGGATGAGCACAATCGCATCCAGTAAGGGGATCATCGACGCGAGAGCGACGAGCCATGCGCCATCGGCACCTAATTGTAGAAGGGGCGATGCAGCAATTGGCGCGGCCGCCAGCACCGTCAGACCCGTCACGACGCAGCCAATGGTGAACACCGTTGCAACAGCAATGCAATACACACGTCGATTGCGTTCGTTGTCTGTGCGCTCCCAAAAGCGCATGAACGCGGGTTCCATACCCAGTGAATACACGATGTTCACGAAGGCAATCATCGCATACAAAGCCGTCACGTCGCCGATTTCCTCCTTCGACAGGTAGTTCGTGTACAGCGGTGTCAGCAGGAAGGTGAGAAACCTTCCCAAAACTGTTGAGACGCCGTAGACGAGCGTATCTGAGGCAAGTGCGCGAATCTTTGACTGCATAGCAGACAGCGTTGGTGTGCGGCAGCGATGGAACGTAGATTTGTGTGTCTGCAAACATAGGTCAGGTCAACATGCGTACACGGCGTTTTCTGCTTTCGGCAGTACTCATCCTTTCGGGGGTCTGCTCTCAACTCGTTGCACAGATCCCTTCGACGCTCGAAGGCATGCGACTCTACAAGCATGTCGAGTATCTGGCATCGGACAGCTGCACTGGTCGCGCTCCTGGTACCCGAGGTATCGAGAATGCTGCAGCCTACATTATCGAGCAGTTGAAGACCTTCCAGGTGCAGCCTGCCGGACGTGATGGGTATCGTGATACGTTCCGTCTGACATCAGGTGTTACGCTTGGTGCCGACAATGCGGTCACGTATGAAGTGCGCATTGAACGTCCTGGTATTCCCCTCGATCAAGTCAAGCCAACCAAGCTCGGATGGAAGGTCGGCGTCGACTATCAACCATGGGGCTTCTCGGAGTCAGGTACAGCCACAGGCGACGTCGTCTTTGCCGGATATGGTCTATCAGCAGCGAGCTACGACGACTACGCATCAGTGGATGTTAAGGGCAAGGTGGTTGTGCTCCTGCGCGGCGTACCGAAGTGGGCAGCAAAGGATCCAGCGTTCTCGCAGCAATCGTCTGTACGAGCGAAGGCAACGCGTGCTCGTGATAAGGGTGCTGTCGCCGTGATCTTCGTCAACGAGCGTGGTGATTCCGCCGATGTCCTTGCACGGTTCGGACTCGATCGCCTTGGTAAGAACTCTGGCATTCTCGCGCTACAGGCACGTCGCTCGTCGTGCGCAAAGATCTTCCCTCCAAAGGGCACATCGCTGTTCGTCGCCGAAACAGAGATTGAAAAGACGAAGAAGCCAATGTCCTTCCTTCTGGAGAACACACGCGCAACCGTCACCACATCTCTCGTGTTTACCGAGAGCATCACCAGTAACATCATCGGTATGATCCCTGGCTCGGACCCATCGTTGTCCGGCGAATACGTCGTCATTGGTGCACACTATGATCACCTCGGCATGGGTGATGAAAACTCGCTTGCGGCCTCAACAGCTCCAGCAATTCACTACGGTGCAGATGACAACGCGTCTGGTACCGCCGGCATGCTTGAACTTGCTTCACGCTTCTCCGAAAAGCCAACACGTCGATCAATCCTCGTCATGGGCTTCAGCGGCGAGGAAAAGGGGCTTCTCGGCTCGAAGCATTGGGTGTCCAGTCCAACAGTGCCGTTGAAGAACATCACGGCGATGATCAACCTCGACATGATTGGACGTCTCACAAAGCAAAAGTTGAACATTCAGGGCGTGGGTACATCACCTGTATGGCCTGCTCTGATTGATTCAGCAAAGGTTGGAACGCAGTTCACGATCTCAACCACAGCCGACGGCTTCGGTCCGAGCGATCACTCGTCGTTTACCGCAAAGAGTATCCCTGTGTTGTTCTTCTTCACAGGATTGCATAGCGACTATCACCGTCCGTCGGACACGTACGAAAAGATCAATGCCGATGGTCAAGCATCGATCGTCAGCATGGTTGAGAACATTGTACGTCGCGTCGCCGATGCACCGACACGTCCGGAGTTCACACAAGGTGCCGATAAGCAGGCGTCAACACAGTCGTCCAGCATCGCACTCAAGGTATCATTCGGTGTTGTACCCGACTACAGCGACGATCCACAAGGATTGCGTATCACGGGTGTCAAGGCCAACTCTGCAGCTGAGAAGGCTGGCCTCAAGGGTGAAGACATCATCACGAAAATGGGCTCGACAACAATCAAGAACATCTACGATCTGATGACGGCCCTTGGCGCATTCAAGCCGGGTGATACCACAGAGGTAACGGTTCTTCGCAACGACAAGCCTGTGACGATGAAGGTCACCTTCGGCGGCAAGTAAGCAGCGATGCGCATTGCCATCAACGCACGGTTCCTGCTCTCGAAGAAACTCGAGGGTCTCGGATGGTATACCTACGAGATCACCAAGCGACTCACCGATCAGCATCCCGATGTTGAGTTCCTGCTCTACTTCGATCGCGCGTACGACGAGCGGTTTGTCTTCGGACCCAACGTCACGCCTGTTGTCCTGCGACCACCTGCACGTCATCCATTCCTTTGGATGGCATGGTTCGAGTGGAGCGTACGCCGCGCACTGGCAAAGCACAAGCCCGATGTGTTCTTCTCGCCTGATGGATTTCTGTGTCTTGGTACCGATGTACCAACGGTGCCAGTGATTCACGATCTCAACTTCGAACACAACGCATGGGGAATGCCACGTCTTGTGCGGTGGTATTATCGCACCTTCATGCCCGAGTTTGCATCCACCGCTGCACAAATCGTCACGATCTCCGACTTCTGTCGCAACGATATTCATGAGCGGTATCATGTGCCGCTCGATCGTATCACGCGCAGTTACAACGGCGTCAACACAGACTATCGTGTTCTCTCATCCGAGGAGCGCGTTGCTACGCAGCATCACTACACCGCTGGAGCTCCCTACGTCGTGATCGTTGGTGCGCAGCATCCGCGGAAGAACATTGCGCGCATGCTCACAGCGTTTGATCGGTTCTGCGAGACCTCTGGCACAGCACATCGCCTTGTGATGGCGGGTGCCCAGTCTGGTTGGGACGCGGAGATCACTGATGCATACAATGCAATGCAGCATCGAGAGCGTGTTGTGATCACGGGGCATATGCCACAAGCCGAACTCGTGCGGATTGTCGGTGCGTCCGACGCGCTGTTGTTCGTCAGCCTGTTCGAAGGTTTTGGGTTGCCGGCGGTTGAAGCCATGCGTGCTGGTGTCCCAGTGATCACGTCCACCGCCAGCTGTCTGCCCGAGATTGTTGCAGACGCTGCAGTGCTGTGTGAGCCAACATCGATCGACGAGATTCGCGAAGCACTGTATCGCGTCGTACACGATCAAGCATGCAGAGCAGATCTGATTGCCGCCGGACATGCTCGTGCTGCCGCATTCTCGTGGGATCGTGCAGCAGACGAAGTGTGGAGTGTGCTCACCTCAGCAGCACGAACTACTTATTCGCGCCAGCCCACGCGATAACAGCCATCGCATACACGCAGTCGTTCACCTCGTGCTCCTTGAGCTTGTCGATGGTGTCGCCCTCGGTATGATGATACCAGAAGTAGCGATCTCCCTGCACCTCAAGTCCCATCAAAACAGCACCGTACTTCTTGAGCGGACCAATGTCTGCGCCGCCCCCTCCCGTTTCAATACGGTTTGCATGAATCGGATTGAGAAGCTCCGCAACCTGTTCCATGTACTGGCGGTACTCACCAGTATCACTGCAGTTGAAGCCTGTTGGAGCAAACGTGCCGGCATCGCTTTCAATCGCCAACACATGTCGCTCATTCTTGGTCTGTTCCGCATAAGCATTACCTCCGCGCAAACCATTCTCTTCATTCGTCCAGAAGCATACACGGATCGTCCGCTTTGGACGCAGACCCAGTTGGCGCATCATGGTGAGCGCACGCCACGCCACGAAGCATCCACCTGCATCATCCATCGCGCCTGTACCGAGATCCCACGAGTCGATGTGGCCGCCCATCACGACCACTTCATTCGGGAGTTCCGAACCCTTGATCTCAATGATCACATTCCGCGACTTCGCATCGGGAAGCCAACGAGCCGACATCGAAAGCTCGAGCTCAACCACTTCGCCGCGATCCTGGAATCGCTGGAGCAGTAACGCATCCTCAATCGTGATCGCACCTGCTGGGATCTTCGCTACAGAGTCCTGATAGCCCATGCCCCCTGTATGCGGTGTCTGGATGCCATAGGGTCCGACCGAACGCACAAGCGACGCAACAGCGCCGTAACGAGCAGCTTCCGACGCACCGGCTGAGCGGTAACGGACCGTTTCGCCGTAGGTAGTGAACGGCACATTGTACACCACGATACGACCCTTCGCATCGGCCGCACGCTGGGCCAACTCGGCAAATGAGCTCACAACCAGAACCTTTGCGCGAAGGGGCTTGCCGCCCGTCCCAATGCTGCCTCCGAGGGCGCAGAATGGCATTGAGCGTGTGTATGGACCGTGTAGCGTGAGCGACTCAGCTCCCCGCTCCCAATGCGGCACCATGACGTCCTGCGTTTTCACGTCCCATCCCTCAGCCTTCATCTTGGCGATGATCCAATCCAGTCCTCGCTCGAGAAACTCCGAGCCCGACAGACGCTTCGGGTAGTGGTCTGTAAAGTCGGCCAGCATCGGGTAGAGCCCCTTATCAGCCGTTGTCCATGCATGCATCCGCTCAGTCGTGGCTCGGAACCGATCCACCTGCGGATAGTCGCCAGCAACACCAGCAAACACCATCAGTGGCAAAAGGAGGAGAACGAGGAGGCGTGCCATGAGAACCCCAGATACGTGGTCAGTGGAATCGTGGAAGATACGACACCGGAACCTTGGTATCTTTGCACATGAGTTGTACCGTGCGCGCCCTCGAAAAGAACGAGACAAACTCGTTCATCAAGGCACAGTGGTTGTTCTACAAGAACGACCCGTATTGGGCGCCGCCCCTGCTGATGGATCGCAAGAAGTTGCTTAACACGGACAAGAATCCGTTCTACAAGCACTCGCGCATTCAACTCTTCCTCGCAGAGCGCAACGGACAAATCGTCGGACGTATCGCGGCGATTACCAACGAGAATCACAACATCGAGCACGAAGACAACGTTGGCTTCTTCGGCTTCTTCGAGTGCATCAACGATCAGTCTGTTGCAAACGAACTACTCCGTGCTGCCGAAGCATGGCTGCGCGAACGTGGCAAGGATGTCTGCCGTGGTCCGGTAAACCCCTCAATGAATGACGAGTGCGGCCTCCTCGTCGATGGCTTTGATGGTACGCCCGTTGTGTTGATGACCTACAATCCGCCATACTACGGAGCGCTGATCGAAGGCGCAGGCTACACGAAGTCGCAAGACCTCTACGCCTACCTCCTCCGCAACGAGAACTACGCATCGGAAAAGATGAAGCGTTTGTTCAACGTGGTCGTTCAGCGTAACGAGTTGGTCTTCCGCTCCCTCGACTTCAAGAACAAGGCGCAGTTCAAGCGCGACGTCGAGACACTCAAGCATATCTACAACGAAGGTTGGGAGAAAAACTGGGGCTTTGTCAAGTTCACCGACGAAGAGTTCGACTTCCTTGCAGCCGACCTCAAGCAAATCGCCGATCCGAACCTGGTATTCATCGTTGAATGCCGTGGAAAGATCGCAGGCTTTTGCCTCGCACTGCCTGACGTTAATCAATGCTTTGTGCACAACAAGAGTGGTGGACTCCTCACTGGAATCTATCACCTGCTTACGAAGCGATCGAAGATCGATCTCTGCCGCATCATCGTGCTTGGCGTGTTGCCAGAGTTTCGCAACCTCGGCATAGATGCAGCCATGTACATGGAGATCGGTGAACGTGCAAAGCAACGCGGCATCCTCAAGGGTGAAGCGAGCTGGATTCTTGAAAGCAACGAAATGATGAACAAGGGGCTCACAACAACGATGCATGGCGAACGCTATCGCACGTACCGCCTCTACGATAAGGGTATCTAAATGGGAAGAGCGTTTGAGTTTCGCCGCGCGCGCAAAGAAAAGCGTTGGGCGAACATGTCGAAGACCTTCACAAAGCTTGGGAAGGAAATCTCGGTTGCCGTTAAAACTGGCGGGGCTGATCCTGAGCTGAATCCACGTCTGCGCGTGATCATCCAGAACGCAAAGGCGGCAAACATGCCGAAGGACAACGTTGAGAATGCCATCAAGAAGGCCTCAGCGAAGGACGCGGCAAGTTTGGAAGAGTCAAACTACGAGGGCTACGGTCCGCACGGCGTAGCCATCTGGATTGAAACAGCAACCGACAATCCTACGCGTACTGTTGCGAACATCCGTTCATACTTCAACAAGTATGGTGGACAGCTTGGAACATCTGGTTCGCTGGAGTTCATCTTCGACCGTAAGGGTGTGTTTACCATCCCAGCTGCCGGCGTGAATCGCGAGGAACTCGAGCTGACGTTGATCGAGCATGGTGCCGAGGACATTGTCGAGCAGGATGACGACATCATTGCGTACACCTCGTTCCACGACTTCATCAACATGCAGCGCGCGCTTGAAAGTGCAGGTATTGCAGTGACAACAGCCGAGCTGCGTCGCATCCCAAACAACTTGGTGACGCTGTCCGACGATCAGGCTGAGGACATCATCAAGATCATTGAGCGTCTTGAGGATGATGACGATGTGCAGAATGTGTTTCACAACATGAACGAAAGCGAATAAATGTGCGGTATCGTCGGTGTGATTAATCACCCACAAGCAGCTGTTCTCTCGTATTACGCGCTCCACGCGTTACAGCATCGCGGGCAAGAGGCTGCGGGTATTGTGACGATGTATACCGACGGCGACAATGGCAAGAAGCGCTTCGGCGTCCATAAGGGCGAAGGCTTAGTGCTTGATGTCTTCTCCGATCACACGGTGTTCCCTTCAACATTGAAGGGCTCTGCTGCAATCGGACATAACCGCTACTCAACAACGGGAAGCAATTCGCTCGCGAACATCCAGCCGTTTCACTTCAACTATACAGGCGGCAATTTCGCTCTTGCGCATAACGGCAACCTGACAAACACACGTCAGCTTCGCGAGCAACTCAAGGGTGACGGAGCAATCTTTCAGACGACAACCGATAGTGAGTTGTTTCTCCACCTGATCGCACGCAGCAAGAAGAAAACTCAAATCGAACAAGTGCGCGAAGCTGTGCAAACCGCCAAGGGCGCCTATTCACTCGTCATGCTGTCCGAAAACGCGCTCTACGCTTCACGCGACCCACACGGGTTCCGTCCGCTCTGTATTGGGCGTATCAAGCATGAGCACGGCTACGGATATGTTGTAGCGTCAGAGACATGTGCGCTCGACATTATCAGTGCTGAGTACATCCGCGACGTTGAGCACAACGAGATCTTGGTGATCGATGAGAAAACGTTTGCCACAGGTGAGTTCACATCGCACTACATCAACGAGTCAATGACAGAGTCGCATCACTGCGTCTTTGAATACATCTACTTCTCACGTCCAGACTCGCAGATCTTCGGACATGCCGTCGATAAGGTTCGTCGGAAGCTTGGCAAGACCCTTGCCGAGGAAAGTCCAGTGCGCGGCGACAGCCCGGATGACAAGGTCGTTGTGATTGCGGTACCTGATTCAGGAAACACCGCAACGCTGGGATACGCGCGTGTAAACGATCGCATCCATCCTTCACGCTATGAGATTGGCCTCATTCGCTCGCACTACGTTGGGCGGACATTCATCGCTCCGGGACAAGACAAGCGTGAGTTCAAGGTCAAGACCAAGTTCAACGTCGTTCGCGGTGTACTCGAGGGAAACAAGGTTGTTGTTGTTGACGACTCTATCGTGAGGGGAACAACCTCGAAGTCATTGGTCAACCTCATTCGCGAGGCGAAGCCACAAGAAGTGCACCTGCGCATCACGTCGCCCCCTGTCAAGCATCCGTGTATGTATGGCATGGACTTCCCAAGCAGCAGCGAACTGATTGCCAACCACTTTGCGAGCGAAGACGAGATCGCAAAGGAACTTGGAGCCGACTCACTCCGTTACCTGAGCGTCGATGGTTTGATGAACGCCGTTCATCAAGGTCCTGGCACTGGATACTGTCGCGCATGCTTCACTGGAGAGTATCCTGTAGCCGTCGAACTCGACGTAAATAAATTCTCTACGGAAGACTAACCTCATGTCTGACGAGCGCTTTGCTCCTCCAGCGCGGAAGAATGGCTGGATGATCGTGTACATCTTCTTTGCCGTGCTCGCTGCTGCAGGCGTTACGTTATCGCTCCTCTATCGCGACAGTGCAAAGCCCGGAGAGGCCATCAATAAGGAGCGTCGCAAGGCTGCGAAGTACGTGTCGTATGTGATCGTCTTCAGTAAGATCGACGAAGCGCGAGCGGACTCGATCATTGCGGATGTTGTGCGTGATGTTGGCGCAGACACAGCTGTCACAGACTATGTCATTGGATCGCCAATCACTGATCCTTGGTGTGCAACGATTGGCGAGTATACGCGCAATCTCAAGAAGGCCATGACGCAGGCGAAGACGATGCCCATCGGCAAGCAGTCGGTTGTTGTCTCGATGGTCGCAGGCCTGCTGATCAAGAACCAGCTTCCGGCACGGATCTACTTCGTTGGGTCAATCAATGGTGACGACATCACATCGATTGCTCCACGCACGGCTAATACCGCAGCTGCGTTTGAACTGCGCGCCAATGTTCAAGGTCCGATTACCGTGATCTCGTATCTCGAGCCTGCGCAGGCACCCGCAAATGCCGCATACTGGGCGTTGTATCAAGGCAAGGCATACGCCACTGAACAGCGTAGCAAGTAAATCGTTACTTCGCCGTTATCACAATCTCTGTTCGACGGTTGAGCGACCGTCCAAAGTCGGTGGTGTTCGGCGCGATCGGACGTGTTGGTCCGTGTCCAATCACCTTAATACGCTTGCCATCGATCCCGTGATTCATCAAGTAGACTCGTGCAGCTTCGGCACGAGCAAGAGATAGCGCTTTGTTGAGTTTAATTGATCCCACGTTGTCGGTATGCCCTTCGATGAGGACCTCGACAGCTGGACGTTCCTTCATGAAGTCGACGAGGACATCAAGTTCCTCTACGGTGTCTGCCAGAACAGCGGCACCTGTTGGAAAGAGAAGATTCTCGATGATGAACTTCCGACCAATCTCAACGATAGGGATGATCTGCTTCACCAGCTCACGCTTGGAGTCATCCAGAATAGAAACGTTGATGGAGTCGTTGCGCAGCTTCGAATCACCTCGATAGAAAATCGTGTAGAGATTCGTGAGCTGATCGGAGTACTGATCAAGAATTCTCGAAAACGGGAGATCAAGATTAAAGATCGCACCGCGCGTGCCTTGTACGATGCGATCGTACTGGCGAAGGTGTGGTGGTAGGATACAGAACACGCGTATGCCTAGAGAGGCAAGGTGTTGCGTAAGTGTTTCCTTCGTGTAGCGCGTGCGACCATTACCGCGTTCGCCGGCCTGGTGATAACCAGCATCGGTGAGTAGGACGATCACCTTATTCGCATTTGGTCGAAACTTCACGACCGATGCATCATACATGCCTTGGAGCGCGTTCTCCTTCTCGTCGAACCCACCAAACGCCGTGACCTTGCTCATCCACTTCATGAACAACTCGACGGAGTCTGTTGGCTCGTACACATCTTCTACGACATCGCTGAACAGCGCCAGTCCGATGCGATAGTCGATACCCCGCTTACGGAGCGATGCAACGAACGACCCGATGTTATTACGAATGCCGTTGATGTGGGCCTGCATGGTCCCTGTGACATCAACTACGAACATGAAGTCTACCGGGACGCGCTCGGTAACGTCAATCTTCTTGATGCGCGTGACCGGACGCAACACGCCGTTCTCCATCACGCGAAGAGATGACGGTGTGATGGTATCGAGGACCTTGCAGTTTGTGCCGCATTCAACGATGAGGCCAATCTCAGGAAAATTGGCCATCGTCACGTTCTGGATGCTGATCTGCAGGCTATCGAGAGCAGACATAACGCGCGCCTGCTCAGCGAGGCGCCGACGCACCTCGAGGGAATCATCCTGCGCTGAAACCAGCGCAGGTGCAGCAGCAATAAGCGCTATGGAGAGAAGGTATACCGCTACGACGGCGCGCATGCCGTTAGAAGTTCAGTCGCAGAACAGGGCTGATCATGAACACATGTTCGCGCTCGAACGGACGGAGACCACGAAGTGGTGTAGCGTACTTGCCTTCGATGTACAACCACTGACCGAGCAGCGGAATGTACGCGTGTGCAAGCAGGATCTGGTTTGAGTACTGAAGGCTCGCACCGAATGGGAACGTGCTCTGGTTGCGGTACTCAAGCTTTGCGTAGATCCAATCACCAAGTTCATTTGGCTTCCACGTGTTCAATCCACGAACACCGTCGATACCGAGGTAGTTGAACGAGTCCGATGAATCGCGGAACATGCCAACTTCACGGATTTCGTAGTAGTTCAGACCAAGGTCGAGGCGGAAGAAGTTCTCTGGGTGGTCCTTGTCAACCCACCAGTTGTAGAACATTGTTACCTGACCCGTTGAACGAAGCAAGTTGACGGTCGCAATTGGATCCGAATCATACGTCGGCGCAGTGATGCGACGGCTTCCAATGTCGTTCAATACGTAGGTTGTTACGTCCACCGACTGCGATGCTTGTACTGCGCGTAGTGGCAGCTCCATGTTCACACCCACGCCAAACTCAGGGTGGAACGGCATGTGGAAGTCGAGTGCGCCAACAAACTTGCCGCCGTAGCCAGCGTCGAGACGACGACCAGGAATGAAGTCAAGCAGTTGACCATCGTTTGGATTCGACGAGAGACGATAGCCAAAACCAAGCTTCGCATTCATGAGGTACGGGATCGCACGACGTGTCGAAGCATCATCATTGACATAGAGTGGACGTTGCAGTGTGACCTTCGCCTCACCAGCATTCCAGAAGTGATAGCCGACTTGATCTGTGCCCATCGTGTTGGACAGCCAGAATCCTGAGTTGCCAATCTTCAATGTCTGCTCAAATGCCGACAATGTGAATGAGTGATTCACATTCGTTGGATGCATAAAGTTGATGATCGCTTCTGCTTGCGGACGTGTAGCAGGGATTGACGAAGGAATCTCCGAGTAGCAATACGGACGATTCTTATCGGCAAGCTTCGAGTAAATCCGCGGGATGTTAGCCTCGAGATCTTGCGCTGTCATACGCTCAGTGCCGCACTCAACGATCAGGATGTCGTAGGTGGTTGCTTCTGCTTCCGATACTGGCTGAGCTGTAACACGGATTTGCTGCTGGTCAAGCCCTGCCTTGCGATATCCAAGAACACGGAATGCATTGTAAATCTTCGCTTGAAGATCTGGTTCGCACACGTACCAGCGAGGAAAATACTGGAGGAGTTCAGGATCAATCGATGTAAGACGTGCGAACACAACGGAGTCGGGCTCTTGTGCTCGAGCAGGCAGAACGAATGCACCTCCCAATAGTGTCAGGAGTGCAGCGATGCTGAGTGTTCGGCGAATGATGTTCGTCATGTTCGGTGTCATCAGAAGTTGAGAATTGCGCGAAGCGATGGCATGAAGACCGCGTCGTTTTCCCACGCGCGTGCATCACGGAAAACTGGCGTGAACACGTTGGCATCAATACGGAAGCCAAGGTTCGGTGAGGCTTGGAACTGCAGCCATGTGTTGATGAGGATCGACTCGTCAAAGTATTGAAGCGATGCACCAAGTGGTGTGCTCCAGTTCGTGTTCATGAATTCGATCTTACCCGACACACCGCCAATGAACTCGTTATCGTACTTGCTAAATACCTTCGTCGCCTTGCCATCGACAATAGAGTCGAGGTCTGTCCAGCGCTCCATCTGATATGCTGTACCACCGAGACGCATACGAACGAGGTTGTAATCGTCGATACGGACTGCGAATGTGTACTGCAATTGAGCGTGGAAACGAACGAGGTGATCGAAGTTGCGCTTTTCGATTTCATCAAAGCGCTGGTGGTCCGACTTCACTGCGTTATCGAACACGTAGCTCGCTGCAATGTTGAAGACACCAGACTGTGCAATGAGCTTGATCGGAACTTCAACGTTTGCATTCACACCGAAGCCCGCGTTTGTCATTGTGCGTGGGCTTCCGAGCGATGTCGACAGCGACGACCAGCCACTTGTTGGAAGAATGATGCCAAGACGAGCCTGACTCCAAACCGCGTTCACGGACACGCGCTCGCTCCAGATCGAAGGGTAGTTGATGTCTTCGAGGCCGTAGCGGAGTTCGATACCATACAGTGGGAGGCGCGAGTTGTATGTCATCACTTCGCGCTCGACAGTTGTCTCTTCACCGTTCGAGTCAAGTTCAACCGATGTGATAATCTTTGGTGTTGGATCTGGAGCATACCGACGGTACGCAATCAGATCAGCAGCCGACAGTGTGATTTCGTTCGGACCCACATACGACACTGGAATACCGTTTGTGATCTTGATGAACTGCTGCACATCATCTTCAGATACTTGCACGGAGTTACCAAACACCTGGCGCACGAAACGCGTGTCAGGGTCATCGATACCTTGTGCTTCAAGTGTTACGTTCGTGACGTTATTCTGGATGACCTGCGACTTGAGGTAGTCGTAGAGCTTGCCCGGCACACTTGAGTTTGCAGGAGGCAAAAGCTTTGTCAGCGAATATCGCGGAATGATATCGTTGTTGTTGACGCTCGAGAGGTCCTTTACCGTATTACCGGCAGGCGTTACACGTGTCTTGATCAGAGCAACAACTACAAGATTTGCACCATCGTCGCCGCGCTGATACTTCGTTGTCACGATATAAGCACCCTTGAACAACGAGCTTTGATATTCCTTGTCCTGAAGCGAGCGCTCGATCACGGTCTGCACATCGCGGTCGCTAATCTCGTCCTGCGCAAAACCCTGCTTCTCCAGGTACTCAACAACTTTTTCAGACGAGCTTGAACGACGCACAGCCTTGCGGATTTCGTCGAACAGGGTGAAGTTGCTCTCTTCCAGACGCTTCACCGCACCAGTTGTGTCGGGTGGAAGCGGTGGGTTGAGCAGGTTGCTAATGTCTGTAAAGAGCTGGCCCTCAATACGGAAGACCGAGATATCGCCGTAACGATAGTTGGAGAGGGATTTGAGAGAGTTCTTGTACTTGCCTTCGTAGCTCTGGTCTTGTGCGTTCGACGCGACAATACCCACCGATGCTACGAGGGTCAAGATCAAACCTCTGCAAATTGCTGTTGACAGACTCATGTGTGAACTCGATTTGTGTACGTGTGTGGGGAGATCAGCGGAATTCAGGGATCGAGACATTCGTCGCCTCAGAGGTAGACTCGGCACCGTTCGCGCTAGCTGATACCTTCATTTCAAGATTTGCACCAGCAAACTTCGCACGTGGCCCCTTCAGCGTCAGCGTCACCTTGTACGTTCCACCACCCTCTGGGTCGATCTGCGATACAATCTTGTACTTGCCGGCTGATGGTGGGTTGAAGTCAACCGACACCTTCACATCATTTGCATCAGCCTTCTTCTTACAGTCGATTGTAGGGGGCTCGATAACAATGCCGCTCACGACCAGCTTAAGATTCTTCAGGTCGAACTGCTCGCTAACCTGTCCGAAATCGATCGATGGTGCGTTCTTCTTCGCATTGCTGCTCTGGTGTTCGAAGAGCACGACTTGCTCGGAATACTGTGAGCCGACAGGACGGTAGTTCCAGATTGCTGCAATCTTGAGAAGACCCATACCCTTCGGGATACATGGGAGCTTCATTTGCAGTGGCTGGCTTCCATCAAACTTGTTCGACTGACCGTCCATCTCGTACTTGAGCGTGAACTGATTCGCTGGAATTTCACCTTCGCTACTTGGCTGGAACGCAACTACCGGCTCCTTACCAATGCGCAAGCGCTTGTCCAAAAGGTCGACGATCTGGTCGCGATTCTTCTGCATCAGTCCAGCTGGGTACACCGTGATAAATGCATCTGGCACTGTACCATCGCTCATCGGAATGTTTGTGCCAGCAAATGAAACCTTGTATTCCTTCTTCGAATTTCCATCCGACGTCAGACCGGAGATGCGGAGTTCGAATGCTTGGCTCTTTGTGCCACCAGGTTGTGTAGATGCTGCCTGACCTGGCATCTGCACTACTTCAACATTGACGCCACCTTCACGTGGTTCAACACTGATCTGTGATGGCAATGGTGCCGTCTTGAAGCTGTTAATCGTGAATGGAATAACAACGTACTTCACACCCGAGATAACCTTGTGCTTCTCAACCAGGTCGGCGATTGTTGGCTTCGACATTGGAATGTCTGGCTGAACAACCTTCACCGTGAAGCCCATGCTCGCCTGATTCTGCTCGAGGTCCGAGCTTTGGTTCGGACGGAGAATCATGTTGATGTAACCGTACAGTCGAGCTTCACGCGCCTGATCCGGGTTGCTTGTTTGCAGTGTAAGAACACGTGCGTTCAGCTTCTCATTGTATGTCTTGCCCGACATTCTGCTGTCTGGCTTCGTGAACTCTGTTGTTAGCGTGAGGATCTCTGGATCGTTCATCGTACGGTTGAGTTCCTTGAGCACACTGCGCAAGTCCTTCACCGACAATTGAACCGTACCAATGTTCACCTTTTCTTCGTCTGATGCCTCGACGTTTACCGAGTTTGGATCGCGACGGATACCGAGGATCTTGTTTGTCTTCGAATAGAAGTGGAGCTTATACACGCCTGTGCGGCCCTTCGGCTGGAAGCGTGCCATAAACGAGCGAACCTTCAATGAAGCTGGGAAGCGGTTCGTGCCTTGGCTCAGAGTTGTGTCATGATCATACTCGAACTGAACCTTGCCCTCGAGTCCACCCCAGAATGCGCGGTAGTCACCACGCGGTTCGTCGAAGTTGTAGACAGGTGTTGTGGTCTTGAACCAGTTCTGCGCTTCGGCGAGTCCGAGCGGGATGTTCTGCTTGTCCAGCCATGACTGATCAAATGTTGCGCGCTGATAGCCAAGAAGTGTCCAGCCATGCGACACTTGATTCAGTCCGCCATTATTGGCAAGAACTTCAGCGATTTCACCGTCATTCGGGAAGTCAGAAATGTCCTTGTTCGCATCCGAGCTGTGCCAGATCTGATAGTAGATCTCGCGGACGTTTGAGGCGAGCACGAAGTCCTTGATACGCGACTCCTTGATCTTTTGATCAAGTCGGTCGTCCTTCAAAACCTTCGGAAGGTCACCCATGACGTCAGTAACGCCTACCTCAACGAGGTATTCACGCTCTTCTTTGATGAGGTCCATGCCAGGCATGTTGGCCCACTCCGGGCTCTTCAGCACGATCTGGTCCTGTGGTCGCGTACTCAGTCCCTCTACGCCAGTACCTGTTTGGAGCTGCGACAAGATCGACTGAACGATCTTCATCGACTCCTTTTGCTTGGCCATGAGATGCTCTTCAGCCTCGTCGCGCTCCACGATGATGATCAGGAGCTCGAGAATCACAGCCAGATACAATACGAAATAGACTTTTCCTGCTCCGCCCTTTGACATGGCGTTTCTCCCTTTTATGCACTACTGGTGTTGAGCATGGTCGTAATAACCATGCAGACGTCGACCCGTTTCCGAGCCAGTAGAAATCCTTACTTCTGCGGTGCTGCAGGAGTTGCGGATGCTGCTTCCGTTGCCGGAATCACCGATGTAGACTTTACATCCTTGGCCTTCATGGAGCAGCAAGAACCAGCCGACGTCATGCTAGCCTTCTTTGCCTTTGCTGCCTTTGATGTGGAACACGATGCACCTTCTTCTTCTGTGCACTCCTTCGCGTCCTTCTTGGCTGTTGTCGAGCATGAAGCACCTTCGTCAGATGCCTTTTTCGCTGTTGACTTCGACGTTGTTGAACAGCATGAACCAGATGCTGACTTCTTTGCTGTGGAACCAGTTCCACAGTTTCCACCGGCCGTTGCTACTGACAACGACAGTACCGAGGCGCATGCCAGAGCGACAAGAATGCGAGCGTTCATGTGTATCTCCTTGAAAGAATTGGTCTTATGTCAATGGTGAGCCGTGGACATACCACGGGGCGACCGGAAAAATAGGCCCTAACTCCCTGTTCTCCAAAGAATTTCCGTGCCAGATTCTGAGGGTCGGTCGTGCCAGGAGACCAAAACAAACGATCCCACCCCGGCTAACCGGAGTGGGATCGCAGTTGATTGATCGAGTGGATGACCTAGCTGCAGCCTGTTGTTGTGCCGCAATTCAGACACATCGTGCAGGCCCCGTTCCTAACCACCTGTGTTGACTGGCACTTAGAGCAGGATTCGCCTGTATAGCCAAGCTTGCGTGGGTCGAGCTTCTTCAGCGTTTCTGCGTCTGATCCGCCCCCTGACTCGGTTGAGCTCGCAAAGACCTCCATCACGTCGTCGAACGTTGCCGGAGCGGCGACATCCTGATCAGCCTGTGCCGCTGGCGCTGCAGGAGCGGCTGCGTCGAGGGCTGGTGCCGATGCCGAGGCATCCACAGAGTTGACGTGGACGAAGTCGGTGCGCTTGAGGTAGTCGTATCCAAGCGTACGGAAGATGTAGTCCAGGATCGAGGTGGCATTCTTGATCGCTTCGTGGCCTTCGACAAAGCCAGCTGGCTCGAAGCGTGTGAATGTGAAGGTGTCCACGAGCTCGTCGAGTGGCACACCGTACTGGAGGGCCTTCGATGTGAGCACGGCGAAGCAGTTCAGGAGACCCTTGAACGATGCGCCTTCCTTGTACATGTCGATGAAGATCTCACCAAGTGAACCATCATCGAACTCGCCTGTACGGATGTACACCTTGTGTCCACCCACCGACGCTTCACGGACATAGCCGTGACGACGCTTTGGAAGACGGCGACGCTCTGCGCGCTGGTACACGCGCTCGACGATGACCTTTTGGAGTGCCTTGTTGTCGACTGTTTCGTCCCAATCGTCAGCGTCGCCAAGGAGCACGAGTTCATCGAAGTCGTCGTTGCTTGCGTTGAGCGGCTGCGACAGCTTCGAACCATCGCGGTAGAGCGCGATAGCCTTGAGCATCAAACGCCACGATGCCGTGTGCACATCACCAACGTTGTCGATCGATGCCTCTGCAGGCATGTTGATCGTCTTTGAAATCGCACCGCTGATGAATGGCTGAGCTGCAGCCATCATGCGAACGTGTGCCATGTAGTCGATGTAGCGCTCACCGCGCTTGCCGCACTTGTTTGCACAGTCGAAGATTGGAAGGTGCTCGTCCTTGATGTGCGGTGCACCTTCGATCATCATCGTACCACAGATGTGGTCGTTGGCTTCTTCGATCTGCTTTGCTGTGAAGCCAAGCGCTGAAAGAATGTCGAAACCTGGATCGTCGAGTTGCGCATCTGTGAAGCCGAGTGCCTTACAGAGGTCTTCCCCGAGTGTATAGCGGGTCACGTTGAACCGGATGTCGATCGTGCCTTCGAGTTTTGCCTCGATTGCGTCGATTGCTTCGTTGGTGAGGTTCAGCGCCTTG
>VFQT010001777.1_pt1 | contig 24448 bp, 24 predicted proteins | sample 3512381 | NCBI WGS metagenome assembly VFQT01 (sample SAMN10412376, study PRJNA504923) | tailings metagenome | isolation source: Relicate 2 Philex TSF3 active mining site | place: Philippines: Tuba, Benguet | collected 2017-08-29
TGCTGCGACAGCGCACCGACCTGCCGATCCACCTTCAGGACGAGCGCTGCTCGAGTCTGGACGCCGAGGAGTTCCTGCAGCGCAGCGGTCGCACGCACGGGCAGAAGAAGGCGATCCGAGATGCGCTCGCCGCCTGCGTGATCCTGCAGGGATTCCTCGATGCGCAGGGCGCGTGAGGCGCCGCACCGGGGCGAGTTGACTGAGCAGGCCAAGCGTCAAGGCGCCGACACGCCCGTGCACGCGGCACGGTCGAGGTACCAGCGAAGTTCACCGCCAGTGGGCACGATGCCTCGGATCGGCAAGGTCGCGGCATCGAGCGCGTCTGCACGCGCGACGCGTTCCAGCATGGCGTGCTTGGATGCACCCATCACGAGCACGGCCACGAAACGCGAGGCGTTCAGCAACCGATAGGTCATCGTGATGCGGGCGGGCGGCGTGACGGTCGGGCCATCGTTGGCCACGACAAGCGCTTCCGGCTCGACGAGCGCCGGACTGTGCGGGAAGAGGCTCGCGGTGTGGCCATCAGCGCCCATCCCCAGCAGCACGAAGTCCAGACGGTCGTGGCCGACCTCGCGCCAGGCGAGCGTCTCGCGCAGCGCCCGGTCGTAGGCCTGGGCCGCGCCGGGCAGGTGGGCATCCATCGGATGCACCTGCTGTGGCGGGATGTCGACATGCTCGACGATGGTCTCCCGGATGTGCAGGAAATTGCAGCGTTCATCGTCGGGCGCCACGCAGCGCTCGTCGACGACCCACAGGTGCGTCCGCTCCCACGGCAGCTGGCGGAAGCGCGGATCGACCATCAGGCAGCGGTAGAACGGCAGCGGCGTGGAACCACCGGAGAGCGCCAGGTGGAACTCGCCATGCGCACGCACGCAGTTGTTCGCCTGCAGGAGCAGGTCGGCGCCGAGCGATCCGTGCACGTCGTCCGCATCGACGCCAGTGACCACGCGGCCCGGCAGCGCGGGCACCGCGAAGGAGTCATCGACGAGGTCGTACGGATCGATCGCCATGGGTCATCCATCGTGCCAGGCGCGGCCATCGCGCAGCATGAGGTCATCGGCCGCGCGCGGCCCCCATGAACCCTGCGCGTAATTGCCTGCGATCCCTTCGCGCAGCGGCGCGCTGCGCGCATCGAGGAAGGGCATGACCGCGCTCCATGCGCCTTCGACCTCGGTGCGGTGCTTGAAGAGCGACTGGTCGCCGCGCATGGCATCCACGATGAGCGGGCCGTACGCCTCGACCGGCTGGCCGCCGAACTCCTTGCGGAAGTCGGCTTGCATCGCGATCGGTGCGATCGCCATGCGGCGACCGGGGACCTTGCTCTCGAAGCGAAGCTCGGCACGCTCGCGAGGTGCGATCTCGATCACGAGGCGGTTGCCCTGCACGCCGCCGGCACCGTGCGGCACGTCCTTGAAGAGATCGGCCGCCGGCGCCTTGAACTGCACCACGACCTCGGTGCGCTTGGCGCGCATGGCCTTGCCGGTGCGCAGGTAGAAGGGCGTGCCCGCCCAGCGCCACGTGTCCAGATGCAGCTTGATCGCCGCAAACGTTTCGACCGTACTCCCCGCCGCGACGCCCTGGAGCTGCGCGTACGCAGGCTCAGGCCCGGCGCCGTACTGGCCGAACGCACCATGAGTGGCGACATCAGCCGCCGCCGTCGGACGGATCGCACCGATGAGCTTGATCTTCTCGCTGCGGATCTCGTTCGCCCGCATGCGGTTGGGCGGCTCCATCGCGACGAACGCGAGCACCTGCATGAGGTGGCTCTGGATCATGTCACGCACCGCACCGGTCTGCTCATAGAAGCCCCCGCGCGTGCCCACGCCAACCGTTTCGGCGGCGGTGATCTGCACGTGGTCGATGTAGCGGTGATTCCACACCGGCTCGAAGATGCTGTTGGCGAACCGAAGGACCAGCAGGCTCTGCACGAGGTCCTTGCCCAGATAGTGGTCGATGCGGTAGGTCGAGTCTTCCTCGAAGACCCGGCCGAGCGCGCGGTTCAGGCTTGCCGCGCTGGCCTCGTCGGTGCCGAAGGGCTTCTCCACCACGATCCGCTGCCACGACCGTCCCTTCGGGTCGATGCTGCACCAGCGCTTGCCCTCGCTGACCAGGCCAGCCTCGTCGATGCACTGCACAATCGGCTCGTAGAGCGACGGTGCCACCGAGAGGTAGAAGAGGATGTTGCCGCGGGTCGCCCGCGCAGCGGCCAAGCCGCTCAGCCGCTCGACGAGCGCCGGGTAGGCCGCCTGCGTCGCTGCATCACCCGCGTGATAGAAGAGCCGCTGCTCAAAGGATGTCCAGCGCGCCGGGTCGAAGCCCTGCACCGAGGCCTGCACGGCCGTGCGCATCTCCGCGCGCCAGCTCTCGTCGGTCTTCGCAGTCCGGCTCATGCCCAGGATCGCGGTTGACGGATGCAGTGCACCAAGGCAGTGCATCTCGTACATCGATGGGATGAGCTTGCGATGCGTCAGATCGCCGCTGGCGCCCAGAATCAGGAGTACGCATGGGTCGGCGCCGACGGGCGAGGACCCGGTGGACGATTCTGGACGATCGATCGTGGCAGGAGCGGTCGGCGCGGCCGTCATGGGCGTTTGAGCATACGCCCGGCGTGTCGCGTCAGAAGAGCACTTGGTACTGGATGCCGACGTACATCTGTCCCGAAACGTCGCCGCCGGGTGGCTGGACATCCGGCAGCAGGTTGGCGCTCGAGGTGGCGAAGCCGTTGCCGCGGCTGTTGGCGCTCAACCCCTCGAAGGAGTAGCCCACGTCGAGCTGGACCTTCATGCTGTGCCTGTGGAAGTAGTGGCTCAGGTTCAGTTCGAGCAGGCTGAGCATGGGGTAGGCAGCGTCGGCGTCGGCTCCCGAGTCGCCGATGCTGTACCGAACGCCAGCTTCCCACTTCTCGGCGAGCATCGTGCTGGCCTGCACCAGGGCGCCCCACTGGTTCGACTGGCCGTCGTCGCTCTGCACGCGACGAAACACGCCCCAGGTGTAGAGCGACCAGCCCGCCTGCTTGTGCATCAGGTCGGCGGTCACCTCGACCATCCATGGATCGGCCGGGAACGGCGCCGAAGGGCTGGCCTGCTCGGCATCGACCGCCACCCCTAGGTTGGTCGCCTGCCCCTTCATGTCGAGCCACGGCGTGTACTCGCGCAGTTCGCGCCACGTGCCGTTGAGCTTCCAGTCGAATCGGCTGGAGAACGCCCAGTCGATCGCCAAGCTGTTGTCCCACGGCAGGTTGACGGTGTTGCCGGTGTTCCAGTCAGCCCCCCCGGGCGTCGACGGCGAACGCACCGTGATGCCATCGAACCAGCCGCTGCGCCACATGAAGTGCTCCGTCTCCCACTCGAGCGCGATGCCGCGCGAACGCGCGGCGCGGAAGTAGTTGTTCAGCGCGCTTCGCTCCATGAATAGCGTGGTGGCCGAGCTCATCATCTCCTCGCGGGTGAAGCCGGGCCGGAACTGGCCCATCTTCAGTAGCAGCTCAGGCGAGAGCACGCGGCCGACCCAGGCATCCTCGATGTCCGGCACTCGGGGCGATGGAACCCCGCTCGGTCGAGAGATCTGCAGGGCGTAGCGCCATTCCTTGCCGAAGGCATGGCCGTCCATGATGAAGCGGGTGCGGCGATTCTCGAATCCCTGCGTGTCGCCAAGTTCATCGCGGTGGTTCCAGATGAAGCGCAGCTGCATCTGCACGTTCAGGTGGTACCGGAAGTTGCCGTCGGCCGAGCTGATCTCGGTGCCGGACGCATCGAGCCGGTAGAAGCTGTCGCCTTGGAAGGCCGGCTGGCCACGGCCGTCCTGCATCATGGTGCGCGTGCCGGCGTCAGCGAGCGCGTCCTTCACGATGCCGCGGATCTCGTCGGCCCGTTCGGCATCGAGCGCGCCCTGTGCTTGGCTCCGCTGCAGAGCGCACAGATCGGAACGAAGGGCGTCGATCTCGGCCTGAACGCCTGCATCACCGCCTGCGCCGAGGCTGAACACTGTGAAGATCGTGGCAAGGTGGGCCATGGCTCGCTCCAGTTGCGCAACACACCACCCGTTGCCCGCGCGGGTTGCGGGCCGTCACCGGCCTGAACGCGACCCGAACATGACCTGAACGCTAACTGTGCCCGACCCACGGATTGTTAAGACCCAACCTTGACGATGTTCAGGTTGTGTTAAGGATGCTTGCACCGAACTTGGACGCGGCAGCAACCACCGCCATCGTCCGCTCTCCCTTGGGATCGATGAGCCAGAGCCAATCGATGAAGAGGAACTCGAAGCGTGCGGCGAGCAGTGCGATGCGGCCCATGACCGTGAAACCGAAGGCCGAACCGAAGGTGATCATCAGGAACCAGACGCCCACCCGCGCCGCACGGCCCACCGCACCTTTGTGCTCGATGCTGAACACGAAGTACGCCAGCGTGCAGAGCACGCCGGCCACGATCAGCATGTTGCGCAGCGAGGACCACACGGCGAAGGAGCCATCGTCACCGACGACCATCAGCGGGAGCATGGTCGCGCGGACCTGCTCGATGATGTCGCTCTCGACATGGCTGACCATCTTGAGGCCCGCGAAGGTGCCGATGACGAACGCCAGCGGCCAGCGGCCCACGTGCCGGCCCAAGGGTGTGAGCTGCGAGAGCAGCATGATGCCCAGGCCGAGCGGGATCAGCGCGATCGGGTTGAACGCGCCGCCCTCGAGGTTGGGCATGCACCACGCCTTGACCAGATCGGGTGCAAGGTTCGCCAGCAGCTTGGGCACGAGCGTTTCCCAGAAGGCAACCACCATCCAGTAGCCGGCGCTCACCCCAATGACGATGCTCTCGGTAAACTTGTAGGCCGGGTTGTCGCCGGCCAGGAAACTGAAGACGGCCAGCGTGAAGAACGCCGCAAGCCACAGGCCAATGGTGCGGTCCCAGGAGAACCTGATTGCTTGCTGCCCCGGTGCGGCCGATTCGGCAGCGCGGTACTCGCCCGCCGTGCGGAAAAGTTCCCGCTCGATCGTGGCTGCTCCGGCGGTGCCCTCAGCAACGACCGACCACGTCACGCGACCCTCGTCACCCGTCACGGGTGCGTAGGAGGTCGATTCAGTCTGCACATAGACGCGGCCCATCCCCTCGCCGATGCCGGCACGGATCGCCACCAGCGCGGCGATCACGAGGAAGAGCCCGATCCACCACCTGCCCTGCGCCGGTCCGGTCGCTTCCATGGTCACGCCGCTCATCGTGCCACCGCCTTGCACCGCTTCTGTGCGAAGAACATCGCATTGCCCAGGACGATCAGCGCGATCAGCAACAGATGGCCGAAGAGCTGCGGCGCCATGCGGCGTCGGGCTTCGGTGTAGCGAGGTGGCGTCACGCCATCGCCATCGATCGCTGCGCTCACCAGCGCCTCATACTCGGCGGCACCCTTGATGGCTGCAAGCATGCCCCGCAACTGACCCGGGTAGTACGAATAGACCTGCGAAGCCTGCACGCCGGTCACGCCGGCCAGCAACACCAAGCCGGGATTGGAGCTCGACACGTACTGCACCCATTCCTTGCCACCGGGATAGCCCGCGCTGATCGTGATGACCAGCGGGAAGTCAGCGACCTTGGTGATGCCCTCCATGATCGGCAGTCGATCGACCGGTGTTCCCGAGCGATCGACCGGAAACTGCTTGCGGAAGTCGGTGCCGATCACCTTGAGCACGCCTTCGTTGCCGGTCTGGAAGCCCAGGTTGACGAAGTCCTTGCCCTGCACCCGGTCGGGGAACTCGGCCTTGATCACGCTGGAGATCGTCTCTTCGGCCTTGGTCGGCCCAAGCGGCCACAGGGCGATGACGACCGGCTTCAAACGCTTGTGCATCAGGTGGCGCATGAACGTCGTGGCCATCGGTGCAAGCTCGCCTTCGCTTGCGGGGTCGTAGTCGAAGCTCACGAGCACGCGCGAACCCTCGGGCAGGGCCTCGATCGCATCGAAGCACGCCTGCGAAGGCGGCGTGGGTGACTCGGGGAACGTCTTGCCCGTCACGCCGTTCCAGAGGATCGGCAGCGCGACCGCCAGCATCATGGCCAGGTAGATCCAGCGCCGGTCGAGTCCGCCGCTCATGCGTCACCCCCGAGGTAGCTGCGATCGAGTCCGAGCATCAGGCGGATGCCCGTGGACGCGACGCCCAGCGCGATGCCGATGATGATCGCGCGATTGCCCGCGGTGTTGAAGACATCCATGATGGTGACGGCTAGGTTCTCCAGCCGCAGCCCGCTCGCCCAGTCGGGCAGCCATCCCGTGAGCACCACACCGGCGAACGTGCGGCCAAGCAGGATCACGAACGCCGTGGCCAGGAGCAGCGTGGCCTCGAGATTCTTCGCGCGGAACGCGCGGAACGCCGCGCTCGCGACGTAGAACGCCAGCACCGCGAAGAGCGTCGAGGTGATCGGCGTCATCACATAGAGATAGATCCACCAGAACGCCGAGCCCTCATCATCGGGCTTGCCGCTCCACGCCACCGTGGGCGCCGACGGGTCGGCCACGACACCGACCTTGCCCAGGCCGACCCACAGCGTGACGACAAAGGCGAGAAGCGTGACGGCGGAGTAGCCCCAACCGGGACCGCGTGCGCTCAGGCGCATGAGCTGCACCTTCAGCAGGCTGCCGCCGCCGAGGACGAACGCCATCGCGGCGAGGATGTTGAACCAATCGGTGACGTCGTTGGCCCAGCCGGTGGCCATGGGCAGAAACGGGCTCACGAGCATGGTGAGGCCGCCCACCAGGCAGATCAGCAGTGCGATCGATCGACTCATGGCGCGACCTCCGCTGCGGGATCGGTGACCGTTGCCGGCGAGAACACCTTGATCGTCGCCATCACCACGCCGCCCGCCAGCGCCAGCGCAACCAAGGCCTTGACGATGTCCTGCCCGCGAAGCGTGCCGAGCTGATCGGGCGCGCCGCTCAGGTAGGCGCTGGCTGCGAAGAACTCCTCGCCGATGAGCGTGTAGTCGCAGCTGGCGACGAAGAACGGGAGCTGCGCGGTTTCCGCGGTGCCCGCAATCTGGATCGCGCCGACCGCGTTGCCGTTCTCGGCCAGGATCAGGCTCTCGGCGAAGAAGCAGCCCATGTAGAAGCAGGCAGCGGGCTTGTCGCGCGCCATCGCCCCTGCCGCGTAGGCGGCGTAGCCGAACTGCTCGTCGGTGATGTAGCGGATGCGCTCGGGGTCGTACCAGTCGGGCTGTCCCGCCTGCAGCGCCGCAGCCTGCACGCTCTCGCGAGCCGCCTGCATGACGAGCGATCGGCTCACCGGGACATCCAGCGTGGCGTCGTACTGCGCGGCCGTCCCGGCGACACGGCTCAGCACCGTGATGCCGGCCACCGTCATCGGATTGTCCATGTCCTGGATCCCCGGCACGAACAGGATCGGACGCCCCATCTCGGTGGCGCGTCCCACGGCCTCTTCCACGGCTTCAAGCCCAGCAATGCGGCGGATCGTGGGCACACGGCCGGCTCGCGCGGCGATCATGCTGGCCACGATGCACGCGCAGGTTGCCGCCAGCACCACCAGGAGCAGCAGCTTGTCGGGGTTGAGGAACGATGCATCGGCGCCGAGCACCATGCGCGGAGCCTAACGCGGGCAGGCGGCCTGCGCCGGATGGCGCGTGGGGTCACTCGGCGATGAGTTCGACATTCGCCCGAGGCACGGTCACGCGCTGTCCATCGGCCAGCGCCACCTCAAGCACACGCGCCTTCGATCCCGAGCCGAGCACCGCCGGCTGCTCCGGGAGCGCGGCCACCGTGCCGAGCGCTCCGAACCACGGATCACGGATCACGCGCACGGGTGTACCGACTGAGAGTTCCCCCGCGGTCGCACCGCCGCCGGCATGGGCATCACCCGACGCCTCCTCAGCGAGCGGAACGACGACCTCGGGACGCATCACACCGGCGCGGATCTGCGTGGCCCCGTTCACGCTCGCAGCGTGGCCGGCATGCGACGCCAGCAAGGCGTGCGTGCGCGCGGCCATCGCGATGTCACCGAAACCCTCGGTCACCACGAGCGTGATGCCGACCCTTTCGCTGCCCGTGATCGCCACGCCCAGATCGTGCCCCAAGAGTGCCTTGAGGTCGGCATCATCAATGCCGCCCGACACGATCGCCGCCACACCGAGCTCGATGGCGCGGCGGATCGCGTCGATGGTCATGCGGGCCCCACCCACCAGGATGCACCCGGCGTGCTCCGTCCGGATCGCTGCGGCTTCGAGCCGCTCCCCGGGTCGCGCGCAGGCGAGGGCGATCGGCCCGTAGGCCTCGCCACCGATGCCGAAGATGCCTTGGACCAGCGCCACGTCGTTCTCGACGACCACGCCTTCGCTGCCGAGCACCTCGACGACCCTGCCGCTGGTGAATGCACGGACCTGAACGGGCTGCGCGGCACCGCGGATCATGACCATGCCGGTCGAGTCGCTGGCGCTCTCGATGGTGCCAGACGCCGTCGCCTTCACCGTGACCTTCATCATGCCGAAGATCCCCTTCGACTGCGCGATCGGCTCATCCTTGGCGATGGCGGAGCCGACCGGCTTCAGCAACAAGCCGGGCACGTCGCGCGGAGCGCAGGAGAGCAGGTTCGACATCTTCATCGGCGTGATGTCGCCCTCGAGGTCGGTCTGCGCGACGACGTCGGTCGCCGCGACGCGGTCGCCGACCTTCACGGTGATGCGCCCGGTCAGGGGAAGGAGCCGACGCGCGCGGTATCGCACACGCGGGCTCACGGTCAATCCAGGTGTGTAGGCCTTGGCCATGATCGTGTCCTCAGTCGGGGTGCAGTTCGAGAGCCTTCGCCCATGCAGCGACCAGGCGCCTGCCCTCGGCGCCGCCGGGCACCGAAAGCGGTCGGCCGCGTCCATCGAGGATGAGCCCGACGCTGCCACCGCGCACCTCGCGCTTCACGGCAACGCCCGGTCCGGCGCCGACATCGAAGCCGCGCTCCGGCACGACCTCGACCTGCGCGCGCTCACCGATGCGCAGCAGCTTCATCTCCTGCGCCATCAGCGTGCCTTCGGCGCTGCCGCCCTCCCAGCGCGCGCTCCATCGCATGACGGGCTTGCCGGCGACCGCCGTGCCGGCCGGGGCGATGCAGGTCCCGAGCATGACGAGGCAGTCGCGCTCGAAGACGTCCATCGCGGCGCGCTCGTGCACGGTGGCCAGTACGCCCAGATGCGGCATCATGAAGATGCTGTCCTTGGCGAGTTCGGTGAAGCCCTCGGGTTCGAAGGCATCGATGAGCATGACCGCAGTCTGCTCCATGCGCGGGGCGTGGCTCAGCACGCCGCCGCTGGCCACGAGGAGGTCGAGCTTCATGCCGCTCACGAGCGAACGGCCGCCCTCCTGCTGGCTGAAGGCATCGCCGACGGTGCGCTGCTGCTGCACGCCCTTGAGCTCGGTCGCGAACGCCTTGTGCTGCACGTACGCCAACCGCAGCGCCTCGCGGCTCACGGCCTGCTCGAACACGAGCGCCTCGTGCGTCTGCGGGATCGTGGTCGGGCGGATCATCTTGTTCTTGACCCGGTTGCGCAGCTCGCGCTCGTCCATGTCCAGGTGCACCCAGCGCAGCACGTTCTCCATGCCGGCCTCGGCGCAGACGTTGCTGATCGAGTAGCTCATGCCCAAGTTGGCGCTCACCGTTCGGTTGAACGAGCCATCGAAGACACTGAAGACATCCGTCGTGGCGCCGCCGATGTCGACGCCGACCACATTGATGCCACGCCCCTTGGCGATCGCCTGCAGGATGTCGCCGACCGCACCCGGGGTCGGCATGATGGGCGCATCGGCCCACGCGATCAGCCGGTCGTAGCCGGGCGCGTGCGCCATGACGTGCTCAAGGAAGACGTCATGGATCGTCTCGCGCGCAGGACCGAGGTGCTCGCGCTCGAGCGTCGGGCGCAGATTGTCGACGATCTTCAGGTCGAAGCCACCACCAGCGAACGTGCGCTCGATGGCCGGTCTCGCGTCGCGGTTGCCGGCGAAGATGATCGGCAGGCTGTACTCGCCGCCGAAGCGCGGGCGGGGCTTTGCCGGCGCGATCAGTTCGGCCAGCTCGGTCACCTTCTTCGTATCGCCGCCGTCGGTGCCCCCGGAGATGAGCACCATGTCAGGACGGAGTTCACGGATGCGCTGCACCTGCTCGTGCGGACGGCGGCGGTCGTTGCTCGCGATGGTGTCCATGACGATCGCACCCGCGCCGAGCGCCGCACGCTTGGCGCTCTCGGCGGTCATCTCCTTGACGACGCCCGCGACCATCATCTGCAGGCCGCCGCCGGCGCTGCTGGTGGAGATGTAGACATCGCACCCCTCGGCGGACTCGGGCGACACGCGACGAAGGATGGTGCCGTCATCGTTCACCAGCCGCCGACCGCTGAGTTCCTGCAGTTCGGTGACGGCGTTCGTCACGCCGAGCGTGACGTCCGCGAAGGGCGCCTCGACGGTGGTCGGTGCCTCGGCGCGATGGGTCTGGCGGTACACGCCATCCACGCACTCGATGAGGATCGCCTTCGTGGTGGTGCTGCCGCAGTCGGTGGCGACCACGACCTTGATGCGACTGGGGTCCTTCTGCATGGAAGGCGAAGGCTACGGATTCGCGCGCGGGCTGCAAGCCGTCACGCAGTCATTCCCCGCCGGATTGCGGTGGATTCCCCGGCTTGGCGCGGGCTTCAATCACCAGACAGATCGCCTCGACGCTCCCTCGGCGCTCCAAGAGCGCCGCGAGCGTGCTGAACGCCGCGGGATCCGCCACGACGGACACAAAGGGCGTGAGCGCGTGCATCGCGTTGGCCCCGATCGCGTTGAGCGGCCGGAACGACTCGAGCGCCAGCAGCGCGGGTGCGACCATGCCCCGTCGAACGACCTCATCGGCGATTCGCCCAACGACCGCGGACTCGGCCTCCGAGAGCGAGGCCGGCCCCGGCGGCTCGACCGCGAAGGCATGCCGGAGCGCCTCGCGCCAGGAGCGCTTGGTATCGCTCATGGCACAATGCTCCCGCGCGCGGTGCGCGAGCCGAGCCACCATCCGTGCCAGGCTTCGATCGCCTGCTGCACCCGCGCGCGATCTGACGCGGGTACTCCATCGGCATGGAAGGAAATCGCCCCGCGTCCGCCCGTTCGAGCGAGCGTGGTTCCGGATTGCCGCACCGAGAACCGTTCCACCGTCGACCACGAAAGGCTCCGCCGCCTGAACGGACCGGCGCGGACGATGCCCTGGCCATCGATGCTGCAGCGGCAGCCGGCCCAACCTTCCGCGCTCACAGCGACCAGCCCCACCGCCGCGAGCGCACCCACGAACCACTCATGCGCTGCGACGCCGACCGCGACCGCCAAGGCCACAATGACCACGCCGAGCACCACGCGCCGCCCCGGTCGCTCGCGCGCCAGGCACTCGGACCACTGGATGGCTTCGGGCATCGCCACGCGTCGATCCTACGATCCAAGGATGACAAGCACCGTCCTCGACATCAACGCTGCCGAGATCGAGACCACCCGCGAGTGGGCCCGCTGGGCCGACGCCAACGATCCGCTGGCGTCGCTGCGCGATCGATTCGAGCTGCCGCGCGGCGCCGACGGTGCACCGCTCGTGTACTTCCAGGGCAATTCGCTCGGACCGATGGCACGGCGAACACGCGAGCTCGTCCAGGAGGTCATGGACCAGTGGGGCTCGCGCGGACACTACGCGCGCATCGAGGGCGCCCGCCCTTGGATGGAGTACCACGCCAACGCCCGCCGCACGCTTGCCGTGCTTGCCGGTGCGCGCGAGCACGAGGTGGTGGCGATGGCAGGCCTGACCGAAACGCTGCATCTCTTGATGGCGTCGTTCTGGCGCCCGCACACCGGTCGGGATCGCATCATCATGGAATCGACGGCGTTCCCCAGCGATCGGTACGCGGTGCGCAGCCATGTCCAGGCGCGCGGCTTCGACCCGGATGCCTGCATCATCGAGGTGCCGCCCCGAGCTGATGGTCTGCTGCACGCCGAAGACTTCGCGCGTGCCTGCACCGACGCCGGTGATCGCGCGGGATTGCTGCTCGTGGGCGGCGTCAACTATGCCACGGGGCAACTGCTGGACCTTGGTGCCCTGGTCCAGGCGGCGCACGCCGCTGGCGCCTTCGCCTGCTTCGACTTGGCGCACGCGATGGGCAACGTGCCGCTGTCGCTGCACGAAGCAGGCGCCGATGCAGCCGCGTGGTGCGGCTACAAGTACTTGAACGGCGGCCAAGGAGCGACCGCAGGCCTCTACATCCATGAGCGCCACGGACTCGATGCCAGCACGCCACGCTTTGCCGGCTGGTGGGGCGTGCCGCTCGCCACCCGCATGGGCATGGAGCGCGATTTCGTCGCCACGCCGGGCGCCGATGGCTGGCAGGTGAGCGGGCCGAGCGTGATCGGCATGGCACCGCTCCTGGCGAGCCTTGAGCTGTTCGATGCAGCGGGCTTCGATCGACTGCGCGCGAAATCCCTGCGACTCACGGCGTTCCTCGAGATGCTCCTTCGTGAACGCGTGCCTGAGGCGCGCGTGCTCACGCCTGCAGCCACGCATGAACGTGGCGCCCAGCTCTCGATCCAGCTTGATGAGCGCTGCATGGAACGCCATGCACAGCTCCTGCCGGCCGGCATGGCGTGCGACACGCGCAAGCCCAACGTGATCCGCGCTGCACCCGCACCGCTCTTCAACACCTTTGACGAGGTCTGGCGGTTCGTCGACACGCTGGCTGGGACGCGCTGATCCATGATGCGCTGATCCACGCCACGCGGGCGCTTGGCGCGCTGGCCCCTGCCGCTCCGACCAGGCCTGTGACCTTTTGCGTACGCCCACCAGGCTTGATGGCCACTGGCGGTCGTCAATCCCCCGTCTCGGTGCTGGCCTGCGCCTGCTGCGGTGCCTTGCGCTCGGCCGTCAGCATGAGCACGGCGCCGCCGACGGCGACGAAGCCGCCCATCCACTGCAGGCCCGTCAGGCGCTCCTCGAACACGAATGCGCTTGCTGCGCTCACCAGGAAGGGCTGAAGCTGCAGCACACCGCTGGTGATCGCGACGCCCAGCCGCGCAATCGCGACGTAGTAGAAGACGTGCCCCGCAGCGATGCCGGCCACCGCGCTGATCGCCAGGAAGATGAGTTCCCGTGAGCCGAGCGAGGGCACGTACGCGCCGCCCTCCCGACCAAAGGCCAGCATCAACCCGATCAGGCCGACGGCCGTGAGCTGGCAGATCACCGCAAAGGCGAGCACGGGGTGGTACGGCGCCATGAAGCGACGCACGCTGAGGCCGTAGCAGGCATAGCCCAGCCCAGAGCAGACCGCCATGAGCACGCCGGAGCCGTTGGCGCCGCCCAGCGAGAACTCGCCACCGAAGAGCACCGGCATGAGTCCGGTGATGAGCAGCGCGAACCCGACGACGTAGCGCACCGTGCGCATCACCGCGCGCTCGGCCGGGAAGAGGAACCACGCACCAAGCGCCACGAAGATCAACTGGCTCCTAAGTCCGAACGTCACGATGCCCGGCGTCGCCATGCCGAACGCAGCCGTGAAGCAAGCCTGCCCCGCGACGTTGGCGATGCTCGGCACGATCGCTGCGGTCCAGATCCCCTTCGGCATGCGCCCACGCCACGCATGCCAGATGACATAGGGAAGCCACAGCACAGCGCTTGCGCCGTAGCGCCAGCCGTTGTTGCTCCAGAAGTCCACGCCCCGCCCCGCGAGATCGCGCAAGAGCAGCGGCACCGTGCTCCAACCCGCGAGCGCCGCCAGCGCGTTGATCGAACCCACGCGACGGCTGCGCACGACTTCATCGTGCGATGCGGCGGCGTTGGTGGGTGACTCGGCCATCGATCACATCTGCACGAGCCGGCCGCCGTCGACGGGCAGGTTCACGCCGTTCACGTAGCTCGCCGCAGGCGAGCACAGGAAGAGCACGGCCGCGGCGATCTCCTCGGGCTCGGCGATCCGCGCCATGGGAATCGTGGCGATCGCCTCTCGCTCGATGTCGGCCACCTCCACACCGCCGCGGCGCGCCTTGCCCTCAAAGAGCGAAGCCAGCCGCCCAGTGCGCGTGAATCCTGGCATCACGTTGTTCGCCGTGATCCCGAAGCGGCCGAGCTCATGCGCCAGCGTGCGCACCCAGTTGGCGACCGCCGCGCGCACCACGTTGGACACGCCAAGGCCGCGAAGCGGCGTGGTCACGCTCGTGCTCGTGATCGACACCAGCCTGCCATACCCGGCGGCGCGCATGCCGGGCGCGCACGCCTGCATGATCGCCTGGCCCGTGGCCACGTGCTGCGTGAGCGCTGCGGTGAACTGCGCAGGATCCGCATCGATGGCGAAGCCCGCGGCCGGACCGCCGGTGTTGTGCACGACCACATGAACCGGATCGCGTGCAGCGAGTGCGTCCACCGCGCGCTGCACGGCCTGCCAGTCGGCATGATCCACCAGCATCGTGGCATGGCCTGGACCGATCGCCGCAAGCTCCGCAGCGACCTTCGCCAGTCCTTCGTCATTGCGCCCGGTGATCGTGACGCGGGCCCCGGCCCGAGCCAGGGCCATGGCGCTGGCGCGACCGATCCCCTGCGTCGCTCCGCCGACCAAGGCGTGACGACCATCAAGCCGGAACCAATCGCGCTGCTCGTGCATCGGCGAAGTGTAGATGGTGCGGAGCGCTGCACGCCCCGCTGCAGCCATGGATCATCGGGCCGGGAACGATCGATACGAAACGCCCGCCTCGGCGAAGAGATCGACCGCCTTGCGGATCGATTCCGACCAGGGCTCGTTGCCATGGTCGACCGTGAAGGTCACGACCTCAGCGAGCCCGGCCTGGATGATCGCCAGTGAGCACTGCACGCACGGACTGAAGCTCGAGTAGATCGTGCAGCCCACCGGGCTCACCCCGTTGCGGGCGCACTGCACGATCGCATTCATCTCGGCATGGCAGATGAGGTCGTACTTCACCGGTCGCTCGAGCCGCTCGGGCCGGTCGGCCACGCCGCGCGGCAAGCCGTTGAAGCCTGTCGACAGGATCTGCTTGGATGGGCTCACGATGACGGCACCGACCTGGCGCGATGGATCCTTGCTCCATCCAGCGATGGTGCGGCTCAGATCAAGGAAGCGCTGGTGCCAGTGGTCATTCATCGGGATCGGCCTTCGGCGCATCCTCGCCGGGATTGACCGCTGCGTCCACCGCGCGCAGGGTGAGCCGACCGATCACCAGGTCGGATGCACCCGGACGGCCAGCCCAGACCACCACGGGCCCGCGCTCGCCGACCTCAAACCGCCCAGCCGGAAACGTGGCGAGTTTCATTCGCCCCGTCGCTCGCTCGTTGGGTGGCTGCGTCGCCGTGATCCGCACGCGCGTGGATCGATCGGGCTGGTCCTGGTTCGGTTCGGCTCCGTCGTCCGCATCCTGCTCGGATGAACGCTCGTACCCGACGTCGATGGTGGCGAAGCGCTGCGCCTCGCCCACGAGCCCCGCCTCGATGAACACGTCGTAGGCACCGGGGTCGAGCTCGGCCACCCAGGCGCAGCGCGCCAGTGGATCGGTCCAGCCCTCGATCACGCCAGGATCGACGCGTTGGTCAAAGGCATAGACGAGCGACGACCCCTCGAGTTCCGCCAGCGCAGGATGACCGATCCAACGCTGGCCGCTGCGCTGCATCGCCGGCCAGAGATCGATCGGCGCGACCGCCGGCAACGTGGTCCCGGCCTTCGCCGCCTCGATCCAGCCAGCCAGGAGCGGCTTCACGCGCGCAGCAGGCAAGGCGTAGGTCGCCGTGCGATCGGGTCGCGCGATGTTGATGCCGATGGCGCGGCCATCGAGCCCCAGAAGCGGACCGCCCATGCGCATGCATGGCAGCGGAGTGTCGTGCTGCAGCACGCCGCCGAACCCGCTCGCCCGACGGCTCGCCGGAAAGAGCGCCGTGCTCTGCATGATGCGTCGATCATCCGGCCGCACGGTGACGCGAGTGAGCAGCGACATGGGCGAACCATCCCGATCGATTTCAATCAGGAGCAGTTCGCCGCCACCGTAGGCGCGCACGATGCGACCGACGTCACCCTGGGCCGAGACCGACTGCCCAGCTAAGCGCAGCACACGATCGCCGGCGCGCAACCCCGCGACCCACGCCGGCGAGCCGATCGTGGACTCGATCACCTTGAGCCCCGGCCCCTGGGGTGCATCCTGCTCCACGCGGATGCCGAGGAATCCGGACAGCCCATCCACGGCATGCTCGCGCAGGCCATCGAGCCCCGTGACGCCCCAGGACTCGCCGTTCCACTGCGACGAGGCGCTCACGACGATCGTGCCCGACGTCGGCACCGCATCGGCAGCCCATTCGATCGGCACCAGGTCATCGCCATCGACCTTCAGCACCACCAGGTCAAGGTCGCGATCGCGTACCACGCGGCGCGCCCGCACGGTCGTGCCCACGGGCAGCGTGACCTCGACGCGATCGCTCGATCGACCGATGTCGCTGTCCTTGGCCAAGAGCACGCCCGACGCGTCGATCACCGTGGCCATGCCGACGGGCCGATGATCGACCAGCACTTGGCAGACCGACTGCAGCCAGGGCGTGGTCACTTCACCCGTGATCTCGCGCAGGCCGGGAGCACCACGGCCCGCGTCACCACTGGGCTCAAACTCAACCCGCTCGCCGGCCCACATGGCCTGCAGCTCGGCCGGATCCATGCTGCGGCCGCCAGTCACGGAGCTGGCCTTGAGATCAGCCAGTCGTGAGACCGCGAAGTCGCTGGTGCACATCGAGCCTAGCGTGGGCTCGCCGCTGGTCGTGCTCACGATGCCCACCAGCCTGCCGTGCAGGTCGAAGACGCCGCCGCCGGAGTCGCCACCGGACATCGGCGCATCCAGATCGATGGCGTGGTCGCGCGTGCGGACCACGCGCCCGATGCGCATGACCGCCGCGCGATCCTTCATGAAGCCATGCGTATGGCCGAAGGGCGCAAGCCAATCGCCCTCGATCAACCGCGACGATGGCCCAAGGCGTGCCGCCACGATCCCTTCGACAGGATCGAACTTCACCAGTCCGCAGTCCTTGTTCCCCTCGCAGTGCAGGCCGGCGGTCGTGCCGGGAATCGTTCGGCCATCGGGCAGCTCGATGGCCACGGGCTGACCCGGCTTCTCGAAACAGTGCCCTGCGGTCAGGATCCAGCCTTCCTCCGCATCGATGATCGTGCCGCTGCATGAACCGCCGCCGCCGAGCTCGGTGACCTTGATCGCCACCTGCGTGGGCCGGGCCGCACGCGAGAGCGCCTGCAGGCGGGCCTCAAGCAGCTGCAGGTCCTGCAATCGTTCGGGCTGACGAAGATCGGGATCCCCGGCTCGGGCAACCGAAACGCGAACTGCAGTGGAAAGGACCAGCGCCGCCAGCGTCGCAGGCGGCACCCGGAGCAGGCTGCGCCTCAGCGCTCCCACGACCCCTGCGAGGATTCGCTCGATCCCCAGCCGCGGGTGTCCAGGCGAACGCCATCGGGCTGAGCCGCGAAGAGCGTGCGCAGGTCTTCCAGCCGCTGCGCCACCAGCTGCATGGAGGCCGGGCGGTCGGCCGGGCTCACCTGCACGCACTCCAGGATCAGGTCCGACAGCATCGGATGGATCGACTTGTTGCGCACCGCCGGCGGCACAGGCGGCTTGACCGCCACGGGCGTGAATTCACCGCCGAGCGACTTGGGGTCGGCCTTCGACGGGATCGCGGTCGGAATCGTGTCGCCCACGAGCACCCAGTACATGGTCGCGCCGAGGTTGTAGATGTCCGTCTGCGCATTCACTTCCTGGCGGTGTGCCTGTTCCGGCGCGAGGTAGCCCGGTGTTCCTTGGATGCGCTTCTTGACCGTGCCGAGCGCGCACGCCTGGCCAAGATCGATGATCTTGACCGTGCCGCCATCGGCGATCATCACGTTGATCGGCTTCATGTCGGCATGGCAGAAGCCCTTGTCGTGCATGTGCGCCAGGCCCCGGGCGATCTGCGCGAAGACGCCCGCGGCCTCGACCATGGTCTTGGGCAGCGCCTTGTCGAGCGTGGGAGCATCGAGCAGCTCCATGGTCAGCGCGATCTCGACCACCTTGAAGAACTTCTTGGTGCGGTGGATCTTGTGGAGTGCGCGGATGTTGGGGTGCGAGAGCTTGCTGCCGATCTCGTACTCCAGCTCGACCTGATCAAGGTAGCGCTGGTCCTTGTCGGAGTTCTTCACCACGTGCTTCAGCGCGTAGATCTGCTTGTCGCCGGGGTCCTGCACGGCGAACACCATGCTGGCCGCACCCGTGCCGAGAGGGGCGATCACCTTGAAGCCGAAGATGTCTTTGACAGCGAGGGAAGACATTGCGAACCATTGCCGCCAGACGCCGCGACGGGACAGACGCCCACGCGCATATGGCCCGGAGAGAAGTGAGCGGGGAGTGTAAGGATTGGTGGCGTCCGGCTCAAGCCGGATCGCGCTTCACCGACGCAGCTGGGACTCGAAGTCAGCCTGCCGGAAGTACTGGCCCGGGCTGGCCGTGCCGTCCACATCGCTGCGCAGCAGCACGCGGTCGGCGGGGATCGCGAACCGGTCCTGCAGGGCGCGGACGAGCGTCACCAATTCCTGCATCTGAAGATCCGTGAAGGCGCGGCGATTGCCGTTGCCCACCAGGCAGATCGAAATCGTGGTGGCGCTCGCGCGGTCGGCCGACTTGGCGAGCGTGGCCGGATCGTGTGCCGCACGGAGCAGGCCCCCGGGTGCAGTCGGTCGGATGTGACGGCACATCTCCTGCCGATCCCACGCCGGGCTCACGTGCACGCTGCCATCAGCCATGCCTTGGCCATTCCCAATGATGAAGTGGAAGCTCGCTCCGCCCGTCTGGCGGCTCAGCAGCTCCGGATCACCGCCAGCGGTGCCGGACCCGTGGATGACGATTCCCTTCCAGGACGCCGCGGGGGCCTGCCGAGGTTCGACCGGACCGATGCTGCCGCCGATCCGCACCGGATTGACGGCCATCGTCATGGGCGGGGCACCCGTGTCACCGAGCATGAGCAGCCCAGCCGTCAGCGTCATCGCGGCAATGAACACCGACCACACGATGCGGGTGCGACGGGTCGAGGCGCTTGGCTTGGTGGGCGAGTACGACATGGTGCGTGGCTCTGACGATTCATCGGCCACGGATCGTCCGGTCTGCAACGATTGTTCGAGATGACCCCTTGACAGGCTCGGGCAGGGCTCACGAGTCAGGACCGAGCCGGGCGCGCAGCGCTGGCTGCGGCACGCCGTACTCATCAGGCAACTCCTTGGGCGAGAAGCCATCGCGGAGCCGGTCGTACCGGTCGTACTGGTTGTACGGCTCGTCGGGATTGAACAGCACGCGCTGGCAGCCACCCACGCACGACAGCACCGCCGCCATCAGCAGCGCACGGCGCACCATGGATCGTGCCAGCGTTCGCATCGGCATCATGCTAATGGTGGTTGGCGTCCGCATCGCCCGGTCACTTGCCCACCTGGATCGGCTGCGCCGCGGTGTGCCCCACCGCCTCGATCCGGGCCTTGGTCAGGGCGTCTTCGTAGACCACCAGCACGCTCAGCGGGCCTTGGCAGGTCGCCCCGGCAACCAGCGGGATCTCGAACGAGTAGTACGTGCCCATGACCCCCCCGCGATAGGACTCCCGAACCTGAAGGGGGCTCGCGAAGCTCTCTGCCAGCAGCGGTTGCGTACCAGCCGGTGCCGTCAGGGAGAAGACCCGGAAACCCATCGTGCCGACGGCCTGCGTGAAGCGGCCGCGACCATCGTGGGACTCCACGCGGACCACGACCCAGCAACCATCCGGCCGCTGCTCAAGGACCGGCGCGGGGTTGAGCACCAGGGTCGTCACCGTCGGCAAGGCCTTGATCGCCTCGGGTGAAAAGCTCCCGGCAGCCATGGCCGCCGCCAGCTTGTTCTGCAGCTCCTGGTTCTCGCGCTCCAAGGCCTGCGAGCGGTCGACCGCCGCCTGCATGTCGCGGCGCAGCGCATCGTTGGGCGACGGTGAGACGACCGTGGCTGAGCACCCTGCAACGATCAGTGGGGAGAGGATCGCGAAGGAAAGCACCACGCGGGAAAGGAACGGGGATCGGTTCATGATTCGTCGTCCTGGGCGGCAGCGAGGCTGACATCGAAGGCCAGCTGCTCGAGCGCCACGCTGAAGTCCACGTTGCGCACGCAGATGGCGGCCGGCACATCAAGCCGGCAGGGTGTGAAGTTGAGGATGCCTCGGATCCGTGCCTCGACGAGCATCGCAGCGACGTCAGGCGCCGCATCGGCCGGCACGGCCACGATGCCGATCTCGGCCTTGAGCGCGGCCACCCCGCGCGCCAGGTCCTCGATCGGACGCACCTTCTGGCCGGCGATGGTCGTGCCGACGATCTCGCGCGATCGGTCAAAGACCGCCTTGATCTCGAACCCATCCTCCTCGAAACGTCGGTACGAGAGCAGGGCGCGGCCGATGTTGCCGGCTCCCACGAGCACGCACGGCCATGCGCGGTCGATGCCCATGATCATGCGCAGACGCTCAAGCAGGTCGACGCACCGGTAGCCGACGCCGGGCTGGCCGAAGTGGCCGAAGTGCGCCAGATCCTTGCGAACCTGCGCATCGGTCAGGCCCAAGGCCTCGCCGAGCTGGCGACTGCTGATCGTGGCGCTGCCGTCACGCGCGCGAAGCTTGAGCTCCCGCAGGTAGAGGCTCAGGCGACGAGCCGCCGGCCGTGGCACACGCGATCGGGACGACATGCGGCCGAGTGTACGGCAGTGCGTACGAGCGGCCATAGACTGCATGCATGCACGTGGCGCAGATCCTCGCGGGCCCCTCGATGAGCGCGAGCTTCGAGTACTTCCCTCCCCGGACCGAAGCCGGGTGGGGTGCCCTGTTCGCGACCATTGCCGAGTGCGAGCCGCTTGCGCCCAGCTTCGTCTCGGTGACCTACGGCGCGGGTGGATCCACGCGTGCGCAGACCCATGACCTGGTGGTCCGCCTGCGGCGAGACACGAGCCTGGACCCCATGCCGCACCTGACCTGCGTGGGCCACAGCGCAGCGGAGATCGATGGCATCCTGGCGCGGTACGCCGAAGCCGGCGTCAGCAATGTGCTGGCGCTTCGTGGTGACCCGCAGCCTGGTGGCGCCGAAGGCGACTTCGCGCATGCTGCCGATCTTGTGCGGGCGATCCAGCGGTTCAACGATGCAGGGCGCCATGGCGCCGGCACGCGATTTGGGGTGGCGGTGGCGGGCTTCCCGGAGGGCCATCCGCAGACACCGAACACGCTCGTGCAGATGGACCACCTGAAGGCCAAGGTCGACGCCGGTGCCGACGCCATCATCACGCAGCTCTTCTTCGACAACCATGCGTTCCATGACTGGCGCGAACGCTGCGAACTGTCCGGAATCCGGGTGCCCATCGTGGCCGGCATCATGCCCGTCACCAGCCTGTCGGGACTGCGCCGCATGGCCGACCTCGCCGCCGGAACGCGCTATCCGGCCAAGCTGCTTCGCGCGCTCGCGCGTGCCGGCAACGACGACGAGGCGGTCGCCCGAGTGGGCACCCACTGGGCCACCGAGCAGTGCCGCGACCTGATCGATGCGGGCGTCGCGGGGGTGCACTTCTACACACTCAACAAATCAGCCAGCACGCGCAAGATCTATGAAACGCTGGGTGCGCGCACGAGCGCGCAACTGCGGCCAGGCTGACCGTCGCAGGCCGTTCCCCCATCCGCCGTCAACACCCGACCTGGCGTCAGCGCGGGGCCAGCCACACGCCGCGCAGCACCTTGCTGAGCGTCGGGTTGGTGCCGGCCTGATCCATGGCCGCCAGTCCCGCGGCCGTGGCCTCTGCATCACCGAGCTGGAAGCCGATGTACGACTGGACCAGTCCCAGATCGAAGGCATCGGCCTGCCGCGGGGCTTCGTCCTTGGCCCGCGCGAGCACCGCTCGAAGGCGCGCAGCATCCGGCAGCAACGACGGATCGAACTTCACGTCGATCATTTCCGGGCTCGAGATGAACAGGTCATGCAGCGTCAGGCCTGCACTGCGCAGCAAGCCCGCGCCGATCTGGGCATTGGCCTTCACCGCCAGGGCCGTGGGGTGATCCAGCACCAGGGCAGCCGCCGTCCGAGCGGAATCCTCGGCCAGGAAGTAGTCACCACGCTTCATCTGCGACGCAGCCATGCGCAGCAGTTCATCGACGCGCTGCCCGGTCTCGGCATCGATGGTCTTCATCGTCATGCCGTGCTTGAGGATCAGCGCGGTTTCCTCGGGTGTCAGCGGCTTGGGACCGCGGACGGCGGGGCCATCGGCGGGTGGCTTGCTCGGGTCCTCGGGCTTGTCCTTGGCGGAAGCCTCTGACTCGCCCGATCGCAGCTGCTCGCGGATGGACTCGAGAAGTTCGGCAGCGTCGTCGCCCGAGGGCGCGGGTGGCGTCGCGTCGCGTTCGCGGCGCTGCTTGGCATCCTCGGCCGCACGACCCTTCAGGCGCTCGATCACCGTTCGATAGTCCTTCGACACCGGCTGGCCGCTGCGCTCCGACTCATCCAGCCGACGCCGATACGGTTGGTCGAACGCCGTCACGGCGCGTTCGAACGGGACCATGCCGCGGTCGATGTCCTGCCGGACCTGCGCGGCCTCGTAGGGGCTGGGCGCGAAGAAGTCCGGTCGATTCTCCGCACCGACCGTGGTCGCCCCGCGAACGGGATGGAAGAACGTGGCGTAGCTCGGGCGGTTCCGGTCGTCGGCTGCATACGCGAGCTGACGCCACTGCTGGGCGCCGGATCGGAACGCCGCCAGTGATTGCGTACCGACGACATCGTCGAGCCGGACCTGGCTGTCGACCCGGCGCCAGTCCGGCACGCGAGAAAGCTCGACCGGGTCGGGCGTCAGGTATGGGCGCCACTGAAACTGGCCCAGGCCATTGGCGAGCAGGAATCGATCCTGCGCGCGCGAGCTGTTGATGAAGGCGGGGTTGCTCAGCGCCGATCCGGCGAGGAAGCCCTCGATCGTGCCCACGCGTGAGCTGCCCCCGGACGCGCTGGGGTTCAGGAACGCCGTGCTTCCACCGCGAAAGTCGGTCGGTGCGGTGTACCCGACGTTGCCACGGAACTGAGACCCACCCGCCACGCCGCCAGTGACCACGAGGTTGCGGTAGTCGCATTCCTCCTTGCTGTAGCCCGACCGGCGGCTTTCATTCACCCCCGATGAGCCACGCCGCAGATTTCGGTCGAGCGCCGTGCCTTGCCGCGACGTCGCGTTGCGCGTGATGCTCGAATCAAGCGTGTTCTGTGCGTGCACCGACGCGGTCGCGATCGCCACGAGGAGCCCGGGGATGATGGTGCGCTGCAGCACGTTGAAAGTATAAGGTTGCACCATGCGCGAACCCGCGACGGATCGGGCACATCCTTGGGCCGTGGCGGCCGTGCTGGCCTTGATGGCCATGGCGGTGACCTTTGGGCTGGTCGTGCCGAGCGCTCGGCCTTCAGGTTCGACGGATGGATTCGTGCCGGTCGGCGAGGTCGTCGCCGGGCTGGAACGCCTGCGCAGCGAGATCCAGTCGCAGCGCCTGCTGCGTCCCCAAAGCGTGGGCACTGAATCGCAGGGGATGATGGTCAATCGGCTGCAGCGGGCGTTCGGGCGTCCCATCGCCGTGCCGGACCTTGCGTCGACCGGCCTGCTGCTCCAGGCGGTTCTGGTGGACACCGACGGCGCGCTGCAGCAGACCGCCATCCTTGGGTACGCAGACCGCAGCGAGGCGCAGGTCTGGATCGGTGTTGCCGAGGATGTCGGCCAATTTGCCGTCTGCGACCGCTACGGCCAGCTCGTCCCGCTGGAGCCAGGCGCGCTCGTCGGCGACGTCGGGCGCACCGACGAGGCATCGGTCTATGCCTGGCGCGACGGCGGACTGCTCTGGGTCGTCATGGGTGACGATGCAGCGCTCCTCACGCAGGTGCTTGCGGGTGCCGATGCGCCCGAGCGCAGCGCGGCGCACTCGCGCTGACGGCGGCCACCCCGCGCACGCTTGGGACCGTCCTTCCTTCGGCGAACCTGCATCCACCGCTGCACCAACCGCGCGCGCAGCCGAATCAGGTGCGAATGCACCGATACCATCGCGCAGCCATGGCACGCGCCTACATCACGACGCCGATCTACTACGTCAACGACCGACCCCACATCGGCCACGCCTACACGACCACGCTCTGCGATGTCTGGGCACGCGCGATGCGGGCGTGCGGCGAGGATGTCTTCTTCCTGACCGGGACCGACGAGCACGGGGTGAAGGTCGAAAAGAGCGCACACGAGCGCGGCATCAGCCCCAAGGCACTCGCGGACGAGAACAGCGCCGAGTTTCGCAGGGTGCTCGGCACCTTCGGGCTCTCGAACGACGACTTCATCCGAACGACCGAGCCTCGCCATGAGCGGCAGGTCCAGGAATTCGTGCGGCGGCTGCTCGCCACCGGCGCGG
>VFQT010001778.1_pt1 | contig 24439 bp, 13 predicted proteins | sample 3512381 | NCBI WGS metagenome assembly VFQT01 (sample SAMN10412376, study PRJNA504923) | tailings metagenome | isolation source: Relicate 2 Philex TSF3 active mining site | place: Philippines: Tuba, Benguet | collected 2017-08-29
CAGGCATAACAAAGCTTAGCTTGTGGCTAAAAACTGCTCACCACAAAGAGCCCCTAACTAGCCTTGACAAAAATATAAAAGTTGGTAACTCGCTAATTGACAACCCAGATATTGCAGGCTATTACAGTGAGTTTGAAGGCAAGGTGATTCAGGAGGCAATAGAGCGGGACATCTTTAATCAAGAAGAGCTTGATAACTTAACAAAAGAAGGGCTTAAAAAATCTCTTGCCTTTAACTGGCAAGAGGAGTTTGAGTCCGTTTTTAAGCCAGAGGGGGTGATTTTAGGCTACAACGACCCAAAAACACAGGAAAAAATAGGTTTTGACATAATACTAGGCAACCCCCCATATGTAAGGCAAGAGCTTTTTAAGGATATAAAAACAGAGCTTGAGGCTAAATATCAAAATATCTACAACGGAGCAGCAGATTTATACTGCTATTTTTACGAGCAGGCAACAAACCTGCTTAAACCACAAGGATACCTAGGCTTTATCACCTCTAACAAATGGATGCGTGCAAGCTATGGTCAGGGGCTTAGAGACTATCTTTTTGCCAATACAAAAATCATTAATTTTATTGACCTAGGGGGGCAAAAGGTCTTTGACAATGCCTCTGTGGACTGCAATATGATAGTCTACCAAAAAAAACCATCCATAAAACACTTGGTGAGTAAGGGTAATATAAATAATGAAGATAATATATATAATGTAAGTAATCTAGGTAATCAATATAATGCAGACAATGTAAGTAATATAAATAATATAAATAATGAAGATAATTTTGATGACTACTTCTTTAAAGCCTCAACAAACCTAATAAGCTACAGACTTTTTCACATTAAAAACCTCGACCCCAAGTGCTTTAACATCACCGCCACAGACATAGACAGGCAGATAAAGGCTAAGATGGAAGGCGTGGGGACAAGATTGGAAGAATGTGGAGTTGATATGTCAAAAGGCAGTTCCACTGGATGCGATGAGTTTTTTTTGGTAAATGTTTTAAAAGATGTTGGTGATTGTTATCTTTGCACTTCTAAAATAAGTGATAAGCAAATATTAATTGAAAAAGATATTGTAAAGCCATATGTTGCAGGTGAAGACATAATAGACTTTACGATTAAAAAAACAAGTAAGCATATTATTTTTCCATACAATAAAGATAAATCCTTGATTTCCATCACTACAGTAAAAAGCAAATATCCAAATTTGTTTCTTTATGCTAAAGATTACAAAGAGAATCTAATTGTTCGTAAAATCAATCCCGACGAAGAAACCTTTTTAAAATATTCAGCACTTCGTAATTTTAATTCTTATTTTAAAAAACCACAAATATTAATATCAGATATTATAGAAAATAAAATCAAGCTTGCAATGCTTGATGTTCCATTGTTTTTTAATCCATCAATTCATTCTTTAGAAAATAATTCTAACAATTTATCAAATCTTTATATTGTAGCCATTTTATCTTCGAAAATTTTTATGTTTTACATGAAAATGGTTGCCGATAATCTTGGTAAAGCATTAAGATTGATACCAAAAAATGTTTTACAACTCCCCATTCCCCAAATCCCCCAAGATGCCCAAAAGCCATTTGAAGAAAAGGCAGAGGCAATGCTTAAGCTAAATAAAGAGCTAAAAACCCATTCCACCCAGATGGTAGAGTTTTTAGTAGATAAGTTTTTACCTTACCACAAACCAAAATCTAAAAAACAAGCCCTAGAAGAATTTGAAGCATTAAAAACAGATACAGATTATAATAAGTCCATCCCAGAGATTAACCGTGTTGCAAATCACAACAACTCTCTTGCTAAAAGGCTAAGTAAGGATACAAATGAGGCTTTAGGCGAGGAGGATATTTACAAGCTAAAATCAAAGCTGTCAAAATGGTACGAAGCAGGCTTTAACCTAGCAAGCGTTTTTGAAGCACTACAAAAGTTTAACATCATAGTGCCAAGTAAAGAGCAATTTGCCTTTAGCCTAGAATTTAACGACACCTTTACCATCAAGGCAAAAGAGTGCCAATCTCTACAAACCCAAATCACAAGCCTAGACAAAGAGATAGACCAGATGGTCTATAAGCTTTATGGCTTGACGCAGGAGGAGATTGAGGTGGTGGAGGGGGGTTTAAGCCCTTTAGAAACACCAGGCTATACCCCAGATAATAATGGCGGTAATGGTAACAGCGACAACAATAACCAAGCCCCCATTCCGCAAGGCAGGTTTGCAAGGATGTTTGGTAGTTTTAGCGATGTAAATAATCAAAAACAATCACAAAAACAAGTAAGTGGAAGATTTAGAAAAATGTTTGAGACTGATTTATACGAAACATATGATGCAGAAAAAACGGAGAATACAGAGAAAGAAGAGGAGAAAATAGAAGACAACTATCCCTCTTGCGTAAAAGAAGAGATTGATACCCAAAAGATTTACCAAAAAGAGCCAGAGGAACAAGTAACAGAAGAACAAGAACCAGAGAGTTATAAATTCCGTGTTTCAACCTCTTTGTTTGGTCCTTGGAGATGGTTTGACTCTAAAAACCTCGACCCCAAGTGCTTCAACATCACCGCCACAGACATAGACAGGCAGATAAAGGCTAAGATGGAGCAAATCGGCACTCCTTTAAAGGAGTGGGGAGTAAAAATAAATGCCGGCATAAAAACAGGATGCAACGAAGCATTTATAATAAACACTAAAACAAAAGAAGAACTCTACAAAAAAGACCCACAATGCGAAGATATAATAAAACCCATCCTCAGAGGCAGAGACATTGATAGATATGGGTATGAGTGGGCGGGGCTGTGGCTTATTAACACTCATAATGGATACAAAAAGCAATTACAAAATATACAAGATAAACCCAACAGGCTCGCCACGCCAGCTGCCTTTAGGCAGCATGGGGGGGTGGCGTGCGAGCCTTGTAATAATGACAAAATAGAAAACAATGCAGAAAATGTAGAAAAGATAGAAAGAATAAATGTAGAAAAAGACTATCCTGCAATCTACGAGCATTTGCTTAAGTATAAAGATCAGCTGGAAAGGCGAACAGACAAAGGCGACCACTGGACAAACCTGCGTGATTGTGCTTATTATGGGGATTTTGATAACTCAAGACTCATTTGGCAGGAAATAGTCTACAATTCATCTTTTTCCTATACAGAAGATATAATATACCCAGAGGCAACAACATTTGTAATGACTGGTAAAAATTTAAAATACTTATTGGTATTGCTAAATTCAAAGCCTTGCACTTGGGCTTTTAAAACATTTTATGCTGGTGGAGGTCTTGGCTCTAAAGGGTTTAGGTATAAGAAAATGTTTTTAGAAAAACTCCCCATCCCCCAAATCCCCCAAGATGCCCAAAAACCTTTTGAAGAAAAGGCAGAAGTCATGCTTAAGCTAAACAAAGAGCTAAAAACCCATTCCACCCAGATGGTAGAGTTTTTAGTAGATAAGTTTTTACCTTACCACAAACCAAAATCTAAAAAACAAGCCCTAGAAGAATTTGAAGCATTAAAAACAGATACAGATTATAATAAGTCCATCCCAGAGATTAACCGTGTTGCAAATCACAACAACTCTCTTGCTAAAAGGCTAAGTAAGGATACAAATGAGGCTTTAGGCGAGGAGGATATTTACAAGCTAAAATCAAAGCTGTCAAAATGGTACGAAGCAGGCTTTAACCTAGCAAGCGTTTTTGAAGCACTACAAAAGTTTAACATCATAGTGCCAAGTAAAGAGCAATTTGCCTTTAGCCTAGAATTTAACGACACCTTTACCATCAAGGCAAAAGAGTGCCAATCTCTACAAACCCAAATCACAAGCCTAGACAAAGAGATAGACCAGATGGTCTATAAGCTTTATGGCTTGACGCAGGAGGAGATTGAGGTGGTGGAGGGATAGGGCATTTCTAATTCTCAAGCATTCTTACTAAACTCCTTCATATAGGCAAGCAAGATATTACAAATTGTGTAAGATATACCTCTCGCCCCCTTTAGCCAGCTCCGCCTGCTTAGCTTTGCTAAGCATGGGGGGGAGGCGGGCTGGCTTATATTGCAGAGAGATGGGATTGTAAAAACACTGTATTAATAATTAATTTTTTGCAAAGCAAAAAATATTGCCCCAGCCCTAGGCGGCAAAGCCTCTAGGGGGCGGTGGCATTTATATGGACTTACTTTTAAATGGAAAAGGCATTACTTGCAAGGTTGTAAAATAATGTATCATTTAGAAGGTGAAACTGAATAAGGCTTAATATCAACTTTTATTTCGCCAATTAAGTTTTTGTGATTTACACGCTCCTTGCAATTTGTTTGAATTTGAATATTTTTATCATTAATTACCTTAATATCAACTTCGTCAAGGTAGCATCTATAGGCGCTAAATGCTTGATATTTTTCATCTAATTTTTTAAATTTGCTAGGCTTTTTACCTTTTGAAAAGATATAAACAATATTGGTATAAGAAGTTGTTGCACCGCAATCATATAAAATATTTACGATATCAAGGTTATTGTTTAAACTTATTCTTTTTTGCTCTGAGTATCCGCATTGTGGAGAAAATTGCAAATAATACGATACAACCAAACCAAGCACGGACATTAAAATGTAAAGCAAGGCAAATAAAAGATTATGGAAATAAATAACTTTAAGCCTAATGCCACAATTGCCCCAGCCGCAGCAAAGTGCCAAGATTAAAACAAAAGCCATGCCCATATAATGTAGGTCAAAAAGCAGTAAAATAAATAAGATTGGCAGCAATGAATACAACCAAACACTTTTTAATGTTAATGTTTTTTTATTACAAAAATAAAGGATGCTATAATAGGCTATATAAGCTGTAGCCATTAACAAAAGATAACAATCACCAAGAATCATCACATTGGTAAAAAGCAATAATCCCGACAGATAGCAACACAAAGGCAAAGTGCATATCAGAGCGGTCAAAAACAAGATGCAATTTTTATTTTGCAACATTGCCATTTTTATCTTGTATATATAGCGTTGTAAATTTTCATTAGACTGTCCGCATCTCTTTCTATATTGAAATCTACATAAAAAGATCTATTGAAATCAACGCTCTCATCCCTTGGTTTAAATTCTAAGAGCGGTTGAAAGTATTTGAATTGGAGGCCCATATAACAATCATCATTAGTCCAAGAACCTGTAAGCGTTAAATCATTTTTCTCTTGTATTAACTCAAGACCACTTTTCTCTTCAATCTTTTGTATTAATAAATTATCATCGTTCACAAGTGTAAGAATTGTTTCACATAAATCTTTTGTCTGCTTTGAAATATCGTAATAATTGTCTCTAATTTGTATTTTATTTACTTTTAAATTATATCTTTTTGGGATCTTATACTCCTCCTCTCTCCATTCAAGGTAAAAACCTAGATAAATGATGCTATCAAGCGGAAACATACTTGTCATGGCATTCTTTTCTTTTTCTACTATATTTAGATTATATTGTAATGCTTTATTCTTAGCTACCAAATTTTTATTCTCTTTTTTTAACTGTGCTTTATCTACATCTTTTTCTATTCCAAATTCTTTGTATTTGTTTATTAAATCATTCTTTTTGTTTAAAGCTTCTTGCAAGCTATCCCTACCTTTGGTAGTCAGGTATGCCGACCAATTTGCAAGGCTACAATAACATACTGCAATCAAAGAATCTAGCAAAATACTAACTCCAATTTTTTGCAACAACAAGGACAGGCACTTTATAATTAAATAGATTAACAGTGAAGATTTTATTATTAAAATTGCACTAACATCCTCGTCGTTTGTAATGCCTCTTGTTGTTAATGGGTAGAGTATTTTGCATACAAAGCCCACTTCTGTCTCGGCAGGGACTATTTGATGTTTAAGTATATTACTAACATCTTCATCTTTTATCTTTTTGTGATTTTTTATATCCTCAATAATTATTTGTTGCAAATGTCTTTTTTGACTGTTTTCTTTAAAAATCCTATCGCATTTTTTTGGCGTGCCAAAACACAATATCACCAAAACAAAAATACAAAAAATCACAATCGCTGTTGCATCAAGACTAAATATATCTTTAATAAAATAAACTAACGGACTATCTTTTGCATCGTTGTTAGCCTCTGTTTGCGTTTTGTTACTCATATGAAGAAGGTTTTCTCACTAATTTTAGTAAAATTTGATAGAGATTTAGATACTTATTATTATATTTAAATTTACAACCCCTTAAATCAAGATAAACTTATCAAAATTTTACGCAGTCACTTTTATGGCAGAAAGAGCATCGTCCCATTGCATAAACTACACATACATTCCCCACTCCCATTTAGCCAGCTGTGCCTGCTGCCCCTTGTGTAAAAACTTTGCCAGCATGGGGACCTCCTTTACCCCCTCTCCCTTTAGGGGGAGGGCTGGGGTGGGGGCTTGTATTGTAAAGCAGAGAGTAGGGATTTTTTGTAGAGTTTGCACGGGAGTATGTCTATTTTGGGATAAAAGATGACATAATAGGTTATGCAGGAGGTCTTTGTAATTTTTCCGCTTCACAAAATTATTTACAGCTTAGATATTGACTATCAAGAGTATCATAATATACTCATTAAGTAAATTGTAATTGTAATTGTATCTATTATGTCACGCAAAGAGCAGGTGGGGGATATTGTAACTTACGAAAACATCTTAAATACCTTTTATCGTTATTATTCAAACCTTAGGGAGGATATTTGGCACAAGCTTATCAAGCTTAATCAAATCAATACTCAAACCAACAACACCACCAACACCTACGGCAAAAACTTTTATCTTTACAAGGCACAAAAGCTGATAGATAGAATTATCTTTATAAGATTTTGCAAGGAGAAGGGGGCACTTGAGGCAGAGTGCATAGACTCTTACTTTTTTGACTTGCAACAGCTTAAGGATAAAGAGTATGAACCCAGCAGACAAGCCTTGTCTTATGATAGCTACATTAACGATACCTTTAGTAACAACAACCCACCCCCTGAGGGAGAGTCAAAGGCTTTGCCTTTGGGGCGGGGACAGAAGTATAGTGTGGCGTGCGAGCCTTGTTACAAAAACAAAAAATATCAATCCCTCAAAGCCCTCTTTACCGCGATGAACGAGGGGAACACAGAGCTTGGAATCTCTAAGTTTAATGGTGGGTTGTTTGCTGAGGATAAGGATCTTGATGGTCTTATCGTAGATGACGAGATTATAGACAAGCTTGTAGATTTTTACTCTCACGACTTTGGCTCGGAGCTTGATGTAAATATCTTAGGGCACATCTTTGAGCAATCAATCTCCGACCTTGAAACTCTAACAGGTGACAATCAAGCAAAACGCAAGAAGGACGGGGTGTTTTATACTCCTAGCTTTATTGTAGATTATGTAATGCACCTAAGTATTGGCTCTTGGCTTAATAATGTAAGGGCTAGGCTTAATTTGCCCCTAATACCACAACCAAGACTAGAGGAAACAATAAGCGATGAAGAATGGCAAAGGCTTGAAGCGCTTGGGCTTTTACCCTCAAAACAAGAGGTTTTAGCAAACAGAAGGCTTGAAGAGCAAGAGCTAGAAGCCTTAAAAAACAAGGTTAAAGAGGAGGATATTGAAATTATTATCTATCCTGACTTAGAAGGTAAAGATACTGATAATGCTAATGCTAAATCAGGCTCGCCTCGTATCGAAAGGCAAAAATGGCAAGCCTATGCAGATAAACTAAAAACCATTAAAGTGCTTGACCCTTCCTGTGGCTCTGGGGCATTTTTAGTAAAAGTTTTTGACTACCTGCAAAACGAATGGAAAGAGGTTGAAAAGCACATTAAAACCGATTATACCTATAAGGACATACTAAAAAATAATATCTACGGGGTGGACTTAAACCCAGTATCTGCAGGTATAACAAAGCTTAGCTTGTGGCTAAAAACCGCTCACCACAAAGAGCCCCTAACTAGCCTTGACAAAAATATAAAAACAGGTAATACTTTAATTGAGGACGCAGACCTAGCTGGGTATTACGAGGAATACGATGGTAGAATAATCACTCAAACCTTAAAATCTAATCAAGAATTGTTTGGGGATGATGGCTTAAACATTAAGCCTGAGGCTGAAATGCAAGAGCTTATTGCAAAAGGGCTACAAAAACCACTAGCCTTTAACTGGCAAAAAGAATTTGAGCCTGTTTTTAACCCCCAAAGCCATGCTAAAAATCAAGACAACACCCACCCAAGCCTTTTAATTAAGGGCTACGAGAGGGCAAAACCAAGCTCTAGTCATCCTTTTAGCCCTTTTAGCGACAAAGAGATGGATAGTAAAGACCTAGGCTTTGATGTAATTGTTGGTAATCCGCCGTATGTGTCATCTAAAAATAGCCACATGAGTAAAGAGCAAAAAAATTATTTTTTTCAAAACTATAAAACTACAGAATATCAAATTGATACCTATACTCTTTTTATTGAAAAATGCTTAACAAAATTACTTAAAACTGATGGTATAATGAGCTTTATCATACCAGATACTATACTAACAAACTTACTAACACCAAAAATTAGAGAATTAATTTTAACAAAAAGTTCTATTAATAACATAACTATCTGCGGTGGAAGCGTGTTTGATGGTGCAAGTGTTGAAACTATCGTGTTTCAGCTAAGTAAAAATTTTAAACAAGATAACTACATTAAGATTAATAAAATAAATAGGCAAATCTTTTTGCATTACAACATTGTTAGCCAAGATGCAATGCTTAATAATAAAGGCTTTATTTTTAACCTTCATGGTAATGAGCAGATTAACTCTATTTTAAGTAAAATGCAACAAACATCAATTCCACTTGGTGAATTGTGCATTATGACAACTGGTATAAAAGAATATCAAGTTGACAAGGGAGTTCCAAAACAAACGGCAGGTATTGTGAAAAATAAACCTTTTAATTCAAACTATCAAATTGACGAAACTTACAAACCCCAAATTATAGGCTCTGATATTGATAGATATTTAATTAAATGGCAAGATAGATTTATATCTTACGGCAGGTGGCTTGCAGAGCCAAGGGATACCAGTTTTTTTGAAGGTGACAAGATTATTCTAAGGCAAATCATTGCCCCATTAAATATTATTGCAACTTTTACCAAAGATTATTTTATCGCAGGAGCTTCGACTTTTGTAATAAAGCAAAAAAATGAAAATATTACTTTAAAATACATTCTGCCACTTTTAACAAGTAGGCTACTTTTGTGGTTTTTTAGATATAAAAATAACGAATTTGGTAAGCTTTTTCCGCAAATTAAAATGCACCACTTGCAATCTATCCCCATCCCCATCATCCCCCAAGATGCCCAAAAGCCATTTGAAGACAAGGCGGAGGCAATGCTTAAGCTAAACAAAGAGCTAAAAATACATTCTACCAAGATGGTAGAATTTTTAGTAGATAAGTTTTTACCCTACCACAAACCCAAATCTAAAAAACAAGCTCTAGAAGAGTTTGATGCACTAAAAACAGATACAGACTACAACAAGTCTATCCCAGAGATAAACCGTGTTGCAAATCACAACAACTCTCTTGCCAAAAAACTTAATAAAGATATGCAAGAGACACTATCCGAGGAGGACATCTACAAACTAAAATCAAAGCTATCAAAATGGTACGAAGCAGGCTTTAACCTAGCAAGCGTGTTTGAAGTATTGCAAAAGTTTAACATCATAGTGCCAAGTAAAGAGCAATTTGCCTTTAGCCTAGAGTTCAACAATACCTTTACCACCAAAGCCAAAGAATGCCAATCTCTACAAACCCAAATCACAAACCTAGACAAAGAGATAGACCAGATGGTCTACCATCTTTATGGCTTAACAGAGGAGGAGATTGGGGTGGTGGAGGGATAGGGGTTTGATAAAATTGTTTAAAAATAGGATTTGATATACTACTCAATTCCTCCTATGCCATGACCCTTAGAGCTATTAATCTCTATTTTACTGGATTGTAAACTGCCTTTTGAATCTTGCTGCATTAAGAGCGATGAAGTATTGTTTTGCCGATTGTCAAGATTTGATATTTCAAGACCTGAAGCAACTTTCTCTTTTTCTTCTGGCAAAATATCTTTTGTTTTTGGTACAATAAACAATTTGTTCATTTCGTTAAAACATTCTTGCATTTCTTGGTTACTATCTAATATTTCTTGGTATGTAACTGGGTCACCAGAGGATATTCTGTTTTTATATTCACTAAGAGGTTCCTTAAAGCCAATTGATTGTCTGTTAGTTTCAACATCTTTGTTTATGTGATTTAAACCGCCCTGTGTTACTTGAGTGCCGTAGTTTTGGATGACATTCCTATTTCGATTTACCCTGTCTTCAACAAAGGCATAGATAAGGCTAGTTGATTTGTCCCGGGTAAAACTTTGGCTTTGTTTTATCTCGTTTAAAATAAATTCTTGCATTTTTGTAGCGTTTTCAAGAGTCATTTTGGAATTTAGAAACCTATTACTATCCCCATGCTGTACCATCAAAAAAGCAGCAAACTCATCTTTTTTGTTGTGAAAGTTCCAACCAAACTCTTTAACATAATTGCAAATCTTGTGTAAATTTTCAACACATTTATCGCTCCAAGCCTGAAACTCTGAGCGTTGAATATTTTTTAATAATCCAAATTCTTGCTTCGCCTCATCGCTAAGGTTGCAAGCATATCTTTTCATATTTATTTTTAATTTTTGAATTTCCTCATAATGTTCTTCTGCTTCGATACCATCTATGCTTTTTGCAATTTTTGGCGTGTAGTTTTCAAGTGTAGCAACTACGCAGGCTGCCTTTTTGGTCTTTAGGTTAAGCATAACACTACTACGAGTTCCATCCATTCCGCCATCGTGGTTAAGCATTTCATTGCTTCTGATATATCCAATACCATACTTTGCACCATCAGAATTAGGGATTTCGGTCTCGTATTGTTGAAGCGATTCTATGTTTTCCTGAGTCCAAATGTTTTTGGCAAGCTTTGCAACAGATTTAGGATTTGCATAGATTCCTGCCCCGGCACAATGGGATAAGTTTGGCAATGGATTTAACTTGCTTCCATTAAAATGCATACCAAGTAGCAGGTTTTTCTCTGGATGGTTTTTGATACAAAACTTTCCATCTATTCCTTTTTGTAAATCGTCTCTCAAGAAAATTTCATTTTTCAATCCTACAGGTTCTAACACCAAGTTTCTTTGAAGTTCTTCAAGTAGCAGTCTTGAATCATGTTCTAAAATTAGTCCTACTAATTCATATCCTGCATTACTGTAATGATGTTTGCCAAATTCAGGGACAGAACTTTTATCAAGTTCGTGTGATAAAATATCCTTAATTAATAAACATTCGCTGTTTTTGCTAGTTAAATCATCAAAACCTTTTTGACTAAATTGTGCTAAGCCAGCAGTGTGATTTAAAAGATGTGCTAGTGTTATTTCGTTATAATGCGGTAACTGTTTTAGCTCATCTATAAATTTTGATGTTCCTTCTGGGTAGTCTTCAAGAATGGTAGCAATCTTTATTTCAAGATCGCCCTTAAAATATTCAATTACAGTTTTTGCGGTTAAAATTTTGCCGATGCTTGCCATATGAGCAATGTCGTTTTGATTGCCAATTTCATTTGCATCACTTGTTGCAATCAAAACTTTGTCTTGATAAACTTCATTTGGATTTACCATTATAACAGGGTTTTTAGACAAAGTGCCATCAATTGCCATTTTAGCTGCACCTTGTGGACCAATGAATTGCGGTTTTAATTTATCCTGAACATACCTATTCATATCCATTACTGCAAATTGATTGTATTTTTCAATCTCATTTTTATCTTCAGTTAAAAACTCAGCGGTGCCATTAAGCACTTTGATTTTACCATCTTTTATATCATTTGCTACAAAAGCATAATGCCTACCAACGGACGGTGTTTCGTTCCAGCTAGGCGATATAGGTTTTGAAGATTTTATCTTATCAAACAACTCTAAAGTCAAAGACGACGAAGCTTTGCTACCATCATCTTGCTTTAAATGCATTTTACCTGTTTTGTCAAGTATAGCATCTGTTTTAACGGCTTTAATATCAGGATTTTGCATAAACTCTGCAAGGTTTGAGTTAAAATCACTAATTACCTTAATCTGCCTTAGCTCAATATGGTTTTCATCGTAATAATTCTCTATTGCTTTTTGCAGAGGTTTGTTTGCAAAGGGCTCGGCAACAAAAATACTAAAATCATTTTCATCAAATTTTTCACTATAATGCCCTCTTGGTCTTATTTGATCTTTTGTTAAGTCGCTAGGTCGGTTTTTAAATCCCTTTTCGTATTCCTTGGGGTCGTTTGAGTGTACTATTGTTATTTCTGCCTTACTTAAGTCTAAATCATGATTGCATTCCTTTAGAGCTTGAAACATTTTTGAAACACTTAATTTTGCAACGCTGTCAACCATAACAGATGTTGCGTTGATATGGGCAAAAAGGACATTCTCACCAAATTTTACATGTAAATAACAACAACCAAAGGCACCGGTTGAGAATATTTTGTAATTTTGATGTAAATTTGGGTTGTAAATAAAATATCCACCAGCTGGTACATCAACCGCTATACTATCTTGGTTTAAAGATTGATTTTTTATTGAGCTTGAGCTTTCCATGTATGTAAAAACAAATAAAAAATAAATACTATAAGATATTATTATACACTCAAAAGTAGAATTTTGCAATACGTTAATAATATTAGCGTTTTTGATATGAGTATTTATAACTATAAGGCTTTAACAGCCCCCACTCCAACAATCCCCCTAAAGATGAGGAGGTTAGGCTTTAACCTAGCAAGCGTTTTTGAAGTATTGCAAAAGTTTAACATCATAGTGCCAAGTAAAGAGCAGTTGGAATTTGTAAATAGTAAAATTACATCTCAATTTCTTAAAGATACCAACATTTTGACAGGTTTATCAGTCTATAATGATCCTTTACAAACACACACGCCCGCTGGCAAAGCCAGCTGGGGGGCGGGGGCGTGTGTGTTTAATTAGTTATGTATTTATAGGTGGGAGAAAAACAATTGATTATAAGTATATGTGAGGCGGGCTCACGCTAAAATTGCAGAGGTTGGTATTGTAAAAACACTGCATTAATAATTAATTTTTTGCTTTACAAAAAATAAAACTGCCGCACAAGAGGCACTGGTGCATCACTAATATTGCGGATGGGTGGTATTGTAATAATATTTTACTGAGGATGGAAGGTGTCTGGCTAGCTATGGATTTTTACCAAATTAAGCGTGAAGCCTTTGATTGTTTTTACACATTTATGTCTTGCAATTAAGTAGATAATTTTTACACTTGTTTAAGCCGTAAGGAATGTTTTAAAATGTGTTAATTAATGTACCAAGATGACATCAAACTTAAGCAATGGCACAAGCCGTTGCATTACTATAGCTATTGCCGGCGAGCCAAATGTGGGTAAGTCGACCATTGTAAATTTAATTTCGGGCAAGGATGTTTCAATTGCCACAAACAAGCCACAAACTACAAGGTTTAATGTTAAAGGTATTTACAGCCAAGGTGAGTATCAGATAATTTTTGTTGACACTCCGGGTGTGTTTAAGTTTAAGGGGCGTAGCGGGCTTGAAAAATACATCATTTCAAACGCATGGACCGGCATTAGAAGCAGCGATAAGATTATGCTTGTTGTTGACCCTAAAAAAAAGCTTTCGGATGGTTTTAAATATTTACAATCCGAGATTGAAAGAAGCGGCGAGCAAGCAATTTTAGTAATCAACAAAATAGACATAACAAAGCCAGAGGAACTTGAGGAATTTGAAGCCTCAATACCAAATAAACATCTATTTGACAAAATTTTTAGACTCTCGGCAAAGGCAGACCTTGGCGTTGTGCCATTAATTGAATATCTAAAAGACATATCCCCCGTCGCCCCTTGGGCTTTTAAAGATGGAGAAGTGACAGACTTAGACATAGAGGAAACTCTATCCGAAATCACCCGTAAGCACATCTTTTTAAACTTTAAACAGGAGATACCTTATAGCAGCAGGGTGGAAACCATCAGCATATCCCAGCCTTACCAGCAGATAATTAAGACAAAAACTACCCATCTAAAGCAGCCAAACAGAGTTGAGGATTTGCTTAATGACGACTACGATGAAGACCAAGGTAATGAAAACGAAAGTGGTGAGGTGGTTTTAAAAACCATTGATGTAATTCAAAATGTGATTGTTGACAAAGATAATCATAAAAAAATTGTTATAGGGGCAAAGGGCGTGATGCTTACAAAGCTTTTAAAAGATGCCTCAGCCGATATGCAGGAGTTTTTGGCGGACGGCACAAGGGTAAAACTAAGACTTGTTGTTAAGGTTAAGCCAAACTGGAGGGAAAAAATTAATTATTAATTAACCATATGGCAGTAAAGCTTTACGATAAAAACGATTTTGAACAGATGCAAAAGGCAGGCACTTTAGCAGCACAGGTGCTTGACTACATTGAGGATTTTGTGAAGGTTGGCGTATCCACTTTACATCTAAACAACCTTTGTCACGATTTTATAATTAAACATGGTGCTATACCTGCTCCGTTAAATTACAAAGGATTTCCAAAATCTATCTGCACATCGGTTAATCATGTTATTTGCCACGGCATACCATCCGATTCTAAAATACTTAAGGATGGCGACATAATAAATATAGATGTAACCGTGATACTTAACGGCTACTATGGCGATACAAGCCGCATGTTTATCGCAGGTAAAGGCAGGACGGATGGTATTAGACTTTGCCAAGTAACTTACGAGGCAATGATGCTTGGCATTGATGCCGCAAAACCGGGCAACACTCTAAGGGACATTGCAATTGCAATAGAGACTCATGTAAAGAGGTTTTCGTACTCTGTTGTTCGTGATTTTTGCGGACATGGAATCTGCAAAGTTTTTCACGACGAACCCCATGTTGTGCATTACAACGAAAAATCTAGCAAATATCAGGATATGATTTTAAAGCCCGGCATGATTTTTACTATTGAGCCAATGATAAATCAGGGCACCTATCATGCAATAGTTAGCAAGATTGACGGATGGACAGCGACAACAAAGGATAAAAAACTATCTGCTCAATACGAGCACACCATTGGTCTTGTTGAAGGTGGTAATATTATCTTTACAAGCTCACCAAAACACGGCTTAAAAAATTTCATTTAACGATTGATAATTCATTAGTGTAGTTTTCGCTAAACAACGCTAAACAACGCTAAACAAAAAATAAAGTCAGCTAGGTGGCGTGCTTTTTACAAAGAAGCAAAATAGACAAAAAAACAATATCTATAAATCTTTTTGACCAAAATTTTGTATTAGGCTTAGTCTTGTATCATTGTAAGGTATTGATAAAAGTCATAATTTCCTTAGCAATGGGGGCGGCGGCGACCGAGCCAAAACCACCATGCTCGTTAATTATTGAAATTGCATAACGGGGGTTGTCAAATGGGGCAAAGCCTACAAAGAGTCCGTGAGTGTTTTCCTTGAGGCTGCGTTTTGCGTGCTTGTCAATAAAACGCGATACCGCCTGAGCACTACCTGTTTTGCCGGACATAACAAAGTTATTGTCGTTAACAAGATGCGAGCCATAACAAGTGCCGCCCGCCTCGTTTGCCGCCATAAACATACCTTGCTTTATTATATCAATTGCGGATTGTGGGATTTTAAGAGCTTCAAATTTGGATGGATCAAAATGCTCGTTATACAAAAAACCAGGCTCCACAAGCCTGCCACTTAGCATGCGTGTAAGCATAAGTCCAAGCTGAAAGCAATTAACTAAGTTAAAACCCTGCCCTATGGAAAAGTTTAAGTTGTCGCCGCCATGCCATTCTTCACGCCTATTTTTCACCTTCCAATGCTTAGTTGGTATATTACCTTTTTTGTAGTTAAGATTTATCAATAGGTCGTTATAAGGCAATGCACCAAGTCCAAGTTTGTTTGCAAGGGCCGCCGTTTTGTCTATGTCAATAAAACCGGAAAGCCTGTAAAAATACACATTGCAAGAGTTTTTGATTGCACCAAGCATGTCAAGTGAGCCATGACCCTTTGTTTGCCAACAGTTAAACTTACGCCCCCCGTAAGTAATATGCCCGTTGCAAGTGTATTTTGTTGAAGGGTCAAAACCATCCACCAAAGCTGATAATGCAACTGGTATTTTAAAAATTGAACCGGGTGGATATAGAGCCGAGAATGGCCTGTTTAGCAGCGGTTTTGATGGGTCGTTAACAAGCCTCCACCACTCGCCACTTGTTGTTTGTTTGGAAAGCAAATTTGAGTCAAACCCCGGGGTTGAAATGCAAGCAAGTAATGAATTTTTTGTAATATCAAATATGCAAACCGATACCATCTGGTCTTTTGTAAGCTCGTAGAGCTTTTCCTGTACTCTTGCATCAACTGACAAACGCACAGAAGATGGCTCCTTTGCATCCTGCGTAATAAATGAGTTTACAAACTTATTTGAACTATCAACCTCAATTGCCCTAATGCCAGGCGTGCCGGATACTTGATTATTAAAGTGCTTTTCAAGCCCAGACTTACCCTCTTTTGCATCCGCATTGTTGAGTAGTCTTAAGCCTTCGTCAAAACTATCGGATACTTGACCTATGTACCCCAGTAAAGAAGAATAGGCAAAAGGATTTGTGTAAAAACGCAAAAAAGACTCCTCAATGGAAACCCCCTCAAGATACACAAAGTAATAATTAATTCTAACAAGCTCCTCTCTCGTTAAAAATCTATACAAAACAAAGCTAACACCGCTACTACCACGATAGCGTTTTAGCATCTCGGCGTAAGTTTTTTGGTCTGTATTTAAAATTTTTGCAACTTTTTTAATGGAATTTAAATCCTTGATCCTATTGCGGCTTGGGGTAAAAATCAGTCTATGATACATCTTGCTAAAAGCAAGTTTTTGTCCATTTTTATCCAAAAACTCCCCTCTGTTTGGTATAACAAGAACATTGCGTGTGCGGTTGCTACTTGATAATTTTTTGTAAGATTTATGGTCTAAAACCTGCAACTTAAAACTACGAACAATCAATGTGCCAAAGGCTAATGATTTTATCGCCCCCACGATAAACATTCGCCTTGCTAAAATTGTTTTGCGTTTTACATCAAAGGACATAGCTACAAAACAGAACTATCTTTGTTTTGCAATACCTTACGCGCAGTCTTTGCAATGCCATCGGCATCAATAGAATATTTTGCCTGCACTGCCTCTGGGGTGTTGTGTTCCAAAAACACATCTTCAAGCCTTAGTGTAATGCAGTTCATATGCTTATATTGATAAAAAAACTCAAGCAAAATGCTACATAATCCGCCGGCAGAGCCTTCCTCCGCCACAATAACAATTGAATGCTCCCTTGCAAGCTCTGCAAAAAGGTTTTTGTCAATTGGTTTTGCAAAAACTGCATCAACAATACTCACTTTACAGCCTTCGGCTTCAAGATTTTGTGCCGCCTTAAGGCAGTTGACAACAGTAATGCCAAAACCCACAAGGCAAACGCCGCTACCACCCTTACTTTTAAATCCTTCTTTGCCATGCCATTTTGCTTTAAATGGCTCAAATACTTCACCTTGCCCATATATACTACATACCTTTGCCTTTGGATATCTAAGTGCAATAGGGGAAGAGTTGTGATTGTAGCAAAGCTCTGTAAGCTTAATTAAAGATACTTCGTCACTTGCCCCGCAAAGCACAATGTTGGGAATAATGCTTAAAAATGCAGTGTCAAAAACCCCGTTGTGAGTAGCTCCATCAGCACCTACAAAGCCAGCTCTGTCAATCATAAACCTCACGGGGAGGTTTTGTATGCAAACATCGTGTATTACTTGGTCGTAGGCTCTTTGTAAAAAAGTTGAGTATATGCAAGCAAAGGGCTTAAAGCCAGAGTATGCAAGGCCGGCGGCAAATGTCACCGCGTGCTGCTCGGCAATACCTACATCGTAAAGCTGCTTTGGTAAGGATTTTTCAAAGATGTCAAGAGCGGTTCCACTCTTCATGGCTGCGGTGATTGCAATAAGCTTTGGGTCATTTTTTGCAAGACTAGTTAAAGTTGTGGCAAAAATTGAACTATAACTTTTGGAACTGCTTTGCTTTTGCTCCCCTGTTTTTACATCAAAGCTTGCAACGCCATGAAACTTATCCTCTGCCATTTCAGCTGGTGCGTATCCCTTACCCTTTTTGGTAATAAGATGCACAAGCACTGGCTCACTCTCGTCAAAATTATTTTTAATGTTTTGCAAAAGGCTCACAAGAGCCTTTGCGTCATGCCCGTCCACTGGGCATATGTATCTAAAACCCATTTCTTCAAAAATATTACTGCCAATTGCAAGGTCTTTAATGGATTTTTCGGTTCTTTTAGCAAGCCCCAGCATGCCAAGCTTTGAAGACAGCTTGTAATACGCATCCCTTGCAACATTATAAGGTTTTGAACTTGCAAGCCTTGGCAAGTATCTGCTAATTGCACCCGTTGGCTTGGAAATTGACATGTTATTGTCGTTTAACACAACAATGAGCCTCTTGCCGGCTTCAGTTGCATTGTTAAGTGCCTCGTAAGCCATGCCTGCAGATATTGCCCCATCGCCTATCACAGCAATGGCAAAGTTGTTGCTACCATTTAACTTGTTTGCAATTGCCATGCCAAGAGCTGCAGATATTGATGTTGAACTATGCCCCGCACCAAAGCTATCGTGAATGCTTTCAAAGATGCTCAAAAACCCAGATATCCCCCCCGGTTGGCGTATTGTGTGCATTTGATTTTTACGCCCGGTAAGTATTTTGTGGGGATACGCTTGATGCCCTATGTCCCACACAATTTTGTCCTGAGGGGAGTTAAAGGCATAGTGTAATGCAATTGTTAGCTCCACAACACCAAGAGCGGCACCCAAGTGCCCCCCAGTTTTGGATACGGTTTGTATCAAAAAGTCTCTAATTTCATCAGCTAAAAGGCTAAGGTCTTCAAGTTCTAGTTTTTTTACATCTTCAGGGCAGTCAACCCTGCTTAATATCTTGTATTCTTTGCCGCCAGCAAAGCTGCCACAATTATTATCAGCACCACTCACAGCTGCAAAGCCAAAAATACAAACAAAATCTAATAGCTAAACCTATAAATTAAGATAAGATATAAAATATATTGCAAGTTTTTTTTGTAATTTTGGATAGCATAATCAAATGCACTTAAAAAACCAGACTTAACAAAATGGTAAAATGTAAAAAAACTTGCTAAAAATTATCACTTTGTTTAAACTATCTGCGTTATTGTTTTGTATGATACATTGATACATAAATATTGCTATGGAAAAAATTGTTAAGGTAAAAAATCTTGAATTTGCAAACAACAAAAAGCTTTGCCTTATTGCTGGCCCATGCCAGATGGAAAGCAGAGACCATGCCTTTAAAATTGCAGAATCTCTTAAAAACATCTGTGAAAAAATTGGTGTTGATTTAGTATTTAAAAGCTCTTTTGACAAAGCCAATAGAACCAGCGTATCCGGCAAAAGAGGCATAGGGCTTGCAAAAGCAAGTGAGGTTTTTAACGAGCTAAAAACGCAGCTTAAGTTGCCTATTATTACCGATATTCACAAGGAGGAGCATGCAAAAGAGCTTGATGGCATTGTTGATATGATGCAAATTCCGGCTTTTTTATGCAGGCAAACTGACCTACTGGAGGCAGCGGCAAAAACATCGGCAGTTATAAATGTAAAAAAGGGGCAATTTTTAGCCCCTCAAGATGCGATAAATATCGTTAAAAAGCTTGAACACTTTGGCAAAACCGATATTTTGCTAACCGAGCGTGGCACAAGTTTTGGCTACAATAATCTGGTTGTGGATATGAGGGGCATGGAGGTGATGAAAAACCAAACTCTTTACCCAGTAATTTTTGACGCAACCCACTCAACCCAAGCACCAGGCGGGCTTGGCGGGGCAAGCGGCGGGGATAGAAAAATGGCTTTTGTTTTAGCAAAAGCAGCTACTGCAATCGGCATTGCCGGCATTTTTGCCGAAGTGCACGACGACCCAGACAACGCCCCAAGCGATGGTCCATGCATGATAAAGCTTGACACCTTTGAAGGCTTTTTAAGGGATGTAATGTTAATTGATGCAATTATTAAAAATAAATAAAATGAAGACAATCTTAATTATTGACTTTGGCTCACAGGTTACAAAGCTCATAGCTCGCAGAGTCCGTGAAATAGGCGTGTTCTCGGTTATTACAAACCATCACAACATTGAGGCAAAGATTAAAGAGGTTAATCCTAGCGGGATAATTTTTTCCGGCTCGCATCACTCTGTCTACGAGGCAGGAGCACCATCCGTGCCACAAAGCATTTTTGACCTTAACTTGCCAATCTTAGGCATTTGCTACGGGCAGCAACTTATTGCTCACTTAAATGGGGGCGAGGTTAAAGCTGGGGCGGCAAAGGAGTTTGGAAGGGCAATCTTAGATATATCTAGCTACAAATGCCTTTTTGCAGGCTTGCAAAATGCGGCTACCAAACAAGTTTGGATGAGTCACGGCGATTATGTGGCAAAATTACCAAAAGACTTTGAAGTTATTGCAACAACAAATCATGCACCATTTGCAGCCTTTAAACACAATAACAAGCATATTTATGGGGTGCAGTTTCACCCAGAGGTATATCACTCGCTTATTGGCAAGGAGATAATTGAAAACTTTGCGGTGAATATTTGCGGATGCGACAAAGGCTGGAACGCTGCTGGCTTTTTAGAGTCTGCAAAAGAGCATGTAACCAACATTTACGACGGCAAAAGCAAGGTTATCTGCGGGCTTAGCGGCGGGGTGGACAGCTCGGTTGCAGCCGTTGCAACAAACAAATTTATTGGCGGGGGGCTTGAGTGCATTTTTGTTGACACAGGTTTGCTACGCAAAAACGAGGGCTTACAAGTAAAGCAAACCTTTGAAAGCAATTTTAACATGAAGCTTACATATGTAGACGCAAAACAAAAATTTATGACCGCTCTTAGCGGAATTGCCGACCCAGAACAAAAACGCAAGATAATTGGCAGATTATTTATTGAAATTTTTGAAGAAGAGGCAAAAAAAATAGATAATGCAAAATACTTGGTGCAGGGCACTATTTATCCCGATGTTATCGAGTCCTCAAATGTTGGGGCGGGGCAAACAATTAAGTCTCACCACAATGTTGGTGGCTTGCCCGAAAAAATGAATCTTAAAATCATAGAACCACTAAGAGAGCTTTTTAAAGATGAAGTACGCCTTTTAGGCACCGAGCTTGGCATTAGCGGAGAGATTGTTAATCGGCATCCATTTCCGGGTCCCGGGCTTGCAATAAGGATACTTGGTGAAGTTACTGAGGAAAAGGTTAAAATACTACAGGATGCTGATGATGTGTTTATCTCTCACCTTAAAGCAAAAGGATTATACGACAAAATTTGGCAAGCATTTTGCGTTTTGCTACCTACAAAAACCGTGGGCGTAATGGGGGATGCCAGAACCTACGAGTATGTTCTTGCGATTCGCAGCGTCAACTCCGTTGACGGAATGACGGCGGATTTTTACCATTTTGACATGAACTTCCTCTCGGAGGTTTCAACCCGCATAACAAACGAGGTTAGGGGCGTTAATAGAGTTGTCTACGACATAACATCAAAGCCCCCAGCAACAATTGAATGGGAATAGGTTATATGAAAAAGGTTCTTATTGGATTATTTTTTTACATCCTTTGGGGGGTAAAAATTACTCTAGCAGCAGATGTTGTTGACCTACAAAGAGCACTGCAAATTACATCACAAAACAACGGATACATACTTGCGGCAAGCCAAGCTGCGGCGGCAAAACAAAAGGGGGCATTGCAGGCAAAAGCATTCAACAACCCAAAGCTTAGGGCAACACTAGGGCATGAAAAAACCGAGGACATAGAGCAGGACATACCTTTTTACTCAAAGCGAAGCAAAGCTTTTGCCGTTGCAAACACAGATGCAACAATAGCACAAAAACAATCCATAAAAACAAGCCTTGAGGTAAAAACAGAAGTAATAAAAAAAATGTATGCTTACTCGGTTATCTTGCAAAAACACAACTTGGCGGAGCTTAGAATTAAAAGATTTAAACACCTACAAACCTATATAAATACAAGGCTTTTTGCATCGCCACAAAAAAAAGTGCAAAAACATATTGTTGAAACCCGCCTTGCCCTTGTTGCAAAACAGCTTGCCGAGATTGAAAACGAAGAGCAAATTGCTTGGAACGAGCTTAATCTTTTTTTAAATCTTGAAAAGCAAAATACAATTATCTCCGTGCCATTTGCCGTAAATCCCAAACCACTTAACCTTAGTAGCTTGATATCAAAGGCAATAGATGCAAATCCAGAGCTTAGCATTGTGCGTAGCGAAATTGACTTAGTTAAAAACGAGACCGCCCTTGCAAAAGTAGAATACCTGCCAGACTTTGTTGTTGGGGCAACTAGGTCCAATCAAAACGCTGAGCATGCTACTCATAGTTTAGTTATAGGGGCATCTGTGCCTTTGTTTAACCAAAACAAGGCAAAAATTGCGGGCCTTAAAACTCTTGAACTTGCAAGGCAAACAAAATACAACTTTGACCTAAAAGTTTTACAAAACAAAATGCAAAATCTTTTTACCGAGTATCAAAAACAAGCACAAATTATTGCCATCTTGCCAATGAACAAAATTGAGGAAGGACTTAAAAACCTAGACGAGGCAGATAAAAACTTTTTACGCGACACAATTGAATTTTTAACATACATTGAGTACGACATGCAAAGCTACGAAATGTTTTTTGAGGTTCTTAACGCTCAGTACAATTACGCAGCAACAATTGCCGAGCTTATGCTTGCCAGCGGTCAAATTGACACAGATATTTTTAGTTAGCACCTTAGTTAGCACCAATATTAAAAATTGCATTTGATTTTATCAATAGCTTTATACAATTGGGATTGGGATTGATTTATAAAAATTTTGTTAGAAAATTTTTATAAAATGTAGATACTGGAATTAACTATTTTAAAACAAAAGACTTAAAATAGTTAAGCGTTTTAGATTAAATACTACCCCATTTTTGCAACAAAAATGGGGAATGTTTTATTAAAGAACAGTAACATTAATAGCTCTTACTCTACCGTCTTTGTCAAGTTCGGTTGAAAAAGAAACATCAGCCTCAGGTCTAAAAGCGTCCTCAGGTGAAAGGCATGAAGTTATGTGAAAAAACACATCCTTGCCATCGTTTGCAGTAATAAAACCAAAACCTTTATCCTTTTTAAAAAATTTAATAACTCCTTTTTGAGAGTTGCTTTTGTTGTCAGCCACAGAAATACAAAAAAATACAATAAACAAATTTTAAACTATCAAAACAAGGCAACAAGTGCATTATCAAAGATAATTCAAGTAAATCTTATATCACTTAATTGCAGATGTCAAGCTATTAAAGTAAATCCATTTTTCATTTTACCAAGCCTATTTAAAACCTATCAAGCCAATGCACCTAAATTAAACAATCCACCTCCTCCATCTTTTTTACGCTATACTCCAGCACCTTTATGATGTTTTGAATATGCTTTAAGTCGCCAGATATGTTAGTATCCTTACGAGATTTTAAATATTTATCAAGCACTTGGTAGCCACCAATTTTAAACTCCCAAACTTGAGGGGAGACTTTAGTAAAATAACAAGTTTTATTAAAATAAAGCCTTTGTGTTGGCCGGTTGTAAGATACCTTTTCTACAACAAAGTTTTGCTCGCCGTCAAACTGGGGCTCGCCAATGCTAAGACCCCACCAGCCTCCCCTAACAGGGGAGGAAAGAGAGGATAAGTCACCTCCCCTAGTAGGGGAGGAAAGAGAGGAGGAATCACCTCCTGTGGCAGGGGACGATGAATGGTTGAAATCACCTCCCCTAGCAGGGGATAATGAAGCAGGACAAGACTCACCTCCCCTAGTAGGGGAGGATGAAGGAGGGGTTTGCATCAAATGAGCCTCAATTAGCTCCTGCCCTAGTGATGCAAGGCGTTTAAATTCCTGAATTGAAACATCAAATGGAATCTTAGGGAAGTCAATCTTTAAAAACTCTAAATACCTTGTTCTGTAATTGTTAGAGTGCAAAACGGCATAGATATATCCTAGAATTTGTTCTGGAGTAGGAGGGGTATCACCCTCCCCTTGAGGGAGGGTAGAATTTGCCTGCAAATTCTGGGAGGGGGAGTTTTTACCTAGATTTGCAATCATCTTTAAAAACTCTGGTTTAAAGTTTGGTGTTTTTTCTTCTATTCCAAGATTTTTGGTGTAAAGATAGAGGGGGGCGAGGTATGAGCCTATTGGCAGTAAGTGTAAGTCAATTATGTGTTTTGAAATAAAAACATTATCGTAATAACTAGTGCCTTGTTGGTTACGAACAAAGACAAGGGATATGTTTTGTTTGCCAAGAAGGGTGTTAGTCATTTTTT
>VFQT010001779.1_pt1 | contig 24426 bp, 26 predicted proteins | sample 3512381 | NCBI WGS metagenome assembly VFQT01 (sample SAMN10412376, study PRJNA504923) | tailings metagenome | isolation source: Relicate 2 Philex TSF3 active mining site | place: Philippines: Tuba, Benguet | collected 2017-08-29
GAGTTCCTCAAGCTGGCGCGCGAGAAGGCGGCACTGCTAAGGATGGACATGGATATGCTCAAGCGGCCGGTGAACGTCGGGTTCTCTGGTGGCGAAAAGAAGCGCGCCGAGATGGTGCAGATGGGCATCCTCGACCCCAAGTTCGCGATCCTCGACGAGACCGATTCGGGCCTCGACATCGATGCTCTGCGGATCGTGGGTGACGGCATCAATGCGATCATGCGCAAGCCCGATAAGGCGGTGCTGCTGATCACGCACTATCAGCGGCTGCTCGACTACGTGAAGCCGGACTTCGTGCATGTGCTGGCAGGCGGGCGGATCGTGAAGACCGGCGGCCCCGAACTGGCTCTGCAACTGGAGAGCCAGGGCTACGAGGCGGTGGCGTGATGAACAGCGGGACGGACCTATGACCGTCATGGAGCTTCCCACCCATAAAGCGGAAGACTTCCGCTACACCGACCTCGACGCCCTTGCGGGCGTCTGGCCGGTGGCGCGTGAAGACATTCTGGTGCCGACCGGGCAGCGCACCGCGCTGAGCGTCGTCGAGCTGGGCGAAAGCGCCGTGGCGCGGCATCTCGTGATCGAGGTGGAGGCGGGCGCGTCGTTCGATCTGCGCATCCTCAATGCCGGGCCTGCTTTTGGCCGCATCGCCGTCGATGCGCGGCTGGGTGAGGGCGCGGAGTTAACGCTGGGCGCGGCGCAGCTCGGCGGTGGCAGGCAGACGCTGGAGATCGTTACCGAAGTCCACCACGATGCGCCGAATGCGGTCAGCCGGCAGGTCGTGCGCTCGGTGCTGGCGGGTGAGGCGACGGGCACATATCTGGGCCGCGTCGCGGTGGCGCGGGGCAGCGACGGCACCGATGCGGGGCAATCGGTGCGCGCCATGCTGCTCGACCGCACCGCCACCGCAAACGCGCGGCCGGAACTGGAGATCTACGCCGACGACGTGAAATGCGCGCACGGTTGCGCGGTGGGTGAGCTGGACGCCAACGGGCTGTTCTATCTGCAGGCGCGGGGCCTTACGCCGGCCGACGCCAAGCGCTTGATGCTGCAGGCATTCATTGCCGAGGCCTTCGCCGGTGCGCCCGACGAAGACACGCTCTGCGCCGCGGCGCTGGAACGGTTGGGAGCGCTGCTGTGAGCACCGCGACGTTGATCCGCCCGGTGCGCGAGGATTTTCCCGGCCTGCTCAACGCCGGGGGAGAGCCCTGGCACTACCTCGATACCGCCGCCACTGCCTTGAAACCGCAGCAGGTGATCGACGCCACCGTGCGCGCGAGGGGGGCGGACTATGCGACTGTTCACCGGGGCGTGTACCAACGCTCGGCGGACATGACGCTCGCCTTCGAAGCGGCGCGGCGCAAGGTCGCGCGCTTCATCGGCGGCGCCGAGAACGAGGTGGTGTTCACGCGCGGCGCGACCGAGGCGATCAATCTGGTCGCGCATAGCTGGGGTGGCTCGCAGCTGAAGGCGGGCGACCGCATCCTGCTTTCCGAGCTTGAGCATCACTCGAACATTGTTCCCTGGCAGCTGCTGCGCGACCGGATCGGCATCGAGATCGACGTGTGCCCGCTCACCGCCGATGGCCGCATCGACCTCGCACAGGCCGAACGTTTGCTGACGCCTCGGCACAAGCTGGTGGCGATGGCGCATATCTCCAACGTGCTCGGTTCGGTGCTCCACGTGGAACAAGTCGTTGCCCTGGCTCGCAATGTCGGCGCGAAAGTGCTGATCGACGGCTGCCAGGCGGTCCCGCGCCTGCCGATCAATGTCTCCGCGCTGGGCTGCGATTTCTACGTGTTCTCTTCGCACAAGCTTTATGGCCCCACCGGCATTGGCGCGCTGTGGGCACGGGCGGAAATCCTGGAGGCAATGCCCCCCTGGCACGGCGGCGGCGCGATGATCGACCGGGTGACCTTCGCCGCGACCACGTACGCCCCGCCGCCCGCCCGGTTCGAGGCGGGGACGCCTGCCATCGTCGAGGCAATCGGGCTCGCCGCCGCGATCGACTATGTCGAAGCGATCGGCGTCGAGGCGATCAGCGCGCATGAGATGGCGCTCACCGCCCAGGCCCGCGACGAATTGCGCCGGCTTAACGCCGTGACGCTGTTCGGCCCGGAAGACGCGGCGGGGATCGTCAGCTTCGCGGTCGAGGGGGTGCATCCTCACGACCTAGGCACCATATTGGACGAAGAGGGCGTGGCGATCCGTGCGGGGCATCATTGCGCGCAGCCGCTGATGGACCGCCTCGGCGTGCCCGCGACGGCACGCGCCAGCTTCGGCGTCTACAGCGACGAGAGCGACATTGGCGCGCTGCTGCGCGGCATCGAACGGACGATGAGGATATTCGGATGAGCGGGGAAGAGCGGAAGTTCGTGGTGGAAGAGGTCGACAGCGTCGAAGCGCCGCCCCGCGCGCGCGTGGAGGATATCGAAGCACCGACCGAATCGCCGGGCGAGAAGCTGGAGCGCAAGCGCGACTATCTCGAAGGTTTCCTCGCGCAGAAGCCGCAGGATGTCGGCGCCGGTGAGCCTGGTGGTGACACGTACGAAGGCGTGGTCGCGGCGCTCAAGGAAATCTACGATCCCGAAATCCCGGTGAACATCTACGAGCTCGGCCTGATCTATGGGGTCGATGTCGCGGACGATGGCGGGGTGACGGTGACGATGACGCTGACGACGCCGCATTGCCCGGTGGCCGAATCGATGCCGGGCGAAGTCGAAATGCGGGTCGCGGCAGTGCCGGGCGTGCGCGATTGCGAGGTGAACCTCGTTTGGGATCCGCCTTGGGACATGACCAAAATGAGCGACGAGGCAAAGCTCGAACTGGGGATGTTGTGATGAGCAGCGAAACGAAGGTCCGCGCGCGGCCGGCGGCCGTCATCCTTACTCCCGGCGCCGAAGCGCGCATCGCCAAGCTGATGGCGGAGGCGCCGGAGGGTTCGATCGGCGTCAAGCTGTCGACGCCGCGGCGGGGTTGCTCGGGCCTGGCCTATTCGGTCGATTACGTGACCGAGGCCAACGCCTTCGACGAGCGGATCGAGACGCCCGGCGGCACGTTCTTCATCGATGCGGCCAGCGTGCTCTACCTGATCGGCAGCACGATGGATTGGCAGGAAGACGATTTCACCGCCGGTTTCGTGTTCCAGAACCCCAACGCCAAGGGCAGCTGCGGCTGCGGCGAGAGCTTCACCGTCTGACCGTTCAGCGCTGCCGCAAGGCGGCGACGCAGGCGGCACGGTCCACATCCTTGCCGTCGCTGCGGCGCGCGTCGATGTAGGTGGCCTGCGGTTCGCGCCCTTCCGCCGGCGGATAGAGATAGACATCGAGCACGCAGGCGCTGCCGCTGAACTGCAGTTTGCGGGCATCGCCCTCCCACACGTCGAGCCGCGCCGCGCCGAACTGGCGAGTGAGCTCGGCCGGCGACGAACCGATCACGCCTTCCAAGCCCGGGAGCCGCTGGATCTGCGCCTGCGGCAGCGGGCGGCGCTGCGGTCGGCGCACGGTGGGAACCTGTCCCGAGGGTGCGCGCGGGGTCTGGACGCTGGCGCTCCCGACGTTGCCCGCGCCCGTGGTTCCGCAGGCGGAGAGCAACAAAGGGGGTATGAGCAGCGAAAGCGTGAATATGAAGCGCATGCACGGGCGCATCGCGTGCAGGCCGTCCGCTGTCAACGGCAAGCGGCTTGCCGCGCGCCGACGCGCTCGCTAGGCGCGGCGGCTTATCCCGCAGCCCGAAGGAACCTTGCCGATGACCCAGCCCTCCCTCGATGTCGTGGCCATCGGCAATGCGATCGTCGATGTCATGGCGCCGTGCAGCGACGAGCGGATCGCTGAGTTGGGGCTTGCGCGCGGCGGGATGACGCTGGTCGATACCGCGCGCGCGCAGGAACTCTACGATGCCATGGCGCCGGCCAGGGAAATCTCCGGCGGGTCGGCGGCGAACACGCTGGCTGGCCTCGCCGCGCTGGGCGCCAGCTGCGCGTTCATCGGCCAGGTCGCCGACGATCAGCTCGGCGAGGTCTTCGCGCATGACATCCGCGCGGGCGGAATCGGCTTCCAAACCCCCGCGCGAGCGGGCGATCCGCCGACGGCGCGTTGCCTGATCTTCGTCTCGCCCGACGGGCAGCGGACGATGAACACGTATCTGGGCGCCTCGCAGTTCCTGCCCGCAGCCGCGCTCGATCCCCAGCTGATCGCGCGGGCTTCTGTCCTCTACCTCGAAGGCTATCTGTGGGATCCCGAAGAGCCGCGCGCCGCCATGCGCCGGGCCATAGAGGCCGCGCGCGAAGCGGGGCGCAAGGTCGCGTTCACGCTTTCGGACAGCTTCGTCATCGCCCGCCACGGCGACGATTTCCGCGACCTGATCGAGGCCGGCAAGATCGATATCCTGTTCGCCAACGAGCACGAACTGGCCGCGCTGACCGGGCAGGAGGCGCTGGAAGCCGGCCTTGCGGCGATTGCGCCCAAGGTGCCGGTGCTGGTGGTGACCTGCAGCGAGAAGGGCGCGGTCGCCATCGCCGGCGGCGAGCGCGCCTCGGTGCCCGCCGAGCCGGTCGACCGGGTGGTGGACACGACCGGCGCGGGCGATTTGTTCGCGGCCGGCTTCCTGTTCGGCCATGTGCGCGGGCGGCCGCTGGAAGAATGCCTGCGATTGGGCGCGATCTGCGCGTCGGAGATCATCTCGCACTACGGCGCGCGGCCCGAAGCCGACTTGCGGAAACTGGTGAAAGCGCGGCTGGGGTAGGGGGCTGCCCCCTCCCGAACGGGCCTTTATCCTCCGTTCGTGTCGAGCGAAGTCGAGACACTTGGCGCTTGGTGTCTCGACTTCGCTCGACACGAACGGGATGGAATAGATCCTATCGAAGCAGTCCGCGCTAACGCCCCTCGCGCTCGACTTCGCGCCAGCCGATGTCGCGGCGGCAGAACCCTTCGGGAAAGTCGATCGCATCCACCGCTGCATAGGCTTTCGCCTGCGCCTCGCGCGCCGAATCGCCGCGCGCGGTGACGTTGAGCACGCGCCCACCGCTGGAGCGCAGTGTGCCGTCGACGTCCAGCGCGGTTCCGGCGTGGAACACCTTGGCGCCGTCGCGCTCGGCGGCCCGCACGCCGTCGATGCGACCGCCTTGTTTCGGCGTTCCGGGATAGCCTTGTGCCGCCATCACCACGGTCAGTGCGGTGCCGGGGGCGAAGCGCGGCGGCTGGATCGTGCCCAGGCGGTTCTCTGCGCAGGCGAGCAGGAGCTCGACGAGGTCGCTTTCCAGCCGCATCATCAGCACCTGGCATTCGGGATCACCGAAGCGGCAGTTGTACTCGATCAGCTTCGGCCCCTCGCGCGTGAGCATGAGCCCGGCATACAGCACTCCGCTATAAGGCATTCCGGCATCGGCCATCGCCCGGACGGTCGGCGAGAGGATCCGCGTCATCGCCTCGCCCCGCAGCGCCGGGGTCAGCACCGGGGCGGGACTATAGGCGCCCATGCCGCCGGTGTTCGGCCCGCTGTCGCCGTCGCCAACGCGCTTGTGGTCCTGCGCGGAGCCGAAGGGCACGATGGTGCTGCCGTCGGTCAGCGCGAAGAGGCTGACTTCCTCTCCTTCGAGAAATTCCTCGATCACCGCTTCCGCGCCCGCCGCGCCGAAGCGGCCGGCGAAGATGTCGCGCACCGCCTCGTCGGCCTCGCCGCGGGTGAGCGCCACCGTCACGCCCTTGCCGGCGGCGAGCCCATCGGCCTTGATGACCACGGGCGTGCCGAACCGGTCGAGCGCGGCAAGTGCTTGCTCTTCGCTGGTCACGCGTTCGTAGGCGCCCGTGGGAATGTTTGCGCGCGCGCAAAGGTCCTTGGTGAAGCCCTTGCTGCCTTCGAGCTGCGCCGCGGCGCGGCTGGGTCCGAACACGGCGAAGCCCGCGCCCCGCAGCGAATCCGACAGTCCGTCCACCAGCGGCGCTTCGGGGCCGATCACGATCAGGCCGATGCTGCTGCTTTCGCAGAAGGCGATCACCGCGCCGTGGTCGCGGGCGTCGAGATCGACGAGTTGCGCGTGCTCGGCGATGCCGGGGTTGCCGGGGGCCGCGTAGAGCCTATCGCACAACGGCGATTGCGCGAGCTTCCACGCCAGCGCATGTTCGCGCCCGCCGGAACCCAGTAGCAGGATGTTCATGCCCAAGCCTTCGCTCTTCCAAGACGAGCCGTCCCCTCAGCGGGAGGGCTCTGCCGGGCTGGTAGCGAAGGAGATCGCCGGCGACAACGCCGCGCCGCTTTCGATCAGCGAGATTTCGGCCCAGCTCAAGCGCACCGTCGAGGACCGCTTCGCCTTCGTGCGGGTGCGCGGAGAGCTTTCGGGTGTGAAGCGCGCGGCTTCGGGGCACCTCTATCTCTGCCTCAAGGACGAAGGCGCGCGGCTGGACGGGGTGATGTGGCGGGGCGCCTCGCAGCGGCTACCGTTCCTGCCGGAGGACGGCGTGGAGGTGATCGCCACCGGCAAGCTCACGACCTATCCCGGCCGCTCCAACTACCAGATCGTCATCGAGCGGATGGAAATCGCCGGCGAGGGCGCGCTGCTGGCGCTGCTGGCGAAAACCAAGGCGCGGCTGGAAGCCGAAGGGCTGTTCGCGCGCGAACGCAAGCGCGCGCTGCCGTTCCTGCCGCGCGTGATCGGCGTCGTGACGTCGCCCACCGGGGCTGTGATCCGCGACATCCTCCACCGGCTCGCCGATCGCTTCCCCAGCCACGTCCTGGTCTGGCCAGTGCCGGTCCAGGGCCAGGGCGCGGCGGAGAAAGTGGCGGAAGCGGTGCGCGGCTTTTCGCAGTTGTCGGCGGCTTCGGGCCTGCCCCGTCCTGATCTGGTGATCGTCGCGCGCGGGGGCGGCTCGATCGAGGATCTGTGGTGCTTCAACGAGGAAATCGTGGTGCGCGCCATCGCGGAGTCCACCATTCCGGTGATCTCGGCGGTCGGCCACGAAACGGATACCACGCTGGCCGACTACGCGGCGGACTTGCGCGCGCCCACCCCGACAGCGGCGGCGGAGATCGCGGTGCCGGTGCGCGAGGAATTGCTGGCACAGCTTGCTGAGCTGGGCTTGCGCAAGCGCCGCTGCGCGTTGCGCCCGGTCTCGCTCGGGCGCGAGCGGCTGGAAGCGCGCGTCCAGCGCCTTCCCCGTCCCGAAGCGCTGGTGGCGGCGCAGGCGCAACGGCTGGACGATCTGGGAGAGCGCTTACGGCGCGGGCTGGAGGGGCGCGCGGCTACGGTCCGTCAGCGCCTGCAGCACAGCGCTGGACAGCTTTCGCTCCCCTTGCTGCGGCAGCGTACGGCGCAGTGTGGCGAGCGAGTGGAAAATCAGGAGGCGCGGCTGCGCGCCGCGTTGCGCCAGGCGCGGCAGCTCGGGCAGTCGCGGCTGGAGCGGTCGGCTGCCGGGCTGCGACCGCAGTCGCTGCGCGCTCGCGCAGTCGCGGAGCGGGCGAAGCTGGATCGTATCGGGCTCGCGCCCCGGCTGATCGAGCGGCGCTACCGGCAGGCGGCCGACCGGTTCGCGGCCATCGCCCGCCTGCTGCCGCAGCTCGATCCCGACAAGCCGCTCCAGCAGGGCTTTGCGCGGGTGTTGACGCCGGCTGGGCACACGCTCACCTCGCGCGCCGAAGCCGCGAACGAACGCGCGCTGCTGCTGAAGTTCCGCGACGGCGAGCTGCCGGTGGGGGTTGGCGCCGCCCCGGCGCGGCGCAAACGCGGCGAGGCGAGCGTGCCGGGGCAGGAAGATTTGTTCTGACCGGCGCGCTGCGCTAGGCTCCCTCAATGCTGATGTCTTCCAACGATCGTCCCGCTATCCTCCAGTACGGCCCCAACGGCTTTCGCGTGATCACGCCCGGCGGGCATGTCGTCTGCGCCGTGACCGGGGAGAAGATCGCGCTCGAAGCGCTGCGCTACTGGAGCGTCACGCTGCAGGAGCCTTACGCCACGCCAGAGATCGCCACGCAGCGGCTGCTGGAGGAGTGAGGGCGCCTGCCGTGCGCGGGTGGAGCATCGCCGCCGCAGCGCTGTTGATCGGCGCCTGTAGCGATGCCGCGCCGCCACCGACGGTCTCCGCCATGCCCCGCCCGATTGCCGCACCCGCGCCTCAGCCCCAGGGGCCACGTGATTTCGTCATCGCCGGCGAGCTTACCCAGGGCGGTTGGGCCAAGGGCACGGCCCCTGCCGGCACGCGGTTGCTGCTGCTCGACGGGAAGCCGGTCACGGTCGCGCCCGATGGCCAGTTCCTCATCGCGTTCGATCGGGACGCGGGCGGGGCGGCCACGCTTACCGCCGAGACCGGCGATGGCCGCCGGCTCGTCCGTCAGCTTGCGATCGCGCCGCGCGCGTGGCGGATCGAACGCGTCGCCGTCGGGCCCCGCCCCGGCGCCATGCCAAGCGAAGCCTTCCGCATCCGGCGCGCTGCCGAGCTGGCCCGAATCAACGCCGCGCGGGCGCTCGATACCGGCGGGCAGGGCTGGCGGCAGCGATTCATCTGGCCGGTGACGGGCCGGCTGTCGGGCCTGTTCGGTTCGCAGCGCATCTACAACGGCACGCCCGGCAGCTATCATTCGGGTACTGACATCGCCACCGGCGAAAGCGGCACGCCCTTCGCCGCGCCGGCCGACGGGGTGGTAATCCTCGCCGCGCAAAGCCCCTTCACGCTGGAAGGCAAGCTGCTGATGATCGATCACGGCATGGGCCTCAACAGCGCCTTCCTGCACTGTTCGGAGATTATGGTGCGCGAGGGCGAGGCGGTGCGGCAGGGGCAGCTCATCGGCCGCATCGGCGCGACCGGGCGCGCCACCGGGCCGCATCTGCACTGGAGCATCAAGTGGCGCGCGGCGCGGCTCGATCCGATCCTGTTCACCGGGCCGATGCGCTAGGCACGATCAATGCGCCGTCTTGGCATTCTTCTGCTGGCGCTACTCATCGCGTCCGTCTGGCTGCGCACCGACCCGCCTTCGCCGAGCAATTGCGAGCAGCTGGACGTTGCCCGGCTGCCGCTGCCCGATGCCGAAGTGGCGCGCGCGCAACTGGGCGCGTTCCGGCTGGACGGCGTCTGGCGGCTGACGAGCCCGCACGAGGGGTTCGGGGGCTACTCCGCACTGGCGGCCTTGCCGGACGGCAGACTCTTCGCCGCGAGCGATCGGGGCTACTGGCTGCGCTTCGCGCCGCCGGACAGCCGGGGGGCGGCGCCCCGATTTGGTCCGGTCCTGAGCGGCGGGTCGGAGCACAAAATCAGCAGGGATGTCGAAGCGGCGGCGCTGGACCCGGCAAGCGGCACGATCTGGCTTGCGTGGGAGGGCCGCAACGCGATCTCGCGGCACGCGCCGGGCGCGAACGGGCCGGCCTGGGTCCGGCCGGCGGCGATGCGCGGCTGGCGCAGCAACGGCGGGCCGGAAACACTCGTGCGCCTGCGCGACGGCCGCTTTCTGGTGCTGGAGGAGGGCAGGTCGGCGCAGGGTCATGCCGCCCTGCTGTTTCCCGACGATCCGGTCATGGGCGGCAAGCCGCTGCGTGCGCGGCTGCGCGCCCCGGAAGGGTTCAGCCCCACCGACGCGGCGCAGCTTCCCGACGGGCGCGTGCTGATCGTGATGCGGCGGCTGGTCTGGCCGATGCCCTTCCGCTTCGTCGGGCGAATCGCTATCGCCGACCCGGCGGAGTTCCGCGCCGGACAGGACTGGCACGCGCGCGAGGTCGCGCGGCTTGGCTCGCGACTCCCAGTCGACAACTTCGAAGGGCTGGCGGTCGTGCCCGGCCCCGGAGGCCGGGTCACCGTCTGGATGATCTCGGACGACAACATGGCCGTCAGCCAGCGCACGCTGCTGTGGAAGCTGACCGTGGATCCGAAGACGCTGCGCTGATCGCAGGCAAGCAAAAAGGCGCGGAGCCTGGCCCCGCGCCTTTTTGCTGGCATCAGGCTGCCTGGATCAGGCGGCGATCTGCTTCTTGGAAAGCTCGCGCTTCACCTTGAGCGCGCGCGTGCTGAGCTTGGTATCGGCCGTCTTGAGCAGCCAGTTGTCCAGCCCGCCGACATGCTCGACCGAGCGCAGGCCGTGCGTCGAGACGCGGAACTTGAAGCTGCGCTCCAGGCCGTCCGACAGCAGCGTGACGTTCTGCAGGTTGGGCAGGAAGACGCGCTTGGTCTTGTTGTTGGCGTGGCTGACGTTGTGGCCGACCTGGCGGCCCTTGCCGGTCAGTTCGCAAATACGGGACATTGGGCTTCTCGCTTCGAAATGGCTGGTCCCGTAAACCACGGGGGAACGGGGAAGGCGCGCCATTAGCGATTCACCCGGCCAAGGTCAAGTTGTGCACAGGGCGGCGCGGTGTTAGCGCCGCGCGATGACCCGCTGGCCGCTTCCCAATGCGATGGCGCTCGCGCTCGAGCAGGCGCGGCAGGGGGCCGGTGCCGGCGAAGTGCCGATCGGGGCCGTGCTCGTCAAGGACGGCGCGGTGGTGGCTACCGCCCACAACCGCACGCGCCAGCCACCCGATCCCACCGGCCATGCCGAGATCCTGGCGATTCGCGAGGCCGCACGGGCGTTGGGGCAGGAGCGGCTCGACGGCTGCGAGCTGTGGGTCACGCTGGAGCCCTGCGCGATGTGTGCCGGGGCGATTGCTCATGCGCGGATTGCGCGCCTCTATTACGGCGCGCCGGACCCGAAGGGCGGAGGCGTGGAGCATGGTGCGCGGGTGTTCGAGCAGGCGCAGTGCCTGCATCGGCCCCAGGTCTATCCGGGGATCGGCGAGGCCGAGGCGGCGGACCTGCTGAGGGGGTTCTTTAGAGAGCGGCGGTGATTCTTGGTTCGCGCAGAGGCGCGGAGGCGCGGAGAGTAGCGCTCGCGGCGCAGCCGCGTTTCATTTAACCTGGTATGCTATAATCCGGCGAGGAGACAGGGGCCTTCGGCCAGACAGTCCCCCTCCGCGCCTCCGCGCCTCTGCGCGAACCCCCTAAAATCCCCGCCAGATCTTCAGCGGGGCGTCGTCCCGAGCGCCCAGTTTCCCGCGCGGGCAGGTGCGCGGCATGAAGTCTCGCCCATAGCAGAGCCGCAGCTCGCGCAGCCAGCCGTTGCGGCTCAGCACCACGCCCACCTGGTCGGCGCGCCAGTCCGGGTTGGCCATCACGAACGCTCGCCTCAGGTCGCCCACGGTCAGCTCCCGCCGGCGCGACAGCCGGTCCGCGTCGGGCCAGCGCAGCGAGCGCCAGAGGATTGCGCTCACCCGGAAGTATGTTTCCGGCGTCTTCGCCATGCAGCTGCCGTGCTTCGCCCATTCGTGCTGCAGCAGCGACGGGGCCGGCGTCATGCACAAGTTGCGGCGGATGAGTTCGGGCGAGGGGCGCGGCGTGGCCGAGCACCACTGCGGCGAGGGGCCTTGCCGCGCCTCGGGCCAGAGCCCGTGGAGCACGAAGCCGAAGCGCCCGCTGGCGCCGGAGCACTGCATCGAGCCGGTGTCCCGCGCCGCCCGGCAGTATTCGGGCGACCAGCTCGCGGCCAGGGTATAGTTCGCGACCGGCGCCCGGCGGGGCTGTCCTTCCGCGCGAAGCGGCGGCAGGGCGCCGAGCCGCTGCGGCAGCACGCACTGATAGGCCTGGGCCATGACAGGCAGCGGAACGGCCGCCAGCAGCGCCGCGGCGAGCAGCCTCATAGCGGCGTGAAATCGAGCCCGATGTCGGCGGCGGGCGCGCTTTGCGTCAGCCTTCCGACCGAAACGTAATCCACGCCCGAAGCGGCGATGGCGGCGATCGTATCGAGCCGGACGCCGCCGGAGGCTTCGCAAGGGGCGCGGCCGGCGACCAGCGCCACCGCTTCGCGCAGCTGGTCGGGCGTCATGTTGTCGAGCAGAATGTGGTTCGCCCCCGCGCTCAGCGCCGGCTCGATCTGATCGAGACGATCGACCTCGCAGATGATCCGAGCCACGCCGGCCTCCCGCGCCCGTCGCACGGCTTCCGCAACGCCCCCGGCGACGGCCACATGGTTGTCCTTGATCATCGCCGCGTCCCACAGCCCCAGGCGATGGTTCTGCGCGCCGCCGGTGCGGGTCGCGTACTTTTCGAGGTGGCGCAGCCCCGGAATGGTCTTGCGCGTGTCGAGCAGAATCGCATTGCCGCCCATCGCGTCTACATACTGCCGCGTCATCGTGGCGATGCCCGACAGGTGCTGGACCGTATTGAGCGCGCTGCGCTCGGCGGTCAGCATCGCGCGCGCATTGCCTTCGATACGCATCAGATCGGCACCGGGCGCCACCCGCTCGCCCTCCGCCGCCACGATCTCGATCGTCACGCCGGGATCGAGCACGCGGAAGAAAGCTGCGGCGATCGGCAAACCGCAGACGGTGATCGCATCGCGGCTGTCCATCACCCCGGAGAATCGCGCGTCGGCGGGAATGACGCTGTCCGAAGTGACGTCGCGTCCGCCGCCCGGCCAGCCTTCGCCGAGGTCTTCGGCCAAGATTGCGGTGACGAATGCATCGAGGTCGAAGCCGGGAACGGAAAAGGACATCATCCGCTCCCTATTCCGTTCCTCCCGAGCGAAGTCGAGGGGCTATTTCGAGCGAAGCGAGAACCCGAGCGTCCGCAGCCTCGCGGGCGCTGGCACAGCCCCTCGACGGAACCGGGCTGGCAAAAATCAGTGCACGAAGCGGGCGACGACGTCCCGGTAGGAGCGGCTCACCTTCACTTGCGCGCCCGAATCGAGCACGAGGAAGCACTCTCCGTTGGTGTGCGGCTTCACCTGACGGACCTGATTGAGATTGACGATCGTCGAGCGGTGCACGCGCTGGAACACGCGCGGGTCTAGGCGGCGTTCCAGATCCTTCATCGTTTCCCGCAGGATCAGCGAGTTATCGGCGGTGCGGATGCACATGTAGTCGCCCGCTGCCTCGATATGCTCGATCGAATCGACGTCGATCCGGAAGATCTGGCCGCGATCCTTGATGTTGATCAGCTTTTCGTAGCGCGATGCGGCGTCGCCATCCTCGGGCATCGTATCGATTGCGTCCGGGGCCACTTCGGCGAGCACGTTCTTGAGCTTTTCCGCCTCCTCGGCCGATTTCTTCTCGACGATGCGGGTGCGAACGCGGTCGAGCGTGTCGGCCAGTTTGTCCTCGTCAACCGGCTTCATCAGGTAGTTCACGGCGTTCGCCTCGAACGCGCGGACGGCGTGCTCCTGATAGGCGGTGACGAAGACGAACAGCGGCGGTTCGATCTCCATCACGCCCTTTACGACGCTGAATCCGTCGAATCCCGGCATCTGGATATCGAGGAAGACGAGATCGGGTTTCTCGGTCTTGATCTTGCGGATCGCCTCCCGCCCGTTCGAGCAAGTGTCGATCACTTCCACGTCGGGAAATTTCTCAAGACGCAGTTGCAGGCCCTGAATGGCCAGCTTCTCGTCGTCGACCAGGATGGTGCGAATGGTCATGTAATTCCTCGACTAAAGCCTTCGACGAAAGCGGCGCGAAAGCGATCAGCTCGCAGCCGCAACGATCCGTGCCGTCTCGTGTTCCGCCGGCAGCGGCTCGCGTCGTTCAAAGGGGATTTCGATGACGACCGCGAAGCCGCCATCCGGGGGGTCGATGGTTTCGAACCGATGGCTCTCGCCATAAGCCTGCGCCAGCCTGTCGCGGATATTCGCCAGGCCGACGCCGGTCGATACGGGCTCTCCTCCGTCGAAACTCACGCCCGACAACCTGTTGGCGGACGCCGTGCTTTGCAACCCCGGCCCCGTATCGGAGACGGTAATGCGAAGGTTCTGCCCGACAAGCTGCGTGACGACGGTGATTTCGGCGCCGCTTTCCTGCGGACTGACCGCGTACTTGATCGCGTTTTCCACCAGCGGCTGCAGCAAGAGCGAAGGCAGCAGCGCGGCTTCGGTTGCGGGATCGATGCGGAACGTCGTGCGCAGCCGTTCCTCGAAGCGCATGAGCTCGATATCGAGATAGAGCTTCAGCGTCTCCACCTCCTGCGCCACGGTGACGCGGCCGGTGGGCTCGTTGATCAGCGTATAGCGCAGGAACGACGACAGCCGGCTCAGCATCGCATTGGCGGGCTCTGTCTGCTTGAGCAGCACCAGCGTGGAGATCGAATTGAGCGTGTTGAACAGGAAGTGCGGATTGAGCTGGTAGCGCAGCATGGCGAGCTGCGCGCTCGTCGCCTGGTTCTCCAGATGCAGCAGCTGGTCGTTCTGCTCCTCCACCTGGAGGAAGAAGTTCACCGCATAATACAGTGCCGTCCAAGCGCCAAGCAGCGTCGCGTCGAGATAGAACACGCCGATCAGCAGCTGCGCGAAGCCGGCATCGCCGTCCGCGCGGTAGAGCGAGATCACCCAGGCATCGATGAACGCGTGCAGGCTCACCGCGAAGGGCAGCACCAGCGCGGTGACGCCCCAGGTCACCAGCGGACGCTGGGCGATCAGCTGGCGGTAGATCACCGCCAGGATCGAGGAGATCGAAAAGCCGGTGACCGTGGCGATGAACACGAGGACGAGGAACGAGGGCGGCTGATTGTTGGCGATGCTCGACATCGCGCGCAGCAGCATCGCGCCACCCCAGCCCGCCGCCTGCAGGCGCCAGAACGCCTGGTTCTTGTTGGCAAAGAACGGTGTCGGTCGAAAGGGCAGCACAGCCATGCGCGGCTTCTAACCGATATTCAGCGTGCTGCCAAAGGGCGCGCCAGGCGCCCGGCGGTTCAGCTCTTCCGCGCCGCCGCTATGGCTTCGGAAAGGCGGTCGCCGCCGATCGCTCCGGACGTCACGAAATCGCCGACCACCCAGCTGGGCGTGCCGCTGAAGCCGAGTTGCCGGGCGATCTCAACATTGCGCGTGAGCTCGGCCTCCGTGCGCGGATCGGCGAGCACCCGCGCGGCCCGCGCCATGTCGAGCCCGGCCGCTTTGGCGGCGGCGGCGATCGTCTCGGGCCCGGGCTGGCCGGCGGCGAACATGGCGCGATGGAACGCTTCGTACTTGCCCTGCTCGGCGGCCGCGAGCGCCATCTTGGCCGCGTCCGCGCTTCCCGGGCTAAGGATCGGCAATTCGCGGATCACCACTTTCAGGTCAGGATTGGCGGCGATCAGCGCGTCGATCACCGCGACGCTCTGCCGGCAATAAGTGCAGCCGAAATCGGTGAACTCCACCAGGGTCACGCTGCCCTGCGGGTTGCCCAGCACCGCGCCGGGGAAGGGCGTTTCGACGTGGTGTCGAACGCCGGCGAGCCGGCTGGCGCTTTCGCGCTTCTGCAGGTTCTCCATCGCCTGAGGCAGGATTTCGGGATGTTCGAGGATGTAATTGCGGACGATCTGCTCGATCTCTCCCCGCTCGCCCTGTCCGCGCCATAACCAGCCGGTCAGGACGCCCGCGAGCAGAGCGAGCGCAAGCCCCGCGACAATAAGCAGCACGGGCCGGCGCGCGGCGGAGGAGGATTTCGCCATGATGTTTGCGCCTACTTGCGTTTGCGGCTGCGTTCAATCGCCGCGCGTGCCTGCATGGCTATGTCCTGCGCGCGCAGCCAATCGGGCGAGCCCTTGGGCAGGGCGGATTCGGCCGCTTCGGCACTGTTGAGCGCCTCTGGCATGCGCCGGCTCAGCACTTGCTGCTCGGCGCTTGCCAGCCGCGCGCGGGGCATGTCGCCATTCGCCGCGTAGACCACGCCCAGCTGATACCAGGCGAACGGGTTCTCGCGGTCGCGCGCGACCGCCGCTTTCAGCACGCGCTCGGCCTCCGCGAAATTCACCTTGTCCTCGGTGGCGATCAGCGCGTGTCCGAACATCGTGGCGATCAGCGGCTGGTTGCGGGTAAGATCGGTGGCGCGGCGCAGCGGCGCCAGCGCCTCGCGGGGCTTGCCCGATTCCAGCAGGATCTGGCCCTTCAGCTCCAGAAAATAGGGGTCGTCGGGCGATTGCCGGAGCAGTGCGTCGGCTTCGGCCATCGCCTTGTCGAGATGCGCGTCCTTGTGCCAGGCGTAAGCGCGGGCATAGCGGGCCGGCACCCCGGTCATCGTCTCGGGATAAGTCCGCAAGACGTCGCGCGGTTCGGCCAGATAGCCGAAGAGCTTGGCCTTGACCCGCTGGAACCGGGCCTCGATCGCTGCATCGCTGGGCTTGTTCCAGGCCGGATCGCGTTCGTAGCTGTCGGTCAGGGTGGCGATGCGATCCCCGGTCATCGGGTGGGTGCTGACGTACTCGTCGCCCTCGCGCGGCGCGTAGCCGTAGCGGAATTCCAGGTTCTGCAGCTTCTTGAAGAACTCGATCGAGCCGCGTCCCGAGATCCCGGCCGTCGAGAGATACTGCATGCCCGCAGCGTCGGCGCTCGATTCCTGGGCGCGGTTGAAGGCAAGGTACTTGCCCATTGCCGCCTGCTGGCCCGCCATCAGCACGCCCATCGCGGCCTCGCCGCCGCCCGCGGCGGCGGCGGCCGCGCCCAGCAGCAGCGACAGGAGGCTGATTCCGCTGGCGACGTTGCCACCGGCATCGCTGATCACATGGCCGCCGGTGACGTGGCCCAACTCGTGCGCGATCACCCCCTGCACTTCGTTGGCGGTGTCGGCGGTATTGATCAGGCCGCTGTTGATATAGACCGCCTGCCCGCCCGCGACGAACGCGTTGATCGAGGAGTCGTTGATCAGCACCAGATCGACGTTCCGGGGGTCGAGGCCCGATGCCTTGACCAGCGGCGCGGCCATGTCCTGCAGCAAGGCCTCGGTTTCCGCATCGCGCAGGATCGACTGCGCGGCGGCGGGACGCGCGGCCAGAACGATCAGCGCGAGCGCGCAGGCGACAAGCCGGACGGGAGCAAGGGGCATCGGCGAGCTGCTAGCCCGAATTGCCCTGAACAACGCCTGAAGCGAGGAAGTCATCGGGACTGTGTAGCGCCCGCCGCGCAGTCACGCCACAGCAACGCCGATCCGTTGGTCCGGTTCGCGCGGGAAACTCAGATCAAGGCAGAAGCTGGCGCGCGGCGCGTTGAAGCAGCGCCGCGTCGTCCTTGACCTCGCCGACGAGCACCACTTCGCCCGATTCCAGGCGGCGGGCGACGAGCAGCGCGAACTCGCTGCCTTCGCGCGCGATGCTGGCCAGCGGCGCGGTGCCGAGCTGGCGGAGCTTGCGCGCGACCGCTTCGGCGGGAGCTTGGCGGCGGCTCGGTCTGGCGGTTTCCTCGCGGCGCAGACGGCGCTCTTCGGCCACCCAGCCCTTGAGGCCGCCCGGAGTCGCGGCGAGGGCTTCCGCAAGCGCGCCGCGCGGCAGTTCACGGCGGTGCGCGTGGGCAAGCGCGGAGGCGAACTCGGCGAGCCGGGTCTTGTCATAGCCGGCGCCGAACACGAGCTTCACAACTGGCGTGAACGGCGCGCGCTCTTGCCGGGTAAGGCCCGCATCGGCAAGCAGTTCCGCGAAGTCCTCGCGCGCATCCAGTGCCGCGAGCGAAAAGTCATAGGCGCGCCCAATCGCCAGATAGAGCGCGGTGCGCGAGCGATCCTCGCTGCCGCGCGCCGCTTCGGCGCATTCGCGCGCCGAGGCGAGCCAGTCGGCCAGCGCCATCTCTCCGGCCTGCGGTTCTGCGGCAGGCAGCGGCGCGGTTGCGGGCGCCACTTCGGCGAACGCGGGCATCGGCCAGTCGGTCAGCCCTTCTGGCCCGTCAACCGTCGTCACCAGTTCGAGGATGCCGTCGTCCTCCTCGGCCGGGCCGTCTGCCCATCCGGTCATCGGCGGGGCGGGGCGCAGCGGTTCGGGCTGGGCATCGAGCACCTGGTCGATTTCCAGCAGCAGCTCGTCGGTCGTCTGCTGGTCGGCCAGTTCCTTCCAGTTGATCACGCCGTAGATCGTGTCGATGCTGTCGTCGTCGCTAGCGAAGGGCAGCAGGATGCCGCGATAGAGGATCGTGCGACCACGCTGGTTGACGAATTCGGCCTCGAACCCGATCGGCGCCTGGTTCGCCAGGATCTGCATGTAGTGATCGGTGATCCGCGACAGCAGCGAGCGGCTGGGCACATCGGCCAAAGTTCCGATGGGGCCGTCGGCGCCGCATTCCTCGGCCAGCCTGGCGCCCAGGAACGGGATCGTCGGAGTGTCTATGCCGGTCCTGAAATCCAGCAGGACGCTATAGGGGCCGAAGTCCGGCAGGTTGTCGAAGTCGAGCTGGTCGACCGAGGGGAAGTTCCGGTTTTCGAGCATCGCTGCCCAGAAATTGTAGGCGCGCACCTGCATGCGCCGCTCGTCCTGGCCGATCGCGCTGGGCGGCGGTTCGCGCCCGGTGTCTTCGTCGCCGACCTCGTGATCGACCACGCCATTATCCGAAAACTGACCGCGCAACGTATCCATGTGGCTTTCCCTGGCCTTTCGTCAGGGTTCTGGCGCAACATGGTGAATTATCCGTTAAGTTGTCCCCGGCTGCGGAACCGCGTCCACGCGCCCTTCGCCGGGTTTCGGCATCGGGGCCAGCTTTCTCAGCGCGACCAGCGCGACGGCCAGCAGCGCCGATGCAATGTGGAGCGAATCGACCAGGCCGATCATGTCGGCGAGCATTCCCCACGCCCAGGCGCCAATCGCCATGCCGCCGTATATCGCCGACTGGTATATCGACATGCAGCGGCCCAGGATCGCTTCGGGAGAGCGCATCTGCATCGCGACGTTGAGGCTGGTCAGCGTGGCCACCCAGCCGGCGCCGCTCAGGAAGGCGGCGAGCAGCGCCTGCGGCATCGAGGTGGCTTCGGCGAGCAGCATCTGCCCGCATATGCAACTGATCGTGCCAGTGGCCAGCACCCCTTCCATGCCCCAGCGGCGGCGAAATTTGCCGACGAACGGCGCGACGATGATGGAGCCGATCCCGAACATGCCCAGCAGCAGCCCGAAATCGATTTCGCCGCCATTGATCCGGTCACGCGCCACCGATGGCAGCAGCGCCTGATGCGCGGTCAGGCCGAAGCATAGCACGAAGCCCCGGATCAGCACGCGGCGGATAGGTGAGGACGAGGCGCAGAACCGCAGCCCCACCGCGATCGCAGGCAGCATCGACTTGCGCTCGATGGTTCGCGGCGGCGGCCGCCAGCGCGACAGCACCACGATCATCGCGACGTAGCTGATCGCGTTGACCGTGAACGCGAGCGAGGGGTTCCATAGCGAGAGCAGCAGGCCACCCAGCGCCGGGCCGGTGGTGCGCGCGAGGTTGAATGACATCGAGTTGAGCGCGATCGCCTGCGGCAGATCCTTCATGCCCACCTGCTGGCGCACCGAAGCCTGCCAGGCAGGTGCGTTGAACGCCGTGCCGGAGCCGACCAGCAACGTGAAGGTGAGCAGCAGCATCGGCGTCATCGTGCCCGACCAGCTGACGAAAGCCAGCAGTGCCGACACGATCAGCATGCCGGTCTGCGCCGCCAGCATCACGCGCCGGCGATCGAAGTTGTCGGCGATGGCGCCCGAAAACACGCCCAGCACCATCATCGGAATGGTGGTCGATGCGGCTACCAGCGCGATCAGCAGGTGCGAGCGGGTGAGCTCGGTCATCACCCAGGCGGCGGCGATCGACTGGATCATAGCGCCCAGGTTCGACGCCAGGTTGGCGAGCCAGATGGCGCGGAACGCCGGATAGCGGAACGGCGCGAAGGTGCTTCCGGACCCGCCGGACGGCGAGCTCAATGCCGGCTGCCCCTGTTGATCTGCGTCTGCCACGGGAAACCGGTTAGGTGCCGGGGGATGGCAGCGCAATAGTGCGGTCAGAATATATAGCGCACGCGAATGTTCTGGTGCTGGCCCGCCGCATCCACCACGAAAGAGGCTCTCTCAAAGCTCGGCGGACCGAAGCGGACCGGGGCGTTGCGCGAGAAGCCATAGCCTTCGCGCGGGATCGCCAGGCGCTTGTCCATGCGCCCGTTGCCGTTCTCGTCGTGAAACAGCGAGATCGCATAGCGCCCCGCCGGGACCGCGCCGAAGTCCAGCTCCACGGTGCTCCCGGCGGCGGTCTTGATCGATCGCGCATGAGGATCGCGGGCGCATTGCGGAAAACGATCGGCGCGCGCGGTCAGGCAGGCCATGACCTGGCCCTTGTCCGAGCGCAGCCCGGTGACCGTGACCGTGACGTCGCCCGCCGGATCGGCAAGCGCGGCGACGGGCGCACCCGCGACAAAAGCCGTCAGGGCGAGGAAAGCCCGCGGTCGGTTCCGCAAAGCCGATCCCAGAACCGAAAGTAGAGGCCGTAATTGCATTGATACTGCTCATGATGACGGTGGTGGTGGCTTGCCGTTATCAGCCAGCCCCCCACCCGCGAATGAACGAGGCGGCGCGGAAACATTTCCCAGCCCATATGATTGGTGATGCCCATCACCGTCATGACAAGCAGCACGATGCCGAGCATGGCGACGTGAATCGGCACCAAGAGGACAAGCGCCGGAATGACGATCGCGCCCGTGAGCGCTTCCAGGGGGTGAAAGCTCATCGCCGCCCAGGCCGTGGGCGGGCGGCTGGCATGATGCACCGCATGCGCGATTCTGAAAGGAGCGGGATGGTGCATCAGCCGGTGAGTCCAATAGAACCAGGTGTCGTGCGCCAGCAGGAAGACCAACACGGAAGCCGGTAGCCACCAAAGCGGATAGGCGGTCCAGTCGGTATAGATTTTCGTCCAGCCGTGCTCGCGCCACCCCCACACGACGATCCCGGCGGGGATGCCGTAGATCGCCGAGGAACCGAGCGACCAGCCGATCTCGCGGCGCACTTGCGGACCGAGGCCCCGGTAGAGCCCCGGCCGCACGCGGTCGGTCAGCCAGGAAAACAGGCCGGATGTGGCAAGATAGCGCAAGCCGACGATCCCGGTCATCGCCAGCGCCGATAGCGCCGCCGCGATGATGCCGTGATCGTAAGCCGCGCTCATGCCCTTCTATGCGCCTTGGGGATGCAGGGCGCTAGCCCGCGCGCTGCACCCGGTTGCGGTGCTCGCCCACGCCCTTGGGCCCGCGCGGACGAAAGCGCCGCTTGGGCCGGGCCTCGCCCGCCGTTTCGTGCCGCTCGTCGCGAGGCCGCGATTCGCGGGGCGCTCCATCGCGCGGACGGGTATCGCGGCGGTCGCGCGAGGGATCGCCCGAGCGCTGCCTGCCGGGATTGCCGCTGCGCCGGTCGCCCGTCGCGGCCGAAGGTTCCGGACGCTTCGCAGCCGGCAGCCGCGCGGCTTCCTGCTGGAAGTTCTCGGGCAGCGGCACGGGGATCAGGTGCACGCCCGTGAGCCGCTCGATGTCCTTCAGATAGGCGCGCTCGTCTGGTGCCACGAAGCTGATCGCCAGCCCGTCAGCCCCGGCGCGAGCGGTACGGCCGATGCGGTGCACATATTGCTCGGGCACATTCGGCAGCTCGAAGTTGAACACGTGGCTCACGCCGGTCACGTCGATGCCGCGCGCGGCGATGTCGGTCGCCACCAGCACCGGGCACGATCCGCTGCGGAACGCGCCGAGCGCGGCGGTGCGCTGCGCCTGGCTCTTGTTGCCGTGGATCGCGGCGGCGGGGATACCGGCGGCGGCCAGATGGCGCACCACCCGGTCGGCGCCGTGCTTGGTGCGGCTGAAGACCAGCGCGCGGTCAAGCGCGCCCGAGGCCATGCATTCGCGCAGCCGCAGCGTCAGCAGCGCCTGCTTTTCGGCCTGGTTCACGAACGTGGCGAACTGCTCGACACGCTCTGCGGTGGTCGATTGCGGCGCCACTTCGACGCGCACGGGATTGCTGATGAAGCGCTTGCCCAGCTCGGCGATGGCCTTGGGCATCGTTGCCGAGAAAAACAGGCTCTGCCGCTCGGCGGGGAGCAGCGCGGCAACGCGGGTCAGCGGCTTGATGAAGCCCAGGTCCATCATCTGGTCGGCTTCGTCGAGCACGAAGATTTCTACGTTGCGCAGCGTCAGCGCGCGCTGGTCGATCAGATCGAGCAGCCGTCCGGGCGTCGCCACCAGGATGTCACAGCCGGGCACCAGCGCGCGCGCCTGCTTGCCCACCGGCACGCCGCCGAAGATGCACTGCACCGACAGGTTCAGGAACTTGGCATAGCCGCGGATGTTTTCGGCGATCTGCGCTGCCAGCTCGCGCGTGGGCGAAAGCACCAGCATGCGGCAGCCGGCAGGCTTTCGCGGCTGCGGATTGGCGGCGAGGCGGTGCAGCGAAGGCAGCGAAAACGCCGCCGTCTTGCCGGTCCCGGTCTGCGCGATGCCAAGGATGTCGCGTCCCTGCAGTAGCGCAGGGATGGCCTGCCGCTGGATCGGCGTCGGATCGGCATAGCCTTTCGCGCCAAGCGCGCGAAGGATAGGCTCGGCGAGGCCAAGTTCGGAAAAATAGGTCATGGAATTCTTTCGGATATGCAAGCGCGCGGACAGGCCGCGCGCGGGCAAGGGTTCGTTCAATGCGACCCTGCGTGAAGAAGGAAGCTTCAGCTGGATGACCGCTGGTCCGGGCAGGCCTGGCGTGGAAACGCCGGCCTCACGCTGCTCCGGATTGCGGCGGAACAAGGTCCGCACGCCGATCATCGAGGGGCCAATTAGGGTGCAGCGCAGCGAAAAGCAAGGAAATTGCGCGCCGGCTCTGGACTTTACCCGACGCATCGCGTCAATCGCACCGATGCGCGCCCCCGTTTCGCCCTGCACCGGGGTCTGCCGGATAGACGAAAGCACCGGCTGGTGCCTGGGCTGCCGCCGCACTTTGTCCGAGATCGCCGATTGGCCGATGCTGGACGCGCGCGAGCAGCGCCATGTTCTGAAGCGAGTGGCGGAGCGCGGCCCGGCGGCGCCGGATTCCTAGGCCTCGCTGCCTCCCCACTGCACCGTATGCGGATCATTGCCGTGGATCAGCCGCCGCAGCGATGCCCGCGCGAGCCGTTCGGTCTCTGCCTTGCGGCGTGCGCTCGCGAGCTGCAGCAGCGGCGCGGGACGCACGATCTCGGCATCGTAGCCGTCGGCGACGATGACGCCGCAGCTTGCCGGCAGGAACGCATCGGTATCGAGCGGCGCCCGGTCCAGCCCGGGTGCGAGGCCCCAGTAGAACCGGTCGCAATAATCCAGATAGTCGGTCCACTTGCCGTCACCGAGCAGATCGGCGCGGCTCACCTTGATCTCGACAATGATCACGCGCCCCTTGGCGTCGATCCCCATCAGGTCCGCGCGGCGCCCGCAGCGCAGCGGCATTTCGCCGATGCACCAGGTATCGTTGCGCGCGAACAGCCGGCATATGCCGCGCGCCACCGCCGCTGCGTTCGGCATGCGGGGCGAGCCATCGAGCGCGGGATCGGACGAAATCGACTGCAGCAAGGCCATGCCGCGCTCATACAGAACAAAGGTGGAACTTGCAACCCGCGCGGGGCGAGCTGTCGGCACTCGCCCAGTTAGCACTTCCAAGCCCGCCAAGCCTCTGCTAACCGCTCGCCGTCACGCGCACCCGTAGCTCAGCTGGATAGAGCGCTGCCCTCCGAAGGCAGAGGTCACAGGTTCGAATCCTGTCGGGTGCGCCAACTCGCTCAAACCCGGCCCACCACCGGCAGCAACGCGCCAGTCACCGCACGGGCGGCGTCGGACAGTAGGAACGCGATCACGTCGGCAAGCGCGTCCGGAGCGACCCAGCGGTCGAACTCGGCGTCGGGCATGTCCCTGCGGTTCGCGGGCGTATCGATGACGCTGGGCAGGACGGCATTGACGCGCACACCCTTGTCCGTGAGTTCCGCCGCGAGTGCCTCGGTAAGCCGTGACACGCCGGATTTCGATGCTGCGTAGGCGCCCATGCCCATGTCGGCGCGGGCGGAGGCGTTGGCGCTGATGTTCACGATCGCGCCGCGGGCCTGGATCAGCAGCGGCAGCATCGCCTGGCTGGCCAGCAGCGCCGAGCGGATGTTCATGGCGTAGAGACGGTCCCAGGTTTCGACGCTGCCGTCAGCGATCGTTTCCCACGCGAAGCCGCCGGCGACGTTGACCAGCCCGTCAAGGCGGGCGTGCGCCTGCCCGATGGCGTCGGCCGCGCGCTGGACGGCCTCGGGCTTGCCCAAGTCTATTTCTCCCAGCGCCTCGGCCATATCGACGGTCGCCTGGAAGGGGGCGATGTCGATGCCGATCACGTGCGCGCCCGCGGCCGTCAACCTTTTTGCCACCGCCGAGCCCAGAGCCCCGGCCGCACCCGTTACCGCTATGATCTTGCCCTGCAACGCCGCTCTCCTTTGATCCCGCTCCTCTGAGCAGTCCATTGCGGACGCCTATATCAAACGGCCGCTGTGAAAAAGAGACCGGGGCTGCTCGAAACAGCCCCGGCTAAGTTGAGGGAGGGAGAAAGGTCAGGAATGACCATCCGCAGCGGACTTGACCTCGGGCCAGTTCCGCTGCACGTTCATTGCTATTGCGACGCAGTCGCATTTGCAAGAGGTGAGTCGATGTCCGATGTCAACGGCGGAGCAAAAGTCGGCCATTCGGCGGCGTAAAACCAGGCCATCGTG
>VFQT010001780.1_pt1 | contig 24412 bp, 24 predicted proteins | sample 3512381 | NCBI WGS metagenome assembly VFQT01 (sample SAMN10412376, study PRJNA504923) | tailings metagenome | isolation source: Relicate 2 Philex TSF3 active mining site | place: Philippines: Tuba, Benguet | collected 2017-08-29
CGGAATAGTCCCACGCATAAACGCACGCACGTCGGTGAGTTTGAGCGGAATAGGGGAGACCGATGCAATCGACTCCGATTCCGGATGTCCTTCGAGGACCTCTCGACTCAAGTAATTGACAACCACGAACGTATCGGATGTAGCATACAGACGTCCTGCCGTCATCCCAAATGGGGCAGATAGCGTTACAGCAATCGTATCACCGCGCAGGTTTGCACTGAAGGGGAGACTACCGATCGTCATCGTGCCCTCAAGCGACATTGTGCCCTCGATCGTTGAGGATGCAAGGGAGTAGCCCAGTCGATCCATCACAGGATCAACCGACGTTCCACTCGCAGTCGAACCGAGTGCACCTGCCGCTGGCTCACTGGCGAGCAAGGCCAGGAGAAGGAATATCGTAGCTTGCATGCCCATTTCACCTGCAAATATCCAACATCAGACGCGAACGATCGTCCTGCGGGAACGAAACAGCGCATCCTGCTGTTCTCCACGTATCGTCACAGGAGCTGCACCCTAATGATCTACGTAACGCGTAAAAGCACGTTTTCCGCCGCACATCGCCTCTACAACCCGACGTTCACTGACGAACGCAATGAGGCTGTATTTGATAAGTGCAATAACATCTGGGGTCATGGTCACAACTATGTCCTCGAAGTCACTGTTAAGGGGCTTCCAGACCCACAAACTGGGTATGTTATCGACCTGAAGGAACTCAAGGACATCCTTGAGGAAACGATTATTGATAAGGTTGATCACAAGCACCTGAATCACGACGTCGACTTCCTGTACGGAATCATCCCGACAGTGGAAAACCTCTGCGTCGCCTTCTGGGGTCAGCTGCAAGGCCGTCTGCCGAGCGGTGAACTTCACCGTATCCGTGTCTATGAATCCGAGCAAAATGTGGCCGATTACTACGGTGAGCCCGTGTCGATTCCTCGATATGAGCTCTCGCACGCTCCACAGCACCAGGGGATACCAGTATGAAACCAACAACACAAGCAAGCCGTCCATCGCTCGTAGACCTCGATGATGAAGAGCTCGAGCGACAACTTCTTCGTCAAGGGCACCTGTACCCGACGGTAAGCCGCAGCGGACATCGTCTGTTCGATGCCAACGGCAACGCACCAGTGAGCTCGGAAGAACGTGAACTGATGATCGAGCAAGTGGAGCAGAAGTTTGCAGAGATCTTCGAGATCTTGCGCATTGATCGTAACGATCCAAACAGCACAGATACGCCGTTCCGCTTATCGCGAATGTGGATCAACGAGCTCCTAGACGGACGGTATTCGCCGCCGCCAAAGATCACGGTGTTTCCGAATCGTAAGGGCGTCGATGAGCTCGTGATCTCCAAGGGCATCAAGGTGATGAGCGTTTGCTCGCATCACTGGCAGCCAATTTCAGGAACATGCGCCATCGGCTATGTTCCACGCGAGAAGGTTATTGGCCTCTCGAAGTTCACACGAATTGTCGAGTGGTTTGGTCGTCGTGGCCAGATTCAGGAAGAGCTCGGCGAGCAGATTGCCGACTTCCTCATTGAACTTCTTGATCCGATTGCACTCGGTGTTGTGATTAACTCAAAGCACTACTGCATGATCGCACGGGGTGTTGAGGCGCATGATTCAAGCACGATGATCACATCTGTGATGCGTGGTGAACTCTCAACGAATCAAGCCCTGCGGAATGAGTTCCTCCGTCTCATCGGAGAGCAGTAGGTTTGTGGCGTGATAACGCCACAGTTTGAAGCAGAATCCTGGAACAACGGTCACCTCGTCATTGGTGTTGACGAGGCTGGACGAGGTGCGCTCGCAGGACCGGTCGTAGCCGCAGCTGTTGTCTTTCCAATGCACGACATTCCCGACGGTATGGAAGACTCCAAAAAGCTCACCGCTGCGCAGCGCACGGAAGCTGCAGCACGCATACAGGAGCGTGCGCTGGCCTGGTCTGTCGCACTGATCCATCACAACCGAATCGACGAAGTAAACATCCTGCAGGCAACATTCGACGCAATGCATGCTGCCATAGATGATGTTGCAGACAAATTCGAGACAGCAGACAGCGCCACGATTCTCGTCGATGGCAACCGCTTCCGTCCGCACAGACTCCCTTCAACAACCATTATCGGTGGCGACGGACTCAGTCCTTCCATCGCAGCGGCGTCCATCCTAGCAAAAACTGCACGCGATGCATGGATGGTAAACATTGATGCGCGGTATCCCGGCTATGGATTTGCCAAGCACAAAGGCTATGCAACAATCGTGCATCGAACTGCGGTTCGCACGCTAGGTCCGTGCGAAATTCATCGTCAGACATTTCTTCGCTCGATTCTCGCGCAACCAGCGCTACCATTCGACAATGCGTGACGTGCTCTCAGTTCTTGATGGCGCAGCGATCGTGGGAGTACTCCTCGCTGTGCTCATAGCGGGGTATGTTGGCGCGCGACGACGTCAAGACGGTACGAGTGCATTTATTCTTGCCGGACGCACGCTGACACTTCCCGTATTCGTGGCGTCACTTGTTGCCACGTGGTATGGTTCTGTCCTTGGTGCAACAGAGTTCGTCATTTCGTACGGGTTGGCATTCATTCTCTGCTTTGGAGTTCCATATTACGTGATCGCTCTTGCGTATGCGCAGTGGTTAGCGAAGCGTATTCGACAATCGGAGGCTGTGTCGATACCGGATCAGTTCCGCATCGTCTACGGTGATAGGGCTGCGAGGTTTGTCGCATGCCTCATGCTTATCATCACCATTCCTGCGTCATATCAGTTGAGCCTCGCACTCATCACGCAGTCGTTTACTGGCTGGTCATTGGAAGCTAGTCTTCTAGCAACGTCAGTCTTTGCCTTCGTCTATGTGGCGAAAGGTGGACTGCGATCCGATGCGTATGCGAACATCGTGCAATCGATTGTCATGTTCGCCGGATACATTGCGTGTCTTGTCGCATGCGTTACAGTGGTTGGGTCACCCTCGTGGCTCATTGCGCAGACGCCGAGGGAGTTACTTGATCTACCTGGTCCCTTGGGATGGACACCAATCGTGGTGTGGTTCGTGATTGCATTGCAAACGTTTATCGATCCAAACTTCCATGTTCGAACGGCAGCAGCGCTAGACGCTGGCATCGCGCGACGTGGTATTGCGTACAGTGTCGGTGCGTGGATCATCTTCGACACCTTGCAGCTCTTCGTCGGCCTCTATGCATTGCATGTGATGGGCAAGGGGCATGGAGCTCAGTCGGCTCTTCATCTCGGGATGCACGTGTTACCGGATGTATGGCGTGGTGTGTTTGTCGCTGGCATTGTCGCAGCCGTGATGTCTGCACTCGATGGATATGCACTTGTAAGTGGTACGATCATCGGCCATGACTTGCTATCCAGTGGTGAGGCTGACTCGGCACCAACACGACTGCGCATTGGCGTGGTTATCGCTCTCGTGATCGGCGGAATTGTCGCTTACCTGCTGCCCAGCGTTATCGGTATTCTCTACCGAGCGGCATCAATCACCGTACCAGCGGTGCTCGCGCCCCTTCTCCTGAGCTACACACCGTATGCATCGCGAATCCGTTCGCATGTGATCATGCTCTTGATCGTGCCGGCCCTTGCGAGCATTGCTGTGATGATAGCGCAGGAGACTGGCATTGTATCCCACCCACTTGCGGAGCCAATGCTGATCGGTATTGTTGTATCGTTGTGCGTTCTCATCCTTTCACTCCGCACCCATGACAGGCACCCAACAGCGTGATCCATTCATCACCGCATCGAACATTGTTTCGATTATTCGTGGTGTTCTAACCGTGCCCATAGTCTGGGCACTGTGGACGGATCTTCGCTGGCTTGCCATCGCACTGTGTCTTGTTGCAGCGGCTTCGGATTGGCTCGATGGGTTTATAGCTCGCCGAACGAACACGGTAAGCCAGTGGGGGATGATTCTTGACCCGCTGGCAGACAAGGTGCTTGTTGGGAGTGTCGTTGTGACCCTCGTACTGCAGGGTATCCTTCCACTTTGGTTTGTGCTGTGTGTTGTCGGGCGGGATGTGGTGATCCTCATTGGAGCAGCATACGCAAGTTCGCGTGCTCGTGTTGTTCTCCCTTCACTCATGAGTGGGAAGCTCGCCGTGTCTGCAATCGCACTTACGGGTGTCGTGAGTCTTGCCTTCGGAAGGCCCTCCACAGAGCTTATCGTCGTCAGCTGTAGTCTAATGGGCGTATCTTTGTGGCAATACGCAACGAGACTCCATGGGCTTCTTCGATAAATTCAAGCAAAAGATTTCTGGTGTGACCGAGGCGCTGTCGTTCGACCGCCTCAAAGAAGGTCTCTCCAAGACACGCGAATCGCTGGTTGGCAAGCTTCGGTCTGTCCTGTTTTTTGGACGGAAGATCGACGCACAACTCCTTAGTGAGATCGAGGAGATCCTGATCACATCGGACGTTGGGGTAACAACCACCGAGAAGATCATCTCCCGTCTGACTGATCGCGTCCGGAAGGACAACATCCAGGATGCAGGGTTGATTCTTGACGTGCTCAAGGAAGAAATCGCTGCCATGGTTGCGCAATCACCATCGGCACAAAACGATGCCACGTTTGCAATTGACGAAACGCAGAAGCCCCATGTGATCATGCTTATTGGGGTCAATGGCGTAGGAAAGACGACTACCATTGGCAAGCTTGCGCACAACTACAAGCGAGCAGGTCGTAGCGTTCTCATCGGTGCTGCCGACACCTTCCGTGCTGCCGCCAATGAACAGCTTGAAGTCTGGGCACAGCGCGCCGGGGTTGATATTGTGCAGCAACAGCATGGTGCTGACCCAGCTGCGGTCGCATACGATACGCTGGCAGCTGCCAAAGCTCGTGGTACTGATGTCGTGATCATTGATACAGCCGGCCGTCTGCACAACAAGCAAGGTCTGATGCAGGAGCTGGAAAAGATTGGTCGGGTAATGAAGAAGATTCACCCAGACGCTCCCCACGACGTGTTTTTGGCCCTTGATGCCACAACCGGTCAAAATGCCCTCCAGCAGGCTAAGGAGTTTACCAAGGTCGCACCCATCACCGGCATTGTGCTGACAAAGCTCGACGGAACGGCAAAAGGTGGGGCAGTCCTTGCAATTACTGATGCAATGCAGATCCCTGTACGTTATATTGGCGTGGGCGAGCGGATCGACGATCTCCAGGTCTTTGATGCGAGCGCGTTCGTCGAGGCAATGTTCTCAGACGCTGCTTCGGACGGACAACCGGGACAGTAGGGGGGAATTCTCCACGATGGGAGCGACACATGGATGCGAATGTGATCGCAGGTTTGACCTACTATGCAACGCTATGCCTTGGTATAGCGGCAAGGGTGTTTCGTCGGCGGTTTGGTATCTGGCATCATGTGATGTTTGGGTTCTCATGCGTAACGCTTGCCGCTGCCGTCATTATCAACCCGTCTCCGATTCATGTACTTCCTGCTATTGCGCTTCTTGTGCTTCCGGCAACACGCCCACGGGATTCGCGTGTTCATGATCTTGTCGCAACGATTGGCGCTATCTCCGCAATCTTCCTCATTCTCTGAGCAGGCCGCTGCATGAGCGACCAGCCAGTTCGCCGCAGAAACACAAAGCGTTGGGTTGCGTTCATCATTGCAGCCATTGCTGCAACCTATCTCCTGACGGTTGTCGTGAACCTGCTGAACGAGGCCAATATGGCCTTTGGGTTCATGTCCTCACAAAAAGCAGGGATTGAACAAGAGCTCACGGCTCGTCCCTCAACCTTCAGTGACACTGTGCTTACCGCACGTCAAATTTCAACCATGCTCTCGATTGCCGAGGGGGTGTCCTCGCTGCCAAGCACAACGAATCGTGCACGAGCCACACAACAGATCCTTGTTAAGCATCTTAACGCAGCGTCGATGACGCTTGAAGAATACCGGTACGTCCGTGCTACCGTGAATGATCGGCTGCGTGCTGCGCCATCAATGCAGAACCGGGATCAGAACGATGGTTTCGAAGTTGTCTTACCGCGCTTCCAGGCCGTGCGCAGCTTCTTCACAAAGCATCTCGATTCGATAGCGCTCGCTCCGACGCGCTAGCATCATGTCACGTTGACTCTTCGTGCAGCCACTATGCTGCATGAGATTCATCGTCCTCGTCTTCGTCCTGATCACAATACTTCCCCTGGATGTTCCTGCGCAGCTTGGAACTGGCGTTGCATTGATGATTGATGACGAGACCATTCCTGACGGCTGGTACGGAATCACACTGAGGTATTATGCTTCGAGCATCGATACTGTGCCTCTAGCAACAGAGACGTTGTCTGGTCGATTTAGCAATGGTCGATGCCATCTCGTCTACGGAACCACGATCACCATTCCTGCAGCCTTTGTCGAGAGTACTACTGCAACCATCGGCTACAGCCTCAACGAAGGTCCGGAACGACAGCCCCGCATCACGATCGCCCGCGTGCCATATGCTACGCGAACCGAGCACGCACGCATGGCCGATCTGCTCAGTCCGACCTTCACCGGATTAGTCACGTCGATTAATGAAGTCGCTGGACCAGTGACGCTCATGGGAGTTGATGGTCTGCGTATCGAACGACGCGGCTCGACGATCGTTCTAATACCGCCGACACAACGAAGCGAGCGTGGCAGCATTCAAGGTGATAATGTCTCCTACGAGTTCACGCTCACACCATTGTTCCCGATCTCCGACCGTACGCGTGTCACGGTTTCGCTTAGAAACAGCACTACGCACATAGCGCTCAGCACGCGCACAAACACGACGAATGGTACAATCATCATTCAGGCTGCAGCTGTGTTGCTCGATACCGAGCACATCGATTGGGAAGTAACACCCTGAGTAACACCGACACCACACTTTCTTCACCACTCTCGTTGGACATCGTATGCTTTACCTACGTGTATGTTCGCTTTTCACGCTGTTTACACTCATCGCTGTATCGAACAGCATCGAGCTCGTTGCTCAGAGCCAGACAACCGGTACACTTCATTTGCGCAATACTCAGCCCGCAACCGTTTCGCTCTCACTACCACAAACGGGAGTTGCCGGCTACACGTTGTTACTGCCTGCGCAGCAGGGAACTGCAGGACAGGTACTCAGTGTCTCGAATGTCACTGCAGGGCAGTCAACACTTACATGGTCCGATGCATCATACTGGGGGCTGTCGGGCTCATCGATCACCAAGGGTGGCACTGCCGCCGGTGAACAATACCTGGGTACCAGCAACGAACAAGATGTTGTCATCGCCTCGCAGGGTAGTGAACGCATCCGCATTATCGGAGCAGCAGGTCCACGCCAGGGTTACATTGGTCTCGCGACTGCGACGCCCAATGCCCCCATTGATCTTGGCGCTACGGTACTTCTGTCGAATGCTGGTGCTGCCACGGAACTTCGTTTCGCTGAACCATTTGCGTCAGGAACGAACTACACGGCATTCCGTTCACGAGAGCAGGCGCAGGATGTAACGTACACACTACCCGGAGCTGGACCTGAATCGGATGGCATGATTCTCACATCATCGACTACGGGTGATCTTCAGTGGCGCAAACCCTTGTCAGACGTGCGTCGAGGAATCTTCACACCAGCTGTTGGAGCATTTGTCCATGTGATTGCTGTAGGAACGGATATCACATCTGGCTCGATTCCATTGATAACAATGATGAATCCTGCGGGAACAACGATTGGACTCAGCATCACTGCGATCGATGACATCAACGATACATTCACAGTGGAGACATCCGTCCCACTCGGTGCAGCGGATCGCATCGCATGGATGGTCGTTCAGCCGAACTGAGTTATGCTCCTACGTGTCATTCTTCTTGCGCTCCTCCCATGCAGCTTGCGACTGTCTGCACAGGGATTGAGTACCAACCGTGTTGAGTCAAGTACAAACGCACCCCTTGTGATTGCTCAACGTGCACCGGCGGGAATGCCTATTCGCGTTCTCGCCGGCGCAAACGGTTCAGTGCGAGCGCTCGAGATTGATGGTGTGGGTGGTACATGGATTCGTGGTCCACTTAGCATCGGTGCATTGACAGGTGCGCAATCGAATGAACTCGTCAGGATATCGGGAGTCCCCGATATGCAAGGGAAGGGGCTCACGATCTCACTGCAGGGCACCTCATCAAGCAGCGGACTGGTCATTCAGGACGTTGGTGCATCAGGTTCAGACCATGCGGCACTGGTGATTTCCTCAGTCGCCAATGGAAGTGGCACGGGGATCCGATTGGGTGGACCGCAAGGAGGAACCAGACCCACTCTTGGGACTGGCATTGATGTAACCGGTGGAACGGGACTTCGCTACAACGCATTGAGCGCGGGAACTGGTATTGCCGTCGACATCGGAGGCACGGCACCTCCACGGCGTGGTATCGAAACAGTGACGTCTGGAACAGACAACGCAGGTGTTGTAGCTCACGCTAATACCCTTGGCGTTGGTGTCATTGGTTCATCGCGCTCTATTGCATTTCCTGTTCTCGGGACATTCCAACGCATTGGTGTTGTCGGTCACTCCGCCACGAACTCAGCAGTTGGGGCCGACTCCAGCACAGGCGTATTTGGGATCGGACTGCGCGGAGGTACCGCTGGTAGTGCAACAGTGACCATCGGTGTCCATGGCCTTGCCGATCTCCGAACAGGCACGTCAACTGGCACTGCGATCGGCATTCTCGGACGCGTACAGCAATCAGAGGCATTCAGTGGTCTGGTTGTTGGTGGCATGTTCCGTTCACCAGAGCATGGGTTTGCACTTGTAACCGAGGGAGATATCTACTTGGGGAGTGCAGACGACGAGCGACCTGTCGCACTTAATCGTCCGGCATTACGGCTGGTTGATACTCGGACAACGACCTTCATGTACGACCTTCATGCATCCGGAGTAGCAGTGCTTCGCAACGTTACTCTTCCTCCACCAAATGCCGCTGTTGAGGTACAACCCCAGGGAAGTATCCTCGACTGCACATCACGTACTGCGCAGCGTATCGCGGGAGATGTTGATGCTCGGTTGATCGGACTCATGCCGACGGAAAACGGACGAGTTGTCATGGTATGCAATGTCGGACATCACGATGTCATCATTGTCCACAACAGTCAAGATGCTCCGGAACAGCAACGCATCTCTTTATCCGGCCAGATCGATGGTAGTATCAAGGGTGCTGCATGCACACTCTTCTGGTATGATGGAATCGATCATCTATGGCGGAGGGTCCAATGACGGTAAGCATCGCGTTCATTGCTCTCTGCTATATGGTATTTGGTGCGCTCGATGCCGCATGCCAGAACCGCCAGATGCATCGTGCGAGTCGAATTGTGCATGTGGATTCATGCGCACAAGCGGTGATCGCATCCCACCCATGGAGCTTTCGCAGCGGCGATACGATCGCCATGTATCAGTCGATCTCGCAAGACTCACTTATCAACGGTGGTATCGAAGTAAATGTGATCGATACCATCATCGGAGCGGAAATCATTTTGCGCTATCCCATCGAAGATCGATTTGATCCATCAGGTCACTTGCAACTCGTGGGCGTGATTCATCGCTCATCTGTAGCATCCAATGACCGGTTGCGAGCCATTCCGTGGAATGGTGAGTATGGTGGGCTCATGGTTCTGCTGTCTGATGATACACTGTCCATCGATGGACTGATCAGCGCAACACAGGCAGGGTTTCGTGGGGGAAGACAGAATCGGAATAGCGGTGATACGATTGACGCTCGTAGTGCCACATATACAGAGGGCTTTCTACCAACGCCCAATGGACATCTTCGCAACAGCGGTGGATATGGTGGTTCACTCGCTGGGCATGGAGGTCGAGGTGGTGAACCAACCACGGCCTTTTCTCTCGATGAGCATCAGGCAATTCGCAGGGCATGGCCCGTAAGCGGTCGCGATACATCACGACTTCGGATCTACATCGGCAGTGGCGGTGGCGCTGGACAACAGAATGATCTTCGCGGTGGCAATGGTGGAGCCGGTGGAGGGGCTATAGTAGTGTCCGCGCCCGTCATTCGTGTAGGCACAGGCGGTGCCATCGATGTGTCAGGTACTGATGGCGATGATGCTCTGTGTGATGGTGCAGGGGGCGGCGGCAGCGGCGGTACGATCGCACTTATCACCGACACGATCGTTGGCACATTGCATTGCGATGTCTCTGGAGGAATAGGAGGAAGCACGCGTGGCACCGTATACCGGTATGGTCCAGGAGGCGGCGGAGCTGGTGGTCTGGTCTACACTTCCTCAAGTTCGCTGCTTCCATCGATTCGAGTGCAACGTGGAGGAGGAGCAAGCGGTGGATCGCAAGTTGATACGTCGGCCGAACGCACGCCACATGGGGCGGAACCGGGGAGTGACGGATCGATACGGACGACACGTCACAAGCTCATTCACTCTCGAACCCCACGGCCCGGCATCGTTTTGAGACGTCGGGATACACTCGTCGATGGACGAGCACATTACATCATAACGCCCACGACAGGCGTGGTCCGAGCGTGGTATGTCGACGGTACAGAACGCACTGGAACGCCCACACTATTGATTGCTACCGACAGTAACATCGAGCGCATCGAGGCTGACGTGTTTAATGGATTGTGCGTAACTCGCCGAGCGATGGATCTGCCCGTGAAGCCACAGCAAACAGACGACCTGTTGATCGCGGCCGACAACCTGCGCGTCTCGATCGGCGATACGGTCTCGGTGTTCATCCGAATAGAGCGTGGTGCGGGACGATCGGCGATCAGTGGGACTATCGTCGTTCGCTTGTACCAACCGGTGCTGATGCCCGTACTCACTCGCTATCGAACGATTGATCGGTATACAGTACTCGAGATTCCATTCACGCTTCCTCGCGATACACGAAGCACGTTTCGTCGCTTCGATATCGTTGCGCTGCTCGGTGATTCGTCGTCTGTACAAATCAGCTTCGACACGGTAATGGTAACGCCAAGCGCAACGCGCGTGCGACGTCAACCGGGACGTGTGACGATCGACGATATCTGCGTGACGGATCGAGCACGCCTATTTGATGCGACGTCGATGTTTCAGCGAAGGGGGCGTGATGTTCGCATTCGTGCGGATGATGGATTCATCACCAACGTCATCGGGGAGATCTTGACGCGAATGACGCGCGATGGCAACAGCGGTTGGATCGTCGGATCAATCCCTGAACAACATCGTGGCCCATGCTTCCTCGTAGCGCAACGTGGCACGAGGATTCTCACCCATCAGTTCCTTATCTCGGAATAACACCTAGTTACGCGTGTTACGGAGAATGACGGCAATCACACCACTCGAGGTCCAGGATACAGCCTGTTGTTCCGGTACAATGCCAGGTCCGATCGATACATTTCCGAGAATCACATCGAGGTCGCCATCCTGATCGATGTCCGCGACATCTGAAACCAACCATCGACCGAGCGAAGCACCCGCAACGCGCCATGACGTAGCGCGCGACCTCATCCAATCCTGATCAAAGCGCACCAGATCATGATCGCCACGATCGAAGCGAGGGAAATAACTATAGCTCAACAGATCTGCACTTCCGTCACCGGAGAAGTCTTCCAGGATCGCACCATACGCCCCGTCCATTCGCTGAAAAGCGATTTGTCGCCAACCACGTGGTGTAGCGTCAAAGAGGTACACACCATGATAAGGTTTGTATGGTGGCATGTCGTAATCACCATTGTCGCCGGCAGTGTACAGAATCTCAAGAGCAGGATCGCCGTCGGCTTGTACCAGACGAAATGACGATGAACCCCGTGATGGCGGGAACGACATGATCTCGCGTGCTGTAAAGGTTCCGCGACCGGTGTTGGTGTAAAGAACCAGTGCTTCGCGCGACTGCGCCATTTGAACGATGATATCTGGTTTCCGATCGCCATTCATGTCGGCAATCGTGGCACGAATCGCACCAGGCAGTGGAGATAACTGATGATAGACGGTTCGACCATTCTCGCGAATCTCATACCATCCGAACTGTCCGATAAGGTTACCATACTCGCAAACGAGGTAATCTGGACGGCCATCATCGTTGAGGTCGGCAACTTGCACATGCGTCGGTCGGCGCAGAGAATCGATAAGGATGCGCGTGCGGGGTTGGGCTGAATCCCACGTTACTTCAACAAGCGATCCGATTGCAGAATCGTGTGGAAGAAGCTTGCCCATATCGGTGACGTACATCCGCCCATTTCGCAGCGCAACCGAAGATGGTGGCCCACTCAATGGGATTGTTGATGTAACCGTACCCGCAATGTCGGAGATGTGAAGTGCATTCGACATACCATCGCCAACAAGCAGGTGCTTGCGTGTCGAATCATACTTCACGAATGTGGTCATTGGAATCGTTCCAGCGCGTAGAATCGGCGTCGACGTGAACACACTGGTGACACCACGGAGATTCACTGAAGGCGGAGCCTCGAGTACAGCAGGAGCATTATCGATGTACCACTGCGCAACAGAATACCATTGATCTTCTGTCATCATGGGCACCTTCGGGTAGAGTGCTTTGAGGTCGTGCGGTAGTACGTCGTGCTGTGGAAGCGGGTCAAGCCCCATGTACCGACGCATCATCGGAAACACCTTTGCCACCCATGTTGGTTTATCGAGGTCGCCTGGTGCCGGCAAGGCATGGCAACTTTGACAATACGACGCTGCCAGACGCTCACCATCAGTCGACGTTGCTGTCTTCGTTGAGTTCTGCGATACCGCGGCGATGGTAACGCCAATCAACGTGAGTCCGATGAGCACCGACCGAATCACAGACCACACCGGCGAAAGATGGTATCGACGTTCGAGAGCATGCGACGTCCATCAAAAATGGCGTCGAGTTCAACGTCACTCAGGAGTGACATGATTTCTTCATCCTCGGCGAGAGTCTGACGAAGCGGTGTCTTTGTCTCCCATGTACGCATTGCGTTGCGCTGCACCATGCGGTATGCGTCTTCGCGGGTAACGTCTTTTCCGATGAGGGCAAGCATAACGCTCTGTGAGAACGGGAGTCCATGCGTCAGCTCAAGATTGCGCTGCATCGCCTCTGGGTACACGAGGAGTCGATCGATCAAACCAGTTGCGAGATGGAGCATGTAGTCGAGGGCAATCGTCGAATCCGGACAGATGACGCGCTCTACCGAGCTGTGCGAGATATCGCGCTCGTGCCAAAGTGCATTGTTCTCGATCGCAGCCATTGCATTCGAGCGAAGGAGTCGTGCAAGACCGCAGATGCGCTCGCTGAGGATCGGATTGCGCTTGTGTGGCATCGCTGACGAACCTTTTTGGCCAGGAGAGAAATACTCTTCGGCTTCCCGTACCTCTGTGCGCTGCAGGTGACGGATCTCGGTGCCAATCTTTTCAAGAAACGCACCGACCAATGCGAGCGTCGTCAGGAACTCCGCATGGCGATCGCGTTGAATAACCTGCGTGCTCACCGGAGCAGGACGCAATCCCAGACGCTCACACACGTACTCTTCAACAGCAGGGGACAGGTGCTCAAACGTGCCAACAGCGCCGCTGATCATTCCTACACTAACAGACTCAATAGCCCGCGTCAGACGCACAATGCTGCGCTCACATTCCTGATGCCATAGCGCAAGCTTCAAACCAAATGTCGTTGGTTCGGCGTGTATACCGTGCGAGCGTCCGATACAAACCGTGTTCTTGAATTCCACTGCTCGACGAGCGAGCACATCACGGAATTGGGTCAGATCAGCGAGCAGGAGTTCACCAGCTTGCTTGAGTTGCACCGCAAGGCACGTGTCGAGAACGTCACTGGATGTCATACCCAGATGAATGAACCGTGATGATGGTCCGACGTACTCTGCGACGTTCGTTGTGAAGGCAATAACGTCGTGCTTTGTTGTCTCCTCGATCTCAAGAATCCGTTGAACATCGAACGATGCCTTCTCACGAATCTCGCGAACCGCCTCCTTGGGAATCACTCCCAATTCGGCTTGCGCTTCACAGGCGAGAATCTCGATCTCGAGCCAAATAGAGTACTTGTTGTGTTCGGACCAGATCGCGCCCATGTCGGGCCGGGTATAACGTTCAATCATGACGCTTGAGCAGAGGTGGATAGAGCTACGAAACTACGACCAAACCCGGTGATGGTCAGGAACCAATTACCCACCATGATGTGTTGTACTCTTAGTTTTGCCGACCACATATGACCTCTGGTACGGTGTATCTGCATGTATAGAGAAAGAGGACGACTATGAAACTTCTCCGTTACGCTGCACTTGCAGCATTCTGCAGCATCCTGGCATCTTGTGGCAAGCCTGGCGACACCCAGGAGCCAAAGGAAGCCGTTCGTGCGCTCAGCGCGGCAGAGGAGACAGAACTTCGCTCCATGGCTGAAGGTGTCTTCGCCGTGCTTCCGGATGTTATGCCGGGCCATGAAGGAACGACCGACGCGATGATCGCGCTTGGAAAGTCGTTGTACTTCGACAAGCGCCTCTCCGTGAACGATAAGCAGTCCTGCAACACCTGTCACAACGTGAGCGATGGCGCCGCCGGTGTCGACAACGAAGTCACCTCCGAGGGTGCACTCGGCGGACGTGGAACACGTAACTCGCCAACGGTCTTCAATGCAGGCTTCCACGCCATGCAATTCTGGGACGGTCGCGCAGAAGACCTGGTTGCACAGGCCAAGGGGCCAATCTGTAATCCGGGCGAAATGGCGATGCCGTCGCCTGAGGCTGTTGAAGCCAAGCTCAAGAAGACCAAGGAATACCCAGCGCTGTTCGCTGAGGCGTACCCAACCGAACCTTCACCGATTACGTTCGACAACGTCGCGAAGGCAATCGCTGCATTCGAGCGCACACTGATTGCGCCATCGCGATTTGACAAGTGGATCACCGGTGATACGTCGGCTCTTACCATGGCGGAACGTCGTGGTATGCATACGTTCATCAACACAGGCTGTATTTCGTGCCACAATGGAGCGCTCTTCGGTGGCAATGGTCTGCAGAAACTTGGCAATGTGCAGCCGTACTCATCGAGCGATCCTGGACGCTATCTGGTCACGAAGGATCCGGCAGACAGTATGATGTTCAAGGTGCCGTCACTGCGCTTGGTCTCGCGTACAAAGCCATACTTCCACGATGGAAGTGTACCATCGATGAGCAAGGCAATTGAGCTCATGGGCTGGCATCAGCTCGGTAAGAAGCTGACCACAACCGAAGTTGCTGAGATTGAGACCTTCCTCAAGGCCCTGTAAACGTCCTTGTTACCGAGGAACGAAGTCCTGTTGATACTGCGGCACAAACGCATCAGCATCAACAAACGGAACATTCGCTCGGAGTAACTCCCAGCTGGCAAACGCTACAAATCGCGCCGACAGACGTGTGAGACCACTCACGGCTGTTGGCGCGAGTTGTTCTGTACCAGGCCCAACAACGAACGTCCCAGGCGTGATGCCTCCGAGTAGTTCCTCGCGTGTGGAGATCTTCACCGAATGATCGGCAACATTGGAGTTACAGGGGGCTTGCATCACGTACCACAAGTCCCGATGCGAGGGGATCACACATGTGATCGATGAGGCTCCTGAGAGCTGCGCTACTTCACGAGCGGCATAGAACAACGACGTAAGTGTCGGTACTGCGAGAACACGCGGTTTGCCCTCGAATGCGAGCCCCTTCACAAACGAGGCCCCAATGCGCAGGCCTGTAAATGAGCCCGGTCCCGCCGAGACAGCGACAACATCAACGTTGTCGATGGTCAGTCCCGCAAATCGAAGAGCTGAGGTGACGACATCGGCGACGAACGCATCGTGCGATGCCTCGCGGATGATCTCGGTGCTGGCTACGAGCGATCCGTCGATCGAGACCGCAGCGCCGCAGACGCTACCCGAGGTTTCAAGTGCTAGGACTACCATGTGCCCTCCGACGATTCATCGTCTTGTTCACGGGATGTTGCTACCGTTGAAATATGCGACACAACCGAGAGCGCTTCGTCTCTGTGTCCGAGTGTGACATCGATAATCAAGCGCTTTCCTTGCTGCACAAACTTTGCATTCGGCATCGTGGTGAGGGCCTGCAGGATACGCTTAAACACATGCGTGTACCACGCTTGATGGGTGTCTGGCGGTAGCTCCATCACTAGGCGCTGGCCACGAACGTTCAGACGAACCACACCGGATGGAAGAGCAAGGATTCGAAGCTTCACAGCAAACAGAAGCTCTTCGGCCTCCGGTGGGAGAGGTCCGAATCGATCGCGTAGTTCGTCGTACACACGATCAACCTCGATGATGTCGTGCGCATTGTACAAGCGCTTGTAGACGTCGAAACGCTCGGTGTCTGCTGGGATGTACCCGCGCGGCAGGAGTGCATCTGCATCGAGTTCAACTGCAATGTCCTCATTCGAGAAGTCTCGCTTGAGCTCTTTCGAACCAGCGAAGAGTTCCGAAAACTCTTCATGCTTGAGTTCCTCTACTGCTTCGTCGAGGATCTTCTGATAGAGTTCAAAGCCCATGTCGAGAATGAAGCCGCTTTGCTCGCCCCCTAACAAATTACCGGCACCACGAATCTCGAGGTCGCGCATGGCAAGTTGGAAACCTGAGCCGAGATCGGTGTATTCCTCGAGTGCCTGCAATCGTCGCAAGGCCATACGCGAAAGCGTATGCGGTGGAGGAATCAGGAGGTAGCAATAGGCCTGGATGTTCGAGCGACCAACTCGTCCGCGGAGCTGATAGAGTTCGGCGAGACCGAAGTTGTCGGCATTCTCGATGATCATGGTGTTGGCATTTGGGATGTCGAGACCAGATTCGATGATCTTGGTCGCGATCAGGACGTCGAACTTCCGTTCAAGGAATCCTTCCATCACGTCTTCAAGTACGTCGGTCTCCATCTGTCCATGTGCCATCGTCACACGAAGCGTTGGAACAAGCATCTTGATCTTCATCATGAGCTTGTCCATGTCCGTGATACGGTCCGTTACAACGAACACCTGTCCACCACGCTCGAGCTCGCGCAAGAGTGCCTCGCGCAGGACAGCATCGTCCCACTGTGATATCTCTGTACGCACCGGCAGACGGTTGCGAGGGGGCGTCTCAATCACAGAGAGATCTCGAGCACCCATCAACGAGAAGTTCAGTGTTCGTGGAATCGGCGTTGCCGTAAGCGTAAGCGTATCTATCGTTGCTCGAAGCTGACGGAGCTTTTCTTTCGCGGCAACACCAAAGCGATGTTCTTCGTCGATGATCAGCAGACCGAGATTCTTGAAGGCAACATCCTTGCTCAGCAATCTGTGCGTTCCAATCACAATGTCGGTACCACCGGAATGAATTCGCTCAATGATCTCTTTCTGTTCGGCTTTCGAACGAAACCGCGAGAGAACGTCGATTCGAACAGGATACCGATGGAGGCGATCACGGAACGTTACGCCATGTTGCTCGGCAAGAATCGTTGTTGGTACGAGGACTGCTACTTGACGTCCTGACTGCGCCGCCTTGAATGCCGCGCGGACAGCAATCTCCGTCTTACCGAAGCCCACATCACCACAGACAAGTCGGTCCATTGGTGTCGGCTGCTCCATGTCGAACTTCACCTCCGACGTCGCGCGTGCCTGGTCGACGGTATCCTCGTACTGGAACGATGCCTCAAACTCCTTCTGCCAGACGGTGTCGGCAGGGTAGGCATAGCCTGGTTGCGACTTGCGCTGTGCGTAGAGCTTAATCAGATCTCGGGCGATATCCTTGATGCGCTTCTTCGCACGCGCCTTCTTGCGCTCCCACTCAGCCGAACCGAGCTTGCTCAGCTTCGGAACCGATCCCTCCTCTGATGCATACTTCGAGAGCTTATGCACGTAGTTGAGATGGACAAAGAGATGATCACCGCCATCGAAACCAAGCTTCACACATTCTACGTGTGCGCCGTTGATGACGATTGTCTCGAGTCCTTCGAATCGACCGATGCCTTTGTCGGCGTGCACAACTAAGTCGCCGCGATGAAGCTGCTGGATATCACGCAGCGACATCCCTGAGTCTTGCCGGGATGTGCGTCGCTGCGAACGCTGCCGTCCAAACACTTGATGCTCGGTCAGCACAACCAACGACAGGTCATTCCAGATGAAGCCCGATGTCACGGATACCGACATCCAGGAAATCCCATGGATCACGCGGTGAAGTGCGGCACCTGCCTCTTCGGCATCGAGTTCGACTTGATCAGCAAACGCTTCACACAACTCACGCAGTCGCTTGGTATTCTGCTGACCTTCACCGCCGATCATGACGCGGTACGATTTCCGTTGATACGTCGATGCCGTCTGTAAAAGATGCTCGAGTGAGCCATTGCTTGGTGGCTGTACCTGCGTCGCTACATCAAACGTGACCGACCCCAGAGGGTTGATTCGAATCGCATAGGTCGAATGTTTCTGGAACGATGTCGAGAGTTCACGTGCGTGCACCTCTGCGTCGATCGCTTCAGGTTCGTCAAACACCATCACTGATTCGGTCGGCAAGTGATCGATGATCGATGCCGACAACGAGGTGTCGTCGTCGTGAAACACGTGGGCGAGGAACGACGCCGATGCATGTTCCCGTATTGAACGCTGTGAAAGGGGCTCGAACTCGCGGATCGATTCGATGGTGTTTCCAAAGAACTCAATGCGGAGTGGATTATCCCATCCGCTTGGAAATACATCAAGAATGCCACCACGAACGGCCAGCTCACCTGGTTTGCTTACGAAGTCTGTGCGCTCAAAACCAGCCAATGCGAGACTTGTTATCAAGTCGTCGTAGTTGCGATCGGTAGATCGTTCCAGCGTCATCTGCGACTCTTGCAACATGCCGGCTGACGGCATTGCGAGACTAAGAGCAGCTACGGAGACAACTACGACGTACGGATCTGAACCATCCGTGCGCAATCGATTCAACGCATCCACTTGCTCATGGTGTACAAGACCTCCTGTCGCCAAGGCACTGTGCTTGATAGCTCCACGAATCCCCACGACGCGTCGTCCGCTCATCATGCATGTAACATCATGCACGTACGCATCAACCTCGTCGTCGGTGGCAACAATCACAACGAAGGGTAGATCACCGAGGGAGCACAGAGCAGCAACGTATGCCGACTTCGCAGAACCGCGAAGGGTCTTGATCGAGATTTCTCGATCGCGCATCAACGACTGTGCACTCTGCAGCACAATAGGGGAGGTGCGCAGGACTTCGGTGAGAGATGAAGCGTCGTGGTGAAGTGGTGGCATAGGGCAGTGCGGCAACGCGTGGTTGTCCGACAATTACTTCCGTTGGTTGCGCATTGAATCCAGGTACTCTCGCATCATCTTCTGTCGCTCCATCTTGCGCTCGTAGCGCTCACACTGTCCGCCATTGAGGACAGCAATGATGAGAGCCGCGCCGAAGACGAGTCCAAGCACGACAGAAATCCACGGACGTTGTTTCTTTGGTGCAGTCATTAACGTTGCGGTGTAGTGAGTGCCAGAGCACACCATTCGCTTTCGGCTAATTCGTCGACGAGCGTGCAGCCTGCTGCTAGGAAGGGAGCTGCGACTTCATCACGATCGTACTTCAAGATCCCAGAAATCAGGATCACACCACCTGGGTCTACGGCATCGATGAATGACTGCGCATACGGAATCACAAGGTGTCGGTATAGATTCGCGGCCAGACCATTGCAGCGGGGGAGTTGTACATCTTGTAGTTCAGCCTGTTCGAGCCGCACGATATCTTCCACGGCGTTTCGAACGACGTTTTCGTGACTGTTGACGATCGACCACTCGTTGTTATCGAACGCGTACACGTCGGTTGCACCAAGCTTGGCAGCCATAATGGCCAGAACCCCCGTGCCTGTGCCGACGTCAACCCATGTATCGCCAGCTTTCGCATACACTTCCATGAGGCGACACATCATTCGCGTGGTAGCGTGGTGACCCGTGCCGAACGACATCTTTGGGGTAATCACGAGTGTCATCGGATAGGAGAACTCACTGGCGCGCCATTCGGGGACAATGATGATCCGTTCGTTCACCACGACTGGGTCGATACTTGCCTCCCACTCGGCATTCCAGTTTTGGTCCTCTTCCGTGCCCAGCTTTACGAGCTGCGCCGAAACGCCAACCTGCTTCAGCTCTGTCAGAATCGCCTCAGCATAGTCCTGCTGCCAGTCGTTCTGCTCGAAACAGACAGTGCACTCGTCCAGACCCTGTTCGACGCCGAGCAGGGGATACCCGCCGAGAACCCCCATGGCAAGGTCCATTTCCTCTTCTGGGATTGAGAGCGTCAAGAGAACGTATCGTGTCGGCATGCAATTCCTATCCGTAATTTGGCCACGAAACTACGCATTTGATGAAGCCACACCATTCAACGAGGTCATGAGTGACACTGCAAGAGCGCGCATCACGAATCCAGCTCGTCATCATGGACGTTGACGGTACGCTTACCGACGGAGCCATGTATTATGGTCCGCAAGGCGAAGCGCTCAAGCGGTTCAGCACCCGTGACGGCATGGGCATCACGCTACTTCATCGGGCCGGCATCACCACGGCAATCATCACGAGCGAAGACACACCGATCGTTACAACGCGCGCGGCAAAACTCCGGGTTCCCCACGTCTACCTGGGCAGTCACGATAAGACTGCAACATTCCACGAGCTTTCCCGTCACCTGTCCCTGTCGCCAGAGTCCATTGCGTATATTGGCGACGATGTGAACGACTATCACGTCATGGGACTTTGCGGATTCGCTGCATGCCCGTCTGACGCGGTCGAAGCAATCAAACAGCGAGCACATTACATCGCCGCTGCATCGGGTGGCAACGGAGCCGTTCGAGAGATTGCCGAGATTATCCTTCAGGCACAAGGCAAACCCTGCACGCTCCCAGAACAATGGTGACACCAACCTGAAGGAGACAACAATGGAAGACAACAACTCATCCTACTCAAAAGGCTTTCTCATCGGAGCCGTAGTTGGTGGTGCCGTTGGTGCGGTTGTCGCGCTGTTGTTTGCTCCAAAGAGCGGACGTGAGCTGCGCCGTGATATCGCCGATCGCACGGAAGAAGTCGTCGACAAGGCACAGCAGATGTTCAATAAGGCCACTGGCGCAGGACATCAATCTGATGCAGGCTTCGACGACGTCGTGAACGAGGGTCGCATCGCGGCAGAGCGCATTGTTTCGACTGCACGTCATCAAGCTGAAAATCTCATGTCGAATGCTGAGCAGGTTCTGCGCGACGCTAAGAATCGCGCTGCACGTGTAGGCGATGCATCAAAGGCTGGCGACGACGCATTTCGTTCGGAGTTTCAGTAAGCCATGGACGCAACTCTCCTTGCTCTGCTGTATGTAGCTCTCGGAGCTATCACAGTTCTTGCGATTGTCGCAGCGATCGTGCTCGTGCGCGCAGGCTCAAACATCGAACGTATGACCGATGTCGTTGAGTCGATGCAACGCGATGTCCATCAGGTAAAGGAACAGACAATTCCTGTTCTTGTCAAGACGAGTGAAGCACTCGATCGTGCAAACTCGTCACTCCGCAAACTTGAAGAACAAGTTGACACACTCAGCGGTGGCGTTCGCAACATTGCGGGAATTGCCGACGACGTTCGCGAGCTCGAGCAGAGCCTCGTCGCACGCGTCCGTCCAGCACTCGAAGATCTTGCATCGCTCGTGACAGGCGTGGCACGCGGAGTTACCGCATTTGCCCGCAAGCTGACGAATTAAGCTCAGCGCTTCTTTTTCTTGAGAGCCCCTTCGACGTCGACTCCGTAGCGAGCAACAAGCTCGCGGACACCGTCGTAGGCATCGTCTGTTGTTGGAACGAATCCCTCAATACTGGCGATCGTCAGGAGCGCCCGCTTGCCCTCCGCTGTCGATTGAAACTCCAGTAGGGCATTGATCAACCGTGCTCTCACATCCTCTGGAAGCCCCTTTCGTGTAACGACAGGGTCGTTCGGGATCTCGTCAGTAAGTGCAAGAACTTTAACCTTTGAGTAGACGTCCGGGTACTCCGTAACAACCTTCGCACGCGCGTCAAGCTGCTCACCAGTTACCGTGTCGGGCCGCGAGTAGAACACTGCGCCGGCATCAACGTCGCCCTGATAGACCTTCGTCACCACTTGGTTGTGTCCGTTGGCGAACATCTCCTCGCGCGGACTCACACCAAGGCGTCGCAGCATCTCCTTCGGATAGATATACCCGGATGTCGATGATGGGTCGACGTAGGCCACCGTCTTGCCCTGAAGCTGACGAAGCGAGTCAATTCCAGCATCTGCACGCACAATGAACTCTCCACGGTAGCTCAGCTCGCCGTAGCGGCGCGCAACGCGCAAACTGGCCTGTGCACCATACTTGGCATGGGCCAGGAGGTAGGAAAACGTGTTCATGATGGCCATGTCAGCACGACCAGTCCCAAACGCCTCGACGACCGTGATATAGTAGTTGGGCACCGAAACCTCCACATGCAGGCCTGTGCGCTCAAACAGGAACGCTGCGAGCTTGTCGCCGTCCTGAATGATCGCATGGGCATCGGTCGAGGGCGTGAGCATCAGTCGGATAGGATTAGCCTCGCTCCCAGGCGACATATCCTCCGTAAGGATGACCGGACGGAGGGTTAGCCAGGCCAGAATCAGGATCGTAGCCGAGATATAATATCGTGCGATGTTCATGTGGATGATTGCTTGTTCGCGATTACCGCGCAGGTTCCGTAATTTTGATGCTGCACAAAAGTACGACGCGAAATTCCACCCCATAGAGGATCACATGAACATTCATGAATATCAAGCCAAAGATCTCCTGCGCCATTACGGTGTACCTGTCCTGCGTGGCAAGGCAGTAACGTCTGCAGTTGAGGCTGGCGCAGTTGCTTACAACGACTTCGTGGCACACGGTGTTGGCGCACTTGTCGTCAAGGCGCAAATCCATGCAGGTGGACGTGGAAAGGGGACAGTGCATGATCCCGCTACTGGTGCACCGATTGAAGTCAACGGCAAGGGGCTTCGCGGCGTTACTGTGATCACACAAGGTAACCTGCAAGACGAAGCACAAAAGGTAGCTGAGGGACTCCTCGGCAACACCCTTGTGACAATCCAGACTGGTCAAGAAGGCAAGACGGTCCGCCGCGTGCTGATCGAAGAAGGCTGCAACATTGGTCACGAGTATTACTGCTCGATCCTGCTCGATCGCGGATGCGGTCGTAACCTCATCATGGTGTCGACCGAAGGTGGTGTCGACATTGAGACTGTTGCCGAAGAAACACCTGAAAAGCTCATCAAGGTCCACGTCGACCCGACAGCTGGTTTTATGCCGTTCCAGGCTCGTGAACTGGCCTTCGGCCTCGGACTCACTGGTGCTGCGTACAAGAGCTTCGTTCACTTCATCACCAAGCTCTATCATGCATACGACGTGATGGACTGCAGCATGCTCGAAGTCAATCCATTGGTTGTCACCAAGGATGGCGAGTTTATCGCGCTCGATGCAAAGGTCAATTTCGACGATAACGCCGAATTCCGTCATCCACATTGGGCGGAACTGCGCGACATCACAGAAGAAGATCCACTCGAGGTCGAAGCTGGCAAGTACAGCCTGAACTATATCAAGCTCGACGGCAACGTGGGCTGTATGGTCAACGGCGCTGGTCTGGCCATGGGTACAATGGACATCATCCAGCTCGCTGGTGGCAAGCCGGCAAACTTCCTGGACGTCGGTGGTGGAGCGAATGTTGAGCGCATCGCAAATGCCTTCCGCATCATGATGAGCGACCCACACGTTGAGGCGGTTCTGATCAACATCTTCGGTGGTATCGTACGTTGCGACCGTGTCGCTAATGGCATCCTTCAGGCACTCCAGCAGGTCACGGTCAACGTGCCGGTGATCGTACGCCTCGACGGAACGAACGCTGTTGAAGCGCGCGAAATCCTCCAGAAGTCAGGTCTTGATTTCTTGGTTGCTGCCACCTTACAGGATGCTGCAGATCAAGTCACTAACGCACTGACACGCAATAAGGTTAACGGCTAAGAATCACACACGATTCTCCGCCATTACCCTTTCAAATCTGAAATATAATCTGCATTATGTAAACTAACGATATCGGCAGACTCACCTGTTGCTGATACGTGCAGAACCTCTTGGAGCCCCACATGAACAATCGTCTCGACCGTACCATGCTGGCAACAATCGCCATTGTGGCTGCATTTCGAGTGATCCCACACTGGCCGAATTTCACACCGGTCATGGCCATCGCATTGGTTGGTGGTGCGCTCGCGACCGATCGTTTGCGTTCACTGATCGTGCCGCTGGCAGCAATGCTGTTGTCAGACCTTGCGCTGGGCGTAATCATGGGCTCCGAGTACGCACTCCATGCCACACAGCCATGGGTGTATGGCTCAGTCGTCGCTATTACACTCATGGGGTACGCAATGCGCTCGTGGAAGCCTGTAGCCCTCGTGCTTGGCGGTGGCACCATTGGAGCTGTTGGTTTCTTCGTAG
>VFQT010001781.1_pt1 | contig 24408 bp, 24 predicted proteins | sample 3512381 | NCBI WGS metagenome assembly VFQT01 (sample SAMN10412376, study PRJNA504923) | tailings metagenome | isolation source: Relicate 2 Philex TSF3 active mining site | place: Philippines: Tuba, Benguet | collected 2017-08-29
TGCTCGCCGTTTCGGCGATCGCCATCGGGTTACTGGCCATCGGTGGCTCGTCCCGACTCACCGCCAACACCTCGGTGTTGCCGCCGGGGGCGCTGGCTCCGAGCGCCCGAGAGCGGATGATCGCCCGGCAGGTCGGCTCACTGCTCGAGGACGCGCACTACAGCCGCCTCAAGATCGACGATTCGATCTCGCCGCGGGTGATGGACAAGTTTCTCAACGGCATGGATGGGCAGCGCAGTTATTTTCTCGCTAGCGACATTACCGAGTTTGAAGCCTATCGGCTGCGTTTCGACGACATGATCCGCACCGGCGACATCGAGCCCGCCTACGCCATGTTCGCCCGTTACCAGCAGCGCAATCGCGAGCGGGTGCAGTACGCGCTGTCGCTGCTCGACACCGAGCCCGACTTCACGCTTGATGAACAATTCGAGTTCGATCGCGAAGGGGCCGCATGGCCCGCGAGCAAGGCGGAGCTCGACGAGCTGTGGCGCAAGCGCGTGAAGAACGATGCGATCTCGCTGTTGCTGGCGGGCAAGAACTGGACGGAAATTCGCGAGACGCTGCGCACCCGCTACGACCGGGTGCTCAAGCGGGCCGAGCAGATCAAGCCCGAGGAAGTCTTCGAGCTGTTCCTCAACTCCTACGCGCGCACCTTCGATCCGCACTCGAGCTACTTCTCGCCGCGCAATTCCGAGGAATACAAGATCCAGATGAGCCTCAATTACGAGGGCATCGGCGCGTCGCTGCAGACGGTGGACGACTACGTCACCATCATGAACCTCATCGAAGGTGGCCCCGCGGCCGCCGCAGGCACGCTGTCGGTCAACGATCGCATCACCGCCGTCGGCCAGGGTAAGGACGGCCCACTGACGGACGTCATCGGCTGGCGCATCGATGATGTGGTGCAACTCATCCGCGGCAAGGGCGGCACGATCGTGCGCCTGCAAATCCTGCCGGTGGGCGCGGCGCCAGGCAGTCCGGAGAAACTCGTCGAGTTCACCCGCGGCAAGGTCACCCTTGAGGCCCAGGCGGCGCGCAAGGAGTTGAAGATCCTCAAGCGCGGCGATCGCGAGCACCGCATCGGCGTCATCAACGTGCCTGGGTTCTACTCCGACTACGACGCGCAGCGGGCAGGCGACGAAAATTATCGCAGCACAACGCGCGACGTCCGTCGCCTCATCGAGGAACTCAAGACCGAGAAGATCGACGGGCTCGTCATGGACCTGCGTGGCAACGGTGGCGGCTTCCTTCCCGAAGCGCAATCGCTCACGGGGCTCTTCGTCGATCGGGGTCCGGTCGTGCAGGTCCAGTTCTCCAACGGCGAAAAAGAAGTCCTCGATGATCCCGACAGCGGTATCGCCTACAACGGGCCGCTCGTGGTGCTCATCGATCGCTTCAGCGCGTCCGCTTCGGAAATCTTCGCCGGTGCCATCCAGGACTACCGTCGAGGCGTGGTCGTCGGCCAGCGCAGCTTCGGCAAGGGCACCGTACAGAACCTGGTGCCGCTGTCCCGCTGGAGCGCTCGCCCAGTCAACGGCCAGTTGACCGTAACCATCGGCAAGTTTTACCGCATCACCGGTGAGAGCACGCAGCATCGGGGCGTCGAGCCCGACGTGATGCTCGCCTCGCCCATCAACCTCGAAGACGTCGGCGAAAGCGCGCTCGATGACGCCCTGCCTTGGGATCGCATTCAGGGCGCGAGTTTCAGCCCGGTCGATGGCGCAGGCGTGGTGCTGTCGAAGCTGGTGGAGGAGGAGAATCGTCGGCAGGAGCGCGACCCGGACTACCGCTGGCTCGTCAACGATATCGCGGCGATCGATGCGCAGCGGGAACGGCGGGCGTTGTCGCTCAATCTCGAAGCGCGCAAGGCGGAGCGGGCACGGCTCGAAGCCGAGCGTCTCGGACGCGAGAACTCGCGGCGCACTGAGCGCTCACAGCCACCGCTCGCCAATGTCGGCGAACTCGACACCAGCAAGCTTCCCGACGTGGTGCTCGATCAGGCGGCCGAGGTGATGACCGACATGGTGATGCTGTCGAAAGCACCAGCGCAATTACCGAAGAAGCCCGCTGCCGCGCCCGCCAAGTCGGTGACTGCGCAGCGCAAAACGGGCTGAGCGACAGCCTCTGCCGTCGAATCAGAACCGGTAGCCACGCTCGAGGCAGTACTCGAGCCACTTGTTTAGCATCACATTGCGCGCCCAGCGCTCGTCGAGATCCTGATCGAGGCCCCGGCGCCAGTCGCACAGGCGCGGATGCTGGTGGGTCTGCGCCCAGGCGTGCGCCTCGGCCAGCCTCGCATCGTGATACACCCGAACCTGCATGTCCGGCAGTGACGTCACGGCGCCGCCCTCCCCATCGAATCGATAGGTCAGTTCGATCATCGTCGTGTACACGGATCGATCGGTGACGCGAAGGATCAGGTCGCAGTCGCCCTCGACTGAAGCCCGGCACTCGCCCACCGGCAGAGTTCTAGGGTTGCCCGTGAGACGCAACAGACGGCGAAAGTTACTCTCGTAGACGCTCATGAGCGCAACGAAACTACGCGGGCGAGAGCGCCAACTGACCGGCAGTAATTCTTCGACCGTCAACGGCGTATTCATCAGGGCCTGATCCGTCGCTCGACACCGGTGGCTTCCAGAATGCGCACCGAGATTTCCTCGATCGAACACTCGGTGGTATCGAGCGTCGAAACGCCGTTGCGCTGGAAGATCGCCTCGGCTGCACGTGTTTCGAATTGTACCTGCTGCGGCGAGGCATAGCGGCTGTTCGGACGACGCTCCTGACGGATCTGCTGCAGCCGCGCTGGCGCAATGCGCAGCCCAAACAACTTGTTCTTGAACGGCTGCAGGCCGGGCGGCAACCGTGTCGACTCGAGGTCGTCGTCGGTCAGCGGATAGTTGGCCGCGAACACGCCGTACTGCATCGCCAAATACAGGCAGGTCGGTGTCTTGCCCGATCGCGATACGCCGACAAGGATCACGTCGGCGCGTCCGTAATCGCGGTTGGAGCCATCGTCGTTGGCGAGCGCGTAATTGGTGGCGTCGATGCGTGTGGCGTAGCCCACCGTGTCGGAGATCCCGTGGGCACGGCCAGCGCTGTGCGAGGACGCGGTGCCGAGCTCACGCTCGAGGGGCCCGACGAAGGCCTCGAAGAAATCGAGGAACAACGCGTTGCTGCCCTTGATGACGTCTCGCAGCTCATCCTGCACGAGGGTGCCAAAAATCACTGGGCGCAAGCCGGTCTCTACCGCGGCGGCATTGATGCGCCGGACCGCCTCCTCCGCCTTGTCAATCGTCGACACAAATGGCAAAGTCACGGCCCGAAATTGCAGCCCGTCAAACTGAGTCATGAGGCTGTGACCCATGGTCTCGGCCGTTACGCCAGTCTGGTCGGACACGAAAAACACCGTTCTTCCCGTCACCTCAGGTCTCCTCGGCAGCGCTACTCCGCACAACCCCGAGTGTTCCACAAAATCCAGTCAGGAAATACCGTGAACGAACTCGTCCTGCCCTTCGAACGCGTGACCATGAACGACGTGGAAGTCGTAGGCGGCAAGAACGCCTCGATCGGCGAGATGATCGGCGCCCTGAGCAAACTCGGGGTCAAGGTGCCGGGCGGGTTTGCCACCACCGCCAACGCCTATCGAAGCCTGCTTGCCCAAGGCGGCCTTGATGAGCGCATCCGCCAAGCTCTCGCCGATCTCGACGTGGACGATGTGGTGCGTCTCGCAGAGGTGGGTGCACAGATCCGCGGCTGGATCCTCGAAACCCCGCTGCAGCCGGAATTGGAGCAGGCCGTGCTCGAGGGTTACCGCCGCTTCGGGCCCGATGCGGCCGTCGCCGTGCGCTCCTCGGCAACGGCCGAGGACTTGCCCGAGGCGTCTTTTGCGGGTCAACAGGAAACCTTCCTCAACGTGCAGGGCGAAGCTGCAGTGATTGAGGCGATGCGTCATGTGTTCGCCTCGCTCTTCAACGATCGGGCCATCGCCTATCGCGTCCATCAGGGGTTCGATCACTCCCAAGTCGCCTTGTCGGCAGGCATCCAGCAGATGGTGCGCTCGGACCGCGGGGCGAGCGGCGTGATGTTCACGCTCGATACCGACTCGGGCTTTCGCGATGTGGTCTTCATCACCGCCTCCTACGGCCTCGGCGAGACCGTGGTCCAGGGCGCCGTCAATCCGGACGAGTTCTACCTCTACAAACCCGCCGTGCGGGCCGGTCGTCGGTCGGTGCTGCGACGCAACCTCGGTGCCAAGGCGCTCAAGATGGTCTACGGCGAGCCAGGCTCGACGGAGCGGGTGCGCACCGTCAACGTGCCACCGGCTGATCGTCAGCGCTTCTGCCTCGATGACAACGATCTGACGGCGCTTGCCCGCCAAGCGCTCATCATCGAAGAGCACTACGGCAAACCGATGGATATCGAGTGGGGCAAGGACGGCGTCACCGGCGAACTGTTCATCCTGCAGGCGCGTCCGGAAACCGTGCAGAGCCGCAGCGGCCGCACCATTCAGCGTTACACCCTGCGCAAGCGCTCGACGGTGCTCGCTCAAGGCCGCAGCATCGGTCAGCGCATCGGCGCAGGACCTGCGCGCATCATCGCCGACGTCGCGCACATGGCTCGGGTGCAACCGGGCGATGTGCTGGTGGCCGACATGACCGACCCGGACTGGGAACCGGTGATGAAGCGCGCCTCGGCCATCGTCACCAATCGCGGCGGCCGCACCTGTCACGCCGCCATCATCGCTCGCGAACTCGGAATCCCCGCAGTCGTCGGCTGCGGCGATGCGACCAAAGTTTTGCGCGAAGGCCAGAACATCACAGTGTCCTGCGCCGAGGGTGACACGGGATTCGTCTACGACGGGGCGCTCGATTTCGAGCATCGGGAGATCGAACTCGATGCACTGCCGAAATCACCCGTCAAGATCATGATGAACGTCGGCAACCCCGATCGCGCCTTCGACTTCGCCAGCATCCCGAACCGCGGCGTGGGGCTCGCCCGCCTCGAGTTCATCATCAACCGCATGATCGGCGTACATCCGCGCGCCCTGCTGGAGTTCGATCGCCTCGACGCGCCGCTGCGCGAGGAAATCCGCACGCAGATGGCGGGATATGCCGACCCCGTCGGGTTCTACGTCGACAAACTCGCCGAGGGCATCTCGCAGATTGCGGCCGCCTTCGCACCGGAGCCCGTGATCGTGCGGCTCTCGGACTTCAAGTCCAATGAATACGCCAATCTGATCGGCGGTCGATTGTACGAACCCACCGAAGAGAACCCGATGATCGGGTTCCGCGGTGCCGCTCGCTATATCGATACGAGTTTCCGACCCTGCTTCGAACTCGAATGCCGTGCCGTGCGCATCGTTCGCGAGCAGATGGGTCTCGACAACGTCTGGGTCATGGTGCCCTTCGTACGCACGCTGCGCGAAGCCCGCGAGGTCACGACGCTGTTGGCCGAAAACGGACTCGCGCGGGACAGCAATGGCCTCAAGGTCATCATGATGTGCGAGCTGCCGAGCAACGCGGTGCTGGCCGAGCAGTTCCTGGAATATTTTGATGGCATGTCGATCGGATCGAACGACATGACGCAGCTGACGCTCGGCGTCGATCGCGACTCCGGCATCGTCGCGCAGCACTTCGACGAGCGTGATCCGGCGGTCAAAGCCATGCTTTCGATGGCCATCGCCGCCTGCCGCAAGGCCGGCAAGTACGTGGGCATCTGCGGACAAGGTCCCTCCGACCATCCGGACCTCGCGCGCTGGCTCGTGGCGCAAGGCATCGACAGCCTGTCGCTGAACCCCGACACCGTGATCGAAACCTGGTTGATGCTCGCGGCCGAGGCCGAAAAGGCGAACTAGCTGGCGCTGCGTCCCGCGAGAAAGGGACAGACGCTGAGATCGACGTTACCGCCCGAGAGGATGATGCCGACGGCCTCGCCCGGAGCGCCGAGGCGTCCCTCGAGCAGTGCAGCCACCGGCACCGCCGAGGAAGGCTCGATCAGCAGACAGCACTCCTCGAGCATCACGCGCATCGCCGAAACGATAGCCCGCTCGCTCACGGTCAGCACATCATCGACATGACTGCGAAAAAGCGCAAAGGGCAACACCCCGATCGAGCCTCGAAGACCATCGGCGAGCGTCGGCGGAGGCGTTGTAAAACCCACGCGTTCACCACCACGAAAAGACCGCGCCGCATCGTCGGCAAGTTCTGGCTCCACACCGATCACGCGGCACGCGGGGGCCATGGCACGCGCCGCGAGTGCGGAGCCGCCAAGCAACCCGCCACCACCCACCGGGGCGCTCAGCACATCGAGCTGCGGCACCTCGGCGAGTAGCTCGAGGGCGGCCGTGCCCTGTCCGGCGATCACCCGCGCATCGTCGAAGGGATGCACGAGTTCCGCGCCTCGCTCAGCGATCAGCCGCGCCGTCGCTGCCTCGCGCGCGGCGAGTCCGGGCTCGCACAGCAGGGGCTCAACGCCCTGCGCCCGAATATTCGCCAGTTTGGCTGGCGAGGTGTCGCGCGGTACCACGACAGCGCAATCCCAGCCGAGTTCGCGCGCCGCGCGCGCGAGCGCCGCACCGTGATTGCCTGATGAGTGCGTCGCCACCAGCCCGGGCGCAGCGCCTGACGCCTGACGGTGCAACAAGGCATTCAGTGCGCCTCGGTACTTGAAGGCACCGACATGTTGCAGGTTCTCGCACTTGAAGAACACTCGTCTTCCCGTACGCGCGTCCAACCGCGCCGAGCGCAGCACCGGCGTGCGCACCACTCGACCTTGCAGCCGATCCGCCGCAGCAGCCACCTCGGCAAACGTCGGCACGGAGCGGATCGGATCGATTGGATTCAACACGCGCCGCGCACTCCGGGCACAAAGAAATGTTCGCGATAGAACTGCAGCTCACGAACCGACTCGCGGATGTCGTCGAGCGCCAGATGCGTACCTTCCTTGTTGAAACCGGCTGCAAGTTCGGGCGCCCAGCGCCGCGCGAGTTCCTTGACGGTACTGACGTCCAAATTTCGGTAGTGGAAAAACGCCTCAAGTTGCGGCATCAGCCGCGCCATGAAACGACGATCCTGACAGATGCTGTTGCCGCACATAGGCGAAGCACCGCGCTCGACATGTTGCGCCAGAAAATCGAGGGTCGCCTGCTCTGCTTGCGCCAGCGTGACCGAGCTGCCGCGCACGCGCGCGAGCAGACCCGAGGAGCCGTGTTGACGCTGGTTCCACTCGTCCATCGTGGCGAGCGTCGCCTCGTCTTGATGAATGGCCAGCACCGGGCCTTCGGCGATCAGTCGCAGCTGGGAGTCGGTCACCAGGGTCGCGATCTCGATGATGGTATCCGTCTGCGGCTTGAGGCCGGTCATCTCCAGGTCGATCCAGATGAGTGCATCACGGCTGGGCATACGAGCATCCATGTCTCGGGCGTTGTCGCGGAGTCTAGCAGAGGCTACAGTCCAGCCCCTGATCCGGCCCGCGCCGAACAGCCTCGAGGAGGGCCGTGCATTGTCCTTTGAAGCCCAGGTGATCGCTGCCTATGGTCGGCACCTGCAAGTACGCGATGCCACGGGCGCCTGCCATGACGCACGACCTTTCGGTCGCAAGATGCACTGCGTCTGCGGCGATCAGGTGCGGTGCGAAAGCGATGCGGCACATGGTGAAGTCCACGTGCTCGAAATCCTGCCGCGCACCAGTGTCCTCTCGCGTTCGACCTTGCGCGGCGAGGCCGAGCCGGTGGTCGCCAACCTCAGCCTGGTGGTCGTCGTGTTCGCTCCGCTGCCCTCGCCGGATCTGTTCATCGTCGATCGATATCTGTGTGCGGCAAGCTCTGCGGGGCTGCGCGCGCTGGTGCTCCTCAACAAGGACGACCTGCTCGATGGAGTCCCTGCAGAGGCGCTGACGGCCGGTTTTAGTGCGGCGGGTTACCCGGTGTTGCGCTGCAGCACGACCCGCAGCGAGGGTCTGACTCCGCTCCATGATGCGCTGCGCAACGAAACGGCAGTATTCGTCGGCCAGTCGGGCGTTGGCAAGTCTTCGCTGATCAGCGCCCTCGTGCCGCAGTCACAAATCGCCACAGGCGAACTCGATCGCGACGCGGAAGGTCGGCATACCACCACGAGTTCGCGGCTCTACGATTTGCCCGGCGGCGGACATCTCATCGACTCACCGGGCGTGCGCGATTTCGCGCCGGCCATCGACACGCTCGAGCCGCGCAGCCTAGGGTTTCCGGAGGTCGATCGCCTCGGCGTCAGTTGTCGCTTCCAGGATTGCCAGCATCTGCGCGAACCGGCCTGTGCCGTGCGCGAAGCGGCGGAGAGCGGGTCGTTCGATGCCCGGCGATACGAGAGCTATCGGCGTCTGCGCAGGCTCTACGCACAACTGCGCGAGGCACGCGGTCCGCAGCGCAACACCAGCGGGCGCGGTCAGAGGGAGTGACGTCCTGCAAGCGCGTGCGCGAGCGTGCCGCCGTCGATGTACTCGAGTTCACCGCCAATCGGCACGCCGTGCGCGATGCGCGTCGCACGCAACCCCCGAGCGCGGGCGAGCTCCGAGAGAAAATGCGCGGTCGCCTCACCCTCCACGGTCGGGTTCGTCGCCAGAATGAGTTCGCGCACGCCACCTTCGTCGAGTAGCGCCTCGAGTGCCGGCACACCGAGCTGCTCGGGGCCAATGCCATCGAGCGGCGAGAGGTGTCCCATCAGCACGAAATACCGCCCGCGGTAGCCCGCCGATTGCTCGATGGCCACGACATCGGCCGGCGACTCGACCACACACAGCAGCCCCGCATCGCGCTGCGATGAACTGCAAACAAAACAGGTCTCGGTCTCCGTGAACATCCGGCAACGCGTGCAGCGAGCGACCCGCGATAGCGCGACGGTCAGGCTGTCAGCCAATACGCGTGCGCCATCGCGACCCTCCTGCAGAAGGTGGAATGCCATGCGCTGCGCCGTCTTCGGACCGACGCCGGGCAGCATGCGCAGCGCATCGATCAGTCGCGTTAGCGACGGCGGATGTTTCATGCTGGAACGACGCCGATCAGAACGGCATCTTCATGCCGGGCGGCAGACGCAGACCCGACATCAACTCGGACATGCGCTGCTGGCTCTGCGTCTCGACCCGGCGCACTGCGTCGTTGATGGCGGCGGCAATGAGATCCTCGAGCATTTCCCGATCCTCGCCGATCACGGCGGGCTCGATTTGCACGCGCTTGACCTCGTGCTTGCCAGTCATCGTGACCTTCACCATGCCGCCACCGGACTCACCGGTCACTTCCATACGACCGATCTCCTCCTGCGCCTTCTGCATGTTGCGCTGCAGGGCTTCGGCCTGTTTCATCATGTTGCCAATGTTCGCCATGTCGCAGTGTCCTCAAACGGGTTTCACAGAATCCGGGTTCAGCGTGGCGCCGAATTTTTCCTTGAAGCCGCGCACGGTCGCATCGTCCTCGAGCGAGCGGCGCGCCGCATCCAGACCCTCTTCGACGGCGCGTTGCTCGGCGCGCGCAGGACTGTCGACCGGGGCCGAGCCGAGCTCGACCTCGACTCGCATCGTCTCGCCGAGATGACGACTGAGCGCCTGGGCCAGCTTGTCGATGAGCGCCGTGGTGCGCAGCAACTGGTGAGACGGATCGAGCGTCAGACGCACGAGGTTACCCGTGCGCGAACTGAACACGCAGTTGGCCGCGAGCTGCCGCGCCGCACCGCCCACCTCGAGCGCGGCCAGCGTCTCGGCCCAGCGAGCCGGATCAACGCCAGGCGCGGCGCCCTGCGGTGAGCCATTCGCAACAGCTCTGCTCGGTACAGCGCCGCCTGCAGCACCGGTGCTTCCGGCCGCCCCTGCGGATGCGCCGCCTCGCGATGGCACGGCGGCTGCGCGAGCCGACGAGGCCACGGGCGCTGTCGACGAACCTTCGCTCGATCCATTGGGGCGGAATGCGAGCATGCGCAGCACCGTCATCTCGAAACCGGTCCGCGGATCCGGCGCCCAGGCTAAATCGCGTCGCCCGAGAATGGCCGCCTGATAGAACAGCTGCACGTCCTCCGGTGCCAGTTGGCCCGCAAGTTCAGCGAGCAGCTCAGCGGGGTGCAGTTCATCGCCCTCGTACGCCGGCATCGTCTGCTTCAGGGCGACGCGCACCAACAGCGTGGCCAGCGCGTCGAGCACGTCCCCATAGTCCGGCGCCCACTCATCGAGCGAGGAGACGAACGCCAGCAGCGCCGCAGGGTCGAGTTGCGCGAGCAGCCGCGCCAACTGCGCCACCTGCTTTCGATCGACCGTCGCGAGCATCGTGCGCGCTTCGGCCTCGGCGACCTTGCCGCCACCGAATGCCAGCAACTGATCAAGCAGCGACAGGCCGTCGCGCATGCTGCCATCGGCAGCCTCAGCGACGAGGCGCACGGCCGCGGCCTCGTACGGAACCCCTTCGGCATCGAGTACGGTCTTGATGCGCTCCGCGATCAGACCGACCGAGAGACGCTTGAGGTTGAACTGCAGACAACGCGACAGCACGGTCACCGGCAACTTTTGCGGATCGGTCGTCGCCAACAAAAACTTGACGTGCGGCGGCGGCTCTTCGAGCGTCTTGAGCAAGGCGTTGAACGAGTGCGTCGATAGCATGTGCACCTCGTCGATGAGGTACACCTTGTAGCGGCCGCGGGTGGGCGCGTACTGCACGTTATCGAGCAGCTCGCGGGTGTCGTCCACCTTGGTGCGCGAGGCGGCATCGACCTCGATCAGATCGACGAACCGCCCCTCGTCGATCTCGCGGCAGGTGGCGCACTCGCCGCAGGGCGTCGGACCGAGCCCGGTTTCGCAGTTCAGGCACTTGGCGAGAATGCGGGCGATGGTGGTTTTGCCGACACCCCGTGTCCCGGTGAACAGAAAAGCGTGGTGAACCCGATTGGTGGCCAGGGCGTTAGAGAGCGCCTGCAGAACGTGCTCTTGGCCTGTGAGCTCCTCGAAGCGCTTCGGACGCCACTTGCGGGCCAGTGCGGTGTAACTCACCCGATCCCCCAACTACCGGTACGTGCAACTCCGACAAGGGAGGCGGCCCGCACCAGCTGGACTCCGGCACCCGACCGTACCGGGACCGTTGCTCCCTTCCGGGCCTGGCGGGATTGACGGCTGGTCGTCGCGAAGGAACCGATGCGGGACGCCATAGGACTGGCCCTGTTCAGATCTGGCGGAGAGGGTGGGATTCGAACCCACGAACACCTTGCGATGTTACTTGACTTCCAATCAAGCGCCTTCGACCGCTCGGCCACCTCTCCGATTCAAGCGGCAGCGGATGATATCAAGCCTGCGGGCGCTTGGGCGGGGCCGGATTGAATTTGGGTGGCGAGTCGATGCACGGTGCATCGGCCGGGCGCGGGGCCTCCGGCGTCTGCAGCGGTGGAATCGTCAGCGCCGCGCGCGTGTCCGCGGGATCGAGACCCGCAGGGATCTTCAGCGGCGGGTTGTCGACGGCCGACGCAAAATCGCCGGGTTTGGCGCAGCTGACCTTGAACAGCGAGCCACAACCGACCACCGACAGACACAGCGACAGGCAGAGCACGGCACGGAAATAACGCATACCCAATTCTACCCGGTGAGACCCGCCCGTTCCATGGCCGCGCGAACGCGGCCATGGAATCGGTTCGACAAAGGCGTGAGCGGCAGACGGAGCCCCGCGCCGATCAGACCTATGCGCTCGAGCACCCATTTGACCGGGATCGGGTTGCCCTCGACGAAGAGATTCTCGTGCAATCCCGCGAGCCGCGCATCGATACGGCCCGCACGCGTGGCATCGCCCTCGAGGGCTGCAGCGATCATGTCGGCCATCTCGCGCGGTGCCACGTTTGCGGTCACCGAGATCACACCCTTCGCACCAGCGAGCACCGCCTCGCGACAGGTGGCATCGTCGCCCGAGAGCAGCGCGATGCCCGGCGCAAGACGCAGCAACTCCCGAACACGCTCGATGTCGCCCACCGCCTCCTTCAGCGCCACGATGTTGGGCACGGTGGCCAGGCGCGCAACGGTCGGCGGCAGCAAATCGACGGCCGTACGGCCAGGCACGTTGTAGAGCAGGATCGGGACGCTGGAAGCCTCAGCCACGGCGGTGTAGTGCCGGATCAAGCCTTCCTGGGTCGGCTTGACGTAGGCCGGGGTGACGACGAGCAAGCCATCGACCCCCAGTGCGCTCAACCAGCGCGCGCGGGCGACCGACTCGGCGGTGCTGCTCGTGCCGGCACCGGCGATCACCTTTATTCGACCGGCGACGTGCTCGAGCGCCGTGGTCGTCAACTCGCGCAGCTCCGCCTCGAGCAGAGTCGCCGACTCGCCTGTGGTGCCGCCGACGATGACGCCGGCCGTGCCGTTGTCGAGATGGAAGTCGAGGAGCCGCAACCACGCCGCGCGGTCGATCTCACCGCTCGCGAGCATGGGGGTGACGATCGCCACCAAACTGCCAGAAAACATGTCCACCGCCAAAACCGGGAAATCCGCTCGATGGTACGGGGCTACGGCGAACTCGCGCAACCGGTTCGCGATCCCCTCCCCTAACGGCTAAACTCGCCGTACGGATGAAACAGCACATTGCCATATCAGCGATCGGACCTGACCGCACGGGGCTCGTTCACGAACTGACCCGCGTCATCAGCGACTGCGGCGGCAACATCAGCGAGAGCCGCATGGCGAGCCTCGGCAACGAGTTCGCGATGGTGTTGCTCGTGGCGGGCAACTGGCACTCGCTCGCGAAACTCGAGTCGGAACTCGGACGCTTCGCCACTGACGCCGGCCTCACGCTGCACATGCACCGGACTGAGCCACGCTCGGCACGCACCGAGTTGCTGCCCTACTCCATCGATGCGGTGTGCCTCGACCAAACCGGCATCGTCTCGGCCTTGGCCGGGTTCTGCTCGGCCCGGAGCATCGATATCGCCGAAGTGGCCACACGCACCTACCCGGCGGCGCACACCGGCGCGCTGATGTTTGCCGTGCAAATGATCATCAACGTGCCGAGCAAGCTGCACCTTGCGCATCTGCGCGAGGAATTCATGGAGTTCTGTGACGCACGCAACCTGGACGCCATACTCGAACCGGTAAAATCCTGATCGAATCATCGCCCCGCAGGGAGTTCACATGAGCAAAGCCGCCTCCGGTACCGTCAGTCTCGGCAAGAAAGTCCCGGATTTCACCGCAGCCACCACAGAAGGCGGCGAGTGGCGACTCAAGGAGGCGCTCGGCTCCAAAGTTGTCCTGTTCTTTTACCCGAAGGACATGACCCCCGGGTGCACCATCGAGGCGCGCGAATTCCGCGATCTACAGGCGAGCTTTCGCAAGGCGGGCACACTGGTGGTGGGCGTGTCGCGCGACTCCTGCAGTTCGCACCAGAAGTTTCGAACTAAAGAACAACTGAACTACGAACTGCTCTCCGATGCCGACGAAGCACTGTGCCGCCTGTTCGACGTGATCAAGGAAAAAAACATGTACGGCAAGAAGGTGTTCGGCATCGAGCGCAGCACCTTTCTGATCGATGCCAAAGGCGTGCTTGCCGCGGAGTGGCGCAAGGTCAAGGCTGAGGGTCACGCGGCTACCGTGCTCGCCGCAGCGAAAGTCCTTTGAAGCGGCGACGCAGCGCGCCGCAGCGGCGACTGTTCGTGCTCGACACGAACGTGCTGATGCATGACCCAGCGTGCATCTTCCGTTTCGAGGAACACGACATCTACCTGCCGATGGTCGTGCTCGAGGAACTCGATGCGCACAAGAAGGGCGTGTCGGAAGCCTCGCGAAATGTTCGCCAAGTCAGCCGCTTTCTCGATGAGCTGATGCGCAATGCGACGCGAGAGCAAATCGAGTCGGGCCTCTCGCTACCGAATCACCTCTCTGGCAATCACGGCAAAGCGCCGAGTTCAGGACGCCTGTTTTTCCAGACACAGCAGCTGAACATCACCCTGCCCGACAACCTGCCCGGTCACGGTAACGACAACGCCATCCTCGCCACCACGCTCGCCTTGCAAGCGCTGCACACCGAGACGCGTGTGGTGCTCGTGTCCAAGGACATCAACCTTCGCATCAAGGCCGCGGTGGTGGGCGTCCATGCCGAGGACTACTTCAGCGACCGTGCCATCGAGGATGCCGACGTCCTGTCTACGGGACATGCGGCGCTGCCGGCGGACTTCTGGGAGCGCCACGGCAAGAACATGCGCTCGTGGAAGGAAGGCAACAAGACCTTCTACGAAATCGGCGGGCCGTCCGTCGCTCAATGGCAAACCAACCAGTTCGTCTACGAAGATCGCGAAGGCGGCATCGAGGCGATGGTGCGCCGCGTTGCCGGCAACACCGCCCTGCTTGAACTCGTTCGTGATTTCCGCGCCGACCGCCATGGTGTGTGGGGCATCAGTGCACGTAACCGCGAGCAGAATTTTGCTTTGAACCTGCTGCTCGACGCCGAGATCGACTTCGTCACCATTCTCGGGCCCGCAGGGACCGGCAAGACGCTACTGACGCTGGCCGCGGGGCTACTGCAGACGCTCGAGCACAACCGCTACGCCGAAATCATCATGACCCGCGTCACCATCCCGCTCGGTGAGGACATCGGCTTCCTGCCGGGCACAGAGGAAGAAAAGATGGAGCCCTGGATGGGCGCCCTGATGGACAACCTCGAGGTGCTCACCCACAGCGCCGAAGGCGGCAGTTGGGGGCGGGCCGCCACCAACGATCTGCTGCGCAATCGCATCAAGATCCGCTCGCTGAACTTCATGCGCGGCCGCACCTTCCTCAACCGCTTTGTCATCCTCGATGAAGCACAGAACCTCACGCCCAAGCAGATGAAGGCGCTCGTCACTCGCGCGGGGCCAGGAACCAAAATCGTCTGCCTCGGCAACATCGCGCAGATCGACACACCGTACCTCACCGAAACGACCTCGGGCCTCACCTTCGTAGTCAGTCGCTTCCAGGGCTGGAGTCACGCGGGGCATGTGACGCTGGTGCGAGGCGAGCGCTCGCGCCTTGCGGACTTCGCCTCCGAGACCTTGTGAACTCGGTGCGCACCGGGCGGTCAGACTCTGCGATGCGTATCACCCTCACGCTCTGCGCTGCCTTGTTGACCCTGCTGACGCTGGGCTCGGCGAGTGCCCTCGCGCAGGGCGCGAACGATCTGCCGGACATCGGCTCCGGGGCCAATTCCACCCTGACTATCAACGACGAGTACCAACTCGGCTCAATGGTGGTGCGCGGGCTGCGCGATCAGGGGCTCATTCTCGAGGACCCGGAGGTCACCGACTACATCCAGAACCTTGGCAGCAAGATCGCAGCCCAGATTCAGGATTCGGAACAACGCTTCACGTTCTTCGTGGTCCGCGAAGGCAATATCAACGCCTTCGCATTGCCCGGCGGATTCATCGGCGTGAACTACGGCCTGATCACCGCCACCGCCAACGAGTCGCAGCTGGCCAGCGTCATCGCACACGAAATTGCCCACGTCACGCAGCGACACATCGCGCGCGCCATTCAGGCCCAGGGTCGGCAAGGTCTCGCCTCGGCCGCGGCGCTGCTCGCAGCCATTCTTATCGGCATGACAACCGGGGCGAGCGATGCCGTGCAGGCTGGCATCGCGATCGCGCAGGGCACGGCCGCGCAGGCGCAGATCAATTTCACGCGCTCCAATGAATACGAAGCCGATCGCATCGGTATCAGCTATCTCGCCGCGGCGGGTTTTGACCCGCAGGGCATGCCAGATTTCTTCGAGACCCTGAGCCGTCGGTCAGGTCTCGCCGGCGCCCAGGTCCCGGAATTCCTGCGTACCCATCCAGTGACTGCCAATCGCGTCGCCGAAACACGCGAGCGCGCTGGCCAGATCCGCACCATCGTTCGTCAGGAAAGCGCCGCCTATGCCTTCGTTCGCGAGCGCGTGCGGGTACTCGGCGCACCGCCCGATAACGACCTGCGTCCGTACTATTCCGCACTGGCCGATCGCGGGACGCTAACCCCAGCCCAGCGCTACGGCGAAGCACTCGCACGACTGGGCGCAGGGGATCGCGAACGTGCAGCGAGCGCTCTGGTCGAGCTCGTGGCTGCCGAGCCGCAGAGCCCGATGCTGCAGGCAGCGCTTGGCCAGGCTCTAATGGCGGCTGAGCGTACGGATACAGCCCTTGCCGTCTTGCGTCGCGCACTCGAAGTCGCCCCGCGCAACGTGCCACTGACGATCCGTTACGCCGAGGCGTTGCTGCGCACACCCGGGGGCGCCAAAGAAGCGCACACGCTGTTACTCGACCTCTTCAACAACGTACCACCGACGCCCGAGCAGATCCGCCTGACGGCTCTCGCCGCGAGCAGCGCCGGCGACAATGCCGATGCGGCGTATTACATGGGCGAGTACCACATCGTGGGCGGTAACCTGCCCGATGCGGTCAAGCAACTCGAATTGGCACTCGCTGATCCGTCCATCACTGCGGTGCAGCGGGCACGGTTCGAAGCGCGCATGAAAGAAGTGCGCGACGTGCTCGCCGAGAGCGGTAAGCGCCGTCGCAGTCGCGAGCGCAACACCGGTTGATTGCGCCGCGGCGAGACGAACGCGCATTCGGTCAAAACTGCTAAAATCTGCGCCATGCTTTGCCGATTCTCCATCGCGCCGCGATTGGCTGCTGCGCTCACGCTGTTGCTGCTGACCGGTTGCGCCTCACTGCCGCAGAATGCCACCCCTGACCCGCGTGATCCTTTCGAGCGTTTCAATCGTGGCGCATTTGCGTTCAACGATGGCCTGGATCGCAGCGTCATTCGACCGCTCGCGCGGGGCTACAAGACCGTGACGCCGCAGCCTGTGCAGACCGGCGTCACGAACTTCTTCGCTAACGCCAGCTATCCGATCACGCTCGTCAATGACGTGCTGCAGGGTAAGTTCAAGGCGGCGTTGTCTGACACCGGGCGTTTCTTGCTGAATACGACCTTCGGCATTGGTGGCCTGCTCGACCCCGCAACCCAATCGGGGCTTGACCTGAACGACGAAGATTTTGGCCAGACGCTCGGCAAATGGGGCGTTCCGCCGGGTGCTTATGTTGTCCTACCTTTCCTTGGGCCTTACACGATTCGCGATGGAATCGGTGATCTGGCAGACAATGTTGCTGAGCCGCGCTCCTACATCGACGACACGACGACACGGTGGGGTCTTTGGGCCTTCGACAAGTTCGAGACTCGGGTTCGGCTGCTCGAGGCCGATGCCTTGCTGGATCGCGCGGGAGATTCCTATGCCTTCGTGCGTAGCGCCTACCTGCAGCGACGGGAATATTTGGTGCGCGACGGTGACGTCCCGATGGACAACCTCGAAGATGACTTCGCGGACGAGGACATCGATACGCCGGATCAGCCGGACGCGTCGAGCCAAAGCGACGCTCCGCCGCAGGCCGATCCGCAGCGTTAGCTCTGCGCGGCGTTGACCCCGAGTAACTCGCTCACGCCACCGATATGGGCGAGTTGGCGCAGCGGCAGCGGCAACGCCACAAACTGCAGTGCCATACCGCGTCGCGACGCAACGGCCAGCCAGTCAAGCAGCACCGCAAGTCCGGCACTGTCAGCCGATTTGATCCCAGCGCAATCGATGCGCATCTCGGACTCCGTGCCGCGCTGCAGCAAGGCACAGCCTGCCGCGTGAGCGCGCGCCGCCGTGACAAAACTCAACTCTCCACGCACGGCGAACTCATTGTCCGCGACGATCTCGATGCTGACCAACGCATCCGCTGGCATCGCCGCTGTGCTCATGAGCGCGAAGCCGCGCCCTTGGGTGACCCGCCGCTGCCCGTGCCGCGTCGGCTTTGCGTCTCGAGCCGCTGGATCACAGCATCGAGTCCCTTGGCATCGATTTCAGCGCCAAAGTCCTCACGGAAGCTCTTCACGTAGCTGATGCCCTCGATGACGACGTCCCAGGCCTTCCAGCCAGCTTCGGTCTTGCGCAGTGAGTAGTTCACCGGAATTTTCTGTCCGTTGCTGCGCTTGACCTCGGTACGCACGACGGCCGAGGTTGCATCCGGTGCCACCGGCGTCGGCAATACCTTGATGCGATCACCGGTGAACTCCAGCAACGCATCACCGTAGTTGCTCATCAGCGAGCCGTAGAACGCGTCGATGAACCGCTGACGTTGCTGGGGCGTCGCTGTGCGCCAGTGCTTGCCAAGCACCAGCCGAGCCGCATGATCGATGTCGAAGTTGGGCAGCAAGATCCGCTCGACCAGCGCATCGAGCTTGGTCGGATCCTTGCGCAACTCGGCGCGGCGAGCCTCGATCTCCGCAACCATGGCATTGGCCGAGGTCTCGATAAGCTGGGTTGGGCCGCTGGTGTCGACAACGGCAGGAGCTGTCTTGGCCTGAGCCTGCGCGGTCTCGATGGGCAGAAGAGTACCAAGCAATGCCACGCCAAGCGCTATCACGAACGCCGCGTACGGCATACGTGCCTGTACCCGATCATCCGCCGCGTTGCTGGATGGAACTGACATTTACTTAACCTCCTCGCTGCTGCCGGATGCCGTGGCCTCCGCCGTGCCCTCGCTGCCTTTGCTCGCAAAGTTCGCAAAGAATTTATTGACCAGCGACTCGAGCACGATCGCTGACTGGGTAAATTCGATCTGGCCACCATCTTTGAGGAACGTATCGGAGCCACCCGGCCCGATGCCGATGTACTTACCGCCGAGCAAACCTTGGGTCTGCACGCTCGCGTCGCTGTCATCCGGGATCCGGTCGAACTGCGGATCGATGCGCAGCGTGGCCACGGCACGGTAATCGTTCGCATCGAAGGACACCGCCTCCACGCGACCGATGCGCACGCCCGCCATGCTGACAGGCGACCCAGCCTTCAGATCGCCGATATTGTCGAATTTTGCCGTCACCCGGTAACCACTGTCGGCGCCGAACTGCAGGCCGCTGCCGGGCAACTGGGTGGTGAGGAAAAAGAGCGCAGCGAAACCGAGCAACACGAACAGCCCGGTACCGACTTCGAGAGAACGTTGCGGTTTCATCGTGACATTACCTTCCAAGAAAAGCGGCGGTGAGCATGTAGTCGATCAGCAGGGTCAGCACCGAGGAGATCACCACGGTTCGCGTGGTCGCCAGACCTACCCCGGCGGCGGTCGGCTCGGCGTTGTAGCCTTCGAACACGGCAATCAGGCTGCAGGCGACGCCAAAACAAAGACTCTTGACGATACCCTCGACCACATCATCGAGCTCAACGGCTGACTGCATCTGCGACCAGAAGGCGCCGGGATCGACGCCCATCAGTTGCACGCCGATGAGTTGGGCGCCGAACAAACCGACCAAATTGAAGATTGCGACCAGCAGCGGCATCGCGATGAGTCCGCCGAGGAATCGTGGCGCCACCACGTGACGCAGTGGATCGACCGCCATGATTTCCATTGCCGTCAACTGATCCGTGGCGCGCATCAGGCCGATTTCCGAGGTGAGCGAAGTTCCCGCTCGCCCTGCAAAAAGCAGCGCGGTGACCACCGGACCCAGCTCCTTCAAGAGACCGAGTGCTGCCGCAACGCCGAGCGCATCCTCCGAACCAAAGCGCTGCAGCAAATCGAACCCCTGCAGACCGAGCACCATGCCGACGAACAGGCCGCACAGCATGATGATGATCAGCGAGCGCGCACCCGCATTGAAAATCTGGTGAACTACGGCACGTGGCCGCAGCAATGCCGGACCACACTGCAGGAGCAATCGACCGAGGAACACCCCGACGCGGCCGATGCGTTGTACCGGAGCGAGCATCATGAGCGGAGCTGCTCGAGGTAATCGGGCGCGGGATAATGGAACGGCACCGGACCGTCCGCTTCCCCACTCATGAATTGACGTACCACTTCGAGCGGACTGTCACGCAGTTCCGCAGGGCTGCCCTGCGCGACGACCTTGCCCTCGGAGAGCAGATAACTGTGGTGGGCGATCAGCGCCAACTCGTCGACATCGTGAGAGACGACGATGCTGGTGATGCCGAGGGCGTCGTTGAGTTCGCGAATCAATCGGACGATCACCCCCATCGAGATCGGATCGAGCCCGACGAACGGCTCATCGTAGATCAGCAGCTCGGGATCCATCACGATGGCCCGGGCCAACGCCACGCGTCGCGCCATGCCGCCGGAGAGTTCACCCGGCATCAGCTCCGCTGCCCCGCGCAACCCCACGGCGTGCAGCTTGCTGAGCACCAGCGCACGCAGCACCGGCTCGGGCAGCCGTGCGTGCTCGCGAACCGGGAATGCCACGTTCTCGAACACCGAGAGGTCGGTCAGCAGCGCGCCGTTCTGGAACAACATCCCCATCCGACGCCGCAGAGCGTATAACGCCGGCTTAGGCAGACCCGGTACGGCCTGCCCGAACACCTCGACCTGGCCCTCGAGCGGCGTCACTTGGCCGGTGATCAAACGCAGCAGGGTTGTCTTGCCGGTGCCACTCGGACCCATGACCGCCGTCACCTTGCCGCGGGCGACCGTGAGGTCGAGGCCGTCGAAAATACGACGTCGACCGACGCCGTAGCGCAAACCACTGACTTTGACGACCGGATCGGACATTGGGCCTGGTTGCGGGCAGCGCCCGCCGTTGAGTTTGGGGGCGCGAGTTTAGCAAACCGCAAGGCGGTGGAACGGACCGGTGCGTTGCCTGCAAACCACAGAAAACGCTGCAAATATCGCCATAGTGGACTAAAATGGTCCCGTTTTATGATTCGCATCAGCAAAATGACCGATTACGCCACCGTGCTGCTCGCCGAAATGGCCCGCGCGCCGGAGGCCTTACACAGCGCCACCGCCCTCGCTGAGCGGACACGGATCGCCATGCCGACGGTCAGCAAGGTGCTGAAGGCCCTGCAGCGCGCCCACCTCGTACGGTCCACGCGGGGCCTGCACGGCGGTTACACCCTCGCCCGCCCCGCAGCAGCCATCTCCGCCGCAGCGATCCTCGATGCGCTCGAGGGGCCGGTCGCCGTGACCGACTGCGCAGCCGGTGCTGGCCAGTGCGACATCGAAACGACCTGCGGCGTCGGTCGGGCCTGGCAGCGAGTGAACCTCGCGATCCGACGCTCGCTGTACGACGTTAGCCTCGCGCAACTGGCCGGCACCGACCCACGGGCACTCGAATTCGGCGCTCTCGAGCAAGAACTCAAACCCCGAGCGGGCGGCCGAGCCGCCGCCGCCATCAACAGGGCCTGAACCTAATGACCGACAACGCACAACTCACCGAACATTTCACCCGTGGCTACCAGCACGGCTTCGTTACCGACATCGAGTCGGAGAGCCTGCCGCCGGGTCTCGATGAAGACGTGGTTCGTAAAATCTCCGCCATCAAGCGCGAGCCGCAGTTTCTGACCGAATGGCGGCTGCGCGCGTTTCGTCATTGGCTGACGATGCACGAACCGCTCTGGGCGCAGGTTCGCTACAACCCGGTCGACTACCAGAGCCTGTCGTACTACTCGGCGCCCAAGCAACGCACCGACGGCCCGAAGAGTCTCGATGAGGTCGATCCCAAGCTGCTCGAGACCTACGAGAAACTCGGTGTGCCCTTGCATGAACGCGCCCGGCTCGCCGGCGTCGCCGTCGATGCCGTGTTTGACAGCGTGTCGGTGGCGACCACCTTCAAGGACAAACTCGAGAAGGCTGGCGTCATCTTCTGCTCGTTCTCGGACGCGGTGCAGAAGCATCCGCAATTGCTCGAGCAGTACCTCGGCACGGTCGTGCCGCACACGGATAATTTCTTTGCCTGCCTCAACTCGGCGGTGTTCTCGGACGGCTCGTTCGTGTACGTGCCCAAGGGTGTGCGCTGCCCGATGGAACTTTCCACGTACTTCCGCATCAACGCCGCGAAGACTGGCCAGTTCGAGCGCACTCTCATCATCGCCGATGCCGGCAGCCACGTGAGCTACCTCGAGGGCTGCACGGCACCGATGCGCGACGAGAACCAGCTGCATGCTGCGGTGGTCGAGCTCGTGGCGCTCGACGACGCCGAGATCAAGTACTCTACGGTGCAGAACTGGTATCCCGGCGACGAAAACGGCGTGGGCGGGATCTACAACTTCGTCACCAAGCGCGGCGAGTGCCGCGGACGTAACTCGCGTATCTCCTGGACGCAGGTGGAAACCGGGTCGGCCATCACCTGGAAATATCCGAGTTGCGTGCTGCGCGGGGACAACTCGGTGGGTGAGTTCTACTCGGTGGCGCTCGCCAATCATCGCCAGCAGGCCGATACCGGCACGAAGATGATTCACATCGGCGCCAACACCCGAAGCACCATCGTCTCAAAGGGCATCTCTGCGGGGCACGGTCAGAACAGCTACCGCGGCCTCGTGAAGATCCTGCCCTCGGCGAATGGGGCGCGTAATTTCACGCAATGCGACTCGCTGCTGATGGGTGATCGATGCGGTGCCCACACCTTTCCGTACATCGAGGTCAAGAACCCGTCGGCCACGGTGGAACACGAAGCGTCCACCTCGCGCATCAGCGAGGATCAGCTTTTCTACTGCCTGCAGCGTGGCATCGCGCAGGAGGACGCCGTCAACATGATCGTCAACGGGTTTTGCAAGAGTGTGTTCAAGGAACTGCCGATGGAGTTTGCCGTCGAGGCGCAAAACCTGTTGGCAGTCAGTCTCGAAGGAGCGGTCGGCTGATACGCCGACGCATCAGGAGTGCAGTAATGCTGGAGATCAAGGATTTGCGCACCCGAGTCGGCGGACGCGAGGTGCTCGGCGGACTCAACCTCACCGTGAATAAGGGCGAGGTGCACGCCATCATGGGTCCGAATGGCTCGGGCAAAAGCACGCTCGCCTACACGCTCGCCGGCCGACCGGGCTATGAGGTCACGGGCGGTAGCGTCACCTATCGCGGTGGTGATCTGCTGGCGCTCGCTCCCGAGGAGCGCGCGCAGGAAGGCGTGTTCTTGGGCTTCCAGTACCCGGTCGAAATCCCGGGCGTCAACAATGTCTATCTGCTCAAGGCCGCGCTGAATGCGGCGCGCAAGCACCGCGGATTGCCGGAGGTCGATGCCTTCGAGTTCCTAACCTTGGTGCGCGAGAAGATGAAAGTCATGCAAATGGACGAGGCGTTCCTTTCCCGCGGCGTGAACGAAGGTTTTTCCGGTGGCGAGAAGAAGCGTAACGAGATCCTGCAGATGCTGGTCCTCGAGCCCTCGCTGGCGCTCCTCGATGAGACCGATTCGGGTCTCGATATCGACGCCCTGAAAGTCGTCGCCCACGGCGTGAATACGCTGCGCTCGCCCGAGCGGTCGATCGTGCTCGTGACTCACTACCAACGCCTGCTGGATTACATCAAGCCGGACTTCGTTCACGTGCTCGCCCGTGGCCGCATCATCAAGAGCGGCGGACCGGACTTGGCGCGCGAACTGGAAGCGCGCGGCTACGACTGGGTCATCGCCGAGGCCGCATGAGCGCCCTGCCCTCCAACCGCGACGAGAACTGGAAGTACGCGAACCTGCGTGCGCTCGCACGCGTTCGCTTCGATGATACGCTGGTCCCGTCTACCCAAGACATATCGACGCTCGCTGAAGCTCTGCCCGATCTGCCACCAGGGAACGCTCGCGTCGTTCTCGTCGATGGTCACCTGGCTGCGGGTGTATCGCCACCGACACGCGGTATGCATTTCGAATCGACACCCCAAGATATCGCCACGCTCGAGCCCTCCTCGGGTTCCGGCCCGGCTGCGGATCGCTACTTTGCGATGCTCAACCAGCGGCATACACAGGGAACGCTCAGCATCGAGGTCCCCTCCGGCGCAGAGCTCAATCTCGAATTGTGGTTGGCCGCCACGCGCATCGGACATCCGTCGGTACGCATCCGCCTCGGCGAAGGCGCTCGATTGCGCCTTGCCGAACGACATGTCACCACTCCGGCGGCGACCGCGCTGGCGAGCAACCTGCATTTGACCATCGATTGCGAGGCGAACGCGCGTCTGGAGCTGACCCGTGTTCAGATGCTCACAGCCGCGCATCAGCACATCGAGACGCTGGATCTGCGGCTAGGCAAGGCGGCCGAGTGTTACCTGACGCAGATCACGAGCGGCGGACACTCGAGCCGATCGTCGTCCTTCGTGACGCATTCGGGAGGCGGATCGCGATTGCATTGGAACGTCGCGATGCTCGCCCGTCAGACCCAGGTGCATGACGTCTACGTTCGGATCGCCCATGACGCTAACGAAGCCCACACCGTGCAACGGTTCCGCGGCATCGGCACGGAACGCTCGCGACTGGCCTTCAACGGCCACATGCAGGTCGCAGCGGGTACACGCGACGTGCGGACCGAGCAGTCCCTGAAAGGCTTGCTCGCAGGCGGCGAAGCAGAGATCGATCTGCGACCGCAACTTGAGATCCACGCCGACGCGGTGCAGGCTGCACACGGCGCGACGCTCGGCAAGCTTGATGCCGACATGCTGTTCTACCTGCTCTCGCGTGGCA
>VFQT010001784.1_pt1 | contig 24377 bp, 20 predicted proteins | sample 3512381 | NCBI WGS metagenome assembly VFQT01 (sample SAMN10412376, study PRJNA504923) | tailings metagenome | isolation source: Relicate 2 Philex TSF3 active mining site | place: Philippines: Tuba, Benguet | collected 2017-08-29
CGTTAGCAACTTCTGCGCTAACTTCTGCCGCTACAGGTCGGCCTTTTGATGTTGGGCAAGCAGTAAAAGGCGCTGCAATTAACTATGGGTTGAACCAAGCTGGGCAAGCTGCGGGGTTTGAGCCTAAACAGCAAGCCGCTATGATGAAGTTTTTAAATTTTGCTGCCCCGCTAATTGCAGCGCGGCGTAAGCCGGGAGGTAGATAATGAATTATGATGAATTATTCGGCGGCGAAGATGATTTCAGTGCGCCTGTTGGGGTTGATCTAAGCAATGTTAATTTAAGTGATTTTAATTTAGGGGATATAGCTTCAGGTTTTTCTGGAGATATTGGTAATTTAGGAATTACTCCTGATTTTCTTTCAGAGCTAAATGCTAACCCAGATCTTTTACGGGCTTTTCAAGCTGAGTTTCCTGACGATTTTAATGCTATTAAAGATATAATAAATGTAGGGAATCTTGAAACTGATGACGCTGTTGTAACTGATAGGAATCAAATAGTAAGCACCTCTGGAGATGTACAAGAATCTATGGATAGCCCTGATCGCGGGGCGGCAACAAATCAAACTACCAATAGAACCACCAACCAAACTACCAATAAAAAAGGAATACTAGGCACAGATATTACTGCTACAGACGCAGCTAAATACGCAGCCATGCTTGCAATGGCAAAGTTAGCCTATGACGATGCTCAAAGAGCTAGAGAAGAAGCGCGGGGGTGGTCGGCTCCGGGTGGGTATTCTAAACGGGCTGTACGCGGCCCATCGGGTGGTGTATCGTTCAAGAAAGCTGCGTCTGGTGGGATAATGAGCTTGCAAGGTGGTGGGGCATTACGAGATGAGATGATTAATACTAGAATTAGGCAATTAAACCCAACCACTGGCCCACAAGGAGCAGGGGCTGACTACGTTAATTTTGTTAAAAATAAAGCCAAACAAGATGTATCAAAATTTGAAAACGATTTAAAAACTTTAGGGCTTACAGATCCTGAAGCATTAGAGGCTTATGCTAGTAATTTTAAGTATGGCCCTATCTATGAAGAATATGAAGAATCTGGGCTAGATTTTTCACCTAGATTAAACGCAAGAACCGACGAAACTGCAAACGTTATTCGTGCATTAGCTACTCCGTCTACACAAGCTAGATCTGACTATGAAGCTAATATAAGCGAATTAGCAAGTGAACCTACTTACGATATAGGCATACCTCAGCTTTATGAAGGCAATATCCCTTCAGTTATGCTAAACCCCGAATATGATTTTTCAGGGGAGATGAGTAATAAGGATTTAGCCACTGCTGCTATGCCCACAGGGTATTTAACGCAGGAGGACGAAGAAGAACTTGGGTCTAATTACTCTGGTTTAATGGCATTGTTAGCCCCTAAAATGGGGGAAGATGTTACGCAAATGCGAGCTGCGGGAGGTGGAATTGGGTCACTGGATATGGCGCGGGGGGGACGTACACTACCGCCACGATACCTCAACGGACACTCAGACGGCATGGCAGACAAAGTCCCAGCGAACATCGATGGCAAGCGACCTGCTGCACTTAGTGATGGCGAGTTTGTTATTCCTGCTGATGTTGTTAGTCATCTTGGTAATGGTAACTCTAACGCTGGTGCGAAACGCCTTTACAAAATGATGGATGATATTCGTGCTGCACGAACGGGCAACCCCAAACAGGGGAAACAAATTAACCCTGACAAATTCATGCCGAGGTAATCATGGCACTTACTCTTCCTCCTGGTTGGGCAAATCCTGCAATATATACCGCTCAGAAAAAAATTGAGTGGTTTAATGCTAATGGCGTTACTCCTGATGATTTAGCGAGTGCGGGTGTTACTGCGGATGAAATTGATTGGATGTTGGCTAACGGGTTAAAAGATAATCCTAGTCCTGAAATAGAAAACAAAGTTAGCGCATCTGCTGCCCAAGAACTTAAAACCCAAGCTACTCAAGCATATGCTACCCGCGTTGAAGATTTAGCTGAAGATTTAGGTGTGCCTAAATTTGTTGTTGCTAATTATGTTAATCAAGGACTTGCCAATCAAGACATAGTTTCTGAAATTGCAGAGAATCAACCCACTAGTGCCGTAGCTCAGATTGCCCAAATAGCTAACAACCCCAACGCCACAGTGCAGCAAAAAGCTGATCTATATAATGATCTTCAGGAAATGTTCCCATCGAGATCTGAAAACGACCTTATTAGCTTAATTAATACGGTTGCAGGGACACAAAAACCAGAAGATATTAGGTATTTAACCGATGCGGCCAAAGTTCAAAGCTTGGCAACGTCTACTGACCCAAACGCTAAAGCCGATTTTTATAATGAGCTGTTAAGGCGTTACGACCCCACGGCGATTACTAATTTATTTACTAATGCGCTAGGTAAACAGCAGTCAACTGCTGACATGCAATATTTAATGGGGTTAGCGCAACAGCGGCAAACTGCACAAACTGAATTAGAGAGGCAAAGACTTGCAGATCAAGCTGCTGCTCAACGTCAACAAACAGCCATAAATGAAGCACAAGGATATCAAGGTACGCTAGAGGGTGTGCCGGGAGTGGATTTCAAAGGTTCGTCGGGGCTAAGAGAGTTTTACGGTCCTTACGTTACGGATTACCTTTCCCGCGCATCTGCATTGCTTGGGATGCGAGATGCTGAAGATTACCAACCAATGAAATTTGGTACAGGGTACGGCACTGAAACAGCGCAAACATTAAAAGATCTTCAAACACAACGTGCAAACATGATGGGTATGGGTACAGGGGCAAACGCTACACCTGCTTATCAGCCTTACCAATATTCATTTACGCCTAAATCTGCAAAAAGCGGCGGGATAATGTCGTTGATTGAGGGGTATGCTGATGGTGGTATGACAGGTACACAAGCAGTACCGTCTGCGTTTGACTCCCCGGATGCTTTTTCACCGACTACATATTCTTCTGGGTATACGGCTCCTTCTACTTATACAGCTCCTACTTCCATAAGTGCGGGGTTTCAACAACCTGCAACCTATACTCCGGGGACTATTTCATCTAATTATCAAACCCCAGCAGCTTATCAAGCTGGAACCATAGGATCTACATACCAAGGAACAACCCCCTATTCAGCTACAAATATCCAAAGTGGGTATCAAGCCCCAGGTGATTTGTATAAAGCGGGGACCGTTAGTTCTAATTATCAAGCCCCGGCAGCGTATCAAGCGGGTACGTTTACGCCAGAAAGAGCTAGTTCTGAACAGTTTGGTGCGGCAGAGCGCGACCAATATATGTCGCCTTATACATCAGGCGTTGTAGACCCTCAAGTTCGTGAAGCTAAACGACAGGCTGAGATTGCGCGGCAGGCTCAAGCTGCGAGGATGACTAGGTCCGGTGCTTTTGGAGGTTCACGTCAGGCTATTGCAGAGTCTGAGCTTGGGCGCAATTTAGCCACACAGATTGGGGATATTTACGGCAAAGGGCAGCAAGAAGCTTTCTTAAATGCTCAACAACAATTTGAGCGTGATCAAGCCCGACAAGCTGCGGCGCAACAATTAAATATTCAGAAAGGGCTTGAAGCACAACAGCTTGGGGAGCAGTCTCGACAATTTGGTGCTGGACTTGGCGCTCGTTCGGCTGAATTAGCCGCTCAACTCGGACTTCAGGCTCAAACAGCAACAGAAGCAGCTAAACAAGCAGCAGGCCAACAGGCGCTAAGTTCTGCACAAACAGCAGGTCAACTAGGATTAGAAGCTCAACGAGCACAAGAGCAGGCTAAACAATTCGGCGCTGGATTAACTTCTCAAGAAGCTCAAACGAGAGCGCAATTAGGACTTCAAGCTCAAACAGCTCAAGAATCAGCTAGACAAGCCGCTGGGCAGCAAGCACTTTCTGCCGCACAAACAGCGGGCCAACTAGGGTTAGAAGCTCAACGAGCACAAGAGCAAGCCAAACAATTTGGTGCGGAAATTGGTTTACGTGGTGCAACCACTGCGGCACAAACTAAATTGCAGGAACAACAAGCTTTAGAACAAGCACGACAGGTTGCAGGGCAACAAGGGCTTACTGCTGCGGAAACTGCGGCTAGACTTGGATTGCAAGGTTCTGAATTGACCGAACGATCCAAACAATTTGGTGCACAGTACGGATTACAATCAGCGCAATCTGCTGCACAGTACGAGCAACAGGCACGGGAACTTCAACAACGCGCTGAGGAAGCTCAGGCTAGAGGCGATCAGTTTGGGGCAAGCCTTGCATTGCAACAACTTCAAGAAGCCCAACGTGCTGCGGAAGCTAGCCGCGCATTTGAGTACCAGCAAGCTCGTGATACATACCTTGATCCATACCGTGAGCTTGGTTACGCCTCACAGTTACTGCAAGGGTTGCCTGTAAGTGCTGGAGCAACCGGTATCAGCCCAGCGACTGAAGCTATTATTTCTATGCTTGGTTTGGGTAATGTACTAGGTGTAGGAAATACTACAAAAACTTCTGACCGTCGTTTGAAGACTGACATTCAAACAATTGGCGTTTTAGATGATGGGTTAAAAGTTTATAGTTATCGTTACAAGTCTGGTGGCCCCGTGCACATTGGTGTGATGGCAGATGAAGTGGCTGTGTTAAGGCCACAAGCTTATATCAAGGGTGGTGCTGGTGACGGGTTTGACGCTGTTGACTACTCAAAGCTGTAGGGAGTAAAAAATGCCAATTCCATTTCCACCCGACGGACCGCAAGTTCAAGCGGCACTTCAAAAAGTGCCTACACCCCAACTGCAAAATTACGCAGCGGGTCGTCCCCCACAGCCTACAGGTCAAGTCACACCGGGACCAATGGGTGCAGCCGCAGAAGCTTTAAATGCTCGCGGAGCTATGGGTGCGGCTAACCAACGCCAACAAGCTATGCAAAACAATCCTGCGAACAGCCCAACCATCTTTCAACAGAAAGATATGGAGTTACAGCAAAAGGCTCAACAGCTTGCTGCGATGGGGCAACAGATACAACAAAAAGAACAGCAGCTTGGTGTGCTTGGCGCACTCATGGTTAAAAAAGTTCAGGATATGCAAGCTCGTGAATCGATGGGTGTAGCTAACCTACCCATACGTCCTGATATGTTTACTGCTATGGATGGCGGGATCGTATTTGCTGGTGGTGGAAATGTTGAAGGGTACGCTCGGCGCGGGTTGGTACAAGACCTTGGGATGTTAGAAGATCGAATGGCTGAAGGGTTTACCGAGCGTGGTATAGATAGGATGGTCGATGAGGAAGAAGAAGACCCTCTGCAACGCCGTATACGCAATATTGAAAAAGCTGCTGAGCGCCGCAGACTAAGCGCAGAGTCTGCGCTGTATACACCTGAGCAGAAAGAAGCGTTGGAAAGCAAAGAGCGTGAACGCTTGGGTGAACAGTACAGTAGATACAAACAAGGTATTGCTGGTTTGGATGAAGAAGCCGCTGCTGCTATTCGTGGTAAACCTGCTAATACGATGCAAGGTATAGCCGCTGGTTTGGCTGCGCTACCTGCGGACTTGAGGAATGTGCGTTTAGCTGGGCTAATGGCTAAATTATCTGGCGGTGTTGCTGGCGAACGTGCTAGGGCTGAAGACCGTGAGCGCGAAGCTAGTAAATATCTTATTGATGCCAGACGCAAAGCTGCCGCTGCCGACCTTGCTGAGGAACGCAACCAAGACACCCTTGCACGGGCGCTTCGTAAATCTGAGCAGGATGATCGCCTCAAGGCTGATGCACTCCTTGGCAGTGCAGCTACTACTGAGATTGAAAGTCAACGAGGTATTGGTGCTCTTGAAGAAACCCGCAGAGAGCGTGATCAAAGAGCTAAAGAAGCCGCCGCAAGACAAGCGCTTGAAGAGAAGAAGTTTGCCTCTGAAGAAGCTTACCGCGCTGGTGAACGTGCATTCAAAGAGAAGATGGTTAGGCTTGAAGCTAGCTTACGACCGAAAGACTTCTATAACCAACTTCTCGGCATGGCAACTAACCCGAAAGATCCTAACTACGAATTTGCTAAGAATTTACTTGAAGCTCGTGGGGGTCGTAGTGGTGCGGGTGCAGATGGTAGACCGACGTTTGATCAAATAACAGACAACGTAGAGAAGCGTATGCAGAGCACTGATATAAATAAAATTATCAAGGCTGCTGCTAAAGATCCCAAGAACCCTCGCACTTTGACTGAAGCTGACATACGTGAGATGTTTTTTGATGAAGAAATAGCAAGAGCTAAGAGGTTCTATGGGGAAGATGTTTTTAAAGGTATGAAACCATCTAAGTCTTCAAGTGCTGGCGCTGTAGATATGTCAAATCCACTTCTTTCAGGTAAGCCCTAATTGCCATGCCAACACTGCTGGAGATCCTGCAAGACCCCAACTACATCAACGCAAATCCTGCTACAAAAAAAGCTATCTTTGATAAGTATGCTCCGCAGGATTCTAATTATGTAGATGCTAATGACGCTACCAAAGCTGCCATACGGCAGCGTTTTGGGTTAGGCACTGCTGCTCCTGCCGCTAAAAAAGAATACGGTGTACCTCTAGAAGTTCCTCCTGAAGATAAGGAAGGGTTTGTCCCCGCTGTTAAGGCAGGGTATGAATCACTCAAAGGATCGCTTGCGCTTGCTGCTGGTAAAACAGGACTAATGGATCTTAAAGAAGCCGAGCGTTATCAAGCAGAGCGCGAAGCAGAAGCCCAGAGGATATTTACACCTACTGAAAAGGGTTGGTCTGAAGCGCCCTTTCAAAAATTTAAAGAGACTTTGGGCGGTTCATTACCTTATATGGCTGCACCTATTGCTGCGGCTGCGGGTGCCGCTGCGCTTCCTGTTACGGGTACTGCCGCTACATTAGCCACTTTGGGCGCAACTGGTTTAGTGTCTGCTACGCAGTTCACAGGTACTAATCTTGCGAGACAGCTTGACGAAGTAAAGCGCACTAATCCTAATGCGGGGCTTGAACAAACAAGTTTAGGTAGCGCCGTTGCCGCTGCCATACCACAGACTGCGCTAGATATTGTTGGTATGAAAGCTATCCCACTAGTGCGTGGGTTGTTTAAGTCTGTTGGTAAAGAAGTCACTGAACAACAAGCTAAGAACTTTGCCGAGCAAGGGTTCCGTCGCACACTTGCTGATTACTCTTTAGCTACAGGCAAAGCTGCGGGTGTTGAAGGTGCTACTGAGACAGGGCAACAATTTTTAGAGCGTCTACAAGCTGGGTTAAACATTGCAGATGCTGATGCTCGTAAAGAGTACGTTGAAAGTTTTATTGGCGGTGCTGTTCTTGGTGGCGCACTTTCTCCTGCTGGCCGATACATTGAGCGACGCAAAGAAGCAAAGACTCCCGAAGAACGTTCTGCAATTGATGAAGCACAAGCCAAGATTGATGCAGAGCAGCTAGCAAAACAGAAAGAAGATCTTCAGGGGAAAGCCGCTGCGGTAAATGTAGAAGACATTGCTGCTAGGACGCAAGAACTTGCTAAAGAACCTGCTACTGCTGGTGACGTATTAACTGCTGCTACTCAAGCAGCACAAGAAAAGCTAGCTGAGCAAGCAACTCCAGAACAAAAAGTAGCGGAAGCTGCTACTAAAGTTGATGCGCTTACTTCTAGGATTAATGAACTTACTGACGAATACATAGCTGCTGGAGATTCCCCTGATCAAGCCAAAATCAAAGCCGCTGCTCAGGTTGCGGAAGAGGAACGAAACGACCAAGAGGCTGACCAAGCTCTATCCGAACTTGCAGAAATTCAAGCCGAAGCCGGAAAGGAGGCAGAAGATGCTGCTAAAGCTATCGAACAAGGAGGTGGAGAAAGCGTTCCAATTCCTAGCCGACCCGACGGAGGAGTACCCACCGGAGGAGTTGAGCCACCTGTCGCCGGTGGAGTGGAACGCCCTGCACCATCTGCTGAACCAACTGTACGAGGAGAAGAAGTATCATCCGGTGCAGTAGAAACGCGCCCTGCAAAAGTAACCGATAGTGGGGCGTACATACCTTCCACAGAAAAAGGAAAAGATCCTCTTGCCAGCGCAGCGTTTAGAACAATTAAAGAAGACGACGATATAGCTTTAGATGACGAAAGTATTGTTGGGGCTACGCTCATAACGGGCATGCAAGTCCAACAGCGAAATGCTGGTCTTGGATCTAAACTATTGAATAGTGTGCTTGATTGGGCCGATTCCAACGGCAAAACACTTGTACTTATACCCGCTGCTGAACCTGATGCTGCTCTTGGTGGGCTTAGCCAAGAACAACTAAAAGCTTGGTATGCACGTAATAATTTTGAAGATCGTGCGGATTTCATGGTTCGTACGCCCAAAACTAAAAAGGAAACCCCTAGTGTCACTACGCCCACTGAAACCAAGCAAGCAAAAGAAGAAGGAGCAGCAGCGCCTGCTGAAGGAACAGAAGTGGCAAAGCCTGCCGCAGCAGCCAAGCCTGTCAAAGTCGTTAAACAGCCTAGCGGTAAAAATGCAGCCGGAGAAAGTATAAAGAACTTAGAATTATCTAATGGCGAGAAGGTTCAGATTATCCGCAGAGATGACCAATGGGTGCGTGAAGACGATGGTGTGGTAACACCTGTGGGTAAGACGTTAAAAGAAGCTGTTGCAAATGTCACAGGAATTCCAGCAGAACCTCAAGCTAAGCGTGGCCCTAAACCCAAGCTTACTGAAGAAGAAAAGACTGCTAGAGCAGTACAGAAAAAAGATGAAACTAGCGTCCTTAATTTCTTTGAGCGTCTTATTACTTCGACTAAGAAGCAGGTTGATACCGGTGAGGAAGGGCTTGCTGTTCAACTTGATAGGTTTTTTGGCCCAAGGCCCGAAACTCCAAAAGGCCCAAGGAAAACATACGAAACTGTGTTTGAAAAACAGACGCTCGATAACATTATTAAATCACAGACAGCTAACCCCGAAGCGCAAGCTGTCTTGCGTAAAAGTTTCTATGAAAATATCTATCCCGCACTTGAAATTCTTCATGCTATAAGCACAACGCCTAAGTTTGCAAACACTCGCGTCAAGAGTCTGGCTGAAGAGCAGTTCAACCGTGCGCCTGTAGATATTAGAAAATTAATAGAGACTAGAGTTAAAGGTGCTAGGGCTGGCATAACGCCTGACTTTGAACAAAAAATTACCGAGCTGGAAGAAGCACCACCTGTACAAGAAACTAAACCTGCTGGTCCTGCACCAACGGTGACCGTTAAGAAAAAACGTACGTTTGTAAAACCAGAGGGTGGCCCTGGTGCTCTTGCTCAGGCAGATATTTCAGAAACGGAATTACAGTCAACCAACCCTGCCTTAAATCCAAAGATAGAAGCTGGTGCGCCTAAGACCGGTAAAGATGCTGCCCAGATTATTGCAAAAGATCCTAAGAGCAATAAGTTTGAACGCACCTTGGCACAAAAATTGGTGTCTGCGTTAGGGAATATAAAATTCATAATTGTTTCTAATAAGTCTAAGCAAGGACTTATTGATAATTTCAAGAAGCAAAAAGCTAGGGGGCTGTTCATACCCACTAACGATATGGTCGTTGTAGCAGGGAGCGATCTGTCAGGGGTAGGGCAAGGCGTAAACAACCAGACTGTTTTGCACGAGCTACTACATGCAGGGACTGCGGTAAAAATCTACGAAGGTGAGCAGATTGTAAAAGCTGACCCTAGAAGCACAGATCCAAGGGCGCTTGCGTATCGTAAATTAGTACGGTTAATGGCGGCTGCACGGGACGCAGCCGATGATGCGGATAAGCTTCCTAATGGTCATCCATACAAAGAATTTGTAAAGAGCTTAAATCAAAAATTCACCAAAGGGAAAGCTCTAACCAATGTGTATGAGTTTTTAACCTATGGTATGACTGATGGGGACTTTCAACAGTTCTTAAGCACAGTGCAGTTTGGCAAAACGCAAAGCGTTATGAGCACTTTTGTAGCTACGATCAGACAACTACTTGGGCTTAGTAAAAACGATGAGTCTGCGCTTGCTAACCTTATTGAAGTGACAGATACGCTCTTGTCACTGGAGCCTTCCGTTGCCGACGCGCAGGCTAAAATAGAAATACTCTCCCAGAAAAAAGACGTACAGACCGCTGCCGATGCACAAGTCAAATATGCTAACGACGTAATCGATACGCCTCGTAGCCAAGGCCCGTCTGTATCTGCGCTAAACCAAGCTATAGCTAACGGCATGGATCTATCTAGTCAGGCTGAGCTTGCTGGTGCTATTGCAGAAGGTGCAATGTCTGGTGCTAGGAAACATATTCTTGGTGCGTTTACTCCTAGCCAACTTGCAAAGCTTGTTAAAGACAAAATCCCTGCACTTACTCGTGTGGTTGATCTTGGTCGGAAGTTCAACGCTAAGCGCCAGCAGTACGTCGATGAGATGAAAGATATTATGAAGCCGTGGCTTAAGCTTCAACGCAACGACCGTGAACAAAGTCAGTTGCTTGCCACCATCATGCACCTCTCTACAGTTAACGGCATAGATCCAAGCATCCCCGGTAAAGATCGTCTTGCATCCACCCCCCAGTCAGATACCTTGGATGATCTGTGGGAAAAGCTTGGCGAACCGGGGCGTGAGATCTACATCAGTGTGCGTGACTATTACGCTGATCAATACGAAAAGTATAAAGATCTTTTGAACAAACGTATTGAAATGATGGGGATCTCCGATGAGGAGAAAACCAAGTTCATGGATTTGCTCAAGAAACAATTTGAGTCAGACAAAGTAGCTAAGCCTTACTTCCCTCTTATGAGATATGGAGAGAACTGGTTGCGTGTTGGCAAAGGCAAAGACATGGAGTTTTATATGTTTGAGTCTGCCTCAGAGCGCAACCGCTTTGCCATCCGTAGAGCTAAGGAGATGGGCAAGCCGCTGAAGGATTTGTACGCCGACGGTACGCTCAAGCGTGGTGATCAGCTTAAGAACATGATGGAAGAAAGCTTTGCGGATACGACGAAGCTAAAAGAAGTTCTTGCTGCTGTAGACAAGTTAGGCATCGACACTGATAAGGCATCGATCAAGGACGAGATCTATCAGATGTATCTGCTCACGCTGCCAGAGAAGAGCTTCCGCAAACAGTTTATCCATCGTAAAAACACAGCAGGTTTCAGCGCAGATGCACTACGGAACTTCGGCACTGCGGGTTTCCGTATGTCCAATCAACTTGCCAAGATGGAGTACCAACCCCAGATCGTCAACACACTTGACGAAGCAAGAGAGTCTATCAAGGATGACCCTGACGCATCTAAGTACCGTCCTTATATCGAAGAAGTAGCAGCCGACTTTGACGCTGCTGTTAATCCTAAGAACGAAAACTCTATCCTGAACTTTGCAGCCAACGGACTATCGACGCTCAACTTCTTTTACTACATGAGTTCAATCTCGTCTGCTCTGACGAACATGACTTCGTTGCCTGTGTTTGGTTATCCCACACTGCTTGCTGAGTATGGCAAGACTCCCGGTGGCGCAAAGGATGTGCACAAAGAGCTTGTGCGGTTCATGAATGTCTACAAGGAAGTTGGGTTCCGACGCAAGGTTAATGGTAAGACTGAATATGTTATGCCTTCCATACGCAATGCGTTGACCAATGCTGATGAGATTAAAGCCTACGATGAATTTGCGGCTGACAACCTTTTCTCATTCAACCGCTCGATGGACTTGCTCAACATCGTCAAGTCTCCTTCTCAGGAAGCTACTAACCCTAACATTTTGAAAGTGCCTGTTCAGGCTGCAACCGATGCTGTCTCTACGTTGTTCTCCATGACGGAACAACTGCCCCGCGAGATGATGGCTATGGCTGCTTATCGCTTAGGGCGCAGTCAAGGTTTGTCGCATGATGAAGCTACTAAGAAAGCTTTGGATCTGACGCACGATGCGATGTACGACTACTCCATGTTTGATACACCCAGATACTTCCGTGGGCCGGTCGGCAGAACCATATTCCAGTTCAAGAAGTTTTCACAGAACACGGCGTTCTATCTCACGACTAACTTCTTGCAGATGTTCAAAGGCGCAGATCCCACGATTAGGAAGCAAGCCGCAACGCGCTTCTTTGGCACACTAGGTATGACGGGTATGTTTGCGGGTCTGACGGGTATGCCGTTGTACACCGTGATGTCTACCGTTGCCGAGAAAGTGTTAAGTGCATTTGGTGATGATGACGATGACGAAGACAGTGCAGCTTTTCAGATACGCAAGTACGGATTTGATTTGTGGTTTAAGAAGTGGCTGTCCGAAAACTTTGGCGCAAATGTAGCAACCTACGTCGCTATGGGTCCGGTCACTGGGCTAACAGGTGCAGACTTCAACTCGCGGGTCAAACTTAACGATCTGTTATTCCAAGATTGGGAGTTTAAAGGGTTGCTCGGCCCAAGCTTCGGTATGTTTGAGAATGCCCAACGTGCGTACGACAGATTCAAAGAAGGGCAGACCGAAAGGGCTATCGAGACCATGATGCCTGCGTTCATCAGGCAACCGCTGAAAGCGTATCGCTTTAGCGAAGAAGGAGTAAAGACTCCAAAAGGCTACGAGGTTGTAGCGCAAGAAGATTTGAACTGGATGGACATAGCCATGCAGAGTATTGGGTACGCCCCAATCAAAGTGTCTGCGAAACAGACTGAGAACTTTAAGCTTAAGAAGCTAGAACAGGAACGGGAAGAAGAGCGCACAGAACTGCTAAAGCGTTCGGTCTATGCGCGGCGGGGTATTTCTGACGAAGACCCCGATGATATTCAGGAAGATATTGATAAGTTCAACAGTAAGTTTCCCAACCGTCGAATCCTTCCTGTAACCATCATGCAGTCGGATCAAGCTAGACGTAGGCAGGAACGTGCCGTAGACCAAGGGTTGTATATAGCCAACCCGATGAACCGACGCGAACTCTTAGAGCTGAGAGCTAAAGAGTAAAAAAATCCCCGCAGGAGGGCGGGGATGAAAAGACTCGTCGCGAGTCTGAGGAGACAGCATGGACTACAGCGACGGAGTATACAGTCAAACTCTCCAAACGCGAACCCCTTGGATGCCTTCCTCGATTACTGTCTTCATAACAACTTTAAACCGCATCCGCCGCATCTCCTCGCGGATCGTAGCTTTAGCCTTAGCGCAATCTAAGCAGGGTATAAAAAACGAACTACCCTTCACAAAGTTACGCCAGTTAATGTTGAAGTTAACTTGGTGTATTAGCATCGGCAGGTACTATCATTTCCTCAACGTCGAGGAAGTTGCCGTTCGTGCAATCAAACACCAAGCAGTAGACAGGTGGCGCTGTGATCTTCATACCCTTGGTGATGCGCTTAACTTCAGAATTAATCAGTACCTTGTCTTTCTCTAACTTGCGGGTAAGTTCCCTATAAGTTATTTGCGCCTTGGCGCAGTCTGCTCTGAAGTGTTTAGCATTGATATACATCCGCTTGCTGTCTGGTTCGTATCGTATGTATAGCGGACCCTTGGGTTCTAAGATTGGTGCAGAGGACATCTGTGTGCGCGAGTCAACCTCTGCATTGACGACAAGGATGTTCTGCATGTGCCTACCGATGTAGTCACCGATGACGCTTGCTACATTATCGAGCGGGGGACGCACATGCTGACGCAGGACATGGATCTGCTCAGTAACCCATACATAAATGTTCCGCATGTTGAAGTCATGAAGCCCAAGCTCTTTGGCGATAAGCCCCCCTGCGATGTTGCAGGCAATAAGTGCGGACCAGAAGCGTTCACGAGAAGTCAGTCTGACTTCCTTATCAATCTTGGCTTGAACTGAGCGCACCATGTTGATAACGTAATCTTTGTTGCTGACAAGGTAGGAGAAGTAGATGTCGGCGGCGTGACCGTAGTTGCTCTCCAACTGCACATCAAACATCTGCTTGGCATACTGCTCATCCAACCCACTGCTATAAATCACATACTCAAAGACCCGCATCATCTCTCCGTCTACCGAGTCCCGTGCTATCTGTAGCTTGTCGTAAAGACTAGCGTTGGAAGTCATAATTTCTATAAGCTCCCACCGCTCGGTGTTTGATCTGAGTTGGTTGACGCTTGCCTGCGCTCGCTCTTTGTCACGGCCTTGGGTTACTTGGTACAAGTGCGATCCGATGTCTTCAGCAGGAACCTTGGTAACTTCATCGTATGTGTGGCATAGGTTATTGAAGATAGCAAGCTTGCGAGCCACTGCATTCTGCGTATCCTTCCACATCGACATAAGCTCTGTGGGTTTGCCAACCACGCTATTGATGACGCGAAGGATCGTTGATTTACCTGGGCCTGAGTCACCACTGATTAAGTTAATAGCAGCACCACGAATCCCAGTAAACTTTAGTAGGGGGCTACCGAATGCTGTTAACGCAGCATAAGCATAGGGTTCTAACCCCTCCTTACCGTAGACGTTGAAGCATTCTTTCCATTTATCAAACTCACCTATTGCAACCATGTTTGGCGCAAACTGATCGGTGGATGCCGATGGGGGGCTGTAGTGAATGCCCGTTGCTGTAATCTCTCTATCACCAACGATGAACTTGCTGTCACCGTCGCACCATCCGAATTGTGTTCTCATCTTGTCAGCCTTTCTGCTTACCTGTAGTTCTTTAACAAATGTCATGATGTAGCCAAGCAGTAGTTCTTGTTGCTTAGCTGTTGCTGCTACCCCTTTTTCTGCTAGCGCCTCGCGCAGCTTTTCTTTAACGACAACTGACGTAAGCGGTACAGAAAATTCTTTTACTCCATCCTGTGGTAGATGAAGTTTGAACACAACCATCTCGCCCTCAATCGGATGCACCATCCTTCGGACGACATAAAGATCGTGTTCGTACACAACCTGCGCGTCTTCCTCCTCCGAGATCGGACGTTTATAAACACCCCCTGCTTTACCCCGAAAATATGGGAAGGGGTATTCGGGTACGGAATGAACAATCGCAGGCTCATCGTCTTTTGCTTCTTCAATGATCTCGTTAGTTGTAGCTTCAGCGATCTCAAGCCCAAGCAAAATAGGACTCTTGATCTTGCCTTTGTGTATGCACTCGTCACAACCGCCGGGGTTAAACTTTTCAAACGTAGCGCAACCGTATGGGCCTTTAATCCGGTTAGCCTTCTTCTCGGTTTCGTCTGGATCGTACTGCTCGTAGTTTTTTGATATGGCGTGTATCGCTACATCTCTGTCTACGCAATACTGTGCAACTGAAAGCCCCGCCCTCCATATCGGCTCAGACATCTCCTGCTGATGTGTTGTTATGTACTTAATCTGATTGCAACCAAAGTCACGATCTGTCTTAATCAGAATAGTCTTGAAGTGGAACTCGCGGTTGTTGGCAAGTGACTTCGTTAGCTCATTGACTTGACGTGGTAGGAAGTCTGGTACTTCTTCCTTAAAAACTAAAACACCAAGAGTCTGCCTTAGCTCCTCAAAATCAACTGGCTCGCCTGTATATAGCAGCGTTACATCAAGCGGGTCGTCTGGATCTTTGAAGTTTTTCGTATCTGGCAGACGCAGTATCCGCGCCTTGTCTGCTGTGCATGCAGGATCAGCACTGAGGAACCCTTCTTCACATAACGCCTTCAACCTATCCGCAGCGGGTTGCCATACAGCAGGTGCTACTGGAGTTTTGAATGTCCAGTATGCGTGTATGCCGCGCCCACTGTTGACAAGTGTCGGCCTTGGTAATGCGTTGTCCTTACAAAAAGTCTTGAGTGCCGCGATGCCTTGCGTTTGATCTTCATAAGGTTTGTCTGTTCCGCAATCTATATCTAACCAGAGTGCACGGAACTCTTTGGTGTTGTCTCCTGATCTTGTGGTTGGTTCTTTAAACGTAGCGCAGGCATAGTAAGCATCGAACCCATCGTCCACCAACTGCTGCCCCGCCTGTATAACTTCTTCAGCAGACTCAACAAATTTCTTGATGACTCGTTTGTTCTTTATACCTACTACACAGCGCCACCCCTCCGGTGCATGCACCGCAGATAACAACTCAAGCGCCGACATTTTGCAAATCCTCCGGCAAGCATTACCGATAGCTGCTGATAAAACGACTCATCAGATCCCTGTAGATTGGACGTACCTCAGTGCCTCTAAACCAGTTGTAGACTGTCTGCCTACTGACACTGAAGTACGCCGCAACGTCGGCTACAGAAATGTTGTGCTTGATGCACACCCTACCCAATAAGACTCCGAGTTTCCGCTTGTCCGCAGCTTTATTGTCACTGATAAGCTGTTGACTGTAGCCGATAGCCATTTTAGTTATCGTCGCCCCAAGCATCGAGAACCGCTGTCAGGTCTCGCTTCTTCTCAGGTTCAGCTTCAGCCTTCTTGCTTGGACGCTTCACCGGCTCTTCGATCTCTTCAACTACGGGCTTAGCAGCAGGCTTAGCTTCAGCTTTGGGTAACGCTTTAACCTTGTCGATCTGCGCTACGGTAGAAGAAAGCATGCGCTGTGCCTCTGGCGAATTGCCACCCTCAATAGCTGCGTCGTACTGCTCACGGTTGACGTAACCAACTGCACGGAACTTAAGCACAGGCACATCGCTATCACCGTCGAACGACATGCGGGTCACGACCATGTTGATGTTCTTGCCGTTACCTGCGATGTACTTAGCGTACTGATCAAAGCCCATCGAATCCATATCACCCTTGGCGAAGATCGATTGCGAAGGCAGCGTCAATTGGAACAACCCATTAGTCGGATCGTTTGCAAGCACAACTGCAAGACGCTTTTGATAGCGGCAAGCACGAGTGCCGTTAGACCCAGACCCTGCGATATTCTGAGGACAGTTAGCGCACGTATCAGCTTGGCGATTCTCAGCCTTGGAGTGTGGCGTTACACCATCATCAGACCAACAATCAGGAGGAGTAATATCCTTGGGGTTATAAGCTTTAGCATAGAAGATGCGCGAGTTCTCTTTGCGACCCGCTGCAACAACTACGTCAAGCTCAGGCTTGTCAGTCTTTGATACTTCTTCGCCGTTAATCACAAGACGGAAACGACCGCCCCTGATAGAGATGCGACGGTTCTGTGTGCCACCTGCTAGCGCCTTGGTTAGTTCATCGACTTCGGTATTCTTAAGGAAGTCGGGAAGGTCTTGTTGAAATACAGTTACGTTAGACATAGGTTCCTCTTGGTTACTTACTACGACGGACAACAATGCTGTACCGACTATCGGTGTTCAGACCCATCGGTAACAAGTTGGGGTTTTCCTCGATGAATTGCTTCATGTTGGTTTGATGAATGCGCCGTTCTAATAAACCAAACGCATCGTGTTCACGTACAAAGCTGTACATAGAATCCCAATCGTTAGTCCAGTAACGGTTCTTCACACTACGAATCACAGTACCTGCTGCTGTGCGGATACTGTCAGCACCTATAGATTTGCAAGCTTCAAGAAGTTGCTCTTCGATCACATCCATCTGCTCTTGAAGCTCAACATCCTTCGCTTCGTAGTCAGACTTCAGCTTCGCTCGCGCATCTCGAATCTTGATATAGATGCCTGCTAATTTGTCCACAGGGACAGATTGCTTTTCTTCAGGGGACACAAGGTCTTGGATGCCCTCATCCATGCTACGCTCCTTTAAGTTATTTTGTGGGTTAACTGTAAATCATAAAGTTGACTTTGTCAAGTTTCTTTAAGCTCTTGACCATACAAGTCAACGATACGGGAATGCACATCGATATTATTTTTGAGCATCTCGTAAAGCTTGCGCTCCACTGGACTGCCTGATATGTGCACCACCGTCATTGTGTTCTTCTGTCCGGGCCTATTGATGCGAGCGTTTGCTTGCAGATAAGTTTCTACAGAAGTCACAGGCGCATACCATATCACCACGTTAGCAGCAGTCAGCGTCAGACCATGCGATGCCGCTTGCGGTTGAATGATAAGCACTTTAGGGTCGGGCTGCTCTTGGAAGTTCTTGATGATTGCAGCCCTGCGATTAACTGTTACTGATCCGTTAATAACGTCAGACGTTATGCCCGCCTTGGTTAGATGATTGTTGAGCAACTCGATGGTGTGCGTGAACGGTACAAATACTAAAACTTTATGGCTAGCCTCTTCGATAACTTCTTCAATGACTTGTAATCGATTGGATACATCAAACTCTATAACTTCCCTACTATCCGTATAGACTGCGCCACCAGAAATCTGTAGCAACTTGTTCAAGCTTGTGGCTGCATTCATAGAAGTAACTTCTTCGCCACCGGCTGAGATCATCATCTGGTCTTTGAGGATCTTGTAATACTTGCGTTGTTGCGGAGTCAGAGGTGCATCTCGTTCTACGTACATAAGATCAGGCAGATCGATACAATCTTTTTTCTCAAACCTAATTGCAGGTTGCAGCACTTGGTGCACGACATTCTCTGCATTCGGTCTGGGTATCCATCTGAACTGACTGACCTTCTGCATTACCTTGTCACGGAACGAACCAAGGAACTTAGGTGTGTTGTCTGGGTTGACTAGCTTTGCTAATCCGTAAGCATCAACAGGCGACTGCGCGGCTGGTGTGCCTGTCAACATCCATAACCACTTGGCACGATCCGATACACGCTTCATAACTTTCCAACGTCTGGTCGATACATTCTTATAAGCGTTGGCTTCATCGACAACAATTAAATCAAACGTACCGTCGCGTGTTACAGCGTCCTCAATAATCTCAACGCCTTCAAAGTTTGTTATAACAAACTCAGCACAGCTACCTACTATCTTGACCCGTTGCGCTGCCGATCCGTAGGCTACGTTGCATGTGCGGTGTACAGCAAACTTAAAGAGATCCTCTTGCCATGCTGACTTCATGATAGACAGAGGGCAGACCACCAACACGCGACGCACAAGCCCTAGCTTCATTAAGTAATCAGCAGACCAGATAACGGATGCCGTCTTACCCGTGCCTTGCTCGTTGAAGCAGAACGCCCTGCGGTTTAATGTTAAGAACTCTGCTGTAGTCTTTTGATGATTGAATGGCGTGAACTGCCCAGGCCAATCGTATTTCTTTGATATAGGAGATGGAACGCCTTTGATGAACTGATTAAGAAGCTGAGCCTCGTTTAGCCCCCACTTAACCGCAACCTCGTACACCCCATCTTCCTGCCCTACCACCTTGCTCTTTTCTATGGCTGCTGTTATTCGATCAGGATATTTAGTCCTTACCAGTAGCGCCCTGTTATCGATCACTTCCATGCTAGTCGTTACGCTTTATTGTGTGGTTGCTATTGCGACTGAATGATCGGTTGGCGCTTGCGGATGTGATGCGTAGGTTCTTCTTGCTGTTACCACCACCTTTTGTGATGGGGCGTTTATGGTCTATGTCTTTACCCTCGCGCACATCGGCCTTACCGTTGCCGTTAGCGTCTTTACCTTTGCGATCAATCAGATCCCTTGCTCTCTCGCGCACCCTGCGCTCGTCTTTCTCTCCTCGTGCTAGTTGTTGTTGATATTCTTTTTTGTACGGTCTAGGTTTGTTAACATAAGGCATGATCAGTTCCTTTCGGATTGTGCTCACAACTAACCACTGGACAGAACCTGCATAACCCACTTGTTATTGGGTTCCACGTATCGTTCTCAAGTGCTGCTTCTAACCTAGACAACTGCTGAATCTGCGGCTCCAGATACTCAAGCTTCATATCTACCGTGTGCTTTTTCTGAATGAACTCTTTGCTAACTACAAACAGTAACGCCGACTTAACGGTGTGGATCTTGGGGAAGTGAATAAAGGTTGCCGCTGCTAGCACATCTAACTGCTGCGTGTCTGCAAACTTTGCATTCTTTCCGGTCTTATAGTCAACAAGGTGCGCTACGCCTTTGTCCTCGTTGATGATCAGTAAGTCCGCTATACCCCTCCACCAGAATCCTTTTGTATTAAACCCGCAGGGGGAGAGCGAGTCTCCCTCTTTCATCAACCCCATCTCGTACTCGCAGTGCTTTGTGCCTTCAATCCTTACCAGAGAATCAAGCATCCCTTGAATAAAACTGAACCGCTCTGGTATGGGCACACCATCTTTGATGTAGTCCTCCGCTGCTTTGTGTAGCTCCTTGCCGTACAAGGTTGCTTCACTGCCTGAGTCCCGTACATCCTTCTTAATCTTAAGATGGTAATACTTACGTGGACACTGCTGGAATGTTTTGAGACTGCTGTACGACCAACTGATATTGCTCATCGTTCTCGTGGGCTATTTTGATACTGTTATTGAGCAGCCGTACCTCTGTGGATAGCAGGGGACAAAGCTCTACGGCTTCCTGAAACCTCCTATTAAGCAACAGATTTTTCAATTCCGCAAGTAGCTTTTCGACCTTGATAGCGTTCTCAGAATAGTCAACAAAATCAACAACTTCCATAAGTTTCCCCATAGCCTGCTTCACAGTTTAACGGTAGCTCTTCGCACCAATCGGGCCGCATCTTCATGCACTGTTCAACGAAACCTTTAGCGACCTCTGCCTCTTCCTTTGGTGCTACACAAGCAATGGCATCATGCACGGTCATAACCACACGATACCGCCTAGCGATCAGCAACATCTGCTCGCCAATGATGATTCTAGCCAAAGCTTGACATACATTCTCCGTTACCTTCCCACCGTATATGCGGTTAGGAATAACTGCTTTACCTTTCTTGGTGTCGTACACAAACTCTTCTTTACCTTCCGGCGTAACCTGAATCCGCAGGTTGGGGTACTTGAGGTATAACCCGTTAGGTAGCCTGATACCGTTCTCACCCTCTGCGTAGATCTGAGGTTTGTCTTCCGGCAGTCCTGCTCTCTGCCCTATCAAGATAGCCACAAGTGCTTTCTGACAGTCCTTCCACAGCAGGGGGATGCGGGGGTAAGTCTCCCTGTACACCGAGATGATGCGCTGCGCTTCTTCCTCTGCGATAGTTACACCGAAAGTCTTAAGCTGAGCTTGAAACTTCTTGGCCCCCATACCGTACCCGCTGCCAAGGATTGTGGTCTTACCCACGAACCGTTCGTCCTTGGTTATATCTTCCACAGGCTTGTTATAGATGGCGCTAGCCATGATGCGGTACACATCTTCCCCACGCTCGAAGGCTTGCACCAAGTCCCACTGCCCTGCTAGCCAAGCTAGTGTCCGCGCTTCGATCTGCGAGGAGTCCGAGTCAATCATCACGTAGCCTTGCGGTGCACGGATGGCATGCTTAAGGGGGGACTGTCGTGGTAGGTTCTGTAGGTTAAGGTTGTCTGTGCCACCCCACCTGCCTGTATGTGCAGCGTAATACTTCAATGGCACAGGCATCTTCCCGCGCTCTGCGATGTTTATGAACCGTTCAGTCCTCGTTTCTTCAAGCGTTGACTTAGTGCCTAGCCGAGCAGCAACAAGTGCTTGTACATCAGGGTTAGGGTGTTCTGCCAGCGCCTTAAATTCTTCGTCATTCTTAGCTAGTGCTAAGGTTTCACGTCCCGTGGTGGGACTGATTTTTGTAGGGGGTGTTACCCCAAGGCTTGTTAGCACATCTGCGAACTGAGGGTTGCTCATCAGTGTTGCTTTATCCACCGTGACCTTGGCTAACAGATCCTCTTTCTTTTTCTGCACCGCCGTTAGATGTTCAGTTAGTGCAATCTTGTCAAGCACAAGCACAGGCTCTGAGTACATCTTTATCGTCAAGTCGATCAATCGCAGTTCTATCTGAGGGAAACCTTTTAACAAGCACTGCAACAAGTCATAGGTCAGGTTAACATCGTTGACGCAATACTCGCCGTATCTTGCAAGTTCCTCTTCTGAGAAATCTAGTCTGCGCTTACCTAGCGCGTTGATTACTTCCGTGCCTTTGACCCCCAGTTGGTAGTGCTTCGCCAACGTCGCCAAGCTACCGCCCACTTCTGTGCCGTGTACCGCCCTCGCCATACTGAGCGTATCAATCCATCCACGAGGCTTAATGCCAAAATACCAAGTAAGAATAGCGGCATCAAACATAGCATTGTGAGCAACCGCAAGAGACTCACGCCAGTTGAACCGTTGTAGGAATTGTTTTGTTTGTTCATACGTACCACTAAACCATTCAGTGTCTTCATCACCAACTTTAACGGCTACTCCAATCACTTCAAAGTGCGGACTGCGTATGTACTCCTCCGTTGTCATTTTAGTTAGAGAGAAATCACGACTGTAATAAGTCTCGAAATCAATAGTTAGTATGCTCATGTACGCAGTATCTCTTTGATGGTTGTGTGTAGCTCGTCGATATTATTTTCGTTGACTACGAATGCCACACCCTTAGCCTTTTGTATCTGTTCTATCTCTCGTAGCTGTAAGGCTGTGGGTTTGTTTGTGCCTGCTTTACATTCGATAGCAACGAAGTAGCCTCGTATACAACATATGATGTCAGGTACACCTGAACGCCCATAGCCGTGAGTAGCAGGGAAAAAATAATAAATCTCATACTGCTTCAATAGGTCTACTACTTTCTTCTTGACCTTCGACTCTGGTGTTGCCATTGGTTCTCTCCTTCACGTATTCGATCAAAGCGTTACGCATACGTATGTAGCACGATGCCCCTTCACCGTTGTGCATAAAGTATTCGATAACTTCTTTTGGGTATCGTATGTTCGTATGAACAAGCGTTGGGTTTTTGTTTGGCCCTCGCATCCGTTTCATTTGTCTTTCTCCTTCCATGCTGCTTCAAACCCTTCACGCCAAGCTTTCTCCCAAACGATACACCACAGGTCATATGACCCATCGAGTGGGAACTTGAACTCTTTTTTGTCTTTCATCATCGCTTTAACATCTTTGCGTTTGATGAATGCTTCCCAAGCTTTGTCTCTGTCAGGGTTAACAAGGGGTACGTCATCGAACAGTCCTTTCTTACTGCCTTTAACCTTCTGGTGCATGTTGTGATCCCCACTCATTTTTCACTCCTTGCTCGTATGGCGGCGGCGCAGTTTCTCGCTTCCCACATCCATGCTCCGTCGTCTTCGTTCTTTTTCTGCACAGCGTCACACACCTTCGCACACGCCTCACGTTCATGCGCGGCAATAAGGGCAGCGAAGCGTGTTACAGAACCTAATGGCTTTTCGTCAGATCCGTAAGCTAGTCCAGCCTCCCGCGCCATGCGGATTATTTGTTCTCGGTTCATGTGTTTCCCCTTGCTCGGATTGCTTGCGCGGCCACCTTTGTAATGTCTGACGCATATTCAGGATGTACAGCAAGCACATCACACACCTTTGCACACGCCTCGCGCTCTCGCTCCGAGATCTGCCACTCAAGCTCTTTCAGCAAATCCTCCACGGTGTCTCCGTGGCCGGTTGCGTAGCCGCGCTCGATCATCCACGCGGCCAGCTTGTTACGCTCGGCAGCGGCGACAAGGGCGGCGAAGCGTTCAAGTTCCTCAATAGTCAGATGTGCCAGTCCTATTTCCGCAGGCGACCCGACAAGCACAACGCCGCTAAGGTTTGTTCCCACGCGCAGCCCAGCCTCCCGCGCTATGCGGATGATGTCTTCTCTATCCATGATTCTTCTCCTTTAACTTGGCTTCGATGTATCGGGCAAACCTCACACCGTCCTCATTCAAGAACAGTGATTCCACATCCTCATCAGTCAGCCCAACCCACGGCTTGCTTGCTGGTGGAGATGTGATCGCTTTCTCCAGCTTGAATCTGGCATCGTCGCGTTGATATGGAGCATGGCACCAGCCAAACCACACAGCTTTCGGATGATCCGTAAATGACTGCGCGTCCTCCTTCTGAACGTTTCTGTAAACCACAGTCATAACCCGATCATCTCCCACCGGCTCTTGCTCTGTCTCCAGTGCTTGGCGTAGGGCGTTAATCGCTTCCGAGTAGTAATCTTCATCACTAAATTCCATGCGAGCCACATCGTTTGCATCCTCCAGCGCCTCTAGCGCCTGTTTCATAGCTTCTCGGTTCATGCTTTCTCTCCCGTTGCTTTAGCGATGGCGTCTCGGGCAAGGAAAGCCCAATGATTGACGGTTGTTGTGCTGTATGTGACTGCGCCATCAGTTGAGCTTTGCTCGTCACGCACGTAATCGGAAAACGCTCTCAAAACCGCTATCAGGTCTTCGATAGCGTCACCGCGCAGATACCACTCGCGCTCGAAATGCTCGGCTTGATCGTTGGCCTTTTTGAGTGAGGCAGTCAAGCGAGCAACTTTGTCCTGATATAGCTCGTGTAGCTCATGCAGTCGGCGCAGTTCTTGAATGGCACCATTGCAAACACCTCGCTCATGGGATGGGGTTGCAAACATGCTGGTCAAATCGGTCAGTTGCTGGGCCAGCCGCAAGGCTTCGGGTTGTTTCATAGCTTCTTTGCTCATGTGTTTTTCTCCTTTAGCTTGGCTTCTGCCCACCAGACCGCTGATTGCCATGCTTGCTCAGTGACCCAAGATTCTTTTAAGCCTTGCGCAATCTCCTCATCAGTCAGCCCAACCCATTGCTTCTTTGGTGGTGCGGTGTATAGAGGTGTCCATCGCT
>VFQT010001785.1_pt1 | contig 24368 bp, 18 predicted proteins | sample 3512381 | NCBI WGS metagenome assembly VFQT01 (sample SAMN10412376, study PRJNA504923) | tailings metagenome | isolation source: Relicate 2 Philex TSF3 active mining site | place: Philippines: Tuba, Benguet | collected 2017-08-29
GCACGGGGTGTTCGACGCTGGCGGCAACTGCGTGGTCGAGTCGTGCGCGGATACCGATGGCAACGGCATTGCGGACGCATGCCAAGTCGTCAGCGTTCCCGGTGATTTCGGGACGATTCAGCAGGCCATCGATGCAACGCCCAAGGGCGAGTTCCGCATCGTGTCCGTGGGACCCGGGACCTATGCAGGCCCGATCCAGTTCAACGGCAAGGCTGTGCTGGTGCGCGGGGCCGGTGCTGGTGTGACGATCCTGCAGGGAACCGGCGGGGCGCGCTCCTCGGTGGTCCGCTTCACGGGCGGTGAACCGATCACGGCCGGGTTGGAAGGCATCACTGTTCGGGGTGGACAGACTGGCTCGCCGTTCCCGGGCAATCCAGCCGTGCTCGTTGGCGGTGGCGTGTTCGGCTTCAACTCGGCCGCATCCATCCGCGACTGCATCATCGAGCAGAACGCCTCAGGCTTCGGTGGCGGTGCGTACTTCTGGTTCTCGACCGGCAGCGTCGAGCGGACCGTCCTCCGACTGAACACCGCCTCGGCCGATGGCGGTGGCCTGCAGGCCTACGGCGGTGCGCTGCGGTGCACTGATGTTTCCATCGTTGACAACTACGCCAACAGCCGGGGTGGCGGGATGCACCTGGTCGAGGGTGTTCCCGTGCTCACGCGGGTGTCGGTGGCGTCGAACGATTCGAACAACATCGCCGGCGGCATCTCCTGGGTTCCTCAAGGCGTAGCTGCTTCCAGGTTGGTGCTGGATGCGTGCACCGTCACCGACAACGTCGCAAACGTCTCTGAGGGCGGCATCAGCTGCGTGGATGACTCCGGCGGTGCCAAGCTCGACCTGCGCGGCACGCGCGTGTGCGCCAACATCCCGGCGCCCAATGTGGCGGGTCCCTACGTGGCCGATGCCTCGAGCGAGGTCTGTGACTGCATCGCAGACATCACGCTTGACGGATTGGTGAACGGTGCAGATCTTGCGGGCTTGCTGAGCGCCTGGGGTACGGACGGCGGTCCGACTCCGCGTGCTGACTGCAACCGTGACGGCACCGTCGACGGTTCGGACCTTGGCATGGTGCTCGGAGGTTGGGGCACCTGCGCCCGCTGAGCCAGGTTCCGGGCATCGACGCGCAGAAACCCATCGGGCCATCCGCGTGCCTCGCGGAGCGCACTTCGACCGATCACTCGTTCTGCTGAACCATCGCCTCGATCGCGCTGCGGTCTGGCATCGACGGAATCGCGCCGGAAACGGTCGCTGCCAGCGCCCCCGCGGCGTTGGCTCGGGCCAGTGCATCGGGCCACGGCATGCCCTCGCTGCGCAGTGCTGCCAGCACGCCGACGAACGCGTCCCCGCAGCCAACCGTGTCGAGTGCCTTGACCGGGAGCGCTGACCCGCGAAGAAAGCGTCCGTCGACGCGAGCGATCCAACCCGCCGCACCAAGCGTGACCACGATGTCGAGCTTCGGCCACGCGTTCGCGAGTTGAGCGAGCGCGGCTTCCGGTTCGACGAGGTCGGTGAGTGCGGCGAGCTCGTGTTCATTCACGAGCAGGCACGAGAGCGCGCCAAGATCGATCTGTCGCACCGCATCGCCCATCGGTGCGGCGTTCAGCCAGATGTCCACGCCACGTGCTCGCGCGGTGGCCACGGCATGGGCAAGTCCGCTGCACTCGTTCTGCATGAGCAACAGGTCGCCGCGTGCCGCGCCCCCGAGGAACGCGTCGATGTCCGCATCACTGATGCGACCGTTCGCTTCCGGTGCGATGACGATCGAGTTCATGCCATCGTCCGCGACCATGACGGCAGCGAAGCCTGACATCGCATCGCGTGTCTGGATGCCGGCGGTGTCCACGCCGGCCGCTGCGAGTTCACGCACGATGAACGCACCCTCGCCGCCCGTGCGCCCGAGCATGCGCACGCGTGCGCCGCATCGAGCTGCCGCGACCGCCTGGTTCGCGCCCTTCCCGCCGGGGTAGATCGCAGCCGAGCGAGCGGTGATGGTTTCCCCGGGCTCGGGCAGCGCCGCCACGCGCAGGACACGGTCGATCATGAGCGAGCCGATGACGTGAAGCGTGGTGTTCATGTGGCCAGATCCATGGAGGCGCGTTGCCCGTGCGGTCAGGCTATCGCTCCGCCCAAGGCCGGTCGGCTGACGGCGTGTTCGTGGGCGGTTCGGTCCCGGCTAGCCTGCCGCCATGCCGATCGTCGCCCTCGTCATCGCGCTCATGCTGTCGGTCCAGCCGTTCGATGGGCCCGCGCCCGCGCGCGATGGGTCCGCTGCGCAGGGGCCGTCGGCTCGCCCGTCGCCGAGCGTGCCGGGACTCTCCAAGCCCGTCACCATCTCGTTCGATGCAGTGGAGGTGCCGGTCATCGCGGCCGCAAGCGAAACCGACGCCGCCCGCGCGCTCGGCTTCGCGCACGCCACGGATCGTTTCGCGCAGATGGACATGATGCGGCGATTCGCTGCCGGCGAGACCGCGGAACTCCTTGGGGAGAAGGCCGTTGCGACCGATGCCGAGCGCCGCGCGCTGCGCGGCCGCGACACCGCGCGGGCCTGCGTCGAGCGGCTTGACCCGCGCAAACGCGCGATCCTCGACGCCTACGTGCAGGGCGTGAATGCCGGCATCGAGGCGCTGCCCGCGCTCCCGCTCGAGCACATGCTGCTGGGCATCACGCCGGCGCCCTGGAAGGCCGAGGATTGCGCGCTCGTGTATCTCTCGATGTTCCATGCGCTGGCACGGACCGGTCGCGCGGATGCCATCTACGCCGAGGCGCTCGAGCGCCTGCCCGGCCCCGTCTGCGAGTTCATCGGATCGCCGCTCTCGCGCATGGACTGCCCCGTGCTGCCCGAATCGGCACCGCCCATGCTGCCGCCGATCCCGGGGCCCGAGTCGATCGATCTGCGGAGCGTCGATCGCGCCGCGATCGAGCCGGCACCGAAGCCTGCCAAGGACGGATCGCCCGCCAAGGAACAGGGCGACGGCACGAAGCGCAAGCGCAAGCAGGCAGGCGCGCCGACTACGCCGGTCTCCATGCAGGGCTGGACCGATGCGCTGCATGAACTCTGGGATGAGCGCGCGGCGCTTGCCGGCAGCAACGGCTGGGTCGTCGGCGGTTCCCGCACCAAGGATGGCCGCGCCATTCTGGCGAACGATCCGCACCTGATGATCACGGCGCCGATCCTGTGGTACCGGTGTCGGATCGAATGGCCCGGTGTCAGTTGGACCGGTCTGTCGATTCCGGGTGTCCCCGGCATCGTGATCGGCGGCAACGGACATGTCGCGGTCGGCTTCACGAACACGACGGGTGACTTCGAGGACATCGCGCTGATCGATGTCGATCCGAAGGATCCAAATCGCTACCTGCTTCCGGGCGGTGGCAGCGAGGCCTTCGGCAACGTGGAGCACACGGTGCTCGTGCGCGGCAAGGATCCCGAGCGCATCGTGCAGCGCACCACGCGCTGGGGAACGGTGACGGGTGAGATGCGATGCGCCGATGGCACCACGCGCCCGTTCGTCACACTCTGGATCGGCGCACGACCCGACGCGATCAACTTTGAGATCCTCGACATGGCCACGGTGAAGACCGTGCGCGAGGCGGCCGACTTGCTCGCGGGTTGGTACGGCCCGAGCCAGAATGCGATGCTGGCCGATCGCGCCGGCGACATCGCGTGGGTCGTCACGGGCTGGATCCCCGATCGGCGCGGGCATGATCCGCGTCGTCCGTGGCGCCCCTCGATCGATGGCGAACCGTGGCAGGGTCCAATCGATCCGTCGCTGCGTCCACGGTCCATCGATCCACCATCAGGCGTGATCGTGACGGCGAACCATCGCACCGTGCCGATTGAGCAGTGCGCGGTGCTGGGCCACTACTGGGCGAATCCGGAGCGGGCGCATCGGATCCATGCGTTGCTCGCTGGGGATGGTCCATTGGACGAGTCACGCATGCTTGAGGTGCAGCTGGATACGGAGCTCGTCGGCCTTGAGCCCTACCGCACCATGGCGCTCGCAGCCCTCGAGGGCGCAACCGATTCGGCCTCGGTCGCCCAACGCGCGTTGATCGCCGGGTGGAACGGTCGCGCCGATGCCGATCAGCCGGCGGTGGCGCTGCTGTCGGCCTTCCAGCGATCGATCGAGCGTCGCTTTGCGGCGATGCTGGTGGCGTGGATGCGCGCCAAGGCTGGCCAGCCGCTGCCGGGGCTCGAAATCCGCGCCGTGCACGATGAGCCCTGGCTGCGCGTGCTCGAGACGAAGCCGGCGAATTGGCTCCCGTCGGGGTACCACGACTGGAACGACTTCCTGCGGGCGGCGCTGGCCGAGGCTGCGTCCAAGGAGCCAGGCGTCGAGCCGTGGGGCGAACGCAATCGGGCCAAGTACGCGAGTCCGCTGGTCGATGCGGTGCCGCCGTTCATGAAGCCGACCGTCACGCTCGATGACGGCCCGCAGCCCGGTCATGGCCGTGCCGTGCGCGTGCAGACCCCCCGAGCCGCGGCCAGCGCGCGGTACATCGTGAGCCCGGGCCGCGAAACCGACGGCATCCTCGAGACGCCTGGCGGCCAATCGGGTGATCCGCGCTCGCCGCACTACCGCAGCCTGCACCAGGCGTGGCGATCCGGTGAACCGACGCCGCTTCTGCCGGGACCGGCGACACGAACAGTGGTGCTCGAGCCGGCCCCCTGAGCCGATCCGAGCCAAGGATTTGTGTGCCGGCGATGGTGTCCGTCTGGCTTCGGCTCTAGCATCGAAGCATCGCCGAGCCGTGCGCGCGACAGGCACGACCTCACATCCAAGAAGGAGACAGAGCATGGCATCGATCCGTGGCCTCGTCGGGACGCTCCTCGCTTCCATCACCAGTGCGCTCGCGGTCGGTTCGACGCCGGCGTTCGCCCAAGTCGACCCCTCGCCGGTCTCCCCGGTGAAGCAGTTGCTTGAGCAGGGTGCCGACATCAAGTTCGACCCCTTCAGCGTGCTCGTGCGCTTCGACATCGCGGCTGACCCTGCGGCGATCGAGCGCGCCATCGCCATGGTCGATGGTCGGGTGCTGGAGGTCTATGACCTCGTGCCCGGCCTCGTGCACCTCGAGATCGGTGTGCCGGTCGATCGCGCCATCGCAGCCCTCAACCAGCTCAAGTGCGTGCGTTACGCGGAGCCGGACTGGGTGTGCAAGACCTCGGGCGTGCCGAACGATCCGAACTTTGGCAACCTGTGGGGCATGCGCAACACGGGCCAGACCGTCAATGGCGACCCGGGTGTCGCGGGTGCGGACTCGCGCGCCCACCTTGCCTGGGATTCCTTCACGGGCAGTCCATCGTTCGTGGTGGCCATCATCGACGACGGCACCAGCCGCACCCACCCCGATCTGGCGGCCAACATCTGGTCGAACCCCGGTGAGATCGCCGGCGATGGCATCGACAACGAAGGCAACGGTTACGTCGATGACACCTGGGGTTACGACTTCTACCAGCGCGACAACAACCCCACCGGCACCGGGCACGGCACGCACACCGCGGGCACCGTGGGTGCGGTCGGCAACAATGGCGTTGGCGTGTCAGGGGTCATGTGGAACTGCAAGCTCATGGCACTGCGCTTCCTTGGGCCAAACGGGGGCGTGACCTCCGATGCGATCCTGTCGGTGCAGTACGCCAACGCCAAGCGCGTGCGAGTGTCGAACAACTCCTGGGGCGGCGGGGGCTTCTCGCAGGCGCTGTACGACGCCATCAACGCAGGCAAGGCCGGAAACCACCTCTTCGTCGCCGCAGCTGGCAACAGCGGCATCAACAGCGACACGTCGCCTGCCTATCCCGGTGCCTACAACCTGGACAACATCATCAACGTCGCCGCGACCGACAACAACGACGGTCGCGCCTCGTTCTCGAACTACGGCGCCACGACGGTCGACATCGGCGCTCCCGGCGTCACCATCCTGTCGACCTACGGCACGGGCTACTCGTACCTGAATGGCACCTCGATGGCGTGCCCGCATGTCGCGGGCGCGGTGGCGCTGGTGACTGCAGCCAACCCCACGCTGACCTATGCCCAGGTGCGCAGCCGGATCCTGTCGACGGCAAGGCCGGTGTCCAGCCTGTCGGGGCGTTGTGTGACCGGCGGCGTCCTGGACATCGCCGCAGCCATCGCTGGCAGCGGAGGCGGTGGCGGCACGAACACGGCGCCGACGGTGGCGATCAGCTCGCCCACGGGCGGGGCGTCGTTCACGACCGGAACGCCGATCACGTTCACCGGCACGGCCACCGACACCCAGGATGGAAGCCTGAGCGCCGTGATGACGTGGTCGTCGAGCCTTCAGGGCACCATTGGCACGGGCGCATCGTTCACCCGTACGGACCTGGTGGCGGGAACGCACACGATCACCGCGCGAGCGACTGACTCGGGAGCGCTGCAGGGCTCGGCCACGGTGAGCATCACGGTTGCAGCCGGCGGCACCGTGCCGTCGGCGCCGACCAGCCCTACGGCGACCCTGTCCGGAACGACGGTCACGGTTCGCTGGAACGACACCTCGGCCAACGAGACTGGCTTCCGCATCAAGCGGCAGCAGCGTGTCGGCGGCACGTGGGTCAACGAGACCGTCATTGCGACCACGGGCGCCAGCGTGACCCAGGTCACCAACGCACCGGGTTCGGGGCGCTGGCGCTACGCGATCCAGTCCTTCAATGCGACCGGCTCGTCAGCTTGGACCGGTTGGGTGCAGGTCAACATCAACTGACCACGAACCCGAGGATCGACTCACGATGCAGCGAGGCGCCCGGTGGGGCGCCTCGCTGTGTTGCTGGAGCTCGCATGGTCCAGGCAGGTCCTGATCTGCATCCCTGCCGGGTGGTCAGTTCCTGCCACGATCAGGTGCGCGGTAGCTCTCGCGGGGCGCCGTGACCTGCACGGTTCGCTCGGTGGGCTTCAGGCCATGATCCTGCGCAGCAGCGCGGAAGATTTCAAACGTGGTCGTGTTCAGGAACCGCGTGATGTCCTTCTGCATGCCGACCAGGCTGTCGTGCAGGGCGCAGGGGTCGCCGACGCCGCACACACCACCGCCGAATGGGCAGATGTGGCTGTGGTTCTCGCGCTCAAAGAGCGCGTGAACCTGCTTCAGGGTGATCTCGGAAGGGGCGCGGGCCAGGGCGTAGCCGCCACCTGGGCCCGGCGAACCAGCGACGATGCCGGCCTGAGAGAGCGTCGACAGGATCTTGGCCACCATGGGAGCGGGCAAGCCACGCTGCTCGGCGATCTGCATCGCTGAGAGGCGAGTCGTGCCGCCGTCCCACACTTCAGCGAGCCTGCTCAGTGCTCCGATGGCTCGTTCGGTCTGCTTTCCGTACATGGATCCTCCAACTCGGAAGGTTGTTCTGCGGTTCGGCGCAGGATGCACCATTGCTTGTGACGAAACAATGATATATGATTCAGGAATACGAAGTAGCCATCCTTGATCGATTTTCGTCGATTCTCGGGGGCTTATTGAAGACACAAAGATCAGGAAATCAGCATGATGGGCTCCTCGCGTTCCACTCTGACGGTCGACCACGATGGTCTCGACCGCTTCTCGTACGACGACGGCATCGTCCGGCTCTTCACCTGGGCCACCATGATCTGGGGCGTCGTCGGGATGCTGGTTGGCGTCCTGATTGCCGCGCAACTCACGCTTCCGGGACTGAATGCGGCGGAGTGGCTCAGCTTTGGTCGACTTCGGCCGCTGCACACCAACGCCGTGATCTTTGCGTTCGCGGGCAACGCCATCTTCGCCGCGGTCTATTACTCGAGCCAGCGCTTGCTCAAGGCGCGGATGTTCAGTGACGGCCTCTCGCGATTCCACTTCTGGGGGTGGCAGGCCATCATCGTTGCGGCGGCCGTCTCCCTGCCATTGGGGTTGACCCAAGCGAAGGAGTACGCGGAACTGGAGTGGCCAATCGACATCGCCGTCGTGCTGGTGTGGGTTGCCTTCGGCATCAACCTGTTCGGCACGATCGCCCGCCGGCGCGAACGTCACCTGTACGTCGCCGTCTGGTTCTACGTGGCCACCGTGATCGCCATCGCCGTGCTGTACATCTTCAACAACCTGGCGATGCCACGGGACTGGACGAAGAGCTACTCGATCTATGCGGGGAGCCAGGACGCGTTCATGCAGTGGTGGTACGGCCACAACGCGGTGGCCTTCTTCCTGACCACGCCCTTTCTGGGCCTCATGTACTACTTCCTGCCCAAGGCGGCGGGCCGCCCGGTGTTCAGCTACCGGCTCTCGATCGTTCACTTCTGGAGCCTGGTGTTCCTCTACATCTGGGCGGGTCCGCACCACCTGCACTACACCTCGATCCCCGACTGGGCGAGCACGCTCGGCATGCTCTTCAGCGTCATGCTCTGGATGCCCTCCTGGGGCGGGATGATCAACGGGCTCCTGACGCTTCGGGGAGCCTGGCAAAGGGTCACGACGGATCCGGTGCTCAAGTTCTTCGTGCTGGGGATCACGTTCTACGGTATGAGCACCTTCGAGGGACCGCTCATGAGCGTCAAGAGCGTCAACGCGCTCAGCCACTACACGGACTGGACGATCGCCCACGTGCACGCAGGCGCGCTGGGCTGGGTGGGGTTCATGGTCTTCGGCATGGTGTACTGGCTCGCGCCTCGCCTCTGGCAGACCCCGATCGCGCGTCCAAGCTGGGTCACGACCCACTTCTGGATCGCCACCGTGGGCATCCTGCTGTACATCGTTCCCATCTATGTGGCCGGACTGACGCAAGGCCTGAACTGGCGTGCGTTCAACGAGGATGGCGTGCTGCAGTACGACTTCCTGTCGACGGTCACGAAACTGCTTCCGCTCTATTGGATGCGCACCGTCGGGGGAACGCTCTACCTTGGATCAGCCATCCTTTGCTTGGTCAACCTGATCATGACCTGGCACGGCCGCCCGTCACGCTACGAGGTACCGGTGTACGCGGCAGCACCATTGGGCAAGACGTGGAAGCCCGATCCGACGCCGCAGTCCGACCTCACGCCGCACACCGTGCTCGACGCTGCACACGGGCTGCGGCGCTTCGCTTCGCTGCGATGGCATCGCAACCTCGAGGCGGTCCCGCTCACCTTCTCGGTCTGGGTGCTGATTTCAGTCGTGGTGGCCACGCTTTTCGAGGCCATCCCCATGTTCCTGATCCGCAGCGACATTCCACGAATCGCCAGCGTTCAGCCGCTCACGCCGTTGGAGTGCATCGGCCGCGACATCTACGTGACCGAGGGTTGCGTGAACTGCCACTCGCAGATGGTGCGGCCGCTCGTGGCCGAGACCGAGCGGTATGGCGAGTACTCCAAGCCTGGCGAGAGCGTCTTCGATCATCCGTTCCTCTGGGGCAGCCGTCGCATCGGGCCGGACCTGGCGCGCGAGGGGGTCCGCAATCCCAGCGCCCTGTGGCACGTGCGTCACTTCATCGATCCCAACGACACCAGTCCCGGGTCCATCATGCCGGCCTACCCGCACTTGCTGGAGCAGCCGCTCGATGTGGACTCGGCGCGGGCATCGATGGCCGCTCTCGCACGCGTCGGGGTGCCGTACACCGCGGCCCAGCTGGAGGCTGCAGGCGCGGATGCGCAGGAACAGGCCCGACGCGTCCACGGACAACTCGTGACCGAGAACGGCTCCGTCACGGGCGTCGAAGGCCTTGATCGTCGGCGGGTCATCGCACTGATTGCCTACCTGCAGCGGCTGGGCACCGATCTTGACAAGCCTGCACCTGGCAAGGATTCCACCACGGAAGGAGCGGAGGAATGACCGCGCTGCACCTCGCGAGCGGATCGTCGTCGTCCATTGGCTTGTTGGTTGCACTCGGCGCCTTCATCGCCATCGTGGCCTGGGTGTTCTGGTTCGTACCGGCGGCGAGTTGGCGCGCCGACGCGCAGATTCCACTTGACGACGATGCATCCGACGAAGCACGAAGCAACGAGAGAACGCCATGATCCCCCAGGCTGAACGCACAACCGATGAACCGGTCCTGCTGGACCACGACGCCGATGGCATTCAGGAGTACGACAATCCGATGCCCGCATGGTGGACCTCGATGTTCTGGGGATCCATCGCGTTCTCGGCGATCTACGCCCTGTACTACATGGTCGGAGTCGGTCCAGGGCTCGGGCGCGAGTACGACATGGAACTGTCGTCTCACTATCAGGCGCAGGCTGCGCGGCTGGGTGATCTCAAGTCCGATCCGGCCACGCTGTCCATGCTTGTGGCCGATCCGCGCATGATGCAGGCTGGCAAGGGCCTCTTCACGGCCAATTGCGCGGTCTGTCATGCAACGGATGGCGGGGGCGGCACCGGTCCAAACCTCTGCGATGACAGCTTCATCAACGTGAAGTCGGTGAACGATCTCCACGTCGTGATCTCGCAGGGCGTCGTCGCCCGCGGCATGCCCGCATGGGACAAGCGTTTCACCGATGCCCAGCGCGTGCTGCTGGCGGCCTACGTCGCGCACCTGCGCGGCAGCGTTCCGGCTTCGCCCAAGCCGCCACAGGGGAATCCGATCGGTCCGTGGGACCTGCCGGCACCGGCGCCGAAGGGAAAGTGATCCATGCCCAACGTCACGCTTCCACAGCTCGATGCTCGCGTGCTCTCCACGCTCAACGCCGACGGATCGCGGCGGTGGATGGACCCGCGCGTGGTTCGAGGGCGTTGGTGGAAGCGGCGTCTGGCCGTCGCGATCACGTTGATCGCGATCTTCACCGTGATGCCGTGGCTTCGCGTCGCGGGCAAGCCCCCGATCCTCCTCGACGTGGTCGAGCGCCAGTTCACCGTCCTCGGCAGCACGTTCCGGCCGACCGAGACGCTGTTCTTGGCGCTCATGGTGCTCGCTGTGCTGGTGACCATCGGGCTTCTGACGGCACTCTTCGGCCGGGTGTGGTGCGGATGGGCTTGCCCACAGACTGTGTATCTCGAGTTCGTCTATCGCCCGCTCGAGCGGGTGGTTCTGGGTCACGCGCGCGGACGCGGCGCGGCGTCGGCCCTGTGGCGGCGCGTGGCGCTCTACGTGGCGTACCTCGTGCTGAGCGCCCATCTTGCCAACACATTTCTCGCGTATTTCGTAGGTACCGATCGGCTGGTCGAATGGACGTTTGGGAGCCCCGCAGCGCATCCGGTGGCCTTTGGCGTCTTCGCGGTCACCACGGCGGCGATGCTGTTCGACTTCGTGTTCTTTCGTGAGCAGCTGTGCACGCTCGTGTGCCCCTACGGCCGCATGCAGAGCGTGCTGCTCGATCGATCATCGTTGATCGTTGCCTATGACCCGCAACGCGGCGAGCCACGGGCTCGCGCGATCGCACGCCAGCACGGCGGCGCTCACGCCGGAGACTGCATCGACTGCACCCTGTGCGTTCAAGCCTGTCCAACCGGCATTGACATCCGGGATGGACTCCAGCTGGAGTGCATCCACTGCACGCAGTGCATTGATGCATGCGACGGTGTCATGCACAAGGTCGGTCGTCCGCTCGGACTGATCCGCTACGCGAGCCAGGATTCGATCGCTGGGAGGTCCACGCCCGGGATCCGACCGAGGACCGTCCTGTATCCCGTGCTGTTGGCCGTGGTGCTGGGTGCACTGGCTGTCCTGTTGGTCCGGCGGAGCCCTGTGCTCGCTGAACAGGAGCGAATCGTCGGGCAGTCCTTCGTCGTCGAGCCATCCGGCGCCGTCGTGTCCACGCTCAGGGTGCTGATCGAGAATCGTGACCATGCGGGGACGGCGTTCGAGCTCAAGGGAGCGGATGGCATGGAACTCAGGCAGCCGGCGACGATCCACATCGAGCCGGGGCGAGCCAGGAGCGTCGAGGTCCGGGTGGTTTCGGAGCGGCGTGCGTTCCACCGCGGCACGCGTCGGGCTGAACTGCGGCTGGTCGCTCAGGATGGCTCGTCGTGGCCCGTTGCAGTCAGCATCCCCGGACCGTTCGGGCTCGGGGGCGACGGTGCAGCCACGGAGGCCCCGCGATGAGTGCGTTGGCCGGGCATGGTGGCCGCGGTGCCGAGTCCGGCGCCTTGAACGGCAGCCGTTGGGCGAATCGATGGGCGTTCGTGCCATGCCTCATGCTCGCGGGCAGCGTGCTTGGCGGTGTCACGCTGGTGACCGTCTCGTCAAGTGACGTTGCCGGTGCCGCTTCCGAGCCGGACAGCTATCGCAAGGGGGCGCGGTGGGATGAATGGAAGGAGCAGCGCGAGCGCAACGGCACCTTGCGCTGGAGCGTGACCTGTGACCTTGAACGTCATGACGACGGCACTCAGGTGATCGTCGCCGTGATCGACAAGCACGCGGTGCCGATCGAGGGTGCCGAAGTCACTCTTGAACTCATCCCGATCCTGACGGCTGATTCGCGCCTTTCGGTGAGCGCCACGTCGATCGCGCCTGGGCGCTACGCAGCCCATGTGCCGATCTGCACCGCAGGCCAGTGGGAGGTCCGCTCGACGGTCCAGCGCGGCGACGCCGTCTATCGGGATCGTGCCCGCGCTTGGCCGAAGATGAAGGGGGGTGGACGGTGATCGCGCTTGCGGCGAGTGTTCTTGCTGCCAGTCTCGTCGGCAGTCTCCACTGTGCCGGCATGTGCGGCGGACTGGCTGCAGCATGCACGTCGCCCAGTGCCTGCGATGCTTCGGATGCGCGCGCGTCGATGGCTGCGTATCACCTCGGGCGGCTGGCTTCGTACGTCGCCGTGGGTGGGGTCTGCGGCGCGGCAGGTCTGGTGCTGCAGACTGGCGGTCTTCTGGTCGGCGTGCAGCAAGCAGCTGCGCTTGCAGCAGGGATCGCCGTAGCGATCTCCGGCGTGGCCATGCTCATGGCGCATGCAGCACCGCGAACCGGGAAGGCCTGCGTGCCACGCGCGCTGCAATCAGCCACGACGCACGTCATGCGGTCCGCCATGCTGCTTCACCCGGTCGCACGGGCTGCCGTTCTTGGCCTGGCCACTCCGCTCCTTCCCTGCGGTTGGTTGTGGGCCTTCGCGGTCGTCGCTGCGGGCACGGCTTCGGCCATGATGGGCGCTGCCGTGATGATGGCCTTCTGGCTCGGAACGGTCCCGGTCCTCGCCCTGATCGGGACGGGCATCCACGCTCTCGGTGTGCGTCATCGTCAGGTGGTTGGAGCGCTTGCCGGCGTCGCCATGATCGCCGTTGGCCTGCACACCGCGTTCATCCGATCAGGGAAGGCAGCACCCGTCGCACACGCGCTGTGGGAACGGACCAACTTGGCCGAAGGGTTGCCGGTCCAGCACGATGTTCCGGGCGACGAAGCCCATGCCTGCTGCCGTCCCGCCGAGCTGGCGGATCCATCGAAGGTCTCGCGATGACCATGCTCAGAGCGATGGTCCCTGACCAGTCGTCGCCATCATCCGCCGCTGGTGGAGCAAGCACGGTGCCTTGCGCGCACTGCGGACTGCCGTCATCTGGTGGTGCCGATGGCGCCCCTGGATTCTGCTGCGCGGGGTGCGAAGCGGTGTGGACGTCACTGCATGCATGCGGGCTCGAGGCCTACTACTCGCTTCGCGCTGCGGAGCATGCTCGCGGCAACAGGCCGGTGGAGCGTTCGATGGCGTGGCTCGACCACACCGCCTTCCAAGCGCGGCACGTGCGCCAACTCGATGCTTCTCGATGCAGCGTCGAACTGCGCCTTGATGGCATTCGCTGCGGTGCATGCCTGTGGCTGCTGGAATCGCTGCCCAGATTGGAGCCCGGCGTGCTCCGATCGCGCGTCGACCTTGGACGATCCGTGATCGAACTCGAGTGGGATCAGGCACGCACGCGACTCTCCACGATTGCAGGGCGGCTTGGACGGCTCGGGTACGACACGTGGCCTGTCGGCTCGGTCGCCGGCCGTGATGCATGGCGCATGCAGGATCGACGTTGGTTGATCGACCTTGGAGTCGCGGCGGCAATTGCTGCGAATGTCATGGCGATCGCGTTCGCGCTGTACGGCGCGGAGTTCGCCTGGATGGATGCCCCGACGCGGCAGTTCCTGCAGTGGACCAGCGTCGGGCTCGCAGCGCTGTCGATCGCCTGGCCCGGCAGGTTGTACTTTCGGAACGCGGTCGCTGCGATTCGGTCCCGCACCCCCCATGTTGATCTGCCGATTGCGATGGCCCTGGCGGCCGGGTTCGGTGGTGGGCTTGGCATGACGATCGCTGGCCGCCCTGGTGTGTATCTCGAGAGCGTCACGATGCTCGTGGTGCTCCTGCTCGCGGGGAGGTTTGTCCAGTTCAGGCAACAGCGTCGTGCTCGCCACGAACTGGAGCTCCTCTGCGCGCTGGTGCCGCAGTCGGCCCAGCGTGTCACGGTGGACGGTTCGGTCGAGGAGGTTCCTGCCGATGCGCTCCAGCCCGGCGACCTGGTCCGGGTGGCCGAAGGCGACGCGAGCCCCGCCGATGGATGCTTGGCGCAGCCGATGGGGCACTTGGATCTGCAACTGCTGACCGGTGAATCCCGGCCGGTTTCGCTTGCACAGGACGACGACGTGCCGGCTGGAACGCGCGCGATCGGAGGCCCGCTGCTGATTCGCGTGGTGCGCACGGGTGATGCCACGCGAGCCGCGGGGATGGCAAGGCTCGTGGAATCGGCGATGCGGAACAAGGCGCGCGTGGTCGAGTTCGCCGATCGCATTGCGGGATGGTTCCTGGCTGGCGTGATCGTCGTGACCGCCATCACGGGTGCGGTCTGGTGGCGCGTTGATCCCGATCGTGCTCCCGGCATCGTCATTGCGATGCTGGTCGTGACCTGTCCATGCGCCCTCGGCTTGGCGACTCCTCTGACGATGGTCGCATCGCTGGGCAAGGCGGCGCGTTCGGGAATCCTGATCCGGGGCGGGGATGTCCTTGAGCGCCTGGCCTGGCCCGGCACCATCGTCCTCGACAAGACGGGCACAGTCACCGAAGGACGCATGGCCGTTCTTGAGACGATCGGCAATGACCACGCGATCCGCATGGCAGCCGAGCTGGAGCGGCATGGCCGCCATCCCGTGGCGCGTGCGATGGCGCAGCTGCCTGGGATTCCCGGTGCGCGCGTGACGGATGTTCGCGAGCTTGCGGGTCGCGGCATCGAGGGCTGCGTGGACGGCCAGCTGGTGTGGGTCTCGAACATCCGGAGCGTGGTCACGGAGCTGCCGACTGACCTCGCATCGCACGCGGGACGCATGGCGCACGCCTGCCTGACGCCAGCCGTCGTCTCGGTCGGAGGCGTGCCGAGCGCCGTGGTCGGGATCGGCGACCCGATGCGCGAGGATGCGCTGGAGCTCGTCGAGTCCATGCGTACGCGTGGATGGCGCGTCATGATGGCCTCGGGTGACGTGATGCCCGTGGTTGCATCCGTGGCGAAGCGCCTGGGGATTCCTGACGACGCCGTGCACGGCATGTGCACCCCCGAGGTCAAACTGGACCTGATTCGGCGCACCCACGATCGCCCTGCAGTCATGGTGGGTGACGGGCTGAATGACCTGCCGGCGATGGCGGCTGCCGACGTCAGCATCGCCGTGCGGCATGGCGCGCGCGCGACGGTTGATGCCGCCGATGTTTCCCTCGCAGGCGGGGGCGTCGCGTCGATCGCCGCGCTCATGGATGGTTCGCGCCGCACCATGCGGACGATCCATGTGAACTTCGCCGTCAGTCTCGTCTACAACCTCGTCGGTGCGGCGCTCGCCGCATCCGGCACGATCAGCCCCCTGATCGCAGCCATTCTGATGCCGCTCAGCGGATTGACCGTGACCGCCATCGCACTGCGCATGCCGCGGTTCGATGTGCCCCCCGTGCGATCATCTCGGAGTGCACCACGAGCGGAAGGCCTGTCATGACGCTGCTGACCATAGCGATACCGGTGGCGCTCCTCGTCGCCGCCAGCGCGGTTGCAGCATTCATCTGGGCCGTGCGGAACGATCAGTTCGACGATCTGGACACGCCTCCGCGCCGAATGCTGCTCGACGATCCATCGGAGCGTTGCGACGTCCGGATGCACGCCGAGGCCGCATCGCCATCAACGATGCGCAGCAGGGAGGTCGTCCACGATCGACGGTCCGCGGCCACCCTGGTCCACCACGAAGGCGTGGTCTCCGCCGGAAAGCGGCTGGGAGATCACCATGCGGCCCTCACGAGGCCGCGCAACAAGGAAAGATGAGGCAGGAATCAGGACTTGATCGGCTCGGGTGCCGAATTGGACGGTTCTGCATTTCCACTTGGTCACTTCACGGGCTACGTTCAAGTTCATGGCTCTCGGGCGGCCCATCCACCGGACGTTTCGGATCCGCTCTGTCGGACTGGCCTTTCTGCCTCAGGTGATCGCGCTGCTCCTGTCTGGCGTCGCTCCCGCTGGAGACATCGGTTTCCCGGCAGCGGCGTCCATCGCGCGTGCCACCGTGCCGGGCCAGCCGCTGCTCGCCATCCGTGCGAGGACCGTCGGTGGGGTGGCGTCCTATGAGTGCGATCTGGTCGATCAGCCACCCACGACCTTCACCTCGGTCGCCGTCGCGCGCGACTCGGGTGCAGTCGTGGCCGTCGATTCGATCCCCGTGCCGCCAGATGAGTACCTGCCCACGGTGCAAGCGCTGCAGAGACTGAACTACGCAACCATCGACTTCACGCAGGCGGAGTCGCGCGCGGTCGCGGCTGCCGGCGTGCGTGGTCTTGAGCGGCTTGAGTTGCTGTACGAGCAGGGCGTGCTCGCCTATCGGGCACGTTTCGCCTCGGGTGCACTGCTCGAGGTCGACTCGATCACGGGATCCATCATTCCCGTGCCGGTTCCCGGCTTCGGCATCGAGACCACGGTCAGTGCCGCCGAGATGGCCGGCGCGATCGCTCATGCTCAGTGGATGTCGGGAAGCCAGTGGATCGCCATCGAAGGCTGGGCAGTCCAGAGGCCGGATGGCATCATCATCCGCGTGCTGATGGCCAACCGGTTCAACGACACCCTGCGCCAATCGGATGTGGTGCTTGGCATCCACGTCGGCGGCCCGATCGTCGAGGCCCTGCCGTTCCAGATCCCGCTCATCCAGGCGGTGCGTCCGGGTGGTGCAGTCCGTGGAACGGCCGTCGAGGCGATCACCCGGATCGAGACGGTCTCGCCGGGGCACGGAGTGAACAGGGCTTCGCTGCAGTGGCTGCCAGGATCGGCAGAACCGACCTGGCGCATCGGCATCGTGACGTCGTCGTCGATCGAGCGCGATGCAGTCATGCCGGCCACCGTGCCGCCCCAGGGGGCCGTCGTCGAGCTTCAGCCTCCACGCCGCTCCGTTGCTGCCGATGTCAACTGGGACGGTGCGGTGAATGCCATGGATCTGGGCATGGTGCTCGCCTGGTGGGGGCAGTGGCATCCCACGCTCGACATCGATGCCGATGGCATCGTGGGGGGCGGTGATCTCGGCGTGATCGTCACGGCATGGGGTCAGTGATCGTTGCCCCAAGGCACAACAGCCGCTTGCCCAAACGCACAACAGCCGCCACGCAGAAGTCTGCGCGACGGCCGTCATGTCATGCGCGTTGTCGACGCCTTCAGAGGGCCCGGCGACGAGCGCCAGTGAAACCGGCGAGTGCCAGCAGCGCCATCGCACCGGGTGCCGGTACGTAACTGAAGGTCATGTTGATGGTGCCACCGCCACTGGCGAAGGTGTTGCCGTTCATGCGCACGAGCAGGGTGCGCCCTTCGAACTGCAGGTCTTCCTGGTTGAAGCCGGAGACCGACGTCGCGCCGACCAGCGTGAAGGAGTCGATGAGCACGTCCGTCGGCAGGATCACGCGGATCGTCTGCGTCCCGCCAAGGGTGATCTGCGGGATGCCCGAGATGTCGGACGAGATCGACAGCGAGTTCTCGTTCAGGTCGACGCTGAACGCCGCATAGCCGCCGGCTTCGGGAGTGAAGGCTCGGTAGAACTCCGGGAGCAAGGCGCTGCACAGGGCGTTGCGCTCATCGAGCGCGACACCGTTGCGGATCCATGAGAAGTTTGAGACTGAGCCGACGATCGCGGCTTGCGCACTGGCGGTGGCAACGAGGGATGTCGCCACCACGAGCAACGCTCGTGGGATAGAAACCATGCTTTTCCTCTCTCGAAACGGGATGGATGGAGTCGCCCCGAGAACAACTCGCGAGGCGTCTCAGCCTGCCACGACTTGAGCGCAGTGCAAATGCAAGCCCGGCGCAATCATGAACTTGCAAGCAAGGTTGCCATCACGGCCTTCGGCGATGGTTCCTCGCGAAACGATCGGCAGGCATGGCCGGAACGTCCCGGCGAATCTGCCGCGCACTCGAACCCGAAGCCTGTGCCGCGCGTTCACGCGCAACACAGGCCAACCTGCGACCGCACCGCCATGAGCACCGCCGTCCACTCCGCCACGCAAGCCCTGATGGATGAACTGGGGCGTCAACTGGGCGGGGTCGTGCCCCGAGAGGCCCCGGCCGCGCCGACCCCGCCCAGCGAGGGGATGGAGGCCGATGCTCAACCGCTGCACCATGTCGAGTCGATCGCCCGCGGACATGGACTTGCTTGCTGGCTGCGTCGGATGCGCGTCGCGGACGCGGTGTGGCTGGCCTCGAACGAGACACCCATCGTGGCATGGGATCCCGAGCGTGAACGATGGCTGATCCTTCGTCGGCACGGGTTGCTGCGTGCACGGGTCTGGACAAGCGACGCCCCCGATGATGATGCGTCGCCCGTCTCCAGGTCGGAGCTGGCGTCGTGGCTCGGTGCATCCACTGCAGCGGCCGAAGTCGACGTGGCGATCGTGCATTTGGAGCGGCCAGCCGAAGGCGTGGCCGGCACCGCACATGCGGAAGAGCATGTCGGACCATCGCATGGCGCGCATCCACCCGTTTCGCCGATCCGTCGGCTCGTGTCGCTGATGCGGCCCGAGACGCCGGAGCTCTGGAGCCTGGTCGTCTTCAGTGCCATCACGGGCCTGCTCTACCTGGCCCTGCCGCTGGCGATCAGCGCCTTCGTCAGCAACCTGAGCTTTGGTGCGCAGAGCGGCCCATTCCTCCAGGGGCTGGTCGCACTCGCGGTCGTGCTGCTGGCTTGCCTGACGGTCGCTGCCATGCTGCGCGGCCTCCAGTATGTGGTCGCTGAAGTCATCCAGCGACGCATCTTCGTGCGATTGGCCTCTGACCTGTCCCGTCGTCTACCCCGGGTCGACCTGTCGTCGCTGGATGGGGTGCATGCACCCGAGCTGGTGAATCGATTCCTCGATGTCGTGACGGTGCAGAAGAGCACGAGCATGATCCTGCTCAACGGGATCAACCTCGTGCTGAGCGCGGCGATCGGGCTGACCGTGCTTGCGTTCTACCACCCGTTCCTGCTGGCGTTCTCGATCTTCGTCGTGCTCGCCGTGGCCATCATCGTGCTCGTGCTGGGCCGCGGCGCGGTACGGACCGGCGTCCAGGAGTCACGCTGCAAGTACGAAGTCGTCGGATGGATGGAGGAACTCGCGCGCCACCCTCGCATCTTCATGATTGGATCCGGGCTCGCGTTCGCCCACGCGCGTGCCGATGGCCTGATGCGCGACTACCTCGGTGCACGCCGCGAGCACTTCCGTGTGCTCATCCGTCAGATCGGTGCACTGCTCGCGCTCGAGGCCATCGCCGCAACGTTGCTGCTGGTGCTCGGCGGATGGCTCGTGCTGAACCAGCAGCTCACCCTTGGGCAGCTGGTCGCGAGCGAGATCATCGTGTCGGCGATCGTGGCATCGATCTCCAAGCTCGGCAAGCAGTTCGAGGCGTGGTACGACGCCGTGGCCGCGGTCGACAAGCTCGGCTACTTGGTGGACCTGCCGATCGAGCGTCGTGGTGGACAGACCATGCCGGTCGCGGCAGCGGGAGCTTCGATCACGGCACGCGGGCTGGCCTGCAGCCGACCCGGCTCACGCGGCGTGATGGACCCTGTCGATCTGACGATCGCGCCCGGCGAACGCGTCGCTCTGCTCGGTTCACGCGGCACCGAAGCGGGCATTGTGCTCGAGTGCATGCTTGGTCTTCGGCAGCAGCGGTCCGGCGACCTGTCGATCGACGGCCTCGATGTCCGCTCGTGGGATCTCGCGGCCCTTCGTGCGCGTGCGCTGCTCGTGCGGCCCGGCGAGATCATGACCGGCTCGATTGCCGACAACCTCGCTTTGGGCGACCCCGGCATCGATGACCGTCGCATGATGCGTGCACTCGACGAAGTCGGCCTGCTCGCCGCGGTGAGGAGCCTGCCGCTCGGGCTGCGGACGCCACTGGTGACCGGCGGATTTCCGCTTTCCGAAAGCGAGTGCGACCGGCTGCTTGCAGCGCGGGCGATCGTCCAGCGGCCTGCGCTGCTGCTCATCGATGGCCTGCTCGACGGCCACGAAGGCACCCGCGAGGCGCTGGCGGGCGCCCTGCTGGCGGACGATCGTCCGTGGACCGTGGTGATCGCCACGACTGACCCGCGCGTCGCGGCCCGCGCCCAGCGCACGGTCGATGCGCATCATGCCCAGGATCCAGCCCATGCATGATCCGATGCCGCTGCAGCCACCGCCCATGCCCGTGCTCGCCATGGCCGGCAACGCCCGGCGTTCGCGCCTGCTCGCGCGCATGCTTGCGTTGCTGTCGGTGCTGCTGGTGCTGTCGCTGGTCGTCGTGCCATGGCAGCAGTCAGTGCGCGGAAGCGGGCGCGTGATTGCCTTCAACCCGCTGGACCGTCGCGCCAACGTCGAAGCGCCGGTCGAGGGTCGCGTGCGCCGATTGAACGTCGTCGAGAACCAGTCGGTGCGTCAGGGCGACGTGATCGCCGAGATCCAGGACAACGACCCAAACCTCCTCCTGAACCTCCGCTTGCAGCACGATGCTGCGGTGGCGCGCAAGGCTGCGGCGGCGCAGCGCATCATCGACCTGGACCTGCAGATCGAGAGCCAGGAACTGGCCAAGCCTCAGGCGGTCGATGCCGCCCAGCAGCGGGTCAATGCCGAGCAGTTCGTGGTCGAGACGAACGAGATCAACGCGCGTCGCATGGAGCAGCTTCTCTCGACCGGCGATATCTCGCGGCGGGATTGGGAACTCACCAAGCTGGCGCTCGACAGCGCACGCGCCAACCTCGCGGCGGCAAAGGCCGTTCTTGAGCGCACCGCGCGCGACTATGACGCCACCATCGCCAGCACCAAGGCCAGCCGCGGTGCCGCCGAGGCCGATCTCGCGACCGCCACCCGTGACATCGCGGCGGTCGACATCCAGATCAGCAAGAGCGAGCAGCAGGTCGTGCTTGCACCACGCGACGGCATCGTGCTGAACGTAGCGGCGACCGAGGGTGCGTACCTCAAGCCAGGCTCGCCGATCTGCGTGCTCATCCCGCAGACCGAGGAGCGCTTCGTCGAAGCCTGGATCGATGGCATGGACATGCCGCTCATCGCACCGCGCGGCAGCGAGTCCGGCTCGGGCGTTGGCAGCCGGGTGCGCCTGCAGTTCGAGGGCTGGCCGGCCGTGCAGTTCGTTGGCTGGCCCAGCGTGGCCGTGGGCACCTTCGGCGGCGAGGTGGTCTCGATCGATGCGGTCGATGACGGCGCCGGCAGGTTCCGCATCGTGATCCGGCCGGACCCCTCGGATGCACCGTGGCCTGATACCCAGTACTTGCGACAGGGCGTTCGGACCAAGGCCTGGGTCCTCCTGCGCACGGTGCCGCTCTGGCAGGAAGTCTGGCGCCAGCTCAATGGCTTCCCGCCGGTGGTGGCGCCCAAGGAGCCGGTGACGAAGAAGTCGATGGAGCCCTGAAGGGCGCTCACGGAACCGTGCCGTGCGTTGTGCGCGGGTGGGAAACCGGTGAAGGCAACCGAGTCAACCTCGGACGTAACCGAGGAGTGCCGCGGTTTGAGCGGTCTCCGCAAGCACGAGCTCGGCCTCGTCCGTCGACAGGATGGATCGCCAGCGGTCGATCCGATGGACGACGGGCTGGGCGACTTGCTGGAGTCGCTCGGGGAACATCCGCTTGGCATCCGTATAGGCGGTCTTGCCGGACGCGAGGACCTCAGGATCCCAATCAAGGCCAAGGAAATCGGTCACGCGTCGAAACTCAGCCTCCGGACTCCGAGTGAGTTCGTCGTAGCGAATGTGCAGCACGAGGCCTTGCTGGATGGCCATGGCCAACGCAGCGTTGTCCATGTTCCAGCGTTCGGTCGCCAGGCTGAGGCGACCGAACCGCTTCTTCAGCGATGCGATCGTGTCGAGAGGGTTGCGGGACACGGCGATGAACCGTGCGTCGGGGAGGAAGTGACGGATCCGGGCCAGCGAATGGATGTGCTTCGGGGTCTTCTCGATCACGATCGATCGCCCTGCCTCCCGGGTCTCGGCGACCCATCGCAGAATCGATCTCCTGCAACTCCACCTCGTCCGACTCGGACTGAAGGCAAGGGTCTCGCCGTCGATGAGATGGCATGCGGGGTGGAGTCCGAGTCTCGACGCGATCAACGACGTTCCCGAATGTCCACAGCCAACCACGAAGGCGAATGTCAGGCCACCACCAAAGTTGCCACTGGCGCCATCGCTGAGCAACCGTGACACGCCGATGCGCAGGCGATCCCGGAGGTAATTGAGCGTCCCTGGACGATGGTTTGCTCTGTGGACATCGATCATCGCTCAGGAGGGTACCTCGGTCTCGCGGGCACGACCGCCATGACGCGCACCATCGAGAGAACGGACACGACATCGTGCGCGTCGATCAGTTCCGTGCCGGCCCCTGAGGATCGAAGATGAACTTTTCGGAGTTCCAGTCGCCGTCGGGCGTGAGTGGGTCGCGGCTGCCCTGCGCGTTCGTGGTCACGTCCCGGTTGAGCGCCCATTCAGCGTGGCCATCGGCGAAGAGCAGGTGGCCACCCTCGAAATGCCGCGCTGCGAGCCGCTTCCAGCTGCACTGCGAGCGATCAAGGTTGCGCGTGAAGTGAGGATCATTCGGGGGCAACTCCTGCGGTCGACCGCGCAGCTCGACCATGAAGACCGTACGGTCGGCCTTGCCCACATGCGCGTGGCTCATGAGGGTGCGATCCGTCTCGGGCAGGCCGAGTTTGGTGAGAAACGTGTTGTTGAGCCGGATGTTCATCACGTAGCTGAACCAGAACTGGCGCTTCACGCCGCCCTTGCCGCTCTCGCCGAACTCCCAGGGCGTGCCGGATTCACTGGTCGCTGATGGATCGGCCCACACGGTGTTCGCCTGCGACCAGCTCGCGACATCGCGTTGCTCGCGGTACGCATCCTCGACGAGTTCCGAATAGCGATCCGAGTCGACCAGCGGCCCCAGGGCATTGGCCCAGAAGTTCGGCTCGGCAAGGTTGTTCGCGATCCCGGCGGTGTTCTTCTCGCCCTCCCACGGGATGCGGTCCTTGCGCTGCGCGGCGAAGGTGCCGAACGCCGCGCCGAAGCTTCGCATGTTCGACACGCTGCGCGTGGCGCGCGCCGAGGCCGTGATCATGCCGATCGCAGGGATCAGCAGACCGAGAAGAATGACGACGATCCCGATCACCACCAGGATCTCGATGAGGGTGAAGGCGCGGGGATGGTTGCGGTGGCGGACCATGTCGTCGGAAGGCTAATCGGTCCGCGGCCAAACCCCGGAATCATGGTTGGATCGTGCTTGGATGGGACGCGATCTGGGCTAGATTCCCTCCCATGAAGACCACCACCCTTGCGGGCGTCCTGACCGGTTCTGGCCTGGCCTTGGTGCTCGGCCAGATGCACTCCGAAGCCGTCCCCATGTTCGTTTTTCCGCCTTCCTTCACCTGCGGCACGGCCACCACGCTCGCTGTGGGTGACAACGCGTTCGACACCACGAACGCCACCGTCAACCTGAGTGTGCCCAGCAGCAGCTGCTCCGGCACCCACACGGTCTACAAGACCGCCTACTGGACCTTTACGCCACCCACGACCGGCAACTACGACTTCTCGACCTGCAACGGCACGACCTGGGATACGCGTCTGGTCATCCTCAATTCCTGCAACACCGCCAACGGCGTGGTGGCCTGCAACGACGATGCCTGCAATTACCAGAGCACGGTCACGGCTTCGCTGACCGCCGGCACGAGCTACATCGTGGTCGTCGGCGGCTATGGCAGCGGCAACGCTGGCGCCGGCAACCTGAACGTGGCGGCCAGCAGCACCGGTGGCGGCGGCGGCGGTGGCGGATCGGGCAGCCCCGACGTGATCGTGGGTGCGATTCCCGACATCTCCAAGTACGGCGCCGGCACGATCAACGGCGTGAGCTACATGGCGTACGCCATCGGCACGACCAGCTGCAACATCGGCAACGCTCAGCTCGAGTGGTTCGCCAGCCCGGACAGCCGGCATCCGTTCATCCCGATGAACATGTATCGCCTCAAGGGCGGCAAGATCGAGCAGATCGGCATGAGCTGGGGCAAGCACGGCTTCACCGCGCTGCAGGGCACGCTCT
>VFQT010001786.1_pt1 | contig 24349 bp, 28 predicted proteins | sample 3512381 | NCBI WGS metagenome assembly VFQT01 (sample SAMN10412376, study PRJNA504923) | tailings metagenome | isolation source: Relicate 2 Philex TSF3 active mining site | place: Philippines: Tuba, Benguet | collected 2017-08-29
AACAGCTCGGCCTCTTTGGCCTGGCCTTCCTCCCTGTCCCTGCTCTTCTTGCCCCTAGTGAACAGCTCGCTGGCGCCATCGAGGAGGTGCCGCTTCCACTGGCTCACCTGGATCGGGTGGATGGCGTGGTCAGCGGCGATCTCCTGGATCGTTTTGCGGCCACTGATTGCCTCCATGGCGACTCGGGCCTTGAACTCGGGACTGTGGGTGCGGCGCTTGCTCATTGGTGGGAGCCCCGATCAGGGGCACTGCACCGCCTCAGAGGTTAACGATGGGGCCTGTCCAGAAAAACCAGTCCATCTCACCTGGCTGCCGTTACGTCATGGACAGCAGCACCTGCAAATCATGCATTACCGACTGCATGCCAGCGCGGACTGATCGAAACCCGGGGCTGCGCAGCAGGTTCATCTCGGCCGTTTGCAATGCGGCAATCACACCGGCCAATTTCCCCGATAGCCGTGCTGCTCCTCGTGCATTTGGGTGTCGTGAATCCAATAGCAGCCCTCGATGCTCCAGTAATCTTTCACCACTTGGGGTCTCCTGAAAAAAATCTCGCCCCATCGGACCGTGATTCGCCCACTTACTACGCGTTAATCAGGCCGACAGGCTTAGTGTGATACATTGCACTAACTTTCAGAAGGTTAGCTTACAAATGCTTTCAGCTGCCCTGATCGCCGACCAATCCATAGCAATAAAGTCGCTCTTCTCGCCATCAAAAATCTAAGTGAGATGGTGTAATCATTATCGTTCCGTGCCCCTTGTAGTCCTGTCTAGTCTGAAAGCCTGAGGATGCGTATCACCATCGCCACCATTGGTCGCTTCCATGTGGCTGATCTAGCTCGCGAATTGATTCAGGGCGGCCACGATGTGCAGTTCCACTCCATCGTGCCGCCCAGCCGATTAGAGAGCTTTGGCATTCCGAGCCGCAATCAATATTGCCACCTTGCCGCCGTGGCCCCCCTCGTGGCAGCACAGCGTGGCCTTCGGCTGCCCCGCCGGCTGGCTCATCGCATCGATCACTCGATCGCCCACCGCCTGGATCAGCGGTTTGCCCGCATCGTCCAGCCCGGTGATGTGTTCATCGGCATGTCGGGCCTTTGCCTGCAATCCCTACGAACCGCCAAGGCCATGGGGGCCCATGTGATGCTGGAGCGCGGCAGCATGCACATCCTGGACCAGAAGCTCATCCTGGATAAGATCGATGGCCCTCAAACTCGCTGCTCTCAGGTTTCATCCATCACTGTGCAGCGCGAGCTGGAGGGCTATGAACTAGCCGACACCATTGTTATTCCGTCAAAGCACGTTGAGCAGAGCTTCCTTGAGCATGGCGTTAAACCTGAAAAGCTGTTTCGTAATCCCTACGGGGTTGACTTGAAAGTGTTTCAAAACGAAGCCTCAGAGTTAGATCAAGCAATCCCGATCTTCGATGTGATCACAACAGGCACTTGGTGCCTACGAAAGGGCTCTGATCTTCTTGCTCAGGTCGTGCTGGAGACGCTCGGCCTATCTTTGCTACACGTTGGAGCTGTGGGCGACACGTCACTACCTGACCATCCTAACTTTCAGCATCACCCACCAGTCGCCCAGGAAGAGTTGCCACGCTTCTATAGACAGGCCTCGGTGTTTGCGATGCCAAGCCGCGAAGACGGCTTCGGGATGGTGTTCAGCCAAGCTCTCGCTTGTGGTCTCCCGATCGTGGGCTCAACCAGAAGCGGAGCGCCCGCTCTCGCTGATCTCTTGCACATCAGCGCTCCCGTTGTGCAATCCGTGCTCCCAGATTCGCCATCCGAGTTAGCCCATGCCTTGATGACAGCCTTGAGCTGGTCCAAGTCACATCCCCTGAAAACTCGATCAGAGGTCAATCTCACTCCCATCAGCTGGCATGCCTACGGCCAGCGCTACGCCAACTTCCTCCAGGAGCGGCTTGGCTTTGCCTGAGATCGTTTATATCCAATTCACTGATCCTACCGCCTATCCGCCGTTGGAGCACAGCGCCCTTCTGCTGCAGAAGGAAGGCTGGAAAGTGGCTTTTCTGGGTGTGAGGTGGCCTGGATCGGTCAACTTCAGCTTCACCCCGGCCCTTGAGGCGCAGTGCCATCTCCTGCCTGCTCCGCCAGCAGGATGGCGCCAGAAATTATTTTATCTAGTCTACATAAGCTGGATTTTGCTGGATGCCAGCCTGAGAAGACCAACCTGGATTTACGCCAGCGATCCCATGGCCGCACCAGCGGGCCTGTTGCTTTGCTGGCTTGGCTTCCGTGTGGTCTACCACGAACATGATTCTCCCGACGGGAAACCACGCACGTGCTTTGATACGTTGATTCGCCTGAGCCGCCGCCAGCTTGCTCGCCGAGCCGCTTTTAATATCCTTCCTCAAGACATGCGCTGCAAGATCTTCAAGTTAACCACTGGCACCAAGCGACCGGTGCTGAGGGTGTGGAACTGCCCTAGGCTTGATGAGGTTTGCGCATCGCCTCGTCCGGCACGCCAGGCTGATGAGCCGCTTGGCATTTATTACCATGGTAGTATTAATCTTACTAGACTGCCGCTGGAGCTGATCGAAGCCGCCGGCCTCTCAGGTCTGCCCATTGTGATCAGGGCTGTAGGCTACGAAACTATTGGCTCTGTTGGGGCCTTAATGGCTTTGAGACAAGCTGCAGAGCCCTTCCAACCTCTTCTCAAGCTGGAGCTGGCTGGTGCCTTGAGTAGACACCAACTGCCTGATCAAATGAATGGCATGCATCTTGGCTGGATTGCCTACAGCGAAGCCATTGCTGATATCAATCTCATGTATCTTGCAGGTGCCAGTAATAAAGCCTTCGACTACCTAGCAAATGGTCTTCCCTTGGTTATCAATCAGGACATGCAGTGGCAAAGAATATTCGAGGAATATAAGCTCTCGATAACCTGTGAAGCAATCAACACCTTAAGCATCCTGCAAGTGCTCCACTGGTCATTCCAGCACCCCTCCAAGCTTGCAGAGATGAGCGAAATAGCAGTCAGCGTAGCAAAATCAGAATTCACTTATGAAAGGCAGTTCTCTGTCGCACGGAATCTCATCGCTAGGCAATGAGTGCACCATACTTTTCTATCTGTATTCCTCAGTACAACCGTACTGCGTTTTTGCTGAAAGCTCTTGAGTCAATTATTAGTCAGTCTTTCCAAGACCTGGAAATCTGCATTAGTGATGGAGGTTCCACAGATGGAGGCCGTCTAGACATTGAGAGATGTTTGCAGGGTTCTGGCCGGCCCTATCACTACGCCTTTTCCCCTGTTAATCTCCCCTATGATCAGAATCTGCGAACTAGCATTTCGCTCTCTACAGGAAAATACTGCCTTCTTCTAGGCAATGACGACCAGCTGAGCTCGGGAAGCTCACTCACTGATCTTCATCATGTTCTTGAGCAGTTCTTCAACATTGGGGCAGCCGTTACAAATTATGTTGAGCTGTCGTCCGGCCGATATTACCCCCGAGCGCGGGCAACTCGTGACGCGGGCAGTGGGCCTTCAGTCGCGGCACGATCATTTCGCGACTATTCATTTGTGAGTGGTCTGATCCTCAATGGGCATATGTGCCGCGCGATGGCCACCGATCTCTGCGATGGCTCTGAGATGTATCAAATGTATCTCGGTACTAGGATTCTCTCCAGTGGCGGTCACTTGATTTACATCAATCAAACATTGATCGAAAAAGATATTCAGCTACCTGGCCGGTGTGTCGATAGCTATCAACGTAAGTCTGGTCACCAGCTCCGCAGTCGCCCTTTGCCAATGGCGCGGTTGGCTGCAACTGTTGACCTGGGTCTCGTCTTGTCACGCGCTGTCAGCCTTGATGAACGGCGCGGCCTTGATTTGAGCATCCTGTTCCAGCTTTACCTCTACACTTATCCCTTCTGGATTATTGAAAACAAGAAGGGATTTGGACTGCACCATGCCGCCTGGTTTACCCGAGCGGTGTCTCCGTCACGCACTGCAAAGACCCTTCCCTTGGGGGCCATGGAAAAGGTCGCGGTATGGGCTGTGTTCAGTCTGATGTCTTTGGGAGCATGGCTCACACCTGCCTGGCTGTTTAGCCAGTTTCGTCCATGGCTCTACAAAATCGCAAAACGCTCGTCAGGCCAACGCGGCAGACAGTAAGGCCAGTGCAATTTCAATTAGCCATTGTAGGCCGCTCAGGAGGAACCAATCTTGGCTCTAGCTTCCTAGCAGCAGCGCAGGAGCTGGGATACGAAGCTCTCTTCTACAACGATCTTGCCGCCTATTCGTGCCATCGGTGGATCAACGCACTGCTTTGGCGCTTCGCCGACCGCCGGCCAGCCTTCCTGAATCGTTTCGAGCAACAGCTCACTAGCGATGCCGCTATGGGCAGTTTCACCATCTTGATTTCCTCCGGGATCGCGCCGATCAGCCGCCGATGCCTTGCGGAGCTTGCCTCGCTCGGAGTGCGCAGCCTGCATTTCTCATCCGACGATCCTTGGAATCCCTCCCAGCGCTCGCGATGGTTTTTGCAATCACTCTCGGCTTATCATTATATCTTTACCCCACGCCAGGCAAATTTTGAACAGTTACAGGAGATTGCTCCTGGCCGAGTGAGCATCCTGCCCTTTGGATTTGATCGTCAGGCAACCCTGCATCACATCGCAGAACTTGGTGCTCAACAGACCAACAATCAAGTACTGCATGCTGCATTGTCCACCAGCCTCCTTTTTGTAGGTGGTGCCGATCGCAGCCGCGTTGCCTTTGTTCGCTTGCTCAAGCAGATGGGCGTGCCCGTGCTGCTCGTGGGCGCCTATTGGAGCCGCCACCATGATCTCCAGGTCAACGATTTAGGCCATCAGCCTCCCATTCAAGTCGCCCGATACACCCAAGCAGCATGTGTCAATCTGATTCTGGTGCGTAAGCAAAATCGAGATGGGCACACCATGCGCACTTTTGAGGCGGCAGCCTTAGCTGGATGCCTCTTGGTGGAAGACACCCTCGATCACCGGCAGTTGTTTGGGCCTGAGTCTGAATGCGTCCTGTACTTTCAAGACGCCCTCAGCTGCGCCCAACGGTTTCGGAAGCTTCAAGCCCAGCCTGATCTACGCACCCAGCTGGCAAACGCTGCCCACCAGCGGCTTTGGACTGGTCACCACACATACGCGGACCGTCTCCAGACCATGTTGGCCACCTTCTGATCTTCATGCTGTTTTTGCTGCTTCTCTGTGCCGCCGCCATCGTGGCCGCCGTCGCCCTACTGCAACGCAGCGGCCAATCTCTTGGGCTGCCTGTGGCATACCTCATCGCCCTGGCTTCGATCCACCTCCCTGGTGCTCTGGCCCATTGGCTCCATCCAGGCCAGATCGCAGGATCCGTTGAAACTGAGGAGGGATTAGCTATTACCACGGTCTGCATGCTCGCCTTTGTTGTTGGGGTCGCTTGTATCGATAGGCGGCAGCGCACACTGTGGTCAACGCGGCGCCCCACCGCTGATTCCTTACGTTTTGATCCGCGATTTTGGCGTTTTTGCACCGCCGGAGGCTTGATCATTGGCTTTATCCTCGCCCCTCTGCGGTTGATCCCATCCCTAGGCGCTGTGATCCAAAATGCTGGGCTGATCTGGATTGCTGGCGCTCTGCTGGCCCTCCGCTTCCACAGCTCAGCACCTGGCAGCTCGAGCGCTTTTCTGAGTTGGGTGGCTGTGAGTTTGATCAATCCGTTTCTGAGCCTGTTTGGCCAAGGTTTTCTTGGTTTTGGCGTCACCGCAATCACGCAGGTGTATAGCGTGTTTCTCGTGCGTCGGCGCAGCCTAATTCGATCTTTCCTGATCGTTGCCCTCGTCTCTTATCTCGGCCTTGGTGTTGGCGTGGCCTACCTGGCCAGCCGCAATCAGATCCGCAGTGCGGTGTGGGGGGGCGGCTCAATCAGTGAACGTCTTACAGCCATTGGCGGTGTAGCGGGGGAGATTCGCTTCTTTGATCCCAACAACCTCGAGCAATCCAAGTTATTGGATCTTCGGCTCAACCAGAACTTTCTTGTTGGTGCTGCCGCCCTTAACATCCGATTTGGTCAAAGCCAGTTGCTGATGGGGCAAACAATCACTAGCGCCATCACTGCCCTCATCCCGAGAGCTATCTGGCCAGATAAACCCGTCGTAGGTGGAAGCGGTGATCTGGTGAGTCGTGCCACTGGCATCTTCTTTGCCCACGGCACGTCGGTGGGCATTGGTGCTGTGATGGAGGCCTACATCAATTACGGTCTTGCTGGCTGCTTGGGGTTGTTTGCCCTGTTGGGAGCTCTACTACGCTGGCTTGACCGGCGCGCCTACCTCGCTGAGGCTGCTGGCCGCTACGGTATTTTTCTGACCAGCCTCTTGCCTGGGCTGGCCGCAATTCAGCCTGGTGGGTCTCTTGCTGAAGTCACGACCTCTTTGATTAGCGCCTGGATTGCTGCACGGCTCTGGTTTCAATTTTGGCAACGGCGGCAGCTCAAACGCTCGGCGCCTGTCTCGGTCAATTCTGGGGTACATCGGTGATCCTCTCGCCAGCCCCAATCGACCTGCTGATCCCCGAACTCTTTGCTGCCGATGGCGGGATCCAGCGCTATTCCCGCAACCTGATCGAGGCCTTACGCCTGATACGGCCGCACATCCCACTTCGCGTTTTCTGCTGCAACGATCACCCCAAGCACCTGTCGCGTAACGGCTGGGCTGGTATCACCTGGTATCCCGCCAGTGGATCCCGTCGTCGGCTGGCCACCAGCTTGCTCAAAGCCGCGCACGACCAATGTCCCCAGCTTCTGCTGTCCACACACCCGAACTTCGCGCCGCTGCAGTGGCTGCACCACCAGCTCAGCGGCGCCCCCAGCTGGTGCAGCGCCCATGGCATTGAGGTGTGGCAGCTGCGGCGCGGCCCCAAAACCTGGGCCCTTGCTCGTCTGCAGCGTTTGCTGCCGGTCAGCAGCTTCACGGCTGACCAGCTGCAACATCAGCTCAAGGGCTACTGTCCACCGCTTGGGCTTCTTCCCAACTGTTTTGATAGCCAGCGTTTTAACATAGGTCAGCCCAGCCCCCAGCTGCTGCAGCGCTATGGCCTGCAGCCCGATCAGCCTGTGATCGTGAGCCTCAGCCGCCTCAGTCGCGCCGATTCATATAAGCACCTCGATCGCATGATTGAGGCCTTGCCTGCCCTGTTGCCCCAGTGGCCCACTCTGCGGCTCTTGATCGCTGGTGATGGCGACGACCGGCCCCGTCTGCAGGCCATCGCTGAGCGACTGGAGGTGCAAGCCGCCGTGATTTTTGCGGGCTGCATCCCCGACGCCGAAGTGCCCGATCACCTTCGCCTAGCCACGGTGTTTGCCCTCCCCAGCAGCGGCGAGGGCTTCGGGATTGTGTTTTTAGAGGCACTCGGTTGCGGTCGCCCAGTGCTGGCCGGCAACCGCGATGGCTCCGTGGATCCCCTGGCCGATGGCCGCTTCGGCCTGCTGGTGGATCCCGAGCTTCCGCTGGCGCCGGCTCTAGCCTCCCTGCTGGCAGGACAGGGGGAAGATCTTTGGTTCCAGCCCCAGGTTCTGGCCAGTGCTGTGGCCGAATCCTTCGGATTTGAGGCCTTTTGCAGGGCCTTGGAGGCGCAGTTGGCTCTGCTGGAGGCCGGCTGAATGTGTGGTATCGCCGGGATCTTGGGAGGCCCCACCGAGACGCAATCTTCCGCGGCCGCTGCCATGGGCCATGCCCTACGCCACCGCGGGCCCGACGACGCCGGCTTCTGGAGCCCCACCACCAGCCAAGGGGCCGCCGTCACCCTGGTGCACCGCCGCCTGGCAATTCAAGACCTCTCGGCAGCCGGCCACCAACCCATGGCCTCGGCCTGCGGCCGCTGGCAGCTGGTGTTCAACGGTGAGATCTACAACCAGCACCAGCTGCGCCGCGATCTCGAACGCCACGGCCACCGCTTCCGCTCCAGCAGCGACACCGAGGTGATGCTGCAGATGCTGATCCGCTACGGCACCGCCGCGCTACAGCGCTTGCGCGGCATGTATGCGTTCTGCCTCTGGGACAGCCATGAGCAAAAGGCCCTAATCGCCCGCGATCCCTTCGGCATTAAGCCGTTGTATACATGGCAAGGGCCTGGCGGCCAGCTCCTGTTTGCTTCCGAAGTGCGGGCGCTGCTGGCCAGCGGCCGCATTCCCCGCCGGATGGACTCCAATGCACTGGCCGGCTTTCTGGCCTCTGGCAGCGTACCCGAGCCACTCACCCTGGTTGATGGCATCTCTACCTTACCGGCCGGTTGGCTGGGGCATTGGCAGCAGGGCCTCTGGCAACTCCAGTCCCACTGGCAGCCCAGCTATGACTCGGGATTACCGCTGGATCACCAGGCCCAAATCGAGCTCACCCGCGCGGCGCTGGCCGATTCGGTGCAGGCGCACCTGCTCAGCGATGTGCCGGTGGGGCTGTTTCTCTCCGGCGGGCTCGACTCCGCCGCCCTTTTGGCCCTGGCCAGTGCTGGCGGTCACCAGCTCACCACCCTCTCGATCGGCTTCCGCGAGCAGGCCTTCGATGAATCTGATCGGGCCGCCATACTTGCACGCCGTTTCGGCAGCCGCCACGTGCCCCTGCAGCTCACGGCTGCCCGCGCTGCCGAGCTGCTGCCCGCCTTCCTCGCGGCGGTGGATCAGCCCAGCATCGATGGCTTCAACACCTTCTGCGTGTCGCAGCTGGCCGCCGAGCAGGGCCTCAAGGTTGTGCTCAGCGGCCTCGGCGGCGATGAGCTGTTTGGCGGCTACCCCAGCTTCCGCAAGATCCCCCAGCTGATGCGCCTCCATCGCGCCCTCGGGCTATCGCGGCAGGCATCCGCCCGCATGCTGGCCCGCTCAACCGATCATCGGCGCCAGCGCCTGGCCGCCTTTCTTGGTGGCACCGCCACACCCGCGGCAGCTCATGCCTGCCTGCGCGGCCTGTTCGCCCCACCCGAAGTGGCTGCCCTGCTGCACCACTGGGGGCTGCCTGAAGCCACCATGCCCCCATCAGCCATCCTCGATCCCGGCAGCAGCCGCTGCCCGAGCCTCGCCGATGCCATTGCTTGGCTGGAAACTAGCCGCTACATGTGCCAGCAACTATTGCGCGACAGCGATATCCACTCGATGGCTCATGGCCTGGAACTGCGGCTGCCGTTTGTGGATGCCCAGCTCTTACGCCAGCTCGCCCCCTTGCCCGCCAACGTCCGGCTGGCCTCGGGCAAACAGCTGCTGCAGGCTGCCGTGCCCGAGCTCCGACAGGCCCTGCCGCCGGAGGCCAAGCGCGGCTTCGCCTTTCCCTTTGGCGCGTGGTTCGACCAGATGGGCTCACCGCTGCAGCCCGGCAGCAGCGCCCATCCTCTCCCGCGATTGCCCTCTTGGCTCGACCTCACCCCCTGGCCGCGCCGCTGGGGCCTGATGGTGCTGCGCCACTGGCTGCAGCAAGAGCTCGACTTGGAAATGGCTTAATTATGCTACGGATTATTCATTCAGGATCTGACTTCACCTCCCCGTCCGCCACTGCAATCAGCATGGCTTCTATGGACGCTTCTGATAATTGCATTGTCGCTGCTACCTTGGATCTGCGCCGTACTCGATGCGATTGGTGAATAGCATCTGGCCACCGCTAGCTATGCCTACACACATAATTGCGCGAGTTCCGATGTCTTCAATGTCCTTTGGTATACAGAAAAGCACCGCGAATCATCATTTGCAGATCCCAAGCCAAGAGCAGCAAAGAGGAAAGCGCTGGATCATGTATTTTCTTTCGTAACTTGCGCGGAAATGCATGCGCCTAAGGGTCTATTAATCAAGCGAGAATCAATGAATGTCCTACTCTTGACGCCCACGAATGTTCAGTCCAACACCGAGGAATCAAGGAAAGCCGAATTTGGAAATCTGATAAAGCCAAAGTTTCGGCTACGCTTAAACGCCTATGCAAACATAAGTGGCAGCGCGAAATCGCGCTTATCCTTCAAATGAGACTACTACTGAATGTTGGCTGCGGCCACCAAAGACCTAAAAACTGGATCAATGCAGACTGTTCATTAAATTCAGCAGCGCAAAGACTGCCCGGGGTTAAGTCAATAATCAAAGCATTGGGCAGGACAGAATACGCAAGCAGTAATTGCGTTTACATGGACGTAGCAAAGCCATGGCGATTCAAAGCATCATCACTCGATGCTGTTTACGGGTCGCATATTATTGAACACTTAAGCATTAGCAAGTCCAAGTATTTTCTTGCAGAATCACTGCGCACGCTGAAATGCGGAGGGGCCCTGCGAATTGTGGTGCCAGATCTTTATCAGATAGCAAAGATATATATAAGAGACTTCGGGCAAGGCAATAATAACGCCGCAAGAGAGTTTCTCTATCAGCTTAACCTTCACAGGGAAAACTGCTACCCTCCTTCCAATAGCAAGATCTACCAAATGTTCTCTTGGCTGCAGGATTGGCCGCACCAGCATAAGTACATGTATGACAAGCAGAGCCTGGGGGTGTTGCTGGCAAAGCATGGATTCCACCGCCTTACCTTTTGCAGCTATGGCTTTTCCAGTTACATTCCCGAGATCAAAGAGCTTGAGGCAACTGCTGAAGGAGTCCCTTCTATCTATGCAGAATGTATAAAACAATAAATTCTGTGCGGCACAAAAGGGTGTTTTGGAGTAGTCGTATCAGCAGCATCTTGCGCCTAGCCTAAAGTCTATGTTTAACCGAACTTAATTCGGGCCTCCTGAGAATGTCCGTCTAGATCCACTGCGGCGCAATGGATATGAGCAGTTTTCTCGGTTAGAATGTATGGTATCTGGCCCGTTCGCGCCCAAGAGCAGCCAAGAGTTTTTCACGTGTACCGACGAGATCATCGTCATCAGCTCTCGTTCGAGGACCTTCCTGCCGTTTGGAGGAAAGCTCTCTGGTGACAATCGCTGGATCAAGCTGGCTGAGCCGATCCCATGGGATGAGCTGGAAGATGATCTGCATCTAAGTTCTGCAACGGCTTTGGTGCCCCGGCAAAGGCATTTCGCAAGGCACTGGGCGCCCTGATCATCAAAGCCCGCATGGGGCTGACGGATGAAAAAACTGGGTATGCGTTCAGAGGTCGGGAAGCACGGCCGCAGGACTGCGTGCTGATCGTTCATCTCTGAGCGATTAGGCAGCCGCACCGGCTGTTGCTGACCTCAGGAATCCGGCAGCAGCGACGGCATCAGCCCGCCTGGTGATGGGCGACCCAGGCCTGCTCCAGGAATTCCCAGACATCACGGCCCTGTTCTCGCAGCCTGGTGGTGACAGTGAGCAGCCGACTGCGGCAGATCGCTCCCTGGCGAGATTGGACGCCATCGCTGATCCTGCGCTGAGTCACCGACTGACGCAGGGCACGTTCGGCATCTTTGTTGGTGGGCTCGATTCCTTGCGTCTCCAGGAATGTCCACAGTCCATCCGCCACCTGGAGGATCTGGCGGCAGGTGCGCACCGATTTGGCCCACGGCGTTCTCTCGCCCCGTTGGACACCCAGCTCCACCACTCGCTGCAACATCGCCTCGAATCTCTGGCGGATGAGCCCGCAGGCTTGTCCCAGACCGGGCCAGTCGATCATTCCATCCTTGTAGCGATGCCAGTGGCCTAACACTGCCACTGCAATTCCAGTAGCTGGGCACCGAACCCGGCGCTGGCACCGGGCCGTTCCGCAATGGCCCTCAGGTCACGGATCAGGTGCGCCCAGCACAACTGCCGCTGCTGGGTGAGCAGGTGGTTGTAAGCCGAGAAGCGATCGCTCACCACGATCCCGCCAAAGCCATGGCCCAGTAGCTCGATCGCTGCTGCCGCTGAGCGGCTCAGGCCCCAGGGCCTATTAAAGGTCTGTCCCATGCGGCCTCCCGGGGATTCCCTGACAGGGTTCTGCTGGTGCAGCCCAGCTCATGATCCTTGCCCGCGTCGCCCCTCCAGGGCCCTGCTGCAGCCACTGACCTGATCAGCTTCCTCTAGCCGCATGCTTTTCCGCAGGAGTAGGCGCTGCCGGATTGCCGCATGCGCCATGGGATCTGCTTTCCGCAATGGTGGATGCTGCTAGTGGCGATCCTCGCGATCCTGAGCGGCCAGGGTTCCTTGCTCGGGATGGAACTGTTCGCCAAACGCCACCGCAAAACGCTCAATCAACTCCTCGGCACCCACATTGCCAAATCACCGTCGGACTCGACCTTCCGCTGGCTGTTGAGCCAGTTCGATATGGAAGGCTTTGAATCCCTGTTGCAGCAGTGGATCACAACGCAGCCGGGCGTGCCCGAAGTGGTCGATACCCTGGTCTGTTACGGCAAGACGCTGAGGGGCTCGATCGCGGACAACGCCTCCGGCGCAGCGCGTTTCATTGCCCAGGTGAGCTTGTACTCGAACAGCCTCGGCGTGGCCATCGCTCAGAACACCTACGCCACAGATGCCGGCAGCGAGGTCAAGGCCCTCCAGGAGCTGCTCGATCGCGTGGAGCTCAGCGGCCTGCTGGTCCAGGATGATGAGCTGCATGAGAAGCTCCCTTTCTCCTCGTCCTCGAACAGCGTGGAGCCGACTTCCTGATCGCGGTGAAACACAGTCGCCGCAAAGGATCTCAGCTGACTGGCGATCGGTTGACCTATGGCCGCAAGGCCGAGTTTGAGACCAGCCACCGCGAGCGCAAGCGCGGCCGTTACCTCGTCTGGACGCTGCGGGGGATGCCGGCGCTGGAGTGGGTCACCGAGAACTGGCCCGGCAGCGCCACGATCCTGGCGGTGCGCTGCATAGCCAGGCGCGATGGCGAGTAGATCGATGAAACCCGTTTTTAGGTTACGAGTCTCAGGACCACAGCCAAGTCCCTCCTGCAGCACGTGAGGGAACGCTGGAGCATCAAGAACTCCTGGCACCGGCCCCGCGACACGCAACTCAGTGAGGATGCGCACCGTTACCGTGAGACCAACGGCGTTCAGATCCTGGCCACGCTGCGCAGCCTGGCGATGTAGTCGCAGTCTGCCGGAGGCCATATGCCCTGCGGCTTCCGGGCTTCTGGTCGATCACCGAGTGCCTGGCGGCTCTGGCCCATGACATCCCTGTAATGCTGGCATTGCTGGGTTGGCGAAAACCAGCTCAGGCACTGAGCTCTGCTCAACTTAATGAGCCTTGACTGGCTGGGGTTGCCAGCCAGTCAGCTTCTGGAATCCCAGCAGGAGTGCTGCTCATCTCAAGCCGTCTCTGCCTGAGATCCAAGCAGGAATCAGGCGGCTGTCAAGCATTTAGCGAAGCCGCTCGCCACCCGGCACTGTTCCGGCACCTGAACGAATACAGAACTGGTTAAACAGATAAAAGAGAATCCATATCTGCAGTTCTTCATCGGCCTGGGAGCATTTCAGTACTCGGCTCCATTTGATCCGTCAATGATGGTGCACTTCCGGAAGCGTCTGCCAGAAGCGGTAGTCAACGACTGCAATGAAAGAACCGTGCGTCTCGGTCTGAACGTGATCTGTTCTTCTGTAGTTGACGAGCATGACGATCATGACAGCAGCGATGGAGGTGGAGCCAGGAGCGCAACCAGACAGAAGGTTGAATCCAAAACGCCTCGGCCAAATCAGGAGTAACTGCTGATTGATGCAATATGCGTTCCGGTAGATATTCGCCATCCAATGGATCTCTCGCTGCTAAATGAAGGTCGAGAGCTCACCAATACTCTGATCGACGCCATGTACTCGCAGGTCAGAGAGTCCTTTGGTCATAAGCCACGTACGCATCGAAAGCAGGCCAGGCAGCAGTTCCAGGCAGCAGTTCCTCGCGGTGGCCAAAAAAACGCCCTCGAATTCTCAAGATCCGCAAAGCGATCAAGCAGCAGCTTGGGCACCTTAAGCGTAATCTTGCCAGCATCGATACCCTCACAGCCTGTGGTGCAAGTATTCTGGCGGCTGAGCGGTATGCCTATCACAAGCTGTTTGTTGTCAGCGAGCTGGTTCGCAAAAAGAATATTCTTTATCACTCAGATACCAGAAGTATTCCCGCTCGCATCGTCAGCTTTCACAACGCACACATCAGGCCAATTGCTCGCGGCAAGGCGCGTTGCAATGTTGAGTTCGGCGCCAACACCTCACTTTCTGTCACCGGTGAAGGATTCGCTTTCCTGGATCGCCTCGGCTTTGACCCCTACAACGAAGGATAAGACCTGAAGGCGCAGGCCCAAGCTTATCGTCGCCGATACGGCTGCTATCCTGAAGTGATCTGCGCTGATCAGATCTACCGCACAAAATCAAATCGTTCATCCTGCCAGCGTCACGGAATTCGGCTGAGTGGCCTGCGTCTTGGCCGCCCGAATAACGATCTGGAGTTGGTGGAAGCCGAGAGGCGGCAGTCCTTGATGATCAAAGACAGCGCAATGTTGTTGAAGGCAAGATCGGACAAGGCAAGTGTCGCTACGGGTTGGGCTTGTTCCGAGAGAAGCTGCCGGCAACACAGGGTTCATCGATCTCGATGAATGTCCCGGTCAAGAACCTCCAGAAGCTCCTAGAGCTTCTTTTAGGTTTTTTCTAGTCTTCTGGCAACTGTTGGTTACCGCTGCACGGGCACTGAGCGCCAACAGCAGAGGTCTGAGTTATCAGCTGAGTGAGACTAGAAGATTACTCAATGGCTGCCCAGGCCAGCCCTTTCTGAGGCATTCCCTCCGGAACTCGCTACTCACCCTAATACCCCATCCCCCATCTCAGATCGGTAGCATACCCCGATTGCCCAATCCTACTGGCATCCCTGCGTTACACATGAATGCAAATTGCATCCAATGGGATGTCTTGCGCAATCAAATATTCACAAAGAGCCAGTTCAGACTTAGAAGCATATCTTGCCTTGATAGCAGCAATAAAGCCATGTGTTAGCGAAGCCGGTCTGCCAGTAATCACCTATCGTAGCCATAATAAACCATGGCATTGCTTCTTTGAAATCCCTACATTTAATACCCTCAATCAGCCAGTTGCGCGGCGGCCCCAGCCAGGCAGTGCTCGCCATGGTGGCCTCCCTTCGACAGCAGGGTGTCGACGCATCGATCCTCACCACCAACGACGATGGGCCCGGAATCCAGCCCGCCATGCCCCTGGGCCGCTGGCATGAGCATCAAGCCCTGGGCCAAAGTGTGCCAGTGCTCGCCTTCGAGCGCTGGAGCCCGCCGCTGCGGGCCGTGCGCGAGTTCGCGATTAGCCCCGGCCTCAACCGCTGGCTTGGGAAGCATGCCCGCAACTACAACCTGATCCATGTTCATGCCCTGTTTTCTTGCACCACCTCGTTGGGGATGGCGCAGCTACGCCGCCAAAAAATTCCCTATGTGTTGCGCCCCATTGACCAATTGAGCCCTTGGAGCCTCGGACAGAGCGCAGCACGCAAGGCCATCTTTCTTAAATTGGTCGATCGCGCTAACCTGGAAGGTGCAGCAGCCCTGCACTTCACCAGCACAGCCGAGCAGCAGGGTGCCGAGGTCCTGCAGCTGCTCACGCCTTCTTTTGTTTTGCCCCTGGGGGTAGAGATGGATGGCATGCCCAGTGGCGCGACAGTTCGTGCCGATTCCCTCATCCGCTTTCTGTTTCTCTCCCGCCTGCATCCCAAAAAGCAAGTGCCCCTACTCTTTGAGGCCCTGGCACAACTTCAGCATAGTGCCACTGCCCGCCCGTGGCGGCTCGACATTGCCGGAGACGGTGATCCTGCCTACCTGCAGGAGCTCAGGCGCCAGAGCGAGGAGCTAGGTATCAGCGACATGATCTACTGGCATGGTTTCGTGGCGGGGGACGCCAAGCAGGAGTTGCTGCGCCAGGCCGACTGGTTCGTGCTGCCCTCCGCATCCGAAAACTTTGGCATCGCCGCTGCCGAAGCCCTGATCGCCGGCACCCCGGCGGTGCTCTGCCCAGGTGTGGCCCTGGCCGCAGATGTGGAAGCGGCCGGTGCCGGCTTGATCTGCGAACCCACCACCGAGGCCCTCAGCGCCTGCCTAGAACACTGCCTCGAGCCGCCACCCCTAAGCATGCGCCAGGCCGCCCGCCGTCTGGCCGAGGAGCGCTTCAGCTGGCCCGCCATCAGCTGCCAGCTGATCGGCCACTACGAGGAAGCGCTGCGTGGCTGAACCACTAGACCAGGTTACCCCCCTGATCCTCACATACAACGAGGAAGCCAACATCACCCGCAGCCTCGACGGACTGGCCTGGGCCCGGCGGATCGTGGTGGTCGACAGCGGCAGCACCGACCACACCCTGGATATCCTGGTCGCCCATCCCCAGGTAGAGGTGGTGCAGCGGCCCTTTGACACCTTCGCCCGGCAGTGCAACTTCGGCCTGGGGCTGATCCACACCCCCTGGTGTCTCAGCCTCGATGCCGACCACGTCGTGACTCCCGCCTTTCAAGCCGAGCTGGCCAACCTGGTGGCCACCGCCGCCCAAGATCTGGCCGCCGTGGTCACTCCCTTTCGCTACCTGATCCACGGGCGCCCGGTCCGCTGCGGCATTTATCCACCCCGCTTCAATCTGGTTCGACCAAGCCGCGGCCACTACGAAAACGACGGCCACAGCCACCGCTTCCTGCCCTCAGGCCCCACGGCCGCCATGCGCCAGCCGCTGCTGCACGACGACCGTAAACCCCTCAGCCGCTGGCTCGCCAGCCAGCAGACCTACCTGACCCAAGAAACCCACAAACTGCTTCACACCCCCCCCTCCCAGCTCGGCCTCACCGACAAGCTGCGTCTGCGGCATGCCATCACCCCCCTGGCCGCCCTGCCCTACTGCCTGCTCTGGCGCCGCGGCCTGCTCGACGGCTGGCGCGGCTGGTTTTACGCCTTCCAGCGCACCTACGCCGAAATCCTGCTCAGCCTGATGCTCTGGGAGGCACGCCATGACCAGTGAGGTCAACCTGGTCGACTACGGCTGGTCAACGGAGAGTCCCCACACCGAGGCCAACCTCCTCCGGCTTCTGAGCGAGCTGCTGGAGAGCATGCCCCCACCACAACGCGGGTTCTCTACCTGGGCTGCGGCAACGGCGCCCTGGCCCAGCCGCTGCATCAGTTGGATTATGCAATGGTGGTAATCGATACCAGCCCCAGCGTCCTAGCCGCCAGCCTTAATCGCTGCCCGAATTGCAGCTTCCACCACGTCATCGCCAACCCTGAGGCCTTCTAGGCACTCGCCCTTGGCCCCTTCGATTTGGTGGTGAGTAACGAAGTGGTGGAGCACTGCTACGCCCCCCGGCAATGAGCCGCCGCCGCCTTCACAACACTGCGCCCCGGCGGCCTGCTGATCGCCTCCACCCCACATCACGGCTACCTCAACAACCTGGCTCCGCCAGCGGCAAGCTCGATCGCCACTTCACCGCCCTCTGGGATGGCGGCCACATTAAGTTCTGGAGCCGCCGCACCCTCAGCGCCCTGCTGCAGGAAGCCGGATTTGAGCTGGTGGCCTTCCGTGGCGCCGGCCGCTGGCCCTGGTTGTGGAAATCCATGTTGATCGCCGCCCGCAAACCCGTCTGCTGAGCCTGAACTCCTTATGTCCCTGATCCTCGGCCTCAACGCCTTCCACGCCGATGCAGCAGCAGCCCTGGTACTGGATGGCCGGGCGATCGCCGCCGCAGAAGAGGAGCGCTTCCGCCGCCTCAAGCACTGGGCTGGCTTCCCCATAGAAGCCATTGCCTGGTGCCTCGCCGATGCCGGCGTGGGGCTCTGTGATGTGGATCACATTGCCATCAACACCCTGCCCAACGCCCACCGTTGGCGCAAGGTGGCCTACACCCTTGCCCAGCGGCCCGATCCCCGCTTCGTGCTGCAGAAGATCCGCAACAAGCGCGAGCGCAGCGGCCTTGCCAGCCAGTTGGCGGCGGCCTTCCCCGATCAGCCGCTCAACGCCCAGCTCCATTTCATTGAGCACCACCGCGCCCATCTGGCCTCCGCCTTCTACGCCTCCCCGTTTGAGCGAGCCGCCGTGATCTCGGTGGATGGCTTTGGCGACTTCGCCAGCAGCGCCTGGGGCTATGGCGAAGGCAGCGATCTCAGCCTCGATGGCCAGATCTATTTCCCCCATTCCCTCGGCGCCTTCTACACCGCCATCACCCAGTTCCTGGGCTTTCCCCACTACGGCGACGAATACAAGGTGATGGGCCTTGCCCCCTACGGCCAGCCCACCCACCTGGGCGCCATGCGCCAGATCGTGCGGCTGCTGCCCGATGGTCGTTTTGAGCTGAATCTGCGCTTCTTCACCCACGCCACCCAGCGCCTGCCGCACCAGTGGAGCAACGGCACTCCCGTGGTGGGCACCCACTACAGCGCTGAACTCGAAAGGCTGCTGGGCCCGGCCCGCAGTCCTGAGCAACCCCTCGAGCAACACCACAAGAACATCGCTCGCTCCGCCCAGGCAATGTATGAGGAAGCCTTCTTTCACCTGCTGCGCGCTCTGCACCGCCAGCACCCGGTGGATCCACTCTGCATCGCCGGCGGCTGTGGCGCCAACTCGGTGGCGAATGGCAAGGTGACCCTCCACACCCCGTTCCGCGAGGTGTACGTGCAGGCCGCCGCCGGTGATGCCGGTGGTGCACTTGGCTCCGCCCTAGAGGTCTGGCACAAGCTCGGCCATCCCCGCTGCCAGCCGATGGGCGCTGCTTACCTCGGCATGCAGCCAGGCCCGGCTGAGATCGACGTGTTGCTGAACGATCCTGCTGTTGCCAATCAGCTCCAGGCCGCCGGTTGCACTATCAGCCGCCTCGGTGAAGCTGCCCTGCTGGATCAGGTGAGCTCCGCCATCGCTCAGGGGCTGGTGATCGGTTGGTTTGAAGGCCGCATGGAGTGGGGCCCCCGCGCTCTCGGCCACCGCTCCATCCTCGGGGATCCTCGCCGCGCTGATATGAAAGACATCCTCAACCTCAAGATCAAGCGCCGCGAATCCTTCCGGCCCTTCGCGCCCTCGGTGCTGCGCGAACACGTGGCCGATTGGTTCGAGCTCGACGGCGATGTGCCTTACATGATGCAGGTGTACCCCATCCGAGATGAGAAGCGCTCTCAGATCCCTGCTGTAACCCACGTGGATGGCACCGGCCGCCTGCAGACCGTGACGGCTGCCGACAACGGCCGCTACTACCGCCTGATCCACCGCTTCTTCGAGCGCACTGGGGTGCCTATGGTGCTCAACACGTCGTTCAACGAAAACGAACCGATCGTCTGCACCCCACGCCAAGCCCTCGACTGCTTCTTGCGCACCCGCATGGACCTATTAGTGCTCGGTGATGTGCTGGTAGAGCGGGTAGATTATAAAACGGGCTTTTGAGTTGTTCGTTCGATCCGCCTACTTCTGGTTGTAGTTGTTCATGGCTTTGTTCTGATGGCAATTGTTTCCACCACCATCACAGCAACCGCAGCCACACTCGTTGTTGCATTCGCTGCTTTTCTTTCCAGCCGTTTCTCCCGCGTCACCCGCAAAGTCAAGAACCGTTGGCAGTGGCGTTTGAGCCGCAGCAAACACCCCAGGCTCACGATTGTCAGTCAGTTTTTCCCCCCAGATTTCGCTGCCACCGGCCAACTCCTCGCCGACCTCACCGCTCGCCTATCTGCCCGCGGCTTGCAGGTGCAGATCCTCTCCGGTATGCCGGCCTATGCTTACAACAAGAGTGAAGCCTCGCGGATCGAATTCCAGCCCAACCGTTGCATTCGCCGCACACAAGCCTCGCGTTTCTGGCCCCAGCGCATCCGCGGACGCGCCATCAACGGGATTCTCTTCTGCCTGCGCATTGCCCTGCGCTTGCTGCGCTACTCCCGCCGCGGTGATCTGATCCTCTACACAACCGAACCCCCCTACCTCCCGATATTCGGGTGGATCCTGCACCGGCTCACCCGCACCCCCTATCTAGTTCTCCTCTACGATCTGTACCCAGATGTGCTCATTGAGCTTGGGGTGCTCAGCACGGATCACCTCCTCGTGCGGTTCTGGCGTAAGTTCAACAGCTGGGTGTTCGCTGATGCGCAAGAGCTTATAGTGCTCAGCCAACCGATGGCTGAGCGGGTGCGCAGCGCTGTTCCTGCTGCTGCCTCAAAGCTCAGTGTGATCCCTAGTTGGGCCGATCCGCAGCTCATCCGCCCCATCGCCAAGGGCGATAACTGGTTTGTGCAAAAGCACCAATTGGCGGATGTCTTCACCGTGCTTTATTCCGGCAACCAGGGCCGCTGTCACGACTTGGTCACCGTGCTAGTGGCTGCCTTGCTGCTGCGCCACGACCCTGATGTGCTGTTCCTCTTCATCGGCAAGGGCCCTCAACACCAGCGCATGTGCAACTTGGTTCACGACTGGGGCCTGCGCAATTGCCGCTTTCTTCCCTATCAAGATCTTGAAGATCTGCCCTTTTCCTTGGCCGCCGCTGATCTTGCCCTCGTAACCCTCAGCATCAAAGCGGAGGGTTTAGTCGCTCCCTCCAAGCTCTACGGCCATCTCGCTGCCGGCACCCCCATCGCAGCGATCACCCCACCGAACTCCTATCTGCGCCAGCTGGTGGAAACGGAGGCCTGCGGACGCTGGTTTGCCAATGGCAACGCCGAAGACCTCGCTGCCTGGATCCGGGAGCTCAAACGCAACCCCGCCCATGCCCGCAGCCTCGGCCAGGAAGCCCGCTCCCTGTTGGAACGGACAGCCACCCCTGACGTGGTGTGCGCCCAATATCTGGAGCTGATCGAGGCCCACTTGCCTGAGACCCGCTGAGAGCTAAAGAAGCCCTTCAATGCAACCGCAAGCCGTTTTTTGTTGCTGCAGTTATGCCTGTATGACCATAAATCGATCGGTTTTGGCGTTGTTGGTGGGCGGGCTTGATCCCCGTCTGGGTCCTCCCGGTTGCGGTCTTGGTGTGGGCGAGCACGCCTTTGTAATACGCCATCCGTGGTTCCACGAATACCCTCGTAGTTTGGGCTGTTGGATGCCCTATTGCTCACGCCTGCCGAGCTCAAGAGCGACCTGCGCTGGCTGCTTTGACTATCGCTCCGCCTCTCAGATCGACGACGGCCCTGCATCAAACGCTTCCACAATCCTGAGTACTTGATGCGCGATGTTCAACGCCTGATCGGCATCGACCGGATCGAAGAGATCAGAGGGGAGCGTGCCATCGAGCGGGTAGCGGGATTGAATCGCCATTCGGCTCAGGCTCCGGAGCGGCAGTTCACTAATCTCATGGGTATCAAGGCCTGCCTCTTCCAAGCGCCGCACTAGATCATTCACACATGCGTGTGAGGTGGTTCGATTCCCAGCTCCAATAAGGCGCCTCTGAGAGCTTTTTCGGCTCCTTGGGATGCGTAGTAGCAAGACTGGGCCAGAAAGCCGTTGTCACGTGCCAACTGGGCGAGATCCAGGTCGTTGCGGGCTTGGCGCAACCAGGCATCCGGGCGGGAATTCATGGTTGAACATCGAGAAGCGGTTGGGCATCGCGGGCCACATGGCGCCAGATGATCGATGGGTGCTCAGGCATTTGACGCCATGCCTCACGATCCAACGCGATCACATCCTGGGCAAGCCCGTGATCCAGCAGCACATCCGCCCAGCGCTCCGCTTCAGCTCTGCTGGCTGACACCACTAGTAAGTCTGTATCGGAGAGACCATCCCAGTTGCCCCGCGCCCTGGAACCGAACAAGTAAATCTGATCGGGTTTGGTGCGCATTCCCTCGGGATGTGTGCTCAGTAGCGTGTTGATGCTCTGCTTGAGCTGCTCCAGCCACCGAGCATGGCGTTGCTGGCGCAGCTCTTGAAGGCTGGTCATGGGATGGGTGCCGTTGCGCTCTGGGGGATGGCGTCATTCTGATCGCGCTGCCACAGGCACACCCCGGCTCGTTCGATGTGCTCTCTTAGTCCCTCGTGGCTGATCAGGTGATCCAGCTGCAGATCGATGCGCCAGGGCAGCAGCAGATCATCCAGCTGAGCGCCCAGTTGCAGGAGCTGCTCCAGGGTCATCGCAGGGGCAGTGAGGCAGAGATCCACATCCGATCCAGAGCGATAGCGGCCCAGGGCCCGGGATCCGTAAAGCACCACCCGTTGCACTGGGGTTTGCTTCTGGATCTCTGCCAACACCTCGCGTGAGGCTTCGCTCGGCAAACCGGGACTACTCATCTCTGCGTGGCCCGGCTCTGCAGTGTGGTTTGCAACTCCTGCAATGCAGGTGCGTAGTTCTCAACGATCAGCTTGGCAATCTCCCGCGCGAGGGCTGGGTTGTAGGTGTGGCTGGTGAGATTGCGGCTGCGGATCATCGCCATCCATGTGCCTTCGCTCCCTGACGGAAGAAGTTCTCGCACCACCGCCTCACGCACGGCATCGCGTGAGCCGCTGATGCCGCTCACCCCTTGGTCTGCCAGGAAATCTTTGAGTAAGAGCCAGCTCAGTGCATGGCTGAATTCAAAGATCTGGATCAAACCATGCTCTTCGAGTTCCGACAGGGCGCGTTCCTGAGCAATGGCGACCGCGCGTTGCAGCATGGCTAGTGCCCGCCCGTAGTTGTCGAGGCGCTGCAGCCAGCGGATGTCGGCATCGGCCATGGAGCTTGCTGATCACACCTGCCAGTCTGACGGCCTCAATTCGAAAAACCGGGCTTGTTGGCACCTGGACCTCACGGGTGCAGGCACCAAAGGGCGACAAAGTCTTGAAATCCGGAGGCGTACACACAAAAACTCATTTTTTGTGGTCACTTTATGCGTCTATGCCCATTCTGTGATCTTTATGTCTTGTCGTGGTGGTTTCTGGGTTGTGCTGGGGGCAGGCCCGTTCCCGGGTTGTAGATCCCGGGAGACCCGAGGGGAGATCCTTTGTTCTTTCAACTGCGCCTCCCGCGTTCCGTGGTTCCACGGATCCCCTTGCCTTCCATGGGGTCCAGCCTGGATTCAGGGTTTGGGCTGGCTACGGTGGATTTGGGATTTGACCGCCAAGGCTGGATCACGGTTTTCGCCGCCCTGCTTCTTGCCCTGATCACGCTGTTGTCGAGCTACAACCATGTCGACTTCCTGGGAGCCGCTTCCATCGATCTACCGCAGCAAGCAGGAATTCCTTGCATCGCTGCCGCCGTGGCGACGGCTTTTGCAGAAGCTCAATTGGCGTCCAACGATCGACGTCGACGTGGAGCGCTACGCGATCGAGCAAGAGATCAAACAGCTCGACGAGATCAACGCCAAACTCAGTGCAATCTTGTCCAGCTCCGGCACCAGCTCGAGCCCTCCGTCCTCAATGCCAGGCGAGTGAGAGATGTGATTGCGTTGTTGGAAGAGTACGGGGGAATGGCTTGAACGTCCGATTCCTGCCGCCCTTTCAGAGGGAGCAGGTGCTGCCTGGGGTGTCGCCGACTGCTCAACAGCACTCCAACTAGCTGCAGAAGGTGATCCACCACAGGAATCCCCCTCCAGTTCGACGGCTCAGCCTGGATCAAACAGGCGCCGGCCATCGGTGCGGCGAGCCGCATGCCGGGTGAACTGGCTCACGCTCGGGTTGGGCACCAGTGGATCCACGTGCGCCACCTGCTGCCACAGCTCCCGCGGCGCCCAGCTCACGCTGTGCTCCACCCGGTCGTGCTGAACTACATGGCACCAGTGGCTGCAGCCGCATTGCGGACAGAACAGCTCCTCCAGCCATTCCTGGCTCAGCACCAGCACGGGATAGGCATTGATCACCAGCTGCGCCCTCTTGTGGGGCATACCCCGTGCTTTGAGCTCCTCCGGCGTTAGCAGGTGCAGGAAATATTTCTTGCCGTTGCCCTCAATGCGCTGCTCCGGATGGGCAGGGCAGAACAGCTGGCGTTTACGGGGCCTGCGGTTGTGGCGCTTCGGTTGTTCCGATCGGTTGGGATGCTGCATCGCTGCGGGGGGGGGGGGCATGCCCCGATCTGCTGCTTTCAACGTAACCCTGAAGCGGTCTGCAGCGCCGCTACTTGGCCTCCATCCAGTTGGGGCCGACGCCCATTTCCACCAGTAGGGGAACCGATAGCTCCACCGCGCGCTCCATGGTTTCACGCGTGATGCTCAGCACCTGATCGAGGGCCTCGGGCGCTGCTTCGAGCACCAATTCGTCGTGCACCTGCAGCAGCAGCCGTGCCGGCAGGCCGCTGGCAGCGAGTTTGTGGTGCAGCTGCACCATCGCCAGCTTGATGATGTCGGCGCTGGAGCCCTGGATCGGCGCATTGGCGGCGGCGCGCAGCTGCTGGGCCTCCATGCCGCCGCGGCGGGCCACCTCCAGATCGATCTCCAGGGGGTCTTTGCCCAGCAGGCGGCCGAGGCCGGAGGGATCGAAGGCGAACGGCCGCCGCCGCCCCAGGATCGTTTCCACATAGCCGCGGCTCAGCGCCAGCCGCTCCTGCAGCTCCAGGAAGGCGAACACCTTGGGGTAGCGCTGTTTGT
>VFQT010001787.1_pt1 | contig 24329 bp, 21 predicted proteins | sample 3512381 | NCBI WGS metagenome assembly VFQT01 (sample SAMN10412376, study PRJNA504923) | tailings metagenome | isolation source: Relicate 2 Philex TSF3 active mining site | place: Philippines: Tuba, Benguet | collected 2017-08-29
AAGTGCAACATTCGCAACGCACTGCATGCTTACTTTCAAAGATCTACGCTGTCAAAACCGGTCAGCCCCATTTTGATGGTGCAAAGTTACAAAATTGTGGGAAAGCATTTGTTAAAAGCAAAGAATGGGCTACATTTGCACTCCCGAGCCCAGATGGCGGAACTGGTAGACGCGCTAGACTCAAAATCTGGTTATCGCAAGGTAGTGCAGGTTCGATTCCTGTTCTGGGCACAAACCCGACATTTCATGTCGGGTTTTTTTATTACTTGGATCTATGGGATATCAAAAAAAACGGAACTGGTGGATCCCAGTTCCGCGATTCAGCAGTTTTTCAATCCTTTTACAGATCTTATGTTCTGCTTAACTCTCGACGGCATCGGAGCATCACTCCGTCAACCGACTGAAGTAAAACTAATACAAACACATAGGTGAATACCATGCTTGTCATCATCTTAAAACATGATTGAAATGGGTCTGCATGTTCACGGGAATCATCATTTGCCTATTTCCTGAACCATAGCTTGCATGCATTCTAACAATTTAAAAACATTTGCAAATGGCCATCATAAAAGTAATTGAAGTAATGTGCAATTCTTCCAAAAGTTGGGAGGATGCTGCACAACAAGCAGTACTGGAAGCATCAAAAACACTCAAGCACATCAAGTCCATTTATGTCAAAGAACACAGCGCCACTGTGAATGCAAACAACAAAATAACAGAGTACCGCATTACAGCCAAACTGAGTTTCGAATTGGAAACACCTATGAAAAGCATATCCAAAAAATAAAATCTTTGTTTCGGGTTTTAGGGGCGACCAAGCAATTGGTCGCCTTTTTTATTTATACAAGTCATCCGCAGACATCGGGAATCAATGCATATCCCTTTGAGATGAAAACTTATAATCCATTTTATCAGGGAAATAAAACATTTTATCAATGTGTATATATAACAACACCGGCCCGGGCAAAGCCCGGGCCGGTGTTGTTATTGTAACAAAAATCCTCTACCTTATTTCTTCAAAATCTTTCCTGTTACTACTTTACCATTGTAAGAAAGCACATACATGATAGCGCCTTTGTACATGGACGGAACCTGAACCTGAACATTGGTAGGAACATTTGCCTCTACTTTTCCATCAAATACTTTTGAAATCATTCTTCCAGCAGAGGTGTACAGTATCAAATTACACTGTACGCTTTCGGGTGACTCAATTGTAAACCTCACCATATCTTCAAACGGATTTGGATAAGGTTTGACGGTTGGTTGCTTGGCCATTTGTTCGATATTCAATTGAACAGGCTGTTCATTTGCACTGATATTGGAAGCTGAAGAGGAAACATCCACTGTTGGACAATACACAACAGTATCTGAATACCATCCAACTTTACAACCATCAAATGCATTGTTTACAAGATCAACTGCTCCGGCTACATCGCTGTAACTCAATCCAGCAGGTAAACTTCCGGCCAATGCATTGTTTGCCAGTTTCAACAAGTCTGCAATGGTTTTATTTCCACTAAGCGCATTTACCACTTTTGAATTGAACTTATAAGAATGATAAGCACAGTCTTTCACGTCTTTGCTTTCACATGAAACCTTGTCTTGCGTCATCAAGAACTTATCTGATCTTACTTTAAATGAATCCAATTCACTGTTGATTCTAAGGTTGAATGCAAGTGCAATTGTTTGCGACAACAACACATTGTTGATCCTTCCATTTTTCAACATAGCTGGAGGCAGCTTAGATGGCGTTCTGTTGCCTGTGTAAGCCAACATACCTGCTGGTCCACCTCCTGGCAAAATTGCAATAACAGTATCAACTGAATTGTATGCAATGGTGAAGGTTCTGTTGAGTGATGCATTGCCCAACACAATGGAACCCTTGCTCAATGCCAGTTGCATCAGTCCTTTGGTTGAATATTTCAAGCCTTCGGCACATGATTTACCACCTGAATTTCCATAGTAACCTTGTGTATAGGTACAGAATCCTTGGCTACATCTTTCCACATTCACATAAGCTGTATCTTTTCCAACACAGCCGCTGAGATTGGTATAGGTGTAGTATACTGGATACATACCTGGGACTTCACTCATAAAGGCAGAACCTGTAACTCCAGATCCAGACCACACTCCACCGGATGGAGATGCAGTCAAATCAACAGAAACTCCAGTACATACTTTTTTGTCATCCGCATTTACCACAACAGGATCAGGCTGATTGACGATAAACGTTTCTTTCACAAAACATCCATTTTTGTCTGTTACAGTAACAGAATAAGTACCTGCAGACAATCCAGACAAGTCCTCTGTCATGGATCCATTTGACCAGTCGAATGTATATGAGATGGTTCCACCGACAACTGTGATATCAATGCTGCCTGACTGATCATTGTAGCATTTCAAATCAGTCGCAGAGCCTGAAACTGATAGTTTTTCAGCAGGCTCTTTGATTTCAAATGTATCTTTCAGCACACACTGGTTGGCATCCGTAATCAACACATAATATACCCCGGCTGACTTTCCACTGATGTCTTCAGTATCCTCACCGCTTGACCAACTGAATTGATAAGAAGCAGTACCTCCAGAGACAGCGATGTCTATAGATCCCGTTTTATCTCCTTTGCATAAAATATCAGTGATCTTAGCCCTGACTGAAAGTGCAGATTGTGGTTGAAGCACCTCAATGCTGTCTTTCTTGCTACATCCTTTGTCATCTGTTACCAATACAGCATAAACACCTGCTTTAACATTGGACAAATCCTCCGTTGTTGCACCGTTTGACCATGCATAGCTGTATGGCTTGGTACCACCGGTAACATCGAGATCAATGGATCCGGATGAATCACCATAACACAATACATCTACTTGCTTCAATGAAAAATCTAACCTTGCTTCAGGTTGTTTTACCTCAAACGTGTCATTTAAGAAACACAAATTGCTGTCTGTTACGGTTACACTGTAGACACCAGCAGCAATATTGGACAGGTCTTCGGTTGTTGCACCATTTGACCAAGAATAGGTATAACCAGCTGTTCCTCCTTCTACTGTCAAATCAATTCCACCTGTTGCCACACCAAAACAATCCAAATCCTTTGTAATCGCTTTGATTGAAAGCCCAACAGCAGGTTGCATGATTTCAACAGTGTCTTTTTTGATACAACCAGATTGATCTGTAACAATCACAGAATAGACGCCCGCTGTCAAATTAAACAGATCTTGGGATGTTGCTCCGTTTGACCAGAGATACGTATAATTGGGCGATCCGCCACTTACAGATAAATCAATGGATCCGGTATTCAGACTGTAACACAATACGTCAACCTTTTTATGTTCAATAGCCAATGGTGCAAGAGGTTGATCTATTTCAACTGAATCTTTCACCACACAACCATTGTCATCAGTGACTAAAACAACATATGTTCCAGCTTTCAAATTTGACAAATCTTCTGTGACAGCACCATTTGACCATTCAAAACCATATGGCTTTGTGCCATCTGATACCGTCATATCAATTGAACCTGTTGAATCGCCATAGCACAATACATCTACATGTTTGAATGCCACAGCCAATGCTGCATCAGGTTGTTTGATGGTAAATGTATCACGCATGGTACAACCATTCGCATCCGTAATCAATACAGTGTATACACCTGCTTGAAGTCCGCTTACATCCTGACTCGTCTCACCCGTCAACCATTCATAAACATAAGAGGGTGTTCCACCAAATACACTGAGATCTATCGCACCTGTCTTATCTCCATAACACAATACATCGGTGACTTTTCCAAATGAAATAATCGCTGAATCAGGTTGAACGATTTGTATGGTATCGCGTACGATACAACCAGAAAGATCAGTTACAACAACAGTATAAACGCCTGCCGCCAAATCAGAAATATCAGCTGTCGTTGCTCCATTTGACCATGCATAACTGTAGTCGGGCGATCCGCCATTGACTGTAACATCAATTGCTCCTGTTTTTTGGTCAAAACACAAAACATCCGTCTTTTGATGTTGAATCATCAATGGTGCTTCTGGTTGTTCAATGATAACAGAATCCTTTACTGTACATCCATTGTCATCGGTTACTACAACAACATATTTGCCAACTTTCAAATTGGAAAGATCTTCACTTGTTGCTCCATTTGACCATGCATAATTGTAAGGAGCAGTACCACTCGTGACTGTTAAATCAATAGAGCCGGTTGAATCACCAAAACACAATACATCCACACTGTTAAACGCAGCTGCCAAAGCGGCATCAGGTTGCTTGATGGTAAATGTATCTCGCTCAATACACCCATTTCCGTCGGTAATCAATACACTGTATACACCAGCTTGAAGCCCGCTCAAATCCTGCGTTGTTTCACCCGTTAACCACTGATAAGTATAAGAGGGTGTTCCTCCACTTACACTCAAATCAATTGCTCCGGTATTATCACCATAGCAAAGTACGTCTGTGACATTTGCAGATGCAAGAATGGGTGAAGCCGGTTGACTGATTTGGAATGTATCCCTAGCCTCACAATTATTGACATCTTTGATCAATACTGTATAGGTGCCTGCAGACAATCCACTCAAGTCCTGTGAAGTAGCACCATTCGACCAAACATACGTATAGCCAGGAGTTCCTCCACTTACACTCAAGTCAATTGAACCATTTTCTGCACCGTAACAAAGTATATTGGAAACAATGCCACTTTTAGACAAAACAGGAGGGGATACAATGGTTGTTGATACTGTATTCGTACAACCAATGGTATCCCTTACTGTAAACAAATAATCTCCTGGAGCCAGTCCGGAAAAAAGATTTGAGAACTGATAGGTCTTGCCACTGTCTATACTAAATTGAAATCCAGGTGTGCCGCCAGACGAAGAAAGCAGCACTGATCCCGATCCGGTGCCATTGCACAACAGGTTTTGCTGATTGGATATCAAGACTGAAAGATTTAGACATTCAGGTGCTGCTATTTGCAATGACCTGTCCTGATTACCGATAGAGGTAATACTTCCATCATAATCCAATTGAATAACCCTCATATGATAGGGAGAACCACTGATTCCACCTGCCGACCTTGCCTGTCCGTTGGGCAATGTTCCCCAATCAAATCTGCTTGCAATGTGCCCTCCAAATCCAATGATAACAGGCAAAGCAGATGCAACAATTGTGACATCCATTTGGGCTTCAAAACTTGCATTAGACTCAGAATAGTCGGGTGATTTACCGCTAACCCAAACCGGATTGGATTGAAAGACTGCATTTTTCAGTGACATGTTTGCATTTCCTGCAGCCTTTACCAGATCAAAACTTGCTTGTGGCTGTTGTGACCACCCTGACGGTGAATTTTTATTCCCTGGATCAGGCAGAGGAGCATATTGTGTAACAACAATTGGTGCGGGAATCCCAAGCTCGGGAATTACTTTCTCAGGAGGATGCTTGTAAAAAACTGCATGCTTGAATGCAAACGTGTCCGAAGTCAAATAATCGATTGCAAAGTGACCAGAATTTCTGAGATCAAAGCCAATTCTTACGGTGATTGGTGTTCCCAGAGGAATATTATCCAAACTGATTCGATAAGGAATCGATTGCCCTTCGATGTAATGGGTTTTCGTTGTGTTCAAATTTCCGTTCACCCAAACAACTGGGCTATTGGGAACACTTGATTGCCCATTGTCACCTTGATCGATATTCACCTTGGGCGCTCCTTTTTGCGAATATCCGTTTATTTGAATCAAAATAAGGAGCATAGAAAACAGGAGGACATGTTGCGTCCACCTTACGCTTCGATTAACTGTGTTTTCATGATACATAACCCTTTGTTTTTATATGAGTAAATAGAAAATCAACAGCAAACTATTGTTGGTTGCACTGTTGGACTATGACATGAAATGATAAAATTGAATAAAGAGCGGATTGATATTTTCATTTTGACATTGCGCCATATCAATGATTTGCATCAATTTTTGATATGAATTCAAGTACATAAAATGTCTTAGTTTTACATTTATATCTTGCCATCATGAACATCAAAAAAAATATTCTTGAAACGATTGGAAATACTCCTTTGATTCAATTGAACAAAATCACCCGGCCACTTTCATGCACAGTATTGGCGAAGGTTGATTATTTCAATCCGGGTAATTCCATCAAAGACCGCATGGCACTCAAGATGGTGGAAGTGGCTGAAAAAGAGGGAAAGCTGCGACCTGGTGGGACCATCATTGAATGCACTTCGGGCAATACTGGCATGGGACTCGCACTGGCAGCTATTGTGAAAGGCTATAAATGTATTTTTACCACTACAGACAAACAGTCAAAAGAAAAAATAGATATACTGAAAGCCGTTGGCGCAGAAGTCATTGTTTGTCCAACGAACGTAGAACCGGATGACCCGAGAAGTTATTATTCGGTAGCAAGAAGACTTGCCAAAGAAATTCCAAATGCTTTTCTATGCAATCAATACGACAACCTGGCCAACAGATTGGCGCATTATGAAAGTACAGGTCCGGAGATATGGGAACAAACCGATGGCAAAATTACACACCTGGTTTGCACTGCAGGTACAGGGGGAACAGTGACTGGCACTGCTATGTATCTGAAAGAAAAAAATCCAAATATCAAGATTTGGGCAATTGACGTATATGGTTCACTCCTCACCAAGTATTTTCAAACGGGAGAAAAAGACATGAAGGAAGTGTATCCCTATATTTCAGAGGGATTTGGAGAAGATTTCGTTCCGGAAAACTATGACATGGCTGTCATTGATCACTTTGAGCAGGTAACAGATAAGGATGGCGCAGTGATGGCGAGAAGAATCGCGAAAGAAGAGGGACTCTTCTGCGGCTACAGTGCAGGAAGTTGTTTACAGGGATTGATGCAATTAAAAGACCTGCTTAAAAAAGATGATCTGGTTGTCTGCATTTTCCACGATCACGGAAGTCGCTATGTCGGAAAAATATACAACGACCAATGGATGATGGAAAGAGGATTCATGGAAGTGAAAACATTCAAAGACATCATTTCAGCCAGGGGTAGTAAGCAAAAATTGATTTCTGTTCAACCCAATCAAACAGTATCCGACGCTGTCGCACTCATGCAGAAATATGAAATTGAACACATACCGGTTATAGACGATCATCAAATCGTTGGATCCATCAGCGAGAATGGATTGTTTCAAAAAATATTCAAGGAACCTGAAGTAAAAAATGCAAGTATCCAATCCGTTGTGGAAAAAGCATACCCCATGGTGGAATACAATACTCCATTGGAAAAAATCAGTTCTTTGATCAACAAGGAAAATGGAGCGGTCCTCTCAAAAGACGAGGGAGGCAGTTATCATATCATTACAAAATATGATATCATACAATCGCTGACCAAATAATTACAGCAATCCCTTTGTTGAAGGCAATGCATCCTGAAAAGGATCTTTTTTGATGGCCATGCGAATGGCTTTGGCAAAGGCTTTGAAGATTGCTTCTATTTTATGGTGCTCATTGTCGCCTTTGCAATAAATATTCAAATTGCATTTTGCTCCATCTGAGAATGATTTGAAGAAGTGAAAAAACATCTCTGTAGGCATTTCCCCGATTTTTTCGCGCTTGAAATCTGCTTCCCATACCAACCAGTTTCTACCACCAAAATCAATCAAAACCTTGGCCTCGGCATCGTCCATGGGCAGTGCGAATCCATAGCGTTCCATCCCACGTTTATCTGCCAGTCCCTTTGCAAACGCTTCTCCCAATGCAATCCCCGTATCCTCAATGGTATGATGCTCATCGATGTGGAGATCACCCTTGACCTGTATGTCCAAATCAATTTTCCCATGCCTTGAAATTTGATCCAACATATGATCAAAAAATCCAATTCCGGTTTTGATATTGGAGATACCGGTTCCATCAAAATTTGCCTTGACAAGTATCTTGGTCTCATTGGTATTTCTCTCATGTTCAACCAAACGCAATCCATTTTTCAAAAAAGCATAGATATCTTTCCAACTGTCTGTTGTCAATATAACAGTGTTTTTTAAATCGCTTGACAAAGCGGAAATGTCAATTTGTCCTGCACCATCTGGATTGTTGATAAAGATACATTTGGCACCAAGATTCCTTGCAAGCTCAATGTCTGTTTGTCGATCGCCGATAACATATGAGTCAACCAAATTGTATGCTGCATTTCCAATGTATTTTCCCAACATGCCTGTACCGGGTTTTCTGGAATGAGAATTTTCATGGGGCATACTGGGATCAATGAAGATTTCATCGAAAACAATCCCCTCGCCTGCTAAAGTTTGAAGAATATGTTGCTGGATCGGCTCAAAATGTTCAGCAGGAAAGGAAGAAGTACCCAATCCATCCTGGTTGGAAACCATCGCCAATTCAAAATCGAATTCATTTGCGATCCGCGAAAGAAACTGAAAAACATATGGATAAAAAACAAGCTTATCGAAATGATCAATCTGATACGTGGGTGGAGCTTCTTTGATGAGCGTACCATCACGGTCTATGAACAAAACTTTTTTCATGATACTTTGAATGATTTTAATGATTCGATCAATACTTTATTTTCCTTTTCTGTTCCAACTGTCATCCGCAGGCAATCCTCACAGCGCTGAACATTGCTTCTATCGCGCACTACGATTTCACGGTCTAATAGATACTGATACACCGCTTTGGCATCCTTAAATTTTACCAAAAGAAAATTGGCATCAGAGGGGTAGATCTTTTCAACCGTTTCGATTTCGATCAACTCCTTCTCCAATGCAGTACGCATTTCAACAATGGCTTTGATCATGTCATTCACCTGCCCTATTTCATCCAATGCTTTGAGCGCCAATTCCTGAACCGGTTCACTGATATTGTAAGGAGGCTTTACCTTGTTCATGTATTGTATGATCTCTTTCGAAGCAAAGGCCATTCCCATTCTCAATCCTGCTAGTCCCCATGCCTTGCTGAGGGTTTGCATCACCACCAGATTGGGATATTCATTCAAATCAGCAACAAATGATTTTTGTCGGGAAAAATTGATGTATGCTTCATCAATCACAACGAGTCCGTCGAAATTATTCAAAATCATTTCAATAGACCGACGATCCATGCTGTTTCCGGTAGGATTATTGGGTGAGCAAATCCAAATGATCTTGGTATTGGGTTGAATAGACTCCTCCAATAATTCAAGATCAATTTGAAATGATGGAGTCAGCGGGACTTTCCTGATTTTTACATTGTTGATATTGGCGCTGACCTCATACATACCATATGTTGGCGGCATGATGATGACTTCATCCACCTGGGGCTCACAAAAACACCTCAATAAAATATCAATGGGTTCATCACTTCCATTGCCCAGAAAAATCTGTTCAACAGGAACCTTCTTGATAAAAGATATTTTCTCCTTGACATTTTTCTGCAAGGGATCAGGATATCGATTGTACCATTTTGTCAATGGCGATCCGAGTGAATTTTCATTGGCATCCAAAAAAACAGATGCTTTACCGGAGAATTCATCTCTGGCAGATGAGTAGGGACTTAATTTTTTGATATTGCCTCTTACAATTGACTCTAGATTGAACATAAACAGAATTAGTTTAATCTTACTTTTACAGCGTTGGCATGTGCTTGCAATCCCTCCGCCTCTGCCATGACAATGATGGTATTTCCGAGTTTGGCGATACCATTTCTACTTATCTGCTGATACGTGATCTTCTTTACAAAACTGTCCACACTTACGCCACTATAGGTTCTGGCAAATCCATTGGTTGGCAAAGTATGGTTGGTGCCACTTGCATAATCACCTGCACTTTCTGGCGTATAGTTACCAATGAATACAGAACCGGCATGCATGATTCCGTCAACATACTTTTGAGGCTCATCGGAAGCAATGATCAAATGTTCGGCAGCGTATTGGTTTACAAATGCAATCATTGCATCTGTATTGGCCAGTAAAATCGCCTTGCTGTTTTCCAATGCCATTGATGCAATTTGTTTTCTACCCAATACTGCCACCTGCTTGCTCAATTCAGTCATGGTATCCTGAATGACGCTCATGTCATTGGCAACAAGCATCACTTGAGAATCCGGCCCATGTTCAGCTTGTGCCAACAAATCAGCTGCCACAAAGGTGGGATTGGAGGTTTCATCAGCGATGATACATACTTCACTCGGACCTGCTGGCATGTCAATCGCCACACCTTCCAGCTGAACCAGCTGCTTGGCTGCGGTGACATATTGATTACCCGGACCGAAAATTTTATCAACTTTTTGGATGGATGCAGTTCCGAATGCCATGGCAGCAATGGCTTGTGCTCCACCTGCCTTGTAAATTTCTTTGATGCCGACCAAACTCGCAGCGTATAAAATTGCAGGATGCACTTGTCCATCAGCAGATGCAGGAGTCGACATAACAACCTCACTGCAACCTGCAATTTGGGCAGGCACTCCCAACATCAATACGGTTGAAAACAAGGGCGCAGATCCACCAGGAATGTAGAAACCAACCCGTTGAATGGGAACCGATTTTCTCCAACAATAAACACCCTCACTGGTTTCAACTTTTTTGGTTACTTCAATTTGCTGGGTATGAAACTTTGTGATGTTTTGATGTGCACGCAAAATGGCCTGTTGAAGTTCAACCGGGATTTTGCGTTCAGCATCTTTTATCTCTTTTTCTGTAATCAATAATTTACGCACTGAAATCCCGTCGAATTTTTTTGTAAGAGATTTGACGGCGATGTCACCTTTTGCTTTCACCTGTTGCAAAATTTTGGATACGGTTTTATGCAAGGGCACCTGATCAATGACAGGCCTTTGTACAAGTGAATTCCAATCAACTCTTGCAGGTTCTTGATATATTTTCATAGACTATAATATCATTTTTTCAATGGGTACCACCAAGATTCCCTCCGCGCCTGCATTTTTCAATTGCTCGATCTTCTCCCAAAATTCATCTTCACTCAAAACACTGTGAACGCTGCTCCAACCAGACTCAGCCAGGGGCAAAACAGAAGGACTTTTCATACCAGGCAACAAAGAGATGATCTCCGAAAGTTTTTCATTGGGTGCATTCATGAGCACATACTTGTTTTTCTTTGCCTTTTTTACAGCCCTGATTCTGAAAAGTAGTTTATCTACAATTGATTGTTGATCAATGTTCAGATGCTGATTTGCAATCAACACCGCCTGCGATTCCAACAATACTTCTGCCTCCTTCAAACCGTTCATGAACAATGTACCACCACTGCTTACCAAGTCAACTACTACATCCGCTAAACCAATTCCAGGTGCTATTTCAACAGAGCCGCTGATTTCATGCACTGAGGCCTTGATATTGTTTTTTTTCAGGTATCCATCAACAATGACCGGATAGCTGGTGGCGATTCGTTTGCCCTCCAATGTAGCAGCCCCCTCGTATGTGATTGATTTTGGCAATGCGATGGAAAGACGGCATTTCCCGAATCCCAATGCCTCTATTGTTTGGACATGCCGATTTTTTTCTGCCAACACATTTTGGCCAACTATTCCAAGATCTGCAACACCATCTTCCACATATTCAGGTATGTCATCATCCCTAAGAAAAAAAACTTCAATGGGAAAATTTTCAGAAACCGTTCTCAGCCTGTCTTTGACATTGCGCAGTTCAATTCCGCATTCTTTGAGCAAAGCAATCGAATCCTCGGAGAGTCGGCCTGACTTTTGAATGGCTATTTTCAACATCGGTTCGTTCTGCATTGTATTCTTTTTTAAAATAAAAAAGGCTTACCAAAGGCAAGCCTGTATAATGTACATACCATCACGGCTCACCCTTTGGGGGAGAAATGATGATGATGCATGTTTAATGTTAACGACATGGGTCAAAGGTAAGATTCAAAAACATAATAGCCAAAAACAGAAAATGATTACTTTCGGGCATGAAAAAATCGATTGCTGTCAACCTCCTCCCCTCGCTTATTTATCTCATTCTGATTGCATCTCCATCATCCATCCATGCCCAATGGAAATTGGTATGGAGCGATGAATTCAACAAGGAAGGACTCCCCGACCCAGGCAAGTGGGGTTATGATGTCGGTGGACATGGATGGGGCAACAACGAATTACAGTATTACACCCAATCCAGAAAAGAAAATGCCCGGGTTGAAAACGGGAAACTCATCATCGAGGCACACCGTGAAGAAATGGAAGGAAAGGCCTACACTTCAGCCCGACTCGTTACGCGTGATATTGCTACTTGGTCGAGCGGAAAAGTGGAAGTCAGTGCAAAACTGCCATCCGGACTGGGTACATGGCCTGCCATATGGATGTTGGCAAATACCAATCCCCTTAAATGGCCAGATGATGGTGAAATAGACATCATGGAACATGTGGGATACGACCAAGGCACCGTTCACGCATCTGTTCATACCAAGAAGTACAACCACATCATCGGAACACAAAAAACCAATAAAATATTCGTAAAAGATTGCTCTGAAACTTTTCATCGCTATCAGGTGGAGTGGAACAACGACAGCATCAGAATTGGCATGGATGACAATTATTATTATTCCTTCAATAATGAAAAAACCGGATACGATGTTTGGCCGTTGTCAAATAAATTTTATTTGCTGCTGAATTTAGCTGTAGGTGGAAATTGGGGTGGTCAAAAAGGTGTAGCCACCGATATTTGGCCGAGGAGAATGGAAGTTGATTATGTACGTGTTTATCAAAAGAAATAAAAAATCTGCTTTATGAAAATTCAATTAACCATCTTGGTTCTTGGAATCAGCCTGATCTCTTTTTCACAACCAGACAGATGGCAACAACATGTCAATTACAAAATGGATGTGACAGTTGATGCAGAGAAAAACCTTTTCAATGGAAAGCAAAAACTTGAGTACACCAACAACTCTCCAGATACTTTGCATGTCATCTATTATCATTTATACTGGAATGCATTTCAGCCAGGAAGCATGATGGATGAAAGAAGCCAACATCTCGGTAAAAAAAGTGTAACAGGCCGACCTGACTGGGATCAACGTGTCAGGGACCGAATTTCCAACCTGCAACCGCATGAAATCGGCTACCAGAAAGTTAGCAATCTGAAAGTAAATGGAGTCCTCCAAAAAACAACAGAATATGAAACCATTTTGAAAGTTGAATTGTCAAAACCTATACTTCCAAAATCAAAAGCACTGATTGAATTGGATTTTGAAGCGCAAGTCCCGCTACAAATTCGCCGAAGCGGCAGGGACAATGCGGAAGGTGTTCGATTCAGCATGGCACAATGGTATCCAAAATTGTGTGAATACGACAGAAGTGGATGGCACCCTACCCCTTATGTTGCAAGAGAATTTTATGGCGTTTGGGGTGATTTTGAAGTGAACATCAAGATCGACAGTTCATTCACCATTGCTGCGACAGGATATCTTCAAAATCCACAAGAAATTGGACATGGATACCAATCAACTGCTCTTCCATTCAAACCGGGAAAAGAAAAAATGTTGACATGGAAATTCAAAGCGCCCAATGTACATGATTTCGTTTGGGCTGCAGATCCCGGATACATCCACAAGAGCAAGCAAATCAGAAAGGGGCTTGTATTGCATTCATTTTATAAAATAGATGAATCGATGCTCGGGAAACAATACGATGCCATGCCAGCGAGGATGAAGGAAAGAATGACGAAGAATGATTTCATCAATAATTACAGGATGGAATGGGAAAATGTATTGGATTTTGCTGCAAAGGCAGTCCCTTACATGGACAGTCACTATGGCGAATATCCCTATAAACAATATTCCTTCATTCAGGGAGGTGACGGCGGCATGGAATATCCAATGGCTACACTATTGAAAGGAGCAGGCAAGGGCGTAACCATTCACGAATTCATGCACAGCTGGTACCAGATGATTTTGGGTACCAATGAGTCGTTGTATGCATGGATGGATGAGGGGTTCACCAGCTGGGCAGAAGCCAATGTGAACAACTACTTGGAAAACTTCAAAGACAGTCTTCCACATAAGTCAGCATACGATGCCATCATTGCCCTATCTAAAACAAGCTACAATGAACCACTGACGACACACTCCGACCAATACAGCAGCAATGCAGGATACAGCATCAACGCCTATTCAAAAGGAGAGGTTTTTCTCGAACAACTCGGATACATTGTTGGCGCAAACATGCGTGACAGTATTCTCATCAAATATTTCAACACCTGGAAATTCAAGCATCCTGATGTGACTGACTTCATAAGAGTCGCTGAAAAGACGAGCGGCATTCAATTGGATTGGTATAAAGATTTTTTTGTGAACACATCCAAGACCATTGATTATGCAATTGACAGCTTGTGGGAAGTGAATGGCAAAATGCAAATCCGGTTTAAAAACAACGGTACGATGCCCATGCCTTTGGATGTTGAGCTCAGTTTCAAGGATGGCTCCAAAGAAATTGCCTATATCCCTCAATATTTGATGTTTGGTGAAAAACAAAATGAGACGCCAGCTGTTAAGAGAACGGTAGGCCAGCCATGGAAGTGGACCCATCCCACTTATACCATCACAGTAGATCGCAAACTATTCGATTTAAAAAAAGCAGAAATCGATCCACTTCAGAGAATGGCAGACACAGAAAGAAAAAACAATGTGCTTGTACTCAACTGGTAGTTTTGAAATAAATGGAAATCGAGGATGTTGAATTTCAACGATACTGAAAAGGCATTTGCATACAAAACTGACAAGCAACTGAAAAAAGCAAGGTTTCTTTTTGGAATCATGCAGTTCAATGGATTGGTGAAGCTCGGAACAATCTTGACACCATTCGCCCTGAAAATTCACATGCCCATAAAGGGTATTATCAAAAAAACACTTTTTGAACAATTTGTCGGAGGCACATCGCTCGAAGCATCATCGAATGTAATCAGCATGCTGGAGAAGCAAAAAGTTGATGTAATACTGGATTATGGTGTTGAGGGTGGTGAATACGATGACGAGACATATGATGCAGCATTGCAGGAATTCATCAAAGTTGTGCGTTTCGCTTCAACTAAGAAAAATGCACCCTTTATCAGTGTCAAGCTAACCGGACTCGCCTCAACCAAATTACTATCCAAGCTGAACCTGAATGCATATGAACAATTCGAATTTGTATCAGACCAAAAAATGAATGAAAAACTAGCATCCATTGATGCTGATGAAAGAGAGGCGTGGGAAAAGTTGATCCAAAGAACTGAGAAAATATGTTCGATTGCGAGTGAAACAGGTGTTGGCATCATGATTGATGCAGAGGAAACATGGATCCAGGATCCAATTGATCATATTGCATTGAGCATGTCCAGGAAGTTCAATAGAAACAAATCAGTTGTGTACAATACCTTACAATTTTACAGGCATGACAGGATAGCATTCATGCAGGCAGCCTACCAAGACAGCCTGCTTCATGGATATCAATTTGCCGTTAAAATCGTGAGAGGTGCATACATGGAAAAAGAAAGAGCCCGTGCCGAAAAATTACAATACAGATCCCCTATCCATATCAGCAAAGAAGCAGTTGACAAAGACTACAACGAGGCCATTGATTTTCTCATCCATCACCACACAAACAGTTCTGTCATTGTTGCCTCACACAATGAAAATAGTACCCTCAAGGCCGTGCAACTGTCCAATCAGGAAAACGCTCAACATGCATTGCATTTCTCTCAATTGTATGGTATGAGTGACCACCTTACATTTAATTTAGCGTCTGATGGTTACCAAGTGTCTAAATACCTTCCATTCGGACCTGTTGAAGAGGTCATTCCCTACCTCCTGAGAAGGGCACAAGAAAACAGTTCAGTGGCGGGTCAAACCAGCCGGGAATTATCATTGATCCGGGAGGAATGCAAAAGAAGAGGTATTTAGTCCCATTTTTTAATTACAAACGTTAAGTATAAATACTGAATAGCTCAAAAACAACTTTTGTGGAAGTATGTTTTTTTTAACTTTAGACATCCAAATCTGCAATCTTTGCATCGATGTTGGCAAAACCCATAATTCTATGATCCAAAATAAGCTTCCATGACCAAAAAAGTGAGGATTATCATTGCGGATGATCATTTGTTGATTGCTGAGACTTGGGCAACGCTTATCAACTTGGATCCAGAGTTCGAGGTGATAAAAGTATACGACAATACCAAAACGATGATTGACGAAATCACGGAGATTCGTCCGGATGTAGCCATTCTTGACATCAATATCAATCCATTTTCAGGCATTGAGGCAACCACCATGATTAAAAAGCTTGCGCCTGGTACCAAAATCATCGGGGTATCCATGCACAACCAACCTTCCTTTGCCAAAAAGATGATCCGCAATGGTGCAATGGGTTATGTAACAAAGAACTCATCTAAATTGGAGATGTATGATGCCATCCGCTCTGTAATGAAAGGTGAGAAATTCATCTGCGCAGAGATTCAACGGAATATCACCAATCAGTTATTGGTTGAGGAAGAAGACAATAAGCTGAGCAAGTTGACTGAAAGGGAAATCGAGATCATCAAACTGATCAAAAACGGTTCAACCAATAAAGAAATCGCTGAGACATTGTTCCTTTCACCCAGAACGGTTGAGACGCACAGAGCCAGGATTTTAAAGAAACTGGGACTTAAAAATTCGCTGTCATTGGTGAAATACATCAATGAATCGTTCCTGGATCTTTGATTACGTATTCATTAATCCCCCCAAATATTGTCTTTGCCCTGCAGCCAGTCCTTTACCAAATTGGTTGTAACTGATTTTGGTCTTTCCAATGGCATGCCCAGCGCTCTGTCCCAGCACAAACTGGCCAAAACACCCAGGGCCCTGCTTACGCCGAAAAGCACTGTGTAAAATTCATATTCAACCATGCCATAATGAACCAGTAAAGCTCCACTGTGTGCATCCACATTTGGCCATGGATTCTTGACCTTACCGAGTCCATTTAAAATATCTGGAACAGTCTCGTAAATCCTCCAAACGGTTTGCACCAATGCATCATCCGGCATGTGTTTTTTTCCAAATTCCATCTGGGCTGTAAAACGTGGATCGGTTTTTCTGAGTACAGCATGTCCATAGCCGGGAACAACTTTCCCTTCGGAGAGTGTTTTCTTGACATATTCAGCGATTTGATCTTTGGAGGGAAGGTCTACACCCAGCGCCTCTCTCATCTCAAATATCCATTTGATAACTTCCTGATTTGCAAGTCCGTGTAATGGTCCAGCTAAACCATTCATTCCGGCAGAAAAACTAAGGAAAGGATCGCTCAAGGCAGATCCAACCAGGTGGGTTGTATGGGCCGAGACATTGCCACCCTCATGGTCTGCATGGATGGTCATGTACAAGCGCATCAATTCTTTGAATCCCTCCGACTCATATCCCATCATATGGGCAAAATTACCTGCCCAATCCAATAAGCCATTCGGTTCAATATGTTCTCCGTTTCTGTATTTTCTTCTGTAGATGTAAGCTGCAATGCGAGGCAATCTCGCGATCAAATCCAGTGAATCGTCAAAGGTAGCATCCCAGTAGTCCTTTTTATTCATCCCCGCCGCATATGATTTGGCGAAATGACTTCCATTTTGGAGGGCCATGATGCCTACCACGAACATCGTCATTGGATGGGAAGATACAGGCAGCGCTTCGATGGTGTCGAATACGTAGTTGGGGACATGTGAGCGTCTTTGCAACGTTGCTGTAATTACATCTGCTTCCTCTTGTGAGGGAAGTTCACCGAGCAGCATCAAGTGGAAAAGTGCCTCTGGGAGCGGCTCATCGCCACCCGGAGCTTTCGGAAGCTTTTCTTTGAGTTCTGGAATAGAGTAACCTCTGAATCGGATTCCTTCATTTGCATCAAGCAAGGATGTTTCAGTGACGAGTCCAGTTATCCCACGCATCCCCTGATAAATTTGTGACAGGGTGACTTCACCAATTACTTTGTTACCATGCTCTTTGAGCATTTGCTTGATTTCAGCACCTACTTCGTCGGCTTTCTGCTTGAATCTTTCCTTTATCAGGTCCATGGAAAAAGAATGAGGGTTACGATTGAATTTTGGAGTCGTAAAGTTAACGCAAAGCTTGCTAGACTGCTTATCTAAAAGGGAAAAAAATGGTATTATTTAGGCGCCTTGACGTAGATGCGCCATGCGACGTACGCGAAAACCAAGTTGGGTATCCAGGCAGCCAAATAGGGATTCAAATCACCTTTGGTTGAAAAGATGGTCGAAAACCTGTCAAAAAGGATAAAAACGGCACAAACCAGCAGCCCGATCGCCAGGTGAATGCCACTCCCGCCCCTGATTTTTCTGAAAGATATCAATGCTCCAATGAGGGTGAGCAGTAAAACGGAAAAAGGAGTTGCCAATCGATGTGCATGCTCCATTTCCAGTTCTTTGATGGTTTCTGAACCCCTGAGGCGCTCCTTTTGAATCCTTTTCAGTAAATCTGGTGTTTCCATTCTTGCTTGGATGAACCGGTCAAAATAGAGATCATTCGGATCAAAAGAGAATTTTTTATATACCTCGTAATTGAAACTCACTTGCTCATCCAATCCGTTGATGGTTCTTTCCACCACCCCTGTCAATTTCCATTTTTTTCGTGTCGTGTCCCATGAAATATTGTCGGCACGCAGGTTGTAAACGACCTTGTTATCTTTTACCGTCTCTAAAAAAAAGGTTCCTCCCATTTTAGCAGTTGTATCGTAATACCTCATGCCTGCATAACTGAATGAATCAATCCTCATGTACACACCATTGCTTGGGGTGCTGCTGAGCATATTGGGCATGTATTTTATTTCAAAAGTTGTTCGGATTGTGTTGGCGCGCGGTATGATGTAAGCATTGGAAAAAAAGAGCAGCAACGAAAGCAGCGCTCCGCCTATCCAGTAAGGACGCATCAGCCTATTGAGACTTACACCTGAAGAGAGAACAGGAATAAACTCTGACCTGTTTGCCATTTTCGAGGTGAAGAAAATAACTGATATAAAAACAAAGAGCGGGAAAAGCAGCGCGACGATGTGAGGAATGAATCCTACATAATATTTGAAAAAAATCTGTTTTGAGGAGAGTCCGGATTTGGCAAAATCATCGGTATGCTCAGAAATATCCACTACGGTGCTGATCAACGTGAGCAAGAGAACGGAAAAAAAGAATGTCCGCAGAAAATTTTTCAGGATATACCAATCGATCTTGCTCAACATATCCCTGCAAAAGTATCATTTAATCTTTTGAAAGATACTTAGAGTATGTATCAAGACATCTTTTTCTGGCAAATTCGTGTTGAACAATCGGTTGTGGGTATTCCAATGAATCGAATTCAGGAACCCATTGTCGAATGTATTTCCCTTCTTTGTCAAATTTTTCTGTTTGCAGATAGGGATTGAAAACCCTGAAATAGGGCGCAGCATCGCATCCTGATCCGGCTGCCCATTGCCAACCTCCGTTGTTGGCTGCAAAATCATGATCGAGCAGTTTGGCAGCGAACCATGACTCACCCCAGCGCCAGTCAATCAGCAAATGTTTGGTAAGAAAACTTGCAACAATCATCCTCACCCTGTTGTGCATAAAACCCGTCTGGTTCAGCTCCCGCATTCCTGCGTCTACAATTGGATAACCCGTTTGACCGCTGCACCATTTCTCAAATTCATCCTCATTGTTGCGCCATCTGATATTGTCGTATTCCCTCTTGAAAGAGTGTCCCTCTGAAATATGTGGAAAATTGGATAAGATGGATTGATAGAAATCCCGCCAAATCAATTCATTCAAAAAAGTTTCATTGAGTTGCCCAGCGCATGCCGCCAATTCACGGATGCTGATCGTCCCGAAACGCAGATGCACACCCAGTTTGGAAGTCCCATTGATTGCCGGATAATCTCTTTGTTGGGAGTATTTTTTGATGATCTCTTTTGGAAAAATATCGGAGGGAAATTGAAATGGTTTTTCTTCAAAACCGATGGATGCGAGTGAAGGGAAATCACCTGGCACATACTTTAAAAATTGGGCATGATGTTTTTCTGAGGGAAAATGCTTGATTGGCTGATTGGATAGATTGAATTTCCATTTTCTTGAATATGGGGTAAAGACAGTATACGGATTGCCGTCGTCTTTGGCTACTTCCAAGCTTTCGAATATGACCTGATCTTTGAAATGATGAAAACTGATTCCGTTCGATTGCAAAAGTGCTGCAACCTGTAGATCTCTCTCCTTCCCATATTTTTCATAGTCACGGTTCGTAAATACCTGTTTGATCTTGTAGTTTTTGATCAGCGTATTGAAAGCGTTGAGAGGTGTATCGTGCAAGATTGTGAGACCAGCACCATGCTTTCTCAGTTCAGTATCGATTGATTGAAGTGATTGGTGGATGAATTGCACCCTCGGCTGATGGGGCTTCTCCAATTTATCTAGGATGTTGTTATCGAAAATAAAGATGGGTAGAACAGGTAATCCTGACTGCAGCGCATTGAAGAGTCCATGGTTGTCATGCAACCTGAGATCCCTGCGGAACCAAAATACATTTACCTCTGGATGATTCATGGGGATAAAACAATCCCAAGAGAAAATAGTTTAATCAGGAATTTAGGCAGGACGGCTCTCAATGATACCTGATTTAACAGCATACATGACGAGTCCCGCGAGAGATTTTGCACCTGTCTTTACCTTTAGTTTGTCTCGAATGGCTTCCACCGTACGCGGACTCAATTCGACTTCATCTGCGATTTCCTTCGTACTCTTTTCTTCACAAATGAGTCGCAGGACTGTAATTTCCTTTTCAGAGAGCTTGGCATCTACCGGCAGATTTGCCTCCGCCTGGCGCTTCATTCTCAGTCCATCTATCAAAGCCTTGTTGGTGAGTTGGTTAAAATAAAACTCCTGCTCATGTACCGTTTTGATAGCCTGGTGAATGATTTCAGAATCAGAATTCTTGGTCAGGTACGAATTGGCTCCGAGTTCCATCAGTTTTGTAATCATGGAATGATCATTGTGCATGGTAAGCATGATGACCTTTATGTGTGGATAAGCCGCTTTGATCTCAGGTAAAGTCGCAATACCATCCATGATCGGCATCTGTATATCCAACAAAATAACATCAGGCTGTATGTGCTTCAAAATGGTCAGCAACTGCATGCCATTATCTGCTTCCGCAATAACCTTCACGTCTTTTTGCATACTGAGTGCGGTTTTAACACCAGCTCTGAAAAGTACATGGTCATCCGCAATGACAACTTTGATGGGCTCAGACATAATACTAAGTTTTGTTACTGCAATGTTAGACCAATTGAACTATCCCGCATAGCGCAAAACCACCAAATTATCATGTTGCAGGAAATACGGTAGGATGACAAGTTGACTTCAAAAACCATAAATTTACTATAGGGCTAATTTGAGGAACAAACGCCTTAATCAAGCATTTAATATCTTGATTATTTTATAATACCCCTTAAATGATGGAAACAACAGATTTTATGATGTTTTTCTCATTTAAAAATGAGTAAAACATCAAATATATTTTCTTAAATATTTAGATTTTTATGATAAATAAGAATATCGAAGCCTTGTTACAAATAATGCAAATTTTAAATTTTACAGCCTGTCTAATTTCAATATTTATAGGCCTAAAATATTTGAAATTAAATAAGTTAAATAAACTGCTTGTACTTCTTCCGATCTTGTCACTTTTACAAATACTCGGTTCTGAATTCATAGCTTTTTGTAGAAGTTGCTTCCAAAAGAGTAATGAAATCTTACAAATAATAGTTCTTGTATATACAATTTTAGAATTTATAATCATAACAATATTCATCTATCACACTGAACTAAATAGAAATTATAAAAAAATAATACCCATAGCATCACTATGTATTTTTCTGACAATTGGATTCGATATTTATTTAATTTCAAATGATCGCAATGAATTAAGTCTCGATTATTTTAATTTATTTGAAGGCATATTTTTTATTTCAATACTCTCAATCGGTTTAATTACACAATTAAGAAAGTCATCATTTTCTGAAACATTTTTGAATAGTATTTGGATTTCTAAATCTGGAATCCTACTAGCATTCTTGGTTTTCTGGCCAAATAGCGTAATTCAAAATGTCATTTTAAAAAACTTAAAACTTTTTTATAAATATGTATTCATTTCAAACTCTACAGGCTATTTGATATTATATATCTTTTTATCGTTTTCATTTTATGCTTCAAGAAAATCAAGAATTAATTAAATTATTATTTACAGTCTTATTCGCATTTTTATCAATAATTATATTGGTAATTATTTCAATTTATTTTTTTTCAAAAAAAGAAATAAAATTTAAGAATGACCTAAATGAACTTAAAAATAAGCAAGAAAAGGAGATATTAAAAGCTCAGTTAGAAATTCAAGAAGAAACATTTAAAAAAATTTCCAGGGAAATACATGATAATATTTCACTTGGACTCACATTGGCTAAACTCCAATTAAACAATGCTATCATTTCTGATTCTAAAGACACAGATACACTTATGGCAACTGTTGATCTGATCAGCAAGTCTCTGGTCGATCTAAATGATATCTCCAAATCACTTGATGCCAAACAAATGGTTGCACATGGACTGATCAACGCGCTGCAATCAGAGGTTGACGTGATTAAAAAATCAGGTTTATTGGAGGCAGACTTGGAAATGAGTGGAGAACCGGTGTACCTGGACGCAGAAACTGACCTCATTCTGTTGAGAATATTTCAGGAAGCATGTAACAATATCATTAAGCATGCAAATGCCAAAAAAATCGATGTCGATCTGTACTACAAACCTGATGAATTGCTCATGAAAATAACCGACGACGGGAACGGGTTTGATATTGATGCTGTAAGAAGCAATAAAGAAATCAGAAAAATGTCAGGACTGAAAAACCTTGAAACGCGGGCTCAACTCATCAATGCAACATTTGAAATCATATCATTTCCTAAAGTAGGTACAACCATCAACATTAAAATACCCATTAAAAAAAATCAAGATGAAAAATGAATGTATAAAAGTAGTAATGGCAGACGACCATTTATTGCTCAGAAATGCACTGGCAACACTTATTAACAATAGCGATACATGTAAAGTTGTTGCAGAAGCCTCCAACGGCAAAGAATTGATGGAAGCAATCTCAAAGGATAATTATCCTGATATTGCAATAGTCGATTTAAATATGCCTGTCATGGATGGATATGAGACTGCCATAAATTTACAGAAGCACCACCCAGACATTAAAGTATTGATGCTCACCATGTATGACTCAGAACTGGCATTGATAAGATTATTAAAAGCAGGCGTAAAAGGATTTATGAAAAAAGATATTCATCCAAAGGAATTACTCTTTGCCATACAATCCGTACACGAGAACGGATATTACTATTCTGCACACACCAGCAGTAAGCTTGCGGGGCTCTTCAGAGGCCAGGATGATATGCCGATATTGGAGAAGATTACTTTGTCTGAATCAGAGATTGAATTTTTGAAACACGTCTGCAGCGAACAAACATACAAAGAGATTGCATTCGAGCTCGGAATGAATCCAAGGGCCATTGATGGAATGAGGGACAACTTATTCAATCGACTGGATGTTAAAAGCAGGGTCGGACTAGCAATATATGCCATCAGACATGGCATCGTACCCATTTAGCTGATCAACTTGTTACGCATACCATACATAATCAGGCCAGCAATGGTTTTTGCACCAGCTTTGGCCTTCATGTTTTGACGTATCGTTTCAATGGTTCTTGGAGACAGGTAGACTTCTTTAGAAATCTCCTCCGTTGTTTTATCCTGTGCAAGTAGTTTTAGGATACTCAATTCTTTTTCATTGAATACTGCAGGATTCGGAAAATATTGGCGTGTGCTCTTTTTCTGTTGAAGCTTCATCAAAACTGCCTTGTTCAACAAATCGTTGAAGTAAAAATCATCATTGATGCATGTTAAAATTGCATTGTAAATTTCTTCAGGATCTGTTGTCTTGGTCAAATATGCATTGGCACCCATTTCCATCATCTTTGCGATCATTTCCTGATCATCATACATAGTAAGCACTATGATTCGAACTGCCTCGTATTCTTTTCTCAGAATGGATATGGCATTGATCCCATCGATTTCAGGCATTCGGATATCCATGAGTAAAACGTCGGGTTGTTTGATTTTCATTTTGTGAATCAGGTCCCTCCCATCCTCAGCCTCCCAAATGATTTTGAGGTAATCCTTACCTGTGAGGGACATGCGTATGCCATCTCGAAAAATTTTATGATCATCGGCCAATCCAACCTTTATCATCTCAATATGCTCCATATTGGACTTTTTAATTTTTTTTCAAAAGTCAGTTAATACCCCTTAT
>VFQT010001789.1_pt1 | contig 24326 bp, 26 predicted proteins | sample 3512381 | NCBI WGS metagenome assembly VFQT01 (sample SAMN10412376, study PRJNA504923) | tailings metagenome | isolation source: Relicate 2 Philex TSF3 active mining site | place: Philippines: Tuba, Benguet | collected 2017-08-29
TGAGCACGAGTTGTGTTGCGGCACCGACGTTCACGGTGAAGTTGCTCGACGTGGCTGAAGTGAGGCCGGTCGAGGAAAAGCTCAACGTGTAGTTCGTCGAGATGGTGCCTGCGAATGTGAGATCTGTGAAAGTCGCGACGCCATTCGTCGCAGAGAGCGTCGTCGTTCCACCGAGTGTTCCGGCGGATGCGGTGACGGCGATCGGTGCTGTCGAGGTTTCGACGACGATGTCATTGGCATCGAGAACTTTGACCACTGGCTGGGTCGAGAACGCAGCACCTGATCCAGCGCCGACCGGCTGGGCGGTCACCGACAACTTGGTTGCGGTTCCGGAAACGTCGAATGCAAGTGCAGTGGCCGACGTTTGCGTGTCGGTGACTCCGTCGAGGGTCGTGGACGACGTTGCGCGAATCTTGTACTTCCCCGCGGCGAGTGCTGTGGTCGTGCAACTCCAAGCACCAGTCGACGAGTCGGCGGTGCACGTCGAACCGGTGTCACTCCACGTCCCGGTAGTTGCGTCAACGTCTCCCGACGACGAGCGAGTCGCGATCGACAACTGCACCGTCGAGCCAACCGCGGCAGAACCACTCATCGTGAGTGTCGAAAGCGACGTCAGATTGTCACTGGCGGACGATCCGTTGTCTGACGCATCGGCAAGATCCGGCGCCGAAACCGCGGGAAACGAATATCTGATGACGACGATTCCTGATCCGCCGGTTCCTCCGCCGGTCGACGCACTCGACGCAGAGCCACCGGCCGCACCACCGTTTCCAGTGTTTGTCGCACCTGACGAGCCGCCGTTCGCAGAGCCGGAATTGGCACCAGCGCCACCAGTTCCGTACGTGGTCGCAGTTCCGTTCAACGACGATGACGTTCCCGATCCTCCCGATCCACCTGTAGTTCCGGAACCTGCCGATCCATTTCCAGCAGAGCCGCCACCACCACCGCCACCGCCGCCACCACCGCCACCGCGACCACCGCGTGCAGATGTTGCCGTGCCACTCTGTGCAGCGCCGCCGGCCTTAGTCGACGACGTGCGGCTGCCGTCACCGCCTTGACCTCCGGTCGAGATAATCGATCCAAAAACCGACGACTCGCCCTCCGTGCCGTTGTAGTTCGCCCGTGCATTCGCACCACCCGACCCACCAGCACCGACGGTCACCGTGTACGACGTTCCCGAAGTGACTGAAAGCGACCCGCTGCGGACCATGCCCGCACCACCACCGCCACCGCCACCATTGTCGTAGCCGTTACCTCCGCCGCCACCACCACCGACGACGAGGTAGTCCACGCTCGTCACGCCCTGTGGCGCAGTCCAGGTGGTCGAGCCAGTCGAGGTGAACTGCTGCACGATGTACTTCGTTCCGTTCGATCCGATCGTCCCATTACCCGCATAACCACTGCGACCAGTCGACGTGATCGAGAAGCTGCGGGACACATCACTCGCTGCGCTGTAACGCGAGTCACCCGACTGTGAAGCCGTCAACGTACACGTCCCCGACGCAACCATCGTCACACTGGTACCCGACACCGTGCAGACACTCGACGTAGAAGACGAAACAGTCACTGTCAACCCTGAATCAGACGACGGAGAGATCGTGATCGGCGTCGCCGACCAGGCCTGAGTCGACATCGCCGCAAAGGTGATCGTCTGAGTTGCCTTGTTGATCGTGAACGAACGTGACACGTCACTCGCCGCGTCATAATTCGTGTTCCCGTCCTCGGCAGCAGTCAACGTGCATGTCCCAGACGCAACCATCGTCACACTGGTACCCGACACCGTGCACACGCTCGTCGTCGACGACGTCACTGTCGGGGTGTCCCCCGACGCCGCCGACACCGTGACGCTGAACGTGGACGCCGACCACGTCTTCGTACCCGGATCCGTGAACGAAATCGTGTTCGTTCCCTTCGCCACCGTAATCGACTGTGTTGCAGACGTGAGACCAGTCGCTGAATAGGTCACCGTCACCGAACCAGGCGTGGAGTTCAAACCCAAACCACTAAATGTCGCCACTCCAGACGACGCCGTGGCAGTACTCGTGCCAAATGCCGTCCCGGTTGAAGGTGTTGCCGTGACCACGATTGAGGAGTTGGTCACCCGATTACCACTTGCGTCGCGAACTTCGATCACCGGTTGTGTTGTGAACGCAGTTCCGTACGTTGAGCCAGCTGCGCTCGTCGTCACCGCCAGTTGAGAGGCAGTGCCGAACGTGACCGTAAAGGAACTCGACGTCGCCGACGTAAGTCCCGACGAGGTGAATGACAGGGTGTAGTTGGTGGATGCAGTCCCAGCGAACGTGAGTCCACTGAACGTTGCGACGCCATTAGATGCCGAAACCGTCGTTGTACCACTAAGTGTTCCCGCAGATGCGGCAACCGTGACCGAAGCGGTAGATGACTCAACAACTAAGTCGTTCGCATCGAGCACCTTCACCACGGGCTGAGTGGCCAATGCAGCTCCCGCACCAGCACCAATCGGTTGAGTCGTCACGGACAACTTTGTGGCAGTTCCAACGACATTCAATGACAGCACTGAAGTCGAAGTTTGAGTATCAGATACACCATCAAATGCAGCAGTCGAAGTCGCCCGAACCTTGTACTTACCTGGACTTAACGCTGCGGTCGTGCACGTCCATGAGCCACTCGTTGAGTCCGCCGTACAGGGCGAGCCAGTGTCGGCCCAGGTCCCCGTCGATGCACTTGTATCCGCATCCGACGAGCGAGTTGCGATCGACAACTGCACCGTCGCACCAACCGGTGCACTACCAGTCATCGTCAAGGTCGAATTCGACGTCAAGTCGTCGATGCTCGACGAGCCGTTGTCCGAAGCAGCCGCAAGATCAGGCGCCGACACTGCAGGTAATGCGTATCGCACAATTACGATTCCTGAACCACCGGACGTGTAACCACCTCCAGTGTCATTACCACCCTGTCCAGTGTTCGTTGCACCGTCGCGAGCCGCGCCAGTCGTTAACGATCCGTTTGAGGCGTAATAGTCGCCATAGACGTTGTTATTGCGACCAGCACCTCCCGATCCATACATCGTCGACGTGCCACTCAGCGTCGAAGTGACACCGATACCCCCGGTGAGTCCGCTTCCCGCTCCACCAGCGCCACCACCGCCACCAGCGCCGCAGAGTCCCGGAGCGCCACATCCACTCGATCCACCGCCGCCGTTACCACCCGCATACGTCAACGACGAGCCACTTCGGGTACCCGTACCTGACGTACCACCGAGCGCTTGGGTCGCACTGTAGGAATATGGTGACGAATAGCCCGTCCCACCGCCTGTTGCACTGACAACGGTCGATCCACCGGTTGCGAGACTGGAAGTGCCGCCCACCGAGCCGGTATGCGAATTGCTACACAATTGGCTTACAGCACCCGCACCACCGGCGCCAACCGTGACCGTATAGGCAGTCCCGCCGGTCACCGAAAGCGATCCCGTACTGACACCACCGCCACCACCGCCGTGACCCCACAAGTAACTGCAATATCCACGAGTACCACTTCCACCACCGCCAACCACGAGATACTCGACCGATGTCACTCCTTGTGGGACCGTCCACGTTGCAGTGCCAGTCGTCGTGAACTGCTGCACGACGTACTTCGTACCGTTCGTGCCAATCGTCCCGTTACCCGTGTAACCGGTGCGACCCGAACCATTAGACGTGATCGAAAAGCTTCGTGCCACATCACTTGCGGCGCTGTAACGATCGTCACCCGACTGTGAGGCCGTCAACGTACACGTCCCAGACGCAACCATCGTCACCGACGTACCCGACACCGTGCACACGCTCGTCGTCGACGACGTCACCGTCACCGTCAAACCCGAATCCGACGACGGCGAAATCGAAATCGGAGTCGACGACCAGGTCTGAGTCGACATCGCCGCAAAGGTGATCGTCTGTGACGCCTTGTTGATCGTGAACGTCCTCGACACATCACTGGCCGCGTTGTAATTCGTGTTCCCGTCCTCGGAAGCCGTCAACGTACACGTTCCCGATGAAACCATCGTCACCGTCGTTCCCGACACCGTGCACACACTCGTCGTCGACGACGTCACCGTCGGAGAGTCCCCTGACGACGCAGACACCGTCAAACCAAAAGTCGACGCCGACCACGTCTTCGTACCTGGATCCGTAAACGAGATCGTGTTTGAGGCCTTGGCAATTGACACCGTCGTATTCGCAGATGTCGTCGATGAATAATTGGTGTCGGATGCCTTCGTTGCCGTCACGACACAACTCCCAGACGCCGACGGCGTCAAGGTGGATCCAGAAACAGTGCAATTTCCGGATACTTTCTGATACGTAACCGAACCCGACCCGAGACCTCCTGATGTCGACAGCGTCAAATTCGTTCCGAAAGTAGCGGACGTCGTAGAAATCGTCAGTGTGGTCTGGTCGGCACCAGAGATTGTTCCACAGCGGAAACCAATCTTGTCGAGAATGGATCCGACGTAGCCAACCATGCCGACAGCGACCATGCCCGTCGGACACTGAATCGTCTCTGGACCGTTGGGTGCTGCGCGGCTCTCGTTGCTCCATCCGAAGACGGTGCTGCTCGTTGTGCGTGAGCCACCAGATGGCAACGTCCCACAGATCAACTGCCAACCGGAAACGTAACCATTACCTTGCTTGTGGACACGAAGTCCGACGAGCGCCTGTCCATCTGCACACCACTGACCTGTCAGCGAAGTGTCGGCCGCGCCACCCCAACCAGAGCCACCGATGTTGGTGTTCCACGTACGCGATGTAGCTGTGGCATCCAACAGTGCGCACCACGCTGTCGGTTGAGTAATTGACGTGAGGCCCGCGTTGCCTCCCCCGCCGATTCCATAGATCACGCTGTTTGCTTGGCAAGTGACAGGACCAATGAGGCCGCCACCACCCGTCGTCGTCAGGATTTGGTCCGTATTGCTGACGCTCAAACCACTCGCCGTCGGAGACGACGCAAAGAGCAATCCGACGACAACAGTGAGTGTTGCTAGGAATCCGAAAGCGCTCGAGCGGCGCGACAGCCGGGGACGGATACGACGCAACACCGTGCGCACACGTAGCCCGTCGAAACCCAACACGCCCTTTTCCTCCAGCCCTGGAAAAATTGGAAAGTTTTTCTTACTTCGTTAGGTGAGGCTAGTTGATAGGACTAAAAGTTCCAAATAGCCAAGAAGGTCATCCGTAGACTGACCCAGTGGCAATGAAAAAGCCCAAGAAGCAGGCTCAGGGCCGGGTTCGGGCGCAGCGGCGCACCCCCGACTTTGACCACGCTCTCGACGAGACCATCCGGCTCCTCGATACCGTCGGGGAGGCCGGGCTGCGCATTGAGGATCTCCTCGCCGCGACGAAGTTGTCCAAGAGTTCGCTCTATCTCCACTTCACCGACCGTGACGGACTGATCGCTGCGGCCCGAGCACGCCAGTTCGAGCAAATCGTGGACGGAAGCATTGCTGGCATTCGTCAGCTTGTCGCCAGTGTGTCGGATCGTGAAGACGCACGCCGTGCCCTCCACGCCGCCACGGTGTTCACACAAAGCCTGAATCGTCAGGCTGAACGGGTGCGCCGTGTGGCGATCGTTGCGGGAACCGTCGGGCGCCCGGCCTACAAGAAGTCGCTGACGGGTGCCCAGACACGACTGACGGATGCCCTCACAGAGATGTTCGCTGCGTTGCGTTCTCGCGGACTGATCAACTCGGTCCATCCCGATCGCACGATCGCCGCATTCATCCAGGCTTACACGTTCGGACGCGTGCTCGCAGGCTTCGACTCGAAGTTGTCCAAGGACGACGATGCACAATGGGTGGCGCTCATCGACGACGCCGTCGAGCACATCCTCTTCAACTGATCGAGCCAGTCTCCAAGAGTGCGGTGAATCGTTCCGCAGGAACGATCGATATGCCGAGTTCGTTCGCCTTCGTCACCTTCGAGGCGCCAGGCGCCTCACCTACAACGACGCAGAACGTCTTGGCGCTCACCGATCCAGGTGACTTACCGCCGCGTGCCTTAATGGCGGCTTCGGCCTCCTCGCGCGAGTAGCCCTCGACAGTGCCGGTGACGACGACGGCCTTGCCGAGGAGCGTCTGTGGGAGCGAGCTCACCACCACGTTGTCGAAGCGCACACCACCCTTGCGGAGTTTGTCCACGATCTTGCGGTTGTTCTTGTCAGCGAACCAGGTGGTGATCGAAGCCGCGATCACGTCCCCGACGCCGTCGATGGCGGCGAGTTCCTCGCTCGTGGCCTCGATGATGCGCTCGAGTGACCCGAAGGTCTGCGCGAGTGATTCCGATGCGGCCGGGCCGAGGTGTTTGATGCCGAGGGCGGTGAGGAGTTTGGGGAGGGTTTGTGACTTCGACTTCTCGATCCCCGCGAGCAGGTTGGATGCGCTCAGTTCGCCGAAACCTTCGATGCGCAGGAGATCATCCATGGTGAGTGCATACAGGTCGCCGACGTCTGCGACGAGACCGAGATCCGAGAGTGCGAACACGGTCTTTTCGCCGAGTCCCTCGATGTCCATGCCACCACGGGAGGCGAAGTAGATGATGCGTTGGTCACGCTGGAAGGGACAGCTTGGTTCCACACAGCGCGTGTCGGACTCCCCTTCGGCCTGCACGAGCGTGGACTTCAAATCACACGGACACGTGCTCGGGAACTTCCAGGGCTTGGCGTTCTTGGGTCGCTTCTCGAGCACGGGGCCGACCACTTCGGGAATGACGTCACCAGCCTTGCGCACGATCACGGTGTCACCCGGACGGACGTCTTTCAGCGCCACTTGCTCGCGGTTGTGCAGCGTGGCCATGGAGACCGTCGAGCCGCTCACGAAGACGGGTTCGAGGACGGCGAACGGTGTCGCACGTCCGGTGCGGCCGATCGAGACCTGGATGTCTTTCAAGATGGTGTGGCGTTCCTCTGGCGCGAACTTGTAGGCGATCGCCCAGCGTGGTGCGCGAGAGGTGAATCCGAGTTCTTCGCGTAGAGCGAGTTCGTCGAGTTTGACGACCGCGCCGTCGATCTCATAGCCGAGGTCGTGGCGGTGGTTCTCCCAGTGGTCGCAGAACGTCTGCACCTCGGCGAGTGTCTTCATGCGCTTGACCTCGGGATTGACCGGGAAGCCGAGCGACGAGAGATAGTCGAGCGTGTCGTGATGTGAGCCGAACTCGGGCATGCCGATCGTCTCCCCGAGTTGATAGGTCCAGAAGGCGAGCTTGCGGCTCGCAGTTATAGATGGATCCTTTTGGCGCAAGCTGCCTGCACCGGCGTTGCGTGGGTTGGCGGGAACCGGTTCTGGTTTCTTGCCTTCGCTCACGCGTCTTGCGTTGTCTCGTTCCTTTTCGGCTCGCAGTTCTTGGAACGCAGCGATCGGCATATACACCTCGCCGCGAACCTCGAGCACCTCAGGAATCGTCACACCCTTCTTTGCGGTGAGCGTCTTTGGCACCACCGAGATCGTCTTCACGTTCTCGGTCACGTCCTCGCCCACCTTGCCGTCGCCGCGGGTGGCGGCCTGCACGAGGACTCCGCCTTCGTAGCGCAGGCTCATCGCCAGTCCGTCGATCTTCAGTTCACATATATATGTATGGATCTTGCCGGCCAGACCCTTTTCCACCCGGTCTCCCCAGGCCCGCAACTCGTCTGCGCCCATGGCGTTGTCCAGGCTCGTCATCGGCACCCGATGGGTCACGGGGGCAAAGGTGGTGAGTGGAGCTGCCCCCACCTGGACAGTCGGAGAATCGAGGGTCACGAGTTCGGGGAATCGGTCCTCGAGGGCCACGAGTTCACGGCGCATCTCGTCGTAGTCGGCGTCGCTCACCTCTGGTGAGTCCTGGGTGAAATACAGCGAGTTGTGGCGGGTGATCGCCTCGCGCAACTGGGCTGCGCGATCCCGATCTTTCTTGGTCGCCTTTGCGCTCACCTTCCGCGTCGCCACGCACTCAACAGTACTGGCGGCTGTGTCACGGGTCGTAGGCTGGCGCGTGTGATTGGCGCGTTTCGTGCACGACTGTCGTGGATCGTGCGCATCCTGTGGATCACCGCCGCACTCCTCCCAAATGCACTCACCGAGTCTGAGTCCACTGCACAGGTCTCCCGTGTGACGCTCACCGTCGTCGGCTGGACCCTGTGGTCACTCGTGGCAGTCGCCACGTGGATCGAGCATCCGATCTCGCTCACCATGACCCGCACCATTTCACCGGTCGTTGCAGCCTGGCTCGTCATCGGTCTGCCCGCAGACGACTTGCAGCCCGCACAGATCGCCGGAGCCACTTGCGCGGTCGTCGTGCTCATGCTGATTGCCACCCGCGACTACGGCTCGCGCCAAGTGCAGGCCGGTGCCTACGGGGACGAAGTGCGATACCTGTTGCGCGTGCCGGCTCCCGTCGTACTCCCCGCCGTTCTCGGCTGGTTGCTCTGCGTCGGAGCACTCACCATCACCCTCATCGGTGTGGATCGCGACAACCTCATCGTCGCCGGGGTCGCCCTCATCGTCACGGTTCTCGCGGTCTTCCAGGTCGGGCCGAAGCTGCATCGCCTCTCCAAACGCTGGCTGGTCAAGGTTCCCGCGGGATGGGTCGTGCATGACGACGTGATCCTCGCGGAGAACCTGTTGTTGCGCACGCACCAGATCACCTCGATGTCCCCGGCATTGGCCTCGACCGAGGCCTTCGATCTCACCGGCTACACGACAGGTGTGCCGGTCGAGATCTCGCTGCGCGACACGATCGACGTGCGGCTGAGTGAACTCGGCGCTCGACTCGCCAAGACGACCGACGTCGTGCACGCACGAGCACTACTCGTGGCGCCGACGTCGATGCCAGCGAACTAGGCCGCTGGGCCGAGTGTCTTGTTCGCCTTGCGGTGAATTGCCGTGCGCTTGCGACTGATCGTCTCACGACGAACTCCGAAATGACCCGCCACATCCGTCACGGTGTAGTCGTGACCGTCAACCATCATCACGATCTCCATCTCCTTGTCGGAGAGGACCCCACGGAGTCGACCCATCGCCTCATCACGCTCCATCGCCTCGACGATCGAGTCGCTGAAGTCGATGACGCTCGGAACGGATGCATCCGGATTCGACATCACGTCATACGAGTCGATCGAACGGGAGAATCGTGCGCCCTCGCCGCGCTGTGACGCGATCCGACGACGGTAGTCATGGATCTTGTTCGTGAACTGACGTCGCGCGAAGATGACGGGATCCGGGTACTTCCCGACGATGAAGTCGATCTGCTCCATGACGAGTTCAACCGCGTACGACACGATGTCGTCGACGTCGTGGCCGTTGACACGGGTGCGCTTGCCGAAGAGTCGCAACAGTTCGCTGCGGTATGCGCAGATGTAGGTGTCGCGGTGAAGTGGTCGGATGGTGGTCATGTGGTCCCCTTTCAGGATTCGGTCGGTGTTGGTCGCTGTGGTCATGTCCTGTGGGGACGAAAGTGATGGTCTTACCTTGCCGGTGTGCTTGTTTGCGGTGGCCTCCTTGGGGCTCGTGGACGGGACCGAGACCATAGCAGATGGATTTCCATTTGCAACTTTCTCGCCCCGTGTATTGGTCATATTGACTAGTATAGCACACGGTGTCACATGGTAAGAAAACCCTTGTATTTATTGGGTTTGAATGACTTTTCCGCCCAGAATCGAAAATTGGCGATTTCGAGCAGGGGCGGTCCGATCTTGCTCGTCCCCCACACCAGTGGGAGTTAACGGTAAAGTTACAGAAACGTCGACATCGTTCGTTTCCCTTGTACACCATGGATTTTCACCCCACACCCCCCACTCCTGGCTTTCCCGCTCGGTTCCACGTCGCCGTCGACGTCGTCGCCCTGACCATTCGACACAACCTGCTCCAAGTCGCCGTCGTGCGACGCAAGGGCGAGACGTCCTGTGTGCTCGACAAGAGTCTCGGCCGAGTGGTCGAAACCCCTCGGCTCCCGACCGATTACGCACTCCCCGGCGGGCATGTCAACTGGGAGTCCGAGAGCTTGGTCGATGCCGCGCGACGCGAAGTGCTGGAAGAGACCGGGATCTCGATCGAACCCGACGACCTCATCCAGCTCGGCGCTTACGGCGACGTCGGTCGCGACCCGCGACCAGGACGAACCGTGAGCGTGGCCTTCGTCGCCTTCAGTCCGTATTTCGCCTCCCCACTCGCCGGCAGTGACGCCACGACTGCGGAGTTCATCGACGTCGTCGAGTTGTTGGCTGCGCCGAACAGGCTCGAGTTCGACCACTCCACGATCGTTCGCAACGCGATCGAACGAGTTCGACTCCTCATGGAGACGACGCCGATCGCCCTCAAGTTCTGTGAGGACGAGTTCACGATGAGCGAGCTGCGCCACGTGTACGAGGTGATGTTCCACCCCGCCTACAACCCTGATGCGGACACGCTGCGTTACGCGGATCGTCTCCGCCGCGACAGCGAGTGGAAGATGCTGCGCGACACTGAACGCCAGATCGCCCGCATCTCACGCGCCGTGATGGAGAGTTCAGAGGAACTCGACCTTCCCCTGAGTGACGTGCCGATGCGCTTCAACCTGGTCAACAACTACACGCGCAACAACGACGTGCTGTTCAAGGTGCAGAACCTGCTTGCTTCCGAATACCGACGCTCGACGCGCAGCACCGACCGGGACGAGAAGTCCGCACGAGAAAAGCTCAAGTTGTCCTTCGATGCGGCGAACTTCGCTCGCAAGGTGGAGGCCATTCCTGGCTTCGTCCAACGAGTCGAGGGCAAGGCACGGCCGTCGGCGGGCGGCGTCGGCAAGCCGGCACAGGTGTATCGAAAGGGTCGCACCGAACGACTCGATCCACCGCTGACCGTACCGAAGAAGCCGACGAAGGCTCCGAAGCGCCCGTCGCGCGCGTAACCCTGCAACACCCCTGAGGGATAATTTCCCTCGTCAACACGCACGTATCCGCTTCGGCGGGTACGTGCTTTTCGTTTTTCAGGAGGAAGACATGGCCCACATTTTCATGGACATTTTCGAGGAGACCCAGGGTCTCGCCCGCACCATCCGTGCGTTGCACGTCTCGAGCGGAACCGCACACGCCCACTGCGTGCTCTGCGACCAGCCGTTCCCGTGCACGACGGCCCAGACCGCGATGTCGATCGAGTCGATCGTCCTGCCTCCGTTGCGCGTGATCTCCGGTCAGACGGACGCGTGGAACCGCGAACGCTCGGTCGTCGAGGCACTGCAGCAGATCTCGATCGCCCTCGGCGCGATGATCGACCACCGCAGCGACCACCACCTCGCGGTGTTCGAGCAGCTCTCGGCACTCCATGGTCTCACGGGCATCGTGCAGACGGGGTTCGTGCGCTCAGGTGCGAGCACCCTCACGATCGGGTTCATCCACCCGGAGACCGCCGAGATCATCCGCTTGTGGGCACTCGAGGCGAACCTCCTCCACCACACCGTGGAGGTGACGGTTTGGCTCGACCCGACCGACATCGGTTCCACGCGGCCGTTCCTCGTCGACATGATGTGTGCGGTAATGCAGCCGCTCGACGCCATGGCGATGCTCGATGGTTGGCGGGCGTCCAACGTGGCGACGAAGGGCCAGGTCTCCCAGACCTTGCCACTCGACGGGGAGGTCATCGCCGAGACCGTGCGCACGCTGGTCTCAGCCACGATCGAGCTCGTGGACCAGGCCCAGCCCGTGTGGGCGTGGGACAACTGGGCGGATGATCCGACCGAATAGGTCACGTTTGTAACAGGTTGGTGCGTTTTTCCCACGGGGCGGGAAATCGGGTGTGGGAGAACACATGTTCGCCTAGCATCTCTGACCCACCCGTGGGATAGAACGCCCACACATCGACCAAGGAGACCACACATGACCAGTGAAAACCCACTCTCCACCGACCGCGAACGCGCAGCGTTGAAGCGTCGCCTGCTCTCGGCACTCGCCGACGCCGGACTCGGAGGATTGCTTCCACCGAACTCGGTGCACGTCACCGCAGAAGGAGTTTCACTGAACATGGACATCAACAACGCGCGATGGTTCACGAACCACATCGCAGACATCGCAGACGGATCGACATCGGCAGGCACAAAGATCACCCCGACCGACTCGACACAGCGACAACTCGCACTCGTCTTCCAGGAAGTGCACACGACCCCGACCGGTTACTCACCGGCACGCGTCGTCGCGATGGTGGCGGCATGAACGTCGACCTCGGCATCATCCCCGAGAGCGAATTGCAACTCGTCGCGGCGATGATTCGCGTCGCCACGGTCGAAGAGGACCGTGGTTCGGGAGTCATCGTGCGAAGCGAGAACGGGATCCGCACCTGGGAAGTCGGCGACGACGAATTGTGGACGACCGTTCACGGCGAGGCACACAACTTCGAGGGGACCTACAACCTCCCGGGGCGAATCGTCCTCGGAGCGAGCGAGTTCGCGGAGAACGGAACGTCGTGTGAGCTCGTCGTGCGAGACCGCATGGCGATCGCACAAGCGTCGAACGGCACCACCTTGCAATTGGCGATCGGAAGCAAGACCCCACAGGTGCGCACCTCCGATGAGTTCCACCCGGTGTCTGCAGAAATCTCACTGCGCGACCTCCAGCGTGCATTCTCGGTTGCGACGGAGTTCCCACTCGACGTCGAGGACTTCATGGAGATCTACAGCAAACCTCCGACGGGTCATTTCGAAGTGTCCAAGAATCAGGTCACGATCCGTCGTTCGTGGGCATACGTCGGTGGACTCGACACGGTCGTCACGATCCCGGCACGCACGAAGGGAACGGGGACCTTCTATGCGAAGTACTACGCATTGAACAACTTGTTGTCACGCACGTTCTTCGCAGGTGACCCCATGGTCAGTCTGTCGTTCGATCCCATCTCAGGTCGTTACATGGACGTTCGTGTCGATTCTCTCTGTGCACACCTCGAGCGATACCCGGAAGGCGCGGCGCAGTTCTACCCCCAGGTGATCTCGTGGTTGAAGGAGAACTCCGTCACCTACGTCCAAGACTCGAGTGGGGTCATCGCGGCGAACTACGACGACACCGCGGTTCGTCTCCAGTTGTTCGATGGCACCGATCCCGTCCTGCGCGCGACCGTCACGGTCCTCCACGGAGTCAAGGAGTCGGCCAAGTTGTTGCGCGAACTCAATCGTCTCAACACGACGCGCGTCGGCATCCGCATCTGGCATGACAACAACATGATCGTGGTCGGTTTCGACGAAAAGTGCGAGGGCACGACGAACCTGAAGTCGATGTTGGCGAACGTCACCCGAGAAGCACGACACCTCGGCGGTCTCCTCGGACCGATGTACGGCGGCACACCACCGGCGAAAGCGGCGTAAGGAACCCGAATCAGCGGGTGATGACCGTCAAGTGCAACACGGCACGACTCGAGCCGATGTAGTCGAGCTCGTGGACACGATCTTCATCAAGATCGACCGAAATGATCGCTAGTCGCTCAAGACCTTTGGCCCGATGCACCGTCTCACAGACGACAACGTCCTCGTCTCGTTCATCCCACCGCGCGAGCTTGACTGGAAGTTTTGAGGCAATCAAGGTGTCACGAAGCGCTCGATGACTCGTGAGTACCGCAACATGCGCAAGTGGAAGCGAGTACACCTCGAGCACCCTTGAGAGCTCTGCCCCTACGACATCGACAACGGATTCCGGTGTCGTTTGCACATGTCTGACAGGTGGCCCTTCCATAGCAGCGTGATCTGGATCGGCTCCACCCAGATCTGCAACATGGCGACCAACTGAAAGCGTCGACCGTACGTTGAACTCCAACTCGATCGAAGGAATACCTTCCGGCATCGACCATGGCCCGGCGTAGATCGCTTGGCGAGGGTCGGCGACCATCAGCAGCCGCCCGGGACCGTCGTTGCGCATCAAAGTTTCGAGCGCTTCGAGCCATGCCGGACGAAAATCTTGGCCCTCGTCAATCACGATCGCGTCGAACCGTTCGGGAATGGCATGCGCATTGTCAACAAGCATTTGTGGAACTTCGACCTCCCACCAGTGGGGACCTGGATTGTCTGGCGCCTTGATTCCGAGTGGCTCCAAAAGTGACAACACATATTCATGGAATGAGCCGACGACAACGTCTGAATCCTCGAGTCGCTCAGCTAGGTCGTCCCCGAGGGGGACGTTGTAACAAACGAACAGAGTTCGTTCCCCGCGAGATGCACAACGACGTGCCCAGCGCTCAGCGAGGAAGGTTTTACCCGTTCCCGCCGCTCCAATCGCCAAGAATCGCGGATTGTCAGCGAGTCCAACCAACGCGCCGAGTCGTGTCCGAGTCGCATCATCCAGGCGATGGAGCACCGACTGGTGCAATTCGCCTCCATCGAATGAGAGGCGAACGGTCGGACAAATCGCATGCACGAAAGCCTTGAATCGCTCCACGGACACCTGTGGGTTGGGTCGGCGAATGCGCGCCATCGCAGTCTCCGGATCCTTGAGGTCTTCACCGTTGAAGATCCGTGACCGGGGTGCACTGATACCCATTCCGTCCGCTGGAATTTCACCGGCATCGGGGAAAACTGCGACTTCATTCATGAAGAAATCGGTTAAGTCAAATTTGAGGGTCTCAAACCGCTTGACGAGCTGGTGCTTTGCACGCGTTGCTTGAGCGAATGGATCTTTGATCTTCTTGCTGTACGAATACCACTGACCATCGCGACGCGAGATGAGCCCGCCCTTCACCTCGAGCACGAAGACACCCATATGCCGCGACACGAGCAGGATGTCGATCTCGCTGTTTTCTCTTTTGTGAATCACGTGAACCTGTGGGATCACTATCCACTCGTCGCTCAGCGTCTTGATCAGTGTGGCGACTGTCTTTCGTTCCGATTCGTCAATGATGTCTCTCAGATCGAACGTGTTCGGAACCAACCAGCCCATGGCTCAACGATACGGGCGTGTCCCTGAAGATGGACACGGTGCGGATCAGTCGATGTGGATGTCGAGCCGCGGGGTGAATCCGTAGTCCCCGCGCAGGACCGCACGACACAGTTCATCGGGCATGAACTCGAAGCGATCGTGCGGGGAGACGAGATAGACGTCGCGGAGCGTGCGTACGAGGAAGTCCGCTACTTCACCCGGGCGAACTTCCTCACCATGGATGAATCTAAAGAAGTTGGGAAGGCCATCCTCGCGCGGTGGCTCCCAACCCATCTCGACCAGCGTGTTGATCGCATCCGGGCCGATCTCGGGATCGAGGAACTCGTTGCTCACCGCTTCGATGTGGAGTGCGCCGTCTTCTTCTTGGAGGGTCTGCACATATGGACCGCAGTCCCCGTCGAATTGCGTGTGCACCTGCAACACGACCTGCTCGGGTGCGAGCGTGATCATCGCAGCAAGGATCTGCACGAGCGATGTCCACTCGACACCGAGCGGGCGGTCGGTTCCTTGTTCGGGAAGGTTCACGACGCGTTCTACTTAGAAGTGCAGCAACCGTGCCACGAGGAGATGGATGTCGCGATTGCATTCGTCGTAGAGCCGCATCAAGCGGGCCTTGCGGAGACCCTCTCGCCAGACATACCCACGCCAGGTGTCGATGGCGAGGACGGGTTTCATCGAGTGCTCGTGATCACGAACGACGAACCAGTAGCGATAGGCGGGATGATCCCGGAGGTCATCGTTGGCAGGTCCACCGAGTTCCGCTGCGAGTCCATCGAAGGATGAGACGAGTTCCCAACGCACTCCGCTACCACCCATGCCCGAGGAATCGAGGACACCATTGAGGGCCACGAGTGGACGTGAGTGGAGCTTCATCGCCAATGCTTCGGCGATCACGCGGATTCCAATCGAGGTGTTCGTGGTCGGTGGAGTCTCGCTTGGGACCTCAAGGCCTTCCTCGCGCTCGAGCGGAACGACGATCTCACGACGAAGGTCTGGCGAGAGCGCCACATCCAGCCAGTTGAATCGCTCACCTTCGTCCTTGAACCACGATCGTGGTGTCACGTGACCGTACGGATTGCGGTTCAGGTTGAAAAGTGACTCGTCGTCGCCGATGGGTCCTCCCCTGCGCCTGCGAACGGTCAGGCAGTCGTACTGTCCCGACATCGGGTGCATCTCGATTGCGTACAGCTCGTCCGGGTGTCGACGGATCAGCTCGGATGCGAGGCGCCACGACGCAGCCTCGATTGCGTGGCGATCGAGGTGCAGCTTCTCTCCGACTGCGTGACGTTCGAGATCCACGATGTTCATCGCGACTCCTTCTGCAGTTCGTACATCACCGACCAGACACGTCCGAGCGCATCGTGGAACTCGTCTCCCCTGGTCTCCCAGACACGGTTCTTGAAGTTGTCGTAGTCGAGCATGTCGACGGCGGTGACGAACCACGACTTGAACACGTCGTCCGAGACGACGACGCGGTAGCGGTAGTCGGAGTACTCGGTCGTGACGATCTCTGCGCCGGACAGCTCGGAGAGCTCCTGCAGCGATCGACGGTCACGGGCACGCGCGGTGATCTTGGTCGGGGCGTCGTCCTTGCGCACGGCGCTCACGAATCCTGTTTCGGTGAAAATCCACATGTCATTGCTCCTTTGTCGTTGGTGTTGGTGTGTTGGTTGCGAGGTAGTAGTTGGCCCACCACTCGAGGTGTTCTTCGGGAACCTCGAAGAGCCAGTCGACGGTGACGACGTAGCCCTCCTCGCGCTGGTTGCGGGCATAGCGATGCACGGCTTCGACCGGTGCGTGCACGAAGAACGGTTCACCCTTCTTCTGGCACGTGATCTTGGCCATGACCGGCGTGGGGGCTCCTGCTGCATCGACGCCGGTGACGACGAAGCGGTGTGGTTTGTTCATTGGTGATCCTCCTTGATCGTGGTGGTGAAGATGGCTCGGCCCGGTGGATCACTCCACCGGGCCGAAAACGTGCGTTGGACGCGGCGATTACTTGTCGTCTTCTGCGTCCTTGCCGGTCTCGAAGAACTGCGCCGAGTCGTAGTGCTCGCCGCGACGCTTCTTGTCTCGCAGGTTGGACAGACCCCTCGCCGTGCTGCGCATTGCTCGCGCTGCGCCGTCCGGGGATGCCGAGAAGTGGGTGGTCGAACCGTGGTCGTACCCCATCGCCGCTGCATCGTGATATGCCGACGGATCGGCCGAGACGTAGACGAAGGTCCAACCCTCTGCCTTGCACTGCTCGACGAGCTGGTTGATGCGCGCCAGGTTGTACTCCCGACTCTGGTTCTCCTGACCGTCGGTGATCGTGACGAACACGACGTCTTCGGTCTCGAGACCCGTCGCCTTGCGGGCTTCCTGCTCGACGCGGATGCGCCCAATCAACATGCCGGTTGCATCCAACAACGGTGTGCCTCCGCGGGGTTGGTAGACGGAACGATCGAGCTTGGTCATCTCAAGGACGGGAATGCCTGCGACCATCACGGCCGCCGGATCCTGCGAGTCGAACTGGATGACCGTGATCTTGGCGTCCGGGCCGTTCGCCTGCTGTTCTGCGACGAGTGCGTTGAACCCGCCGATCACGTCACTTGCGATCGACTCCATCGATCCCGACCGGTCGATCAGGACGTAGGTGTGGTTCGTCTTTTGGACGACGTTGCCGCCCGCAGGCTGCTGGGGTTGTGGGGTGGTCATGGGGTGAGGCTCCTTTGCGCTCGGTGGTGTACTGGGTAAACGCACGCAGGTCCCAAAAGTGTGACCTGCGTGCTCTCGCCTATGCCGCGTAACGGTTTCCGATACTCCCGATGACCCATCCAAGGTCCAACGGGTTCGCCACGTGCCAGTCGTAGACCTCGTCGTACAGTGCGTCTATCAATGTCTGGTCGAGACCGGTGCTTCGACCGAACCACTGGACCGCATCGAAGGAGTACAACATGGACGCGATCGGTCGTGCCGTGCGGATCGCCGTCAGTGCCTCGGTCGGGGACGAACCAGTCACCAACAGTGCGGTGAACGCCGCCGACGGACCGCGGTTTGCGCCCATGTGACAGTGGACGACGACCTTGCGGGTCGGGTCGGAGAGGATCGCCGAGACGACTCGTGCGATCGCCTCGAACCACTCATCGCCACGCCGGTCACCCTCATCGTCGACTCCCAACCAGTGGTACGTGACGTGCGGTGCGTGGGTCGCGACGAACTCTTCGTGGGAATCTTCGATCCGCAGGTCGACGATGTCGGTGACTCCCGCCTCGACCCATGCCGCAAGTGCGCTGCGCGCCTCGGTCCCCTTGCCCGGGAGGTCTCCCGAGACCGCAAGGGTCGGGGTCGCCCAACACAAGGTTCGCCACAGTGCATGTGGTCGCTCCGGACGCGCGGAGGGTCGGTGTCCGAAGAGGTGGGTGGGTATCGGGCGGTAGGTCATGAGTGTCCTTTCTCGACGTGGTGGTGACCGGATCACGCACGCAGCTCCTCCGTGCGTGACCAGGGGGTCTACGCACCACACCCACCCTCTACGATTCGGAAACCCATGCAGAAGAGCTCAACTTCGATCATCCTCAGCCCGACCGATCTCGCCAACCACCTCGCCTGCCGACACTTGTCGTGGCTCAACTACCACGCCCTCCACGGCGGCCCGAAGCCGTCGAAGAGCGAGGACGAACTCGCCGACATCCTGCGCCAGTACGGAGAGGAACACGAGCAGAAGTACCTGAAAGAGCTCAGCGACACAGTCGCCGAACTCGGCCAGGGAGTCATCGACTTGGATGCCGAGCGCGACGATGCGAATCCGTATGCCGTCGAGACGCTGCGAGATCGCGCACAGCAGACCAAGGCAGCACTCGCTGCAGGTGGCAACGTGTTGTATCAGCCGACCTTCTTTCGTGAAGACGACAACGGCATCGCTTGGGTCGGTCGTGCCGACTTCCTCGTGCCGGTCGAGTCGCTCACCTTCGAACCAGCGGACACCAAGCTCGCCCGCATCGCCAAGGTGAATGCCATCCTGCAGCTCTGCTCCTATGCCGAACACCTCGGCAAGATCCAGAACAAGGAACCCGAATACATCCACGTCGTCACCGGGTCGGTCGAAGAAGGCAAGGTCTCCGTTCGCCTCGACGAAGTGTCGGCCTACTACCGCCGCATCAAGACCGACCTCGAACACGCGGTGCTCGAGGGTTTCATCGGCCCGTCAGAGCCGATCCCCGTGGACTTCTGCACCATCTGTCGCTGGAACAAGGACTGCAACCGCACGTGGCGCGAGATGGACCACCTCTCCTTCGTTGCAGGACTCACCAACGCACATCGCGAGACGCTCGTCGAGGCGGGCCTCAACACACTTGCTGCACTCGCCACGTCATCCGACGACCTCGTCGTCGAAGATCTCGAGACCGACACGTTGCGCAAGCTGCAGGCTCAAGCGCGACTCCAGTTCGACGCACGCACCCGCAAAGCAAGCGACCCGAACGCACTCCCTGGATATGAATTCCTCCTCCCCGCACGCGAATGGCGCGGGTTCAACCTGCTCCCCGAGCCGAACCCCGGCGATCTCTTCTACGACATCGAGGGACATCCGTACCGCGGCGATGAAGGCCTCGAGTACCTGCATGGGTTCGCCTGGAAGAACGACGATGGTTCCACTGAGTACAAGGCGATCTGGGCCCACTCACCGCATGATGAGCGCGTCGCACTGATCGAACTCGTCGAGTTCATCTCGAACCGTCGCAAGCAACCAGGCTTCGAGAACATGCGCGTGTATCACTTCGGCCACTACGAGCCGACCACGCTCACCCGACTCGCAGCCCGTCACGGGGCGTGCGAAACCGAACTCGCGGCACTGCTCCGCGAGCGCGTCTTCGTCGACCTGCAGAAGGTCGTCACGCAGTCGATGCGCATCGGCGTCGAGTCCTACTCGATCAAGAAGCTCGAGCAGCTGTACAACTTCGACCGTACCGACCTCGTTGCCGACGGTGGACTCTCCATCGTCTACTACGAGCGTTGGCTGCAGTCCGTCGACACCGAGGAATTCGGATCGCAAGGAGACGTCTCCGTCCTCGACGAGCTCGCCAAGTACAACGAGAACGACTGTCTCTCGACGATCGCCCTGCGTGCGTGGCTCGAGGAGCGTCGCGCGGAGGTCGCACCGACGATTGCAAGCGACCCGAATCTCGGGTTCCTCGTGCGACCACTCCTCAATCCGAACATCACCCTGGATGCCGACAGCAAGGGCGAACTCATCGATGCCCTCAACCTGCACCGATTCGAGGTCGACCTCACCGAAGAGACGATCGCCGAGAACACCCATCGCTGGTTGATGGCAGATCTCCTCGAGTTCCACAAGCGCGAGAAGGCAGTCGACTCCTACGAATGGGTTGCTGCGATCTCCATGGAAGAGCAACAGTTCGTCGAGGACAGCAAGGCGATCGGCGGTCTCGAACTCGTGGCCGACGAAGGTGCACAGCCGACGACTGGTCGCACCGAATATGCATTCAAGACCAAGCGCACGTATCGCTTCGATCCACGGCAGTCGACCGACATCACCTCCGGCGACGGATTCGACAGCCCTGCATTCCACCCGTACCGAGATGATCCGGCCGAGACAGGGGCGATCGCCAGCGCGACGGTCAAGTCGATCGACTTGGAGAGCGGACTCCTCGAGCTTTCGATCCTCTCGGATGACGACCCAGCACCCTCGATCACCTCGGGCTTCCCCACGAAGTTCATCAAGAAGGAGGCGTTCGAGTCTGCACTCGTCGAGATCGGTCAGAGCGTGCGAAGCGCCTCGGCCACGTTCGCACCAGCAGCACACGACATGCTGCGCCTCAGTCCCCCACGATTCCGCGAAGGGTTCGACTTGACCACGGTGTCATCCACAACGAATCCATCGCCGGAGCAGATCGCAGAGGCAATCCACCATCTCGACGATTCCTATCTCGTCATCCAAGGACCTCCAGGAACCGGCAAGACCTACTCCTCGGCGAATGCGATCTTGCAGCTCGTCGCCAAGGGCCATCGCATCGGCATCACGTCGAACACGCACGCCGCGGTCCACCAGCTCTTGAGCGAAATCGCACTCCACGCACCGAACTATGGGTATGCGAAGGACAAGCAGTTGAAGGTCGGGCTCAAGGTCAACAAGGCCGATGACGCACCGACCCTCGCTGGCGAGTCGCTCGCCCTGAGCGCAGTCACGGACAACAAGCGCATGGCGTCAAAGGCGACGTCCTTCGACATCATCGGCGGAACGAGCTTCCTCTTCGCCAACACCGACATGCGCGATTCGGTCACCACCCTCGTCATCGATGAGGCGGGACAGTTGTCGCTGGCCGACACCCTCGCCGTCTCCCTCGCCGCGAAGAACACCGTGCTCGTCGGCGATCCACAGCAGCTCAAGCAGCCGACTCGCGCTGCACACCCGGGCACTTCTGGTCTGTCGGGACTCGAGCACATCAACCAGGGCCATGACGTCGTTCCACCGAACTACGGAATCCTGCTCGGCGTCACGCGACGCATGCACCCCTCGATCACGAGCTTCATCTCCGAACAGGTCTACGAAGGCAAACTCGTCTCGGCAGAAGAATGTGCACAACAGGTCATCGGTGATGGCGGCCTGGTGTCAGGCTCAGGTCTGCGTTGGCTCCCAATCGAACATCACGGTTGCTCGTCGCGCAGCATCGAAGAGGCGATTGCAATCGTCAAGATCTACGAGTCGCTCCTTGGCAAGTCGTTCACCGACAAGCACGGCGTGACGCGACCGATCGAACCGAAGGACATCTTCGTCATCGCCCCGTACAACGCCCAGGTACGAGAGCTTCGTCAGCGAATTCGGTCAAGCTCGGCCGTTAAGGAAATCGGAATCTCGGATGAACTCCTGCGGAGCCGCGTCGGCACGGTCGACAAGGCGCAAGGTGCCGAGGCGCCGGTCGTCCTCGTGTCGTACACCAGCTCGAGCGCGGCAGACATTCCCCGCAACTTCGAATTCCTCTACGACAAGAACCGGCTGAACGTCGCCGTCAGTCGTGCGCAGGCGCTCGCAGTCGTTGTCGCATCACCGGAGCTGTTGAGCGTGGAGTGCAAGACAATCGAGCAGGTGAAATTGGCGAACATGCTGTGCCGATTGGCTGAGTGCGCCGAGATCGTCGCGCTCTAAGACTCAGTAGTCTTCCGACCCACCATCTCCGTCGAATCCGTAGTCTGACTCCACGTCATCGACGTCGTCCGAGTCGATCTCGTCGAGGTCGTTTCCGCCGACGTTGTCGTCGATTGCTGAGTTGTAGAGCTCAGACCCGCAGCTCGGGCACGTCGTGTCTGCTTCACCTTCGAAGAAGATGGCGAGCGAACCGCAGAATGGGCACGGATCTCCGTCTTCGATTTCCTCGGTACGGACTCTGTTCATGGTGACCTCCTCACCAGAAACGGTATGTCTGGGGTGTCACACGGCTTCCCTAGTCTTCGACCATGGGACTGTTCAGCGCCTACTTGGCCTATCGCTACGGGAAGCGTCGCGCGGCCCGTCGCGCAGAGCAACTGGACCCGTCGTTCGACGAGTTCGAGGTCTGCGACCTGTGCGGGTTCGAGCGCCGATTCCATGCGGATGACGACAGTGAGAGTTGCCCCGAACCATCCTCGTGACACCCCGAGGATATGGTGACTACAACTTATCCAGACGATCCGAGGGTCCTGGCCCGTCGACGATCACCAACCGGTTCGCCCGGTGGTAACGCCAGGCGCGATAAGGAGCACGACATGCACGCGAACCAGCCACCGAGGTCGGCAAGACCATTCAGACTCCTCCCAAGGTATGGGATCTACCTCAGGATGCGTCACGGAGGTGCGCTCGGGTTCGATTTTCCTGACATCGACAAACTCGAACTCGCCAAGGCCGCATTCCTCTCCCTCGGCCCAACCAAACGCCAAGTGCGGAAGTTCGATCGACTCTGTGCGTCACTCGAGCGAATCCGATGATGATCGAAATCCTCGACCCCGCCACTCTCGAGTCAGAGCTGCAGGGCTCACATTGGATCGCCAGGTTGCGACCGACTCCGATCGTTCGCGGCAATTCCTCGCTTCGCAATCTCGACCTTTTGCGTGCTGCCGGCGTTCTCGTCGCGGACCGCCGCCACTTCACGGGGCTGAGAGTACGACGAAACCTCCTCTCCGTCGAGATCCATGAGGACGTCACCGTCGTCAGACACGAGACGACGCGGAGTGGAACACGAATGGTCACATACCGCCGAGATCGTGCGTTTGGAGGGTGATGGACACCGCATTCCAACTCGCAGAGTCCTGGCACCGTGGACAAGTCCGCAAGGGCACCTCGATCCCCTACATCTCGCATCTCATGGCAGTGAGTGCACTCGTCCTCGATTACGGAGGCACACGAGACCAGGCGCAGGCGGCACTGTTACATGACATCCTCGAAGACACCGAACTGACGTATGAAGAACTGCGTCACGCGGTCGGAGAGAAGGTCGCGGACATCGTTCGGCACTGTACTCACGTCGACACCTCTGACGAGAAGACCCCCGAGGCGTGGATGGCACGAAAGCAGCTCTACATCGATCGTTTGATTCGTGACGGTCGGCCACACGACGACGAGAACGTTGCAGACTTCGTCTTGGTGACTCTCGCGGACAAGACCCACAACATCGAGACTACATTGCGCGATCTCGAGAGTGGAATAGATGATGAGGAGTTCTTCGCGAGATTCAACGTCGGTCGCGAACTCCAGGAATGGTGGTACACATCACTCCTTCGCGCGTACCTGGAAATTCAGGTTCCAAGCGAACTGGTCTGGCGGTTCCGCGATGCGGTGTGCAAGGTTTTCCCAAACAATCCAGAGTTCCAGGAAAACGCTTACGACGAAATGTAGGGGGTTATGACGCACGAAGAGTTCCGCGAAGCGATGACGAAGGCGCTGGTCGCCGAAGGTGGCACCTCTATCGCGACCGAACCAGACGATCCGTGGAACCGCACGGAGGTCGAATTCCCCCACTGGACTGCCTTCCTCACTACCGATGGCGACCCCGATTGGAACGACGATGAAGACTTCACGTTCGATCTCGCTGTCTACTTCCAATACATCATTTCAACGAGCTTCGAAGAGGCGAATGCGGCAGTCTCTGGTTTACTGCCCGAGGGATGGATCCTCGAGACCGCCGGTGAAGCGGTGCCGGGTTGCTGGCTCGCGACAACAATCGACTTCGATCGTCGCAACGACATTCAGGGCATCATCGACGGGTTCGTCAAAGGTTGCAACATCGTGCACGAACGCATCGGCGCATGGCCGAACGTGCCGAAAATTGAGCGACTGATCTAGCCGCGCGACTTGAGCAGCTCGATGAGCTGTGGGAGCACCTTGTGTACGTCACCAACGATGCCAAGATCGGCAACACCGAAGATCGGCGCTTCCTTGTCCTTGTTGATCGCGATGATGTTCTTGGAGCCCTTCATGCCGACCATGT
>VFQT010001790.1_pt1 | contig 24321 bp, 25 predicted proteins | sample 3512381 | NCBI WGS metagenome assembly VFQT01 (sample SAMN10412376, study PRJNA504923) | tailings metagenome | isolation source: Relicate 2 Philex TSF3 active mining site | place: Philippines: Tuba, Benguet | collected 2017-08-29
AGCTTCGCTTCGAGCGGTCCGATGAGACTGGTCATGTCCATCGTGCCGCTCGCGGCCGCAAGGCGCGTCGTCTGCTCCTGCAGCAGCCGCTCGATCGTCTGCACGCGATCGTCGAGAACGAGAAGGCTCTCCTGGCTGCCGCTCGTTTGTTCAGCGTCGCGGCGCTCCATCGCCTCGAGGCGCTCGGACATCGCCGTCGCCACGACATGGCTGTTGCCGAAACCGGCGCGCACGGCCTGCTCGAGCCCGCCCAGCCGGTTCAGCAGGTCCGCGGTGTCGGCGGCTTCCGATGCCCCGGGGGCCTCCTGGAGCGTGGTCTCCACCAGGGCGAGCCGATCCGTCAGCGCTGACCATTGCCGGCCCAGTTCACTGGTCGAGGCCTCTACCAGCCGCTCGATGCCGCGCATGCGATCGGCCATCGACGACCAGCTCTGCGCTGCCGGTGCGAAGCGCGATTCCAGTGACTGCTCGACTGCCTCCAGCCGCGCGCCGATCGCCGTCCAACCTTTCGTCGCCTGATCGATCTTGCCCTCGAGGGCCGACGCCAGCCCGGACAGACGTGCGTCCAGGGACTTCTGCAATTCGTCCGTCGCCCCGTCCGCAAGTCGCGTCTCGATCGCCTGCAGACGCTGGCTCAACGCCGCCCAGTTGCGGGCGCCCTCGCCCATGCCGTTGTTCACGGACTTTTCGAGCGTCTGGATGCGGTCGGACAATTGTACGGTGAAGCGCGTGCTGTCGGGCCGGGCCTGCAGACTGCGTTCGAGCGTCTCCAGCCGTTGCGCGATGTCGCTGCGCAACGAAGCCGCATCGCCACGCTGGGCGACGATGTCGCGCTGCGCATCGCGGATCAGATCGGACAAGGCCTTGCGCTCGCTGGCCAACTCTGCGTGGACCGCCCGCAGGCTTTCTTCGATCGTGCCGATGCGCGACGCCAGCGCCTCGACGGCGATCGTCTGAGCCGGCGCCGGCACGAGATAGCGCGCAACCGGCGCAGGCTCGGGCGGCTGCGGCAGCGGTTGCTCGCGCCCCCGCGTCCAGTCGAGCCGCTGCCAGTCCGGCGTCAAGCGGCGCAGCAGTTGAACAGCGGGAACATCGCGATTGTAGTGGAAGAGCACCCACAGCACGTCGTCGACGCTGGCCGGAAAGCCTCGACGCGAGGCCGTCTCGGAGGCGCGACGCAGCACGTCCTCCATGTCCGGGCTCCGGCGCGGCGTCGACCTCTCGGCGCCGCTCGTCGTCGAGATCTCACTGGCGATCAGAGCCGCGCTGTCTCGCCGCAGCTGCCCCTCACGGACCCCGCGCGCCTCGAGAACCCGGGCAGCCGCCTCGACACGCGTCATGGCGTTCACGAGATGCTCGAGACCGACCTCGCCCGCGCCGTTGGCCATGGCGATGTCGTAGGCATAATTGCAGCAGGCGAGCAGAGTCTCGTCCACCCACAGCGTCTCGGCGGCGCCTGAAAACTGCGTCTGACGCACCCAACGGCCGTTTGCGGCCGGAACGCTGGTCAGCACGGCCTCATAGTCCACTGCGCTGGCGCTTTCGCGGGCGGCACGCGCATGGGGAACCCTGAGATCGAGGTCGTCACCCTTGTACTGCATCGTCGATACTCCCAACCATACCAGCTCTGGCACGGCCTCGTCGTTCGCGCTGATGTCCCGCCCCGCACGGCTATATTGCGCTGGCCTGCGCGCCGAAGCCAAGGAGCGTGCTGATCGATTCGCGCGCAGCGTATGCCGCTAGGACACACGCGCTGCGCCGCACGACTAGCGTATACGCCCGTTATCCTTAATCAGTGCCCAACGCAGGTGAACTTAGTGTGGCAGAATAGCTGCTCAACAAGTTAAATTCGAGACGCGACCGGAAAAATCCGGCGAAATTCGACTGCTGCCTTACCGTGAACGATGTGTCGAATCGTTTCAGTCGCTTGCGGCGGCGAAGGCATGAATCGCAGCCGGATGGCGGGCCGGTCCCGTAGACCGATTCAGAGGAGACGGTCGCCGAGACCCTCCCAGAGCTCCGGCCCCTCGTTCCGGGAATTGCTCACCCGGCGGCTCACCGTCACGATCTCCAGAAGATCCTCTGGCGCCGGCGTCAGCAGACCCAGAACCGCCACCGCCGATCCGGACCGGCAGTCGAGCCACAGATCGAAGTACTCCGGCGCGAGGATCACGGGCATGCGGTCGTGAACGGCAGCCACGGTGCCGTTGGCGGACGTGGTCAGGATCGCCATCGTCTCTATCTCGCTTCCGTCGGCACCGACCCAGTGCTCCCAGAGCCCCGCCATGGCCATGAGAGCGGTGTGAGGGCGGCGGATGAGATGCGGCGTCTTGGAGCCCGGCGTGCCGGTCCACTCGTAGAAGCCGTTCGTGGGCACCAGGCATCGGCGGTGGCGGATCGCCCCGCGGAACGACGGCTTCTCCGTCACCGTCTCGGATCGCGCGTTGATCATCATGGAGATCTTCGCCGGCTCCTTGGTCCACGAGGGAATGAGCCCCCAGCGCACGAGACGAAAGATGCGCGCACCATGCGCATCCGTGCGCACGATGCCCACGGGCTGGGACGGGGCGATATTGTAACGGGGAGGAAACTCCGGCACCTCGCCAAGGGCGAAGTACGAGCGGACCGCCTCCGGGGGCGAGGTCAGGCTATAGCGGGAGCACATTGGTCATCGCTCGCTTCGGCTTCGTTGTCGTCTCGTGCAATATGCTGGCAGGAAATCGCACGCAAACAACCCAGGAGCGTTCACCGCATGCCCCAAGGAACGGCCACCCCTCAACCACAGCACTGGCCGAAATGTGGGGCCAGCGCGGTCATACTCAAGGGTCGGGAGGTGCTCCTCATCGTCCGGGGCAAAGGCGCCTACGCCGGCATGTGGAGCTTGCCCGGAGGCCACATCGAGCCCGGCGAGCCCGCTCGCGAAGCAGCCCTGCGCGAGGTCAAGGAAGAGACCTGTATCGAGGCGGAGATCACCGGCACGCTCGACGTGCACGACGTTATCGTGCATGCGCCCGACGGGACCCTCGCCGTGCACTACGTCCTCGCCGTCTATGTCGGCCGATGGCTTTCGGGCGAGCCGCGCGCGGCATCCGACAGTCGCGATGCCCGCTTCGTCGCCCTGGATCAACTCGATAGCCTCGACCTGACAGAGGGAACGCGCCGCCTCATCGACCGCGCACTCCCGCGCGCAGCCGTCAGGACCGCAGCCCCCTAGCCCTCCCGCAATCGCACGACAGGAGTTCGCCGCCGAATGACCCCAACCGCCGCATCCGCCATGCTGCCGGAACTCGCCGAAGCCGATGCTCCCCCACATATCGCCGCCATCTATCGCGAGATGCGCGAGACGACCGCCGCTCCGATGGTGGCTCTCATCTGGCGGCATCTCGCGACGCTCCCGGGTGTCATAGAGGAGTTCTGGGACGCCGTCGGGCCGCTATTTCGCGCCGGGCTGGTGCAACAGACTGCCTGGAACGCCGCTCAGGAGGCGATCCAGGCACCCGCCGCCACGGTGACGCCTGCCACGCTCGCATCCGCCGGCATCGATGCGCAAGGACAGGCCGCGTTCTTGCGCGTGCTCGAGGCCTACAACCGGGTCAACCCCATCAACTTCATGGTCGTCAGCCTGCTTCTGCATCGCCTCGATAACGACGGCCCAGCACGCGTCACGCTCGATACGTCTAGAACCTGGCAGCCCCCCGCCCCCGTCACCGGCATTCCGCCGATGGCGTCCATCGCGGCACTCGATGGCGAGCCGCGCCGCATCGTCGATGCCCTGTGCGCCGATCCAGGTGTCGACCGGTCGACCGTCGTTCCGTCGCTCTACCGGCATCTCGTGAACTGGCCGGGCCTGTTTCCGGCGATCCATGCGGCCCTTGCCCCCCGGTTCGCGTCTGGCGAGATCCTGGCGCAGATGGACGCCGTGCGCTCCGCGCTGCGCCAGCATGGCGCGGCACTCGGCGACGGCATCGGCCCGTTGCGCCGGCTGAGCGAAGCGCCGGACGCAAGGGCCGCCTTCAAGCGCTTCTCGTCGCTGATCCCGGAGATGGTCGTCGTCGGTGCCCTGCTGGAGCGCGGCATGCGCGGCGCTTGAGGTCCCGGGGACCCCATCAGGCGATGGCGTCCGGCGTGGCGGTCTCTCTCGAGGGAGCCATGGGCGTCGCGTTGCCCGGAGCCATGCCGCTCCCGGGCGGCGCGGCCAGACGCTCCAGAATTTCCAATGTCAGACGCCGCACTGCCGCACCCACGTCGCCCGGATATTTCGCCGCGTACGAGCGATCCTCCAGACTGAAGCGCGCGGCGTGCTGGAAGGCATTGAGGCGCGGCAAGGCCTGCGTGAAGCAGCGGTTGTCCGCCGTCCCCGCAAGCCACCGGTGATACTCCTCGTCGCTGGGCGAACCGGCGTCCTTCATGTTGACGAGTACGCCAAGGTTCTCGGCGAACCCCATCTCGGGGTTGAGCGCTTTGAACCGGCGGAAGACGTCGAGCCCGCACACGGAGATATAGTCGGGCTTCGTCGGGCAAATATGGAAATCGGCCTCGCGCAGCCAACTCTCCGTGAGTACCGACAGTCCCGGCGGGCAATCGATCAGCACCACATCGAATACCTCGCGCGCATTCCCGAGCAGCAACGCGATGACGCCACGCATCCGGCCATGCAGCGCGTCTTTCGACACCTCGCGCTCGAACAACGTGAGTTGCATGTCGCTCGGCATGAGGTAGACGCTTCGGGCCTCGTCGATGTCGGATACGCCGCCGACGATGAAATCGGTCCACTCGGCTTCCACGTCGCGCAGCACCGTGGCGACGAGGTAATCGACGATCGTGCGACCTTCGTCCTGCAGTTTTCGCAGGCTCGGCACCGACATCATCATCGAACTCACGCTCGCCTGGGCGTCGCTGTCGATGACGAGGACGTTCTTGCCGTGAAAGCGGGAGAGGGTCTCGGCGACCGCCAGCACGAGCGTCGACTTGCCGACACCGCCCTTGGTGTTCATCACCGCAATCGTGTTACGCGCTACCACCATCCCCTCCCTGGCCGACCGCGATGACGGCAGGCCCCACGCCGCACGGGCAGAAAGCCCGCGCGGCACGTGCAAGCTCCCTTACTTGCCTTTGAATTGCGGCTTGCGCTTTTCCATGAAGGCGCGGCGGCCCTCGATGTAGTCCTCGCTGTCGAAGCACGCCTGCACCATGGCGTCCAACCTGGCATGATCACGCTCCGCCGACGGACGGCCGAGCTCACGCGCCACCGCCTTGATGGTGGCGATGGTCAGTGGTGCATTCTCGCTGATCTGGCCCGTCATGGTCGCCACTTTCGCGTCGAGTTCGGCGTCCGGCACCATCTCGTTGATGAGCCCCATGGCCAACGCTTCCTGTGCCGAGTATTGGCGCGCCGTGTAGAACATCTCCATCGCGCGCGATACGCCGACGATTTCGGCCAGGCGCTTCACGCCGGGATAGCCGTACCCCAGCCCAAGCCGCGCGGCTGGAATGCCGAACTTCGAGGTATCCGTAGCAACGCGCACGTCGCAGCACACCGCCAGATTGGCGCCGCCTCCGATGCAATAGCCCTGGATGCGCGCGATGGTGGGCTTGGGAAAGTTGTAGAGCGTCTCATAGGCCTTGATGGACGTATTGCCATACTTGGCCACCGATTCCGGCGTCGAGCGCGTCTGCTCGAACTTCGAGATGTCGGCGCCCGATACGAACGACTTGCCGCCCGCTCCCGTAACCACCAGAACGCGCAGGCTCGGGTCCTTCGCATAGTCTTCCAACAGACCAATCATCCGCTCCCACATGTCGAGTGAGACGGCATTCATCTTCTTGGGGTTGTTGAAAGTGATATAGCCCACGCCGCCTTCGCGGCGGGCCTGCAGTTTCTCCTCGGTCGTCAGTTCACGCTCGGGCGCGGCGGCGGTCATGGGAACGTCCTTCTTGGGGTGGATCTCGCTCCCACGTGTAATCCGGCTGACGCGCGGGCGCAAACGCCGCGCCTCGATATGCACCGGCCCGGCAACCCGCGAGAGCTCCCGCCGGTCCTACCGGTGGGCCAGCGACATGATCTTCAGCCACAGCTCCACCAAACGGTTGCGCCGTCCTTTTTCGATCACGTCCACGTCCGGCCGATGGGCTCGCACGGCGGCCAGAATCTCCTCCTGCGAGCGGTCCACCCTGCCGATGGTCACGGGGATTCCCGTGAGCAGATAGCCACCTGTCTCGGATCCCATTTTCGCGTGAATGGTGAGCATGCTCTTCAACTGCGGGTGCCAGTTCAGTTCGATCCACGAGACATCGGGCCAAGCGATGAATTTCGTGCCGAACAGAGTAAAGCCCGTGAGGCCGCGCGCCTCGATGGTCAGCGCGTGTCCGCGCACGAGAGCTTGGTAGGCCCAGACGAGACCCATGGTCAGCAGCATGAGGCCGCAGATCCGGAACATCGTCTCGTCGCTGACGACGCCGAAACCGAGGTCGCCCCCGACGAGGCCCGAGGGTCTGTCTGCCGGTGCGTGCACGAACATCCCGGCTCCGAGGCTGGCCAGGGAACATCCCATCGCGCCGACACGCCAACTGAACCGCACCTCAAGACGCAGCCCGTCCGGTGCCGGCGGTCGGGATGGGACACTCTGGGGCCACGCACCTTGCCCGAGTTCGGATCGTGTCACGCGAGACCGGGACGGCACACTGGAGACGCTGCGCGGACTTTGTCCCGCTGGGCGTCGCCGCTTCCCGAAGGTCGGCGGCATCGGATCGATCGTGTCGAAGGACATCGGTGCGAACTCCCGCAGCATCAATATCGATGCGCTGCGAGAGCAACCTTGCTCCGACGGCGTTGCGATGCGGTTTGCGCCCGCCATCTGCCGCAAGGGATGGTGAATGAGGCCTTGCCGGGCGTCTCACGCCGGCGCATTGGCCTTCAGAAACGTTCTGATGTGGCGTACGGCCAGCGGTACGCGTTCTATCGGTTCTTTCCAGGGATAGAGGCTCACCTGGGCATTGGCCGCCAGCATCGCCGACTCCATGGCCACCGCGTAGGGATGCGCGGGAATATCGTCAGGCAACACGAGGATCGGCGTCTGGCAGTTCCTCACGAACTCCCGCGTCACCGTGAACACGAAATCCGCCCGCGTGCGGTACATGTTGGTGAGGAACGCCTCCACCATCGCCATGGTGATCTCCGGCCGCCGCGCCACGAGTGCGGGTCCCCAGCCCGTCATATTGTTCTGGAAGAACTGGTCGGGCATCTCCGGCCGATGCCCGCTCGGTTGCGTGATGACGGCGGCAACAACGCGCTCTGGCGCACGCTTCAGGAGGTTCCAGATGAACGGCCCTCCGATGCAGAAGCCCAGCACCATGAAGCGGTCGATACCCAAGTGATCCATCAGGGCCAGCTGGTCGTCCGTGTGGCTGTCCCAAGGCCTGTCGATCTCAAGCCGGCCCGACGACTGCCCGCCGTTCGCATTCCGCAAGTCCAGCGCGATGCAGCGATGCCGGTCCGAGAACTCCCGCATCGGATCGAACGGCGCGCCGCCCGAAAGATACGACATGCTGGCGTTGAGCCCACCGCCGGGGATGACGAGAAGTGGTATGCCTGCGCCCGCCTCCTGGTAGTGGATCCGCGTGGCGCCGTTCTCAAAAATGGGCATCGTATCCTCCGGCAATGCATGCGGGGCTGCTAGGTCTGCGCCCGCGTGACCGCCGACTATAGAAGGCCCGCGCCGCAGCCCCAAGCGGCCCGGTTCGCATGCACCTGTGCACATTTGGCCGCACGTGCGAAGTTTGTGCGCGTGGACGGACACAAAACATCCCACGAGCCTTGTCCCACGGCGCTGCAATCGCTTAGGTACGAGCCAGGGCACCCGCGCAGCCGCGCCACGTTGCACGACAATACGACGCCTTCGGAGGGGGAAAAATGATCCTTGCTCGCAGAGCCATGCTTTCGGCCCTGATCGCTGCGACGGCGACGCCGCTGGCGCACACGCAGGTCAGCGCGCAATCCGGATGGTCCGGCGGTGCCCCTGTCTTCCAGAGCGACATCGAGCGGCGCAACCGCGAGGCAGAGGCTAGGCGCGCCGAACGCGCCAAAGCCAGCCCCACCGTATACCCGAAGTTCATGCAGGGCGGCGAAAAACCCGAGATCGCGCCCGAAAAGCCTCCCATCGTCTACCTCGACAAGAGCGAGGCGCCCGGCACCATCATCGTCGATACCAGCGGTCGCAAGCTCTACTACGTACTGCCCGGCCAGCGCGCCTATGCCTATCCGATCTCCGTCGGTCGCGACGGTTTCACCTGGACGGGCACCGAGAAGATCAGCCGCATCGCCTCTTGGCCATCCTGGACGCCTCCGCCCGAGATGCGGCAGCGCCAGAGGGGTTTGCCAGTCACCGTGACGGGCGGCCTCATCAATCCGCTTGGCGCCCGCGCGCTCTACCTCGGCAACACGATTTATCGCATTCACGGCACCAACAATCCCCGCTCGATCGGACGCGCCTCCTCGTCGGGCTGCTTCCGCATGATGAACGAGCATGTCATCCACCTCTCGACGATCGCGCACGTCGGCACGACGGTGCGCGTCGTGTCGAGCTATTCGGGCGTAAGCAACTCAGCGCCATTGTCGGCTCTGTTCGGTGGCAATGCCTCAGACGACTCGGCACCGCAAAAGAGGAAATCCCCGCCGAAGAAGCAGACGAGGAAAAAGCCAGCAGCGAAAAAGGTGGCCGCCGCCGACGTCGCGGCGCCGATGTCGGCCGACACGTCGCAGGGCGAGCCCTCATCGGTCGCCATGAAGAAAGTGGCCACCCGTATCGCGCGTAAGAAGAAGGTGGAGGAATGAGGGGCAGGCGTCATCGCCTTGCCTTGCATCAGTCTCGCGTCGACCTGGCTCTGTCTGCGCCGGCTCTCGTATACTGAAACTCGGGCCGCGGCGCGAAGATCGTCCTATACGGCATGCCGGCACCAAGCGCCGCTGCAAGCCGCAGGAGCCCCGTCAGTGGCGTGGTTCGCCGCGCCTTGAAACAAAAAAACGCCACCTTATCATCCGCCGGCAGGCACGGCCCTCACGCGCAGCGTCTTGCCGCTCGCGACAAGCGCAATCAAGCGATCAACATTGGGGTGTTTGCCGGGATTGGCGCGCGCGTCCGCCGTGTGCTCGCCGTAGAGTTCCAAGCCGCGCTCGGCCGCCTCGCGCGTAATGGCCCCGAACGCCCCGCTGAGGTGGTGGTAGACCGCCAGCGACCCCGTCTGGCCCGGCTTGTTCTCGATCGTCGCGACGACTTCGCCGCTATCGGCATCGATCAGCTGCAGCGCGGCGAGATGCGAAACGCCCGGGAGCGTCTTGAGTGTATCGGCAAAGGCCATGTCGAGGTCCGGTGATCTGAGAGGAACGAACGTTGCGAGCGACTGTACCCTCGCGGGGACCGGTTTCAAGTACTCTGGTTGGTCGCACGAGAGAGGCGTCGCATCTCCCGTGGCTCTGGCGAGCGCGGTCGTGTTCGCGACAAGCGCGTCAGGCGCGCTTCGCCTCGTGTGGCGCATGCGACGGGGCGCTGAATTCCAAGCCGGCTGTCACTCATGCCCCCCGTGCGCATGGCCGAGCCCACGCAGCTGGCCGGCTCACCGTGATCGACAACTCCTATCTATGGCTCGGTGATATCACGCCTTGCAGCGATCGTGATCGCCCCCATATTTGGCGTGTTACTGCGGAACCGGGCCCCTCTGACAGTGCCAAGCGCACTGTGATGTCGGACCGCATCGGGCATGCCCGATGCCTTCGCGGCCTCGCGCATGCCTCCGATCAACCGATGGAGGACAACTCATGCAGCCGTCTCTCAACCACATCCTCGACCGAACCACGCGCCTTCGCCGCCAACTCGAGCAGGAGCGGCGCCATGCCGGCGCCCGCCCGTCACGTCTCTTGCGGCTGCAAGCGCTGCTGCTGCGGGCCCAGAAGCATCTTGCGGACATGATCGCGCCGGAGAACATGCGTGCCGTACCTGTCGTCGCATCATCTGCCGGATCGCGAACCCAGCGTATGCAGCGGCGCTGAGAGGAGGATCACGATGAGCGTCCTCGTCTGCCCTGTCTGCCAGGGTTCCATGAAGGAAATCACCAAGAACGGCGTGTTGATCGATACCTGCACGCAATGCCGCGGCGTGTGGCTCGACCGTGGAGAACTCGAGAAGCTCGCATCGTTCGTCGGCGGCAACGAAGAGCGCAGTTTCCTTGGGAGCAGCTTCCCGCCGCAGCGCGATCGGCGGTGGCGACACGACGACGATGATGACGACCATGACGATCGTCGCTACGGCGTCGAACAACCGCGCCAGCGTCGACGTTCGTTCCTCGACTTCTTCGACTGATGTCCAAACCCATGCGGGACTCGCGCCAGGAAGCCCCTGACAGCATTCACGCGAAGGATACATCATGAGCAAGCAAGACAGTGTGATGGATATTGAGCCGCATCAACCGTCGCTGCGGCAACCGATGACATTCTCCGCGTCCGTCAATGGACACGCGCACGCGGTCGTCGTCATCGTAGAGGACGTTGCCCGTCGCATCTCGCGAACCGAGAGGACACGACAACCATCCGATCCGCAGTATGGACATCCGGATGTGGACCTGTCTTCCGTGCCGCGCAAGTGGGCTGCATGAGCGCCAACCGAAGACGAGTCCGAGCGGCCGCTGGCTGCGGCCATCGGACGCTTCGGCTAATCCAGCGAGATCGCCAGCCCGCTGAGGTCGAGGTTCGCGATTAGACCGACTTGCCGCCCGGAAAGTTCCAGAATGGCGCCCTTCTGATTTGTCAGAACGATCGCACGCGCTCCCCCTCCGACGGCGAGCCCGGCGCCTGCAGCCGCGTAGACCCCCGCGACATCCGAGGGGCGGCGGATGTTGCGGACCCGTCCCTTCAGGTGGGTCTTGGACCCGCCGAACACGAGCCCGTAGTCGAGCCCGCCAACGGAAAGCCTGTAGCGCCGTCCGTGGAAATCGAGCGTGCCGCCGCCGCCCGAACCGCCGATGATCCAGCCGGCCTTGTAGATCGTCAGTGAGACCCAGCCGCTATCGGCAAGGGCCGCGCCGGACAGTCCGGCCCACGCGATCGCCGCGACGAGCGCGGTCCGCAGGCGTGCTGGAAACTTCATGACAGACCTCGCTCCGCAAATCCCATTCATAAGCCGACAAACCAGGGTCGACGTCACCCTGCGATTTCAGCCGGTGAAATGGGGAGGGAATGTGTTCGACCTGAATGGGGCGAGGGCGTCTGTTGCCGTCACGTCACGTAACACGGACAGCCGAACAGAACTGCCCGGCGGCCGTCCCCAGCCGCCGGGCGCGAGGTTACACCGGCATTCCCGTCAAACCGCGCCGCTCTGGCGCAGCTTCTCCACATCGGCGGCGCTGTAGCCGATTTCGGCCAACACCTCCTCGGTGTTCTGCCCCAGCGTCGGAGGCGGGCGCTTTACGGAGGCCTTGGACCGGCTCATGAGGATCGGCTGGCCGACCACCTCTGTCGCCCCGCGCTCCTGGCTGTTCATGGGCTGCGCGAGGCCCAGATGCCGCACCTGTTCCAGCGCGAACACCTGATCGATCGTGTTGATCTCACCGGCCGGGCAGCCGTTCGCGTTGAACATCTCGATCCAGTAGGCCGCCGGCTTCTCGCAGGTATGCTTCTCGATCAGCGCGTTCAGCTTCTTGCGGTTCTTGGAACGCCCTTTCGCGTCGGCGAAATCGGGATCTTTGAAACCTGGATCGTCGAAGAGGGAGGCGAACTTTTCCCACATCTTCTGGCCAGCGACCGCGATGTTGATGTAGCCGTCCGACGTCTTGAACACACCCGTGGGGATGGAGGTCGGGTGGTCGTTGCCGGCCTGCGGCGGCACTTCCTTGTCCATCAGCCAGCGCGTGGCCTGGAAATCGAGCATGAAGACCTGCGCCTGCAGCAGCGACGTCTGCACCCACTGACCCTTGCCGGACTTCTCCCGCTCCATCAGCGCCAGAAGAATGCCCTGGCTGCAGAAAATACCCGCCGTGAGATCTGCGATCGGGATGCCGACGCGCATGGGGCCCTTGCCCGGCTCGCCCGTGATCGACATGAGGCCGCCCATGCCTTGCGCGATCTGGTCGAAGCCCGGCCGACCCGCCAGCGGGCCATCCTGACCGAAACCGGAGATCGAGGCATAGATGATGCGCGGGTTGAGCTTCGAAACGGTCTCGTAGTCGATGCCCAGTCGCTTCTTCACGTCGGGCCGGTAGTTCTCGACAATCACGTCGGCTTTCTGCGCCAGCTTGAGGAATACCTCCTTGCCCGCGGGATCCTTGAGGTTCAGCGTGATCGAACGCTTGTTGCGGTGGAGGTTCTGGAAATCGCTGCCCGAGCGCGGACCGCCCAGGCCCACCTTGTCGGACTCGGGATCCTCGATCTTGATGACGTTGGCGCCCCAGTCGGCGAGTTGCCGCACGCAGGTCGGCCCCGAGCGCACGCGCGTCAGGTCGAGAACGGTGTAGGCAGAAAGGATATCGCTGGCAGGCTCGAAGGGCATGGGGCTGGTCCGCTCGTAAGGTTTCCCGAAAAGGGGAAGATTTCGCTTCTGGCGTGGGGCCCGATTGTGTCGTCGCCACCGGCCCTCATGTCAACCGCGGTGGCGCGAGTGCGCCATGCACGCTCCGCCCGAGACGCGCCGTTGACAAGACCGATCACTCCTGCGCATAAACTCGCCCCCATGAACGATATGAGCAACATCACCCCAGCTCTGCGACGTCGCCGCGCGCACACTGCCCTGCGGCTGCGATGACGTCTGCCTGAATTCCGCAAGACCCGTCATCCCACGAAGCCGCGCGAAAAGCCGCGGCTTTTTTGTTGCCCGACACGTCCCGCCTATCGCGATACCGCAGCTCTAGAGAGACGAAGCGCCATGAGCACTCAGACGACCAGCGACACCGGTCTCGGCCACAACCGGGCCAAGGCCTCGGTCTTCATCGACGGCGAGGCGGGCACGACCGGCCTCGAGATCCGCGAACTGCTGGCGAAAGTGCCGGCGATCGCCGTGCAAAGCATCGATCCCGGCAAGCGCAAGGACCCCGAAGCTCGGCAGGCGATGATGAAATCGGTGGATCTCGTCGTGCTCTGCTTGCCCGACGATGCCGCCAAGGAAGCCGTCGCTCTCGCCGACGACCTGGGCACGTCCGCCCCGCGCATCGTCGACGCGTCGACCGCGCATCGCGTGGCGAAGGACTGGACCTACGGCTTCCCCGAACTCAGCGCCGAGCAGGCCAAGGCCGTCGCGACCGCAAAGCGCGTCTCCAACCCCGGCTGCTATCCGACGGGCGGCATCGGGCTCATCCGGCCGCTGGTCGATGCCGGCCTGATCCCCGCCGACTACCCCATAACCGTCAATGCCGTGTCCGGCTACTCGGGCGGCGGCAAGTCGATGATCGAAGCCTATGAGACCGGCAAGGCTCCGCTCTTCGAGGTCTACGGCCTCGGTCTCGAGCACAAGCACGTGCCGGAGCTCCAGCTTTATTCCGGTCTCGCGCGGCGTCCGATCTTCGTGCCCTCTGTCGGAAACTTCCACAAGGGCATGCTCGTGAGCGTGCCGCTGCATCTCGACACGCTCCCGGGCAAGCCTGCGCCGAAAGATCTAGAAGCCGCACTCGCCAAGCACTACGCCGGCTGCAAATGGGTGAAGGTGATCCCGGGCGACGACGCCTCGACGAAGGGCGGCCGCATCGACGCGCTCGCCTGCAACGACACCAACGTGCTGGAGTTGCGCGTCTTCGGCAACGCAAAGCATGGGCAGGCCGTGCTCGTCGCACGGCTCGACAACCTGGGCAAAGGCGCATCCGGCGCCGCCGTCCAGAACATCGGCCTCATGCTCGGCGTGGACGTCTGATCGGGAAGGAACCGACCACGACAAAAATTCGGCGGCCTTCTCTGGGGGCCGCCGAAGTCATTTCCGAGGCACCGGACCGGATGCGCTCAGGCATCGTCCTTGTTCAGCCCGCAGAACGAGCCGCGGAAGTAGACGAGGGGGTGGGATTCGTCGTCGAAGCTGCCTTCGCGTACGCGGCCGATGAAGATCGAGTGCGTCTCGAAGACGTGCTCGTCGGCCAGCTCGCAGTCCAGGCTCGCCGCCGTGCCTTTGAGCAGCGGCGCGCCCGTCACCATCGTCGTCCAGCTCTCGTCGTCGAACCGCGCCTCGCCCTCCAGCTTCTTGCTCGAGAAGCGCCGCGCCAGCTCTTCCTGGGATTTCGAAAGCACGTTCACCGAGAAGCAGCGCCTCTCCTTGATCGGCGCATGCGCGCTGGCGTTGCGATTGACGCAGATCAGGATCATGGGCGGGCTGTCCGTGAGCGAGCACATCGCCGTGGCCGTCAGCCCCGTGCGGTTGCCCTTCTCTCCCACGGCGATGATCGTCACCGCGCCAGCCTGCTGGCGCATCAGGTTGCGGAACTTGGCCTGATCCATGCGTCTCCCTGCTTATTCGTGACCGGCGACCACGCCGGCCACGTGCGACCGGCGATCACGCCTTGAGCTTCCAATCCCCGATCTGGGCCTTCGGCAGCCCGAGATTCTCGCGCAGCGTCGTGCCCTTGTACTCCTTCTGGTGCAACCCGCGCCGCTGCAGCTCCGGCACCACCATGCGAGAGAAGTCCTCGTACGAGCCGGGCAGATGCGTCGCCGCAACCACGAAGCCGTCGCAGCAGGTATTGAACCACTCCTCGAGCCCGTCCGCCACATCCTTTGGCGCGCCGACGAAGCGCGGGAATTCCCGCACCGTGCCGCGATTCGAGAACTTCACGAAATCCGCGATCGTGGGGTTGCGCTTGCCCGAGAGCTGAACGACGCGATCGACGATGCCCCGCAGGCCGCTGACGGACGCCAGTTCGTCGTCGTTGAACGAGCTGTCCATCGGCTTGGAGTAGAAGTCGAAATTCAGCACCTCCGACAGCAGAGCCAGGCCGTCCACGGGCTTCGCCAGGCTGTCGATCTCGGCCATCTTGTCCTCGGCCATCGTCTTGGTCTCGCCCGTCACGCAATAGACGGCCGGGGCCACGGCGACGCTGGCGGGATCGCGACCGAAGCCGGCCACCTGTTTCTTGAAGGCGTCGTAGGTGCGCTTGCCGATCTCCAGATTCGGATAAACGCAGAAAACGAGCTCGCCCCAGCGCGCGGAGAACGTCTGCCCGCGGCCCGACTGGCCGGCCTGGATGATGACAGGACGGCCCTGCGGTGAGCGGGGCACCGTGAACGGCCCCTTGGACTTGAACCACTTGCCCTTGTGGTCGAGGCGATGGACCTTCTCGGGATGCGCGAAGAGACCGGTCTCTTTATCGACGACGATGGCGTCGTCTTCCCACGTGTCCCAGTGACCGAGCACGACTTCCATAAACTCGTCGGCCACGTCATAGCGCAAGTCGTGCTCGAGGTGCTCGTCCTGGCCGAAATTCTGCGCTTCCGAATTGTTCAGGGAGGTGACGACGTTCCAGGCCGCACGCCCACCCGACATCAGATCCAGCGTCGAAATCTGCCGCGCCACATGGAAGGGCTGGTAGTAGGTCGTCGAATAGGTCGAGCCGAGCCCCAGGTTCTTGGTCGCCATCGCCATGCAGGCGAGGATCGTGACCGGGTCCATCTTCACGACGCGAATGCCGTGCCGCACGGCCTCGGCATGGTCGTTGCCGAGGATGTCGGGCATCGCCAGGCGGTCATCGAAGAAGCCGAGCTGGAATTTGCCGTATTCGAGCGCCCGCGCGATGCGCTGGAAATACTCCGGCCCCAGGAAATCGGACGTCGAATGCGGGTGCCGCCAGGACCCGACATAATTCGAGCAGTTCTGCGCCTGCATGAACCCGATGAGTGTCATCTGGCGAGGCTTCTTGGTCATGGGTGCTCTCGATCCTGGTGACGGGCGGTGCCGTCCGGTGGCTGATATGTCCGGACATGCTGATAGCCCCTTTTTGCAATTCCGTCACGATGGGGCGACGCGATGCCGCCATGTCGTGTCGTCGGGGGGCCCTTCGCGCCCGGCACGCAAACATCTCGAGACATCCTCATCCTCGCTGTTGCGAAGGACGACCCGAGTCGCTATGGTCCGCCGCGTTTTGGGGCGTAGCCAAGTGGTAAGGCAGCGGATTTTGATTCCGCCATTCCCAGGTTCGAATCCTGGCGCCCCAGCCATTCCTCACTACACAAGACGGTTCGACAAGACGGCTCTTCGGGCACTTCGCTGAATGCGGGGGCGGAACGGGCCTGCGCGCGCCTGTCTCGCGTCCGCTTCGATCCCGCAAGGCACAGTGTACGACAGGAGCGGCACCGCCCGGCCTTCGCAGCCCCCCCACGCCTCCTGCAGCTCAGACCGGCGGTTGCGGGCTCTCTTTCGCGGTGTAAATCTGCGCAAGGCGGCAACGCCGCAGATCCTTCGAGGGAGCCACAGGACATGGAAATTCCACTGACCCCCATGGAATTCGCCCGCCGGGCCCGCCGCCTCTACGCGGATCGCGAGGCCGTCGTCGACGAGGACCTCAGGCTTACGTACGCGCAGTTCTTCGACCGGTGCGACCGCTGGTCGTCGGCACTGCAGCGCCTCGGGGTACGCCAGGGTGACCGTGTCGCTTATATCGCGCCCAATACACATGCACATCTGGAGGCCTATTATGCGGTCCCCCAGTTCGGCGCGGTGCTCGTGCCCATCAATTATCGCCTGCTCCCCGACGATTTCGCCTACATCATCGCCCATTGCGGGGCGAAGGTGGTGTGCGCGCATGCCGATTACATCGATGCGATCGACAGCATCCGCGACCGGCTGCCCGGTGTCGAGCACTTCGTGGCCCTCGAAGGTACCGGCAATGATTGGATCGATTACGAGACCGCGCTCGCGGCTGCATCCCCCAACTTCGAGAAGACCGACATCGCCGAAACCGATCTGCTCACGATCAACTACACGAGCGGAACGACGGCACGCCCGAAAGGCGTGATGATCACGCACCGCAATGCTTATCTGAACGTGATGGGAACGCTCGTCCACCATCACCTGACGCCGGCCGACAGGTATCTTTGGACCCTGCCCATGTTCCACGCGAACGGCTGGACCTTTACCTGGATCAACACCGCGCGCGGCATGGCGAACGTCTGCCTGAGGAAGGTCGAGCCGAAGCAGATCTACAAGCTTATCAAGGACGAGCGGATCACGATGTTCTGCGCGGCGCCGACCGTTCTCATCAGCATCGCGAATGCGCCACAGGACGTGCGGGCCGGCGCCCCCCGGGGCGTCAGGTTGTTCACCGCCGGCGCACCGCCCGCCGCCGCGACCATCGAACTGGTGGAACGTGAGCTCGGTTGGGAACTCACACACGTCTATGGGCTGACCGAGACGACACCGCTGATCACGTTCTGCGAACCGCGGCCCGAGCACGACCGGTTGTCGCTCCAGGAGCGAGCCCAGATCAAGGCGCGCCAGGGCGTCGAACTGGTCAGTTCAGGCGAGCTACGGGTCGTCGATCAGGACGGCCGCGAGGTGCCTCACGACGGCGAGACGCTCGGAGAAATCACCGTCCGGGGTAACGTCGTCATGAAGGGGTACTACAACGACCCCGGCGCGACGGACGCGGCGATCAAGAATGGCTGGTTCCACACCGGCGATGCCGCCGTCGTGCATCCCGACGGCTATGTCGAGATCCGCGATCGCTTCAAGGACGTCATCATCAGCGGCGGCGAAAACATCTCGTCCGTCGAGGTGGAAGGCTGTCTGCTTCGCCATCCGGCCGTCCAGGAGGCGGCGGTCGTGGGCATGCCTCACGAGCGCTGGGGCGAGTCGCCCCACGCATTTGTCATCCTGCGGGCAGGAGCGACAGCGACGGAGGACGGCTTGAAACAGCACGTCCGCGACCACCTCGCACATTTCAAGACACCGCAATGGGTCAGCTTCGTCGACGAGTTGCCGAAGACGGCGACCGGCAAGGTGCAGAAATACGTGCTGCGTTCAGGAAAAGCCGGAATAGCACGGCAATGACGATGGTGGTCGCGGGCTTGGGCCACGGCCGCCACCCGCAGGCGGCGAGCCGGCATGGTTATGAAGTCCGCGCACCGTCATGCCGGCTGAGGCACGACGATTACCATCCACGACACGCCGAACTTGTCCTGCACGGCTCCAAAACGCGGCGAGAAGAACGTTTTGCCGATCGGCATCTGCACCGTGCCCTCGGCAGCGAGTACGGCGAACACGCGGTCGGCGTCCGCCTCGCTCGGCACCGAGAGGGACAGCGACATACAGCTGAAATCCAGCGGGCCGGTGTTCATGCCGTCCGACATCATGACGCTGGATCCATTGATATCGAGCGTGGCGTGCATGATCCGCTCGTGCATCTCGGCTGGCACGCAGGATTGGCTGGGATTGTCCGGATTGTCCTTGAAGCGCATCATCGTCTCGACCTTCGCGCCCAGCGTAGTGACGTAGTAGGCGATCGCCTCCTCGCAGCGGCCACGGAAGAATAGATAGGGTTGCACCGAATAGGCCATGGACAAGCTCCTTTGCGAAAAAAGCGCTCCGGCGGATCGAACAGCCACCCGCTTGACGCGGGCGCAGATGAGTTGATATCAACATTAATGTCAATGCCCGACGATCTGCCATATTCCGTGACCCACGAGGTGCGTGACCGCTGCCTATGCTTCCACACGCAGCGCTCCGCGCGAGCCATCGCGCGCCGTTTCGACGAAGCGTTCCGCCCGTTCGGTCTCACCAATGGTCAATTTTCGCTCCTGATGTCGCTCAACCGTCCGAGTGCACCCCGCATCAGCGACGTCGCGCCCTTTCTCGCGATGGACCGCACGACGCTCACGGCAAACTTGAAGCCACTCGAACGGCGCGGACTTCTCACGATCACACCGGACCCACAGGATCGCCGCAACCGCAGGCTCGCCCTCACGGATGCCGGGCGCGCCGTACTGGCCGCCGCCGTGCCGGTCTGGCGATCGACAATGGCCGCGCTCGAAGCCGAGATCTCCAAAGATACCGCCGCCCGCCTGCGAGCGGACCTCGCCAAGATCTCTTGACTGCCAAGGCTACCGCATCACGGACACGTAGCCGTGTCGACCAGTTCACGCCATTGGGAAACCGGAAGCGCGATGTTGGCGACGCGCGCCCGGCTGCCTAGCATGATAGCAGCAAGCTTCAAGGTACCCGCTACGTCGACAAAGAGCGGCCCGCCCGAACTCGACGGATGCGTGTCGCAATCATTGAACCAGAGGCGCCCGGCGGGATCGGCGTGCGACAGGCCGCAATCGAAGTGCGCCGAAAGCGCATGCCGACGGTCTGCCGGGTAGGCGGCGTGGATCAGTTTCAACGGCTTCGTTCCCGTAACGTCCGGTGCAAGTGGCGCCGGTCGCATCGGCAGTGTTTTCTGCAGAACGATCACGGCAGCGTCCAGCATGAACAGCTCCAGAGGCACCTTCGCGTCCCGCGCTGCCGGCGACTCTCGCGCGGCGGCGGCGGCGGGCATCTCGCCCCGCAGGACCCTCACACACTTCGCCGTCGCATGCCCTTTGTGCTTTTCACCGCGTACGCCGGCCAGGAAATGGATCGCGTGCAGCGGATACGGCGCCATCTTGCGCGCGTCGATGACGCAATGCGCCGCCGTAACGACCACGTCGGGCGCCACCAGCGTCCCCGTGCATCCGTTGCGGGTCCTGTAGAGTGCGACATTGACCTGGCCGACCGCATCCCAAGGCGCGCCCTCCTCGAGGACGAGACGGCGGTCGTCCTTGCCGATGATGCCGGGATGCCGGTCCCGAGCGGCGGCAGTCGACGCCGCGGAAAGGCTGACCAAACCGACCAGCACGCGCACCCAGCTTCGCCCCATGCGAACTCTCCCGCCACGTCCCGGCCCGTTACCGCATACCGGCGCAATTCAGCCGACTGCTGTACCGTGCGCCGGTGCGCCGCTAGTTTCAAGAAACGTTCAAGAGACGACATGGACGCGACATGCCCCATCCCCGCTTCGCAATCCGCCGCACCGAAACGCCTGACGATCTGGCGGCCATCGCCAGCCTCTTTCGGGCCTATGCGGCCTCCATCGACGTCGATCTGGCCTATCAGGGGTTCGAGGCCGAGCTTGCGGGCCTGCCGGGCAAATACGCACCACCCGAGGGTGCCCTGCTGTTGGCGCGCGACACCGCTGGCAACCCCATCGGCTGTGTCGCCTTCCGCCCGCTGCCTGAAGCCGGGGCATGCGAAATGAAACGGCTTTACGCTGCACCCCCCGCTCGAGGCAGCGGCCTCGGTCGAGCCCTTGTCGATGCGGCTGTCGCCGAGGCGCGGCAGGCCGGCTACACATCCATGTGTCTCGATACTTTGCCGTCGATGGCGCAGGCGATAACACTCTACCGCAGGTTCGGCTTCGCCGACACCGCTGCCTATTACCATACGCCAGTTGCGGGCACGCTCTTCCTGCGCCTCATGCTGGCGGACAAGGACGTCAACCGTTAGCGTCTGGGTGGGTGAAACCTCGAGGAAGCCATGACCATGCTGGCCGAGGTCGGCGAGAACGAAGCGTCCGGCGAGATCGCCAGTATTTTCGCCGAGGTGCGCGACCTTTGGGGCGTGCCCTACGTTTCAGCCATTCAGCGGCATCTCGCGACACGGCCAAGCGTTCTGGAATGGGCATGGGACGCCGTTGCTCCCGCTTTCCGCTCCGGCACCGCGCAACAGGCTGCTTGGACCGCGGGCGCGGATTTGACCTTGCCTCGGCTGTCTCCAATATCCAGAGCGGCGTTGTCTCTTTGGAGCGTGGACGAAGCCGCCCTTGCCACGATCCACGCGACAGCCGAAGGCTTCGTGCGCGTCGCACCTGTCAACATGATGTTCGCAGCCCTGTTGAAGCACCTGCTGGCCGGCGAACGGCCCGGCGGAAAACTGCCCGTGCAGCGGTGGATGCCGCCTGCGCCGTTGCCTGCGCCGCCCGTGATGGTCGATGTGGACGCCTTGCCGCCTCCCGCGCGCGAAGTCCTGTTGGCCTTCGCAACCTATCGCGATGGAAAGCCGTTCGTCCCCGGCCTCTATCGCATGCTGGCGCACTGGCCAGCATTCCTGGCCCATCTCGCCGTCGTGTTACCGCCCCGCTTGTCCGAGCCCGCCGTCATTACAGCTTTCGACACGATCCGGGCGCGCATCGACCGCACGGCTCCCGACGTACTCGCATCGCTACCCGTCGTTCCCGAGCGTCATGCCCCGCCGTCCCCGGACGAGCGCCGACATTTTCTGCAAATCAGCGAGATCTATCGCAAGACGAGCCCGGAACTCGTCGTGCTCGGGAGCCTCATCAAGAGCGCACTGCCCGCCTAGACCCTGGTGTTCCCGCTCCGACACTTCGTTCCCCGTCGGTCGTAATCCGGACCACGTGTCAGCGCCGGAAGGCACAGCGGCAACTTTATGATTCCAGCTTAGCTTTTGCATCTGACGTACGGTTGGGAACTCAGCCGCAACCGGGCACCGAACGTCGGTTGCGCACACGAGAGGCGCACGCTTGGCACCGCGAGCTGAGATCGCTCGCGGCCGACATCGATACCGCCGCCCTCAGCGGCTCAGCGAAAAGTTGGCCGAGCCGCCACCGGCTACGAGCGATGCGGTGAGACGATTGCCGCGCAGCGAAATATAGATCGTGCCGTTGATGCCGTATTCCTGATTCTGGAACTCGCCACTGAAGCGCGTCGCGGAAACCCGCGTGATCTGGGCGTTCTGGGAAACGCTGCCCGACGGCGTCGAGCAGGTGGCCCGCATGGAGTAGCTGCGCGACGAACTCTGGCGGAACGTCGCGCGGCAGCGAGCGCGCTCCTTCTCGCCCGAGGCGAAATTCACCGTACCACCCCCACTCCACGAGCCCGCGAGATTGCCCTCTGCGGCAACTGACGGCATCGAAAGGAGCGGCGCCGCGACCACGGCAGCTGCCAGGGGCAAACGCTTTGTGATCCAAGCTGCACCCAGTATCGTCATCGATCGCAATCCGCCTTTGATGATCGTTTATTGGAGCCTCATTTGTCGCCGTTCACGGCACGCCCTGTCAACGGATGCACCCCCACCCCTGGCCGGAATTGCGTGGTAATCGCGCAATGTTGATTTTCGAGCACAGGAAACGAGTTGGCGTTGCAGCTTCAGTGGCACGCACAGCGCGGAAGGCCCGGTCTCGCTTCAATCACCGATGGCAAGGCCTTCGCGGCGAGGATCGGCGCCCCCGAGCCAGCCGCCTGCAGGAGCGCGCACGACGACGCTCAATCCCGATGTCATCTCCTTGAGCACGACGGACTGGCCCAGTGGCTGCAATCCAACGCCGAGACGGACGATGTCGAAACTCTCGTGAGCGCGCGCCAACAGGCGCGAGGCCGGCATACGCGGCGCTTCGATCTCGAGAGCCGCCGCCGGACTGGCGAAATTGCGTAGGGCGACCGCCGCCTGCGGATCGAGCTTCCAATCGATGAGTGCGACGAGCGTCTTGAGCACATAGGGAATGATCCGGCTTCCTCCCGGCGAGCCCAGCACGATCGACAGTTTTCCGCCGGCATCGAAAACCAGCGTCGGGCTCATGGAACTGCGTGGCCGTTTGCCCGCGGCAACCGCGTTCGCGATCGCACGCCCCTTCGCGTCGACGGACCGGAACGAGAAGTCCGTCAGCTCGTTATTGAGCAGGAAGCCGGCGGCCCAGATCCCCGATCCGAAGCCCGCTTCGATCGTCGTGGTCATCGAAATCGCATTGCCCTCGCGATCCACGATGGAAATATGGCTCGTGCCACTGGCCTCGATGGTCGCGTCTAGCCCATAACCGGCACGCCGCCGACCCGGCGGGACACCGGCCGGCGGATTGGCCTTCGCCTGGAACCGGTCGATCATGGCGCGGCGCCGCGCGATGTAGTCGGCATCGAGCAGACCTTCTGGCAACTCCACGAAATCCGTGTCCGCCACGTAACGGTTGCGATCCGCAAAGGCGAGCTTCAGGGCCTCCGCCATGAGATGCACAGCTCCCGGCGACATGGCGGCCCGCGGTCCCGTTCCGAGCGCCAAACCGTCGAGCATCATCAGCGCCTGCCCGATCGCGATGCCGCCGCTCGACGGTGGCCCCATGCCGCAGACGCGATACCCGCGATAGAGGACGCACACAGCGGGGCGTTCCTTGACCGAATAGGAGGCCAGATCGCGCATCGTGAGATCACCGGCCATGGGTGCCGCGCCGGTGACGGCGGCCACGACGGACGCCGCGATGGCACCGTTGTAGAACGCATCGGCGCCGCCGTCCGCGATACGGGCGAGCGTCTCCGCGTAGGCGGGGTTCTGGAGCAGGGAGCCGCTGGGCCGCGACACGAGTTGCCCATCGAAGAAATACGCGCGGGCCGCCGCTGAAAACGTCTCGGGCTTGTCGGCCGACAAGAGGCTTGCGAGGCGTGGCGAGACGGGAAAACCGTCGCGCGCCAACTTGATCGCCGGCGCGAACAGCACTGCCCAGGGTAACCGGCCATGGCGGCGATGCAGGGTCTCCAGAAGCCGAACGGTGCCGGGCACACCTACCGACAGGCCCGAGCGCACGGCATGCGGGAACGGTATCGGTTTGCCGTCCTTCAGGAACCGGTCCGGTGTTGCCGCAGCTGGCGCCGTCTCGCGCCCGTCGTAGGTCTGGAGGGCACCGCGCGCGGCATCCCAGTGCAAGGCGAGAGCGCCACCGCCGAGCCCCGACGACTGAGGCTCGACGAGGCCGAGCACGAGCTGGGCGGCGATTGCCGCATCGGCGGCACTGCCGCCGGCCCGCAAGATGTCACGTGCGGCTGTGCTGGCGAGAGGGTTGGCCGTAACCGCCATGTATTTCTCGGCGACCGACGGGGTCTCGGACCGCGTGACGGTAGCGCTGCCCGCACCTTCCGGCGTGTCGCGCGACCACTGCGCGGCGGCCGGCATCGCGAGGGCGAGAAGTGTGAGCAAGGTTGCACAGAACAGAGCGATCTGCAGGCACCTGCCGTCGAAATCACGCTTTCTCGCCTCTGTCTTTCGTGCAGACGCCATGCCGCGCCGTCTCCGCTCCGTGCGCGACACCTGGTTTTCCGGCTCCGACACTTGGTTCCCCGTGCGTCGTACTCTGGACCAAGTGTCGGAGCCAGAAGGAACACTAGCAACCCGATGATTCTAGTGCAGCTTTTGCATCTGACGCTTGGTCGCGAGCCCAGCCGCGACCGGGGACCGAACGTCGGATGGGCTACACTAACGCGATTGCCGCACCAGCGCCAATCCCGGACACGTGGGCACGGCTGACGGTAGTCACGGGCGCCCTCTACGGGCGGGATGAAAAGCCACGATC
>VFQT010001791.1_pt1 | contig 24303 bp, 31 predicted proteins | sample 3512381 | NCBI WGS metagenome assembly VFQT01 (sample SAMN10412376, study PRJNA504923) | tailings metagenome | isolation source: Relicate 2 Philex TSF3 active mining site | place: Philippines: Tuba, Benguet | collected 2017-08-29
TAATTTAGAAAGACTTAATAATCTAAATAATTTTGCAATATTTTCTTCTTTTTTTTATTTTTCTTATCTTTTCAGTCATGAATTTATATAAGATGATATAATTTCTTATCATATCAACTTAATAATCTAACCAACCTTCACACACGATATTTTCTCTTACCTTTTCAGTCACATTTTCTATCATGTTCTCAACAAGGCCTGCGGCCAAGTCTCAGTGAGTATCTCAGCTACTATTTTCTCTCTATATACTTACACAACCTACCTACCTACTTCTACCTCCTTTTTTTTCTTTCTATTTCCTCTATATATTTATATATTCTACTATACTTGTACTACACTACTACTACTATTATATATTTATCTATTTTAAAAGGTAGGTAGGTTGGGAGGTGGGCGCATACGGGCAATTAAAAAAAAATTGAACGAAAACTTTTTACACTCTTTTCATGCATCTTACACTACAATATGGCTCAACGCAAACATTCGTTCTCTTGAATCAAAAGCAAAATTTGCAGGCATTTAAGCTTTTTACCATAAAAGCTGGTCGGCAAAGAATCCTGCTGTTCCTTTAATATGTCTATCTTTTTCATGTCTGCTCTTATATGCCTTCCGTCTCTTGTCTGCATATTCTTTTCCTTTTGTTTTCATAAATACTCCAAAATCTCCGTATCCTATCGCACCTATACTCGCAATCTTTTTATCATCCTTATATACATCAATCTTCTTCTTCTTGTTTGTTGATGGTTTGATTGTTACTCCTAAACGCTTTGCTTGTTGGTAAGAATGTTCTGTAATCTGATACATTATATTCGTATGAGATAAAAAACTTACGCTATTTTTACTACCATACAATAATCAATTATTAAATCTATACTTCCAACTGTCGCTGCCGCACTTGCGGTATGTGATATAAATGCTCCGATATAATTTCCAGTTGTTGACATATTTACCAAACCTGTAAAAGATATAATCTCATTAAATCCTGTGGTGCCTGATGTATTTACTGCTCCACTACTTGCGAATGCTTGTCGGGTTGTAGAACCTGATGTAAAGTTATAAGTTCCACCATAACAAGTGCCAATATTAAAATTGGAAGTAGAAGCATTATAACCAGCAAGAGTTTTAAGTCGTCCTTGTGCCGAGACAAGATAAAGACCCACTGGAACAGTAGATAGAGATGTATTGGCATTGTTTGGCGAGAATACAAACGTCTGACCTGTTGCTGTCTTATTAGATGTTACTGTATTCGTTTGTTGATAGAATGAACCCAATTGAGTTGAGTTCTTGACAAGGTCGCTTGTATTCCAAGTAGAGCGTCTATCACATTCAAACACAACATCGCCAGTAGTATTAAATGAAATATTACCACCCATTGACACATTTCCTAATTGTATTCCACCTGATGTATTGATACACACATTCCCAGTCATCGCCGTATCACCTAAAAACAAATTACCAGTTGTCAAGTTACGACCAACTCCTAAATCCTTTGTTGTTGTAATCTGATTCACATTTCCATCAAGAGTAACATTAGCAAAAGAACGAATAATTCTACTGAAATTCACAAAACCACCAGTGTGGTTATAACCTATGAATAATCCAGTTGTTGTATCTTGTCCGTCTATATAATTTGGAACTTTTATACCAGTAACAGAGTTATTAGATACACTATTTATTGTTAGAGGTTGTGTTGTATTATTAATTGTAAATGAATTGTTTATTTTTTCAACATCTAATTTTGAAACATAGATTGTATCGGCAAACTCACCACCTCCTGCCGCCACAATGTAATTTGGATAGATTGTCTCAGAAAATATATAACTGATATTTGCATCTCCTGCTGTGATTGTATCTGCTACTGATAGATTTAATATACAAGCGTTACATACATTAATTTTTGATGTGGTTATAACTGAAACTGATAAGGATGATGTAATTGATAAGTTAGACACGCTTATAGAGGAAGCACTGATTGTATTAGCATTGATGGTGCTGAAATTTCCTGTGCTTGCGTTCAGTGTGCTTGTTGTGATTGTTGTAGGTAAATTCCATGTGCTGGCGTTAAGTGTTGAGAAGTTTCCTGTGCTAGCGTTCAAAGTAGTTGCCGATATAGTTGCTGGTAAATTCCAAGTGCTGGCGTTAAGAGTTGAGAAGTTTCCTGTGCTGGCGTTTAAGGTTGTGGTATTAATTGTTGCTGGGGCAAATGTGCTGGCGTTCAGTGTGCTGAAATTTCCAGTGCTGGCATTAACAGTAGTTGCCGTCATAGTCGTGGTTGTAATATTTGCTGGGGCAAACGTACATGTATTAAGTGTAGAGAAATTTCCAGTTGAAACATAAATTGGGTTCGCATTGCTCACGTATAAACGTTCATAAAAAATGATTGATGTTGATGTCATTTCAATAACTGGATTAGCAGACCCTATTCCCAACACTATACCCCCAGTGTTTGTTGTGTTCGTTTCAATCGCCAAACGATTATTAGATTCATGAATTGTTGCTACTCGTGCTGTTGCTGTCACATTATCACGAATGTAAATAGTACCTGTGGATGTAGTCGTAGATGAAATATTTGCTATTGTTGCGTTACTCGTAACACTTAAATTCGTCAATGATAAATTGGTTAATGAGAAAGTAGAAGCGTTAAAATTGGAGGCGTTGATTGTTGTACCATTTATTGTTGTACCAGTTAATGTTGTAATTGATGCGTTTGTTATGGAAGCATTTGAACCATTCACCCAACTTGTCGCTATGGAGGTTGATGACACTTGATTACAGGATACAAAATTACATAACACACCCTGAGACACAGAAAGAGCAGAGGCACTCAATGTTGCTATTGACCCAAGTGGAGCAGAGATTGTTCCTCCGTTTGAAGTAATATTATTTGCTGTTACAATGTTGTCGGCATTAATTCTACCTGTGGCTGAGATAGATGTTGCCGAGATATTGCTTACAGAAATTCTACCTGATACGGACATATTCGTAGATGAAATATGTTTTGTAGATATGTTACTTATATTCAATTCGCTATTAACTGCTGATAAATAATTCTCAGATATGTTAAGTGTGTCTGTTCCATAAACATTAAATAGAATGTTATTCACGCCAAAACCCTCGAACATCCATGTTGATGTGCTAGATGCGGTAATTTCATAGATATTAGCATAGATTGGAATTAATGAAGAAGAATTGAATTCTTTAAAAATGACACCATTATTGGTAATGAGTGCTGACTTGGCTTCTATGTCTCCACTTGCTGTAAGGGCACTACATGAAATATTTGATGCTGATATACTACTGAAATTTGCTCGATAGGATGAACTGATGGATGTATAGGTTGAGACATTCAAGGTAGAAATATTTGCTGTAATTGTGTTTGTGGTTGAAGCATTATTTATGGAACAATAACCTGTGGAGCAATAGGTTGGATTGTAAAAAAAGATTTGTGAGGTCGATAGTCTCATGAGGTCATTATCCAATCGTTTGAAGTCGATAAAATTTGTTCCTGTGTTGCTGATGTTGAAGACGATTGCCTGAGATGTATTTTTGTTGTAAGTCTCAAAAACTACATTTCCACCTGAGTTCTTTATTTGATTATACTGATTAACGCAGTAGTTCGTATCTAATGTTCCGTCAATATATACACACCCATTGAAATCAACATATATGTCTGATGCGTTTAATGATGAGACATTCAGAGTTGTGAGAGCAAAATTACTCACTGATAAAGTTCCGATAGAAATATTTGATACAGAAAAATTGCTGACATATCCATAGGTTGAATAGATTGTAGAAGTATTGATAAGACACGAATTCTCAGTTGAGACATTCGTTATATATGCTGAAAGAGTTGATGTAGAAATAAGTGATGAATTACTTATATTACTTGTGGAAAGATTTGTTATATTCGCTGATGATGAATAAACATTACTGGTATAGACTGGGTTCCAAAATATACATTGTGATGTATTCAATGACATAAGAGAACTATTCAATCGTGTGAATTCCATAGATTGGACGCCTGAATTGACGATGTTTAAATTCGTAAAGTTTCCTACTTGCTCTATCTCAAACTGGGTATTACCTCCTGAATTTTTTGTTTGGAAATGCTCGAACCTTCCTGTTACACCTATCACATCTCCATCTACATCTAATTGGGTAGCAATACTTATACTGCTTACTGAAATATTTGATATATAAGCATAGGTTGAATAAACAGATGATGTATTCACAAGACATGAATTCTCTGTTGAGACATTCGTTATAAATGCCCGAAAGGTTGATGTTGATATGAGAGAAGAATTGGAAATATTACTTGTGGAAAGATTGCTTACATAGGCCTGTGTCAAATTTGCTGTGGATACAGATATTGTGCTTACTGCGTATGTGCTAATATACAGAGTGCTGAAATATCCGTTGGTCGCAATTACGTTGGGCGTTGATATATTACCATAAGTAAATGTATTCGCTGTTAAATTGGTTATGGAAGCATTCGTTGCCGATAGATTTATGGTGCTTACTGATGAAGCACATATATTTGTGTTCAGAATGACATTAGCATAAATGGCGTTCTCTCCTGTTAGCGACCGCTGAAAGGACATTTATAATAATGTTAGAAAAACTTATGCTGATATTTCCTTATTCAACTTGTCAGCAAGTTTTGACTCTACATGTTTTATGATTTGTATGTTATGAGGCAAAAGCTTCTGTCCCATATCCAGTGTCAGTGCTACCCATGCTTTTTTTAATTCTTTTATCTCTAAATCTTCCTCATAAAACTTCTTGATTAACTTAGGTAAATTATTACCAAAATAGATATAATCTTTATAGAATTCATTCATATCCTCATCAGCAGAATATGGTGACATCACAATACAACCACACGAAATGCCCTTGTTCAGACGATGTGTTGCTAAAATATTATCTTTATAAAAAGGTATGTTCAGAAGAATTTTTGTATTCTGCAAAAGGTGAGTGAGTTTCTCAGGTGCTAAATATGCTCCATCATAACTGAACAAGATTTTTTTATCAGGAAATTCTTGTAATAATTTTTTATGGATATCTTCTCTCTCTTCGCTCTTTGCACCTACAAAGACTATGTCATATTTCTCATGCTCTTCTTCTATCTTCTGCCATGTTAAATAATCCCAATTAAAAAATGAATGAGTTGATATTTTAAATTTCTTCTCTAAATCTTTTGCGAGTTGAAGACTATAATTGAAGACGACGTTATCCTTACACAACATTACATAGTATTTATTCTTCCAAAAATCACTGCCTACTTGTTCGCTATTATAGATGATATATCCTATCTTATTTTGCATCTGTTTTTGCATAGTATATAATTCAACAGCCTTTTCATGCGCTCCTAAAACGATATAGATGTCACCTTCTTTTGGTTGAAAATCTTTTACAAGTTCAAAATTAAATCGTTTTGATAAACTAAACGCCATTTCGTTAAAAATTGTGTGACATGAGATAACACCTATCATTTATATGAACAAAGATAAATTTTCTCAAAATTCAACGAAGTTAATAATCTAAATTCATTGCTAAAAAATCCTCCACTAATTTTTGGCGTTTTTCTTCTGCACCGCCTCCCAAGAATTCTCTTTCTAATTGTTGCAGTTCTTCTTCACTTGCGTCTTCCATATATTTATAACCAGGTTCATTTCCAAACATTATTCTTGGAGTATTTCCTAATAATTCTGACTGATAACGTGCTTGTTCTAAAAGAGATGATTTTTGTTTAAGTTGTCCTGCAATATCCTCATTCATCATTCCTTGTTGTTCTTCTGCTTGTTTTACTTCTTCTCTTATTTTTGCTATTTTATAATCTGCTTGTCTTCTCTCATTTTCTAATCTGTTTGTTAATGCTTTTTGAACTTCCTTTCGTCTATTTTTTTCATAGACATCTCCAATTTTTTCTTCCATAATATTTTTAGTAAATGAAAAAGATGGATTAGTTTTTGTCTCTATAATATCTCTTGGTTTACTCTTTACTAATGATAATTCAGGTGGAGTTGGTGTATATGTTGTAGGTTGATTTGGTATTAGAGTAGTTTGTACAGGTCTTGATAAAGATGCTATGCTCCCGACGAGAGAAGTTAAGTTAGGTCCAAATGTTTGTTGTGTGCCTATTGTGCGAAAATCTATGCTACCTGTTTGCAGACGAGGGTTTTTAATTTTTCTCTTACCACGTTTAATACCTTTATCTTTTCTTGTTTTGCGAGGTTTTTTTTCCTTTGTTTCCGCCATTTAGGATAAGCGAATATTTATTTTTTAATCCATTACATCTTCTCTACTTTTAGAACGTTCCCTTTTTCTTGTTTCTTTCTCTTCTTCTTCTATATACAATTCATTGAATTTATTAAAAAAACGAAACTTGTTTGTTTTCATCAAACTCATGTCTATCATCATAAATGAAAATCTATCATCATTATCAAACACATAGTCCATAATATGTTGATAGTGTTTTTTGCTAAACGGCATCAACTCACTACAAATGCTTTCTATTTCAAGTTGATTTTTAGGACGAAAAAAGATAAAATGAGACATATTGTTACGAATACCTGTGGGTAAGTCACGATATTTTTGGACTAAAATAAAACAACTTGTCCAAATGTGGCGACGATTTTGTAGGAAACTGGTAAAGAGTTTTTCTGCCTTTGCGTCCTTACGAAGTGCCGCCCCTACATCGTCAAAGATAACACAAGTATGCTCTTCTTCATCATGGAACTCCTCACACATATCATAGATTTCTCGCATCGTTTGATAGTTGAATTCTTTGAATTTTTGTCCTTCTGGTAATGAACTGAATTCATCTTTTTTCATAGACGTGCCATTGCCTAACGTTGGCGAACAGACGATAATTCTATCAAACACTTTACGATACGAGGTTCGCTTTCCATTCTCTTTTTTACGTGTCATCATTGATACAAGGGTTGTAGTTTTTCCACTACCAGATGGTCCAGCAATAACAAAGTTAAATCCAGAGTAATTTGGTAAGGGTTCAGGCAAGTCATCAGCAAGTTTTTTATTCAAATTATTAGGGGTATTTTTAATGTCTAACTTGTTGTATTTTTCGGATATATGTAATTCCGTCATAATAAATTACATATATAAAAAGATTATAACCTTTTATACAAATTGACCAGAAAACTACGTTTTCCGAACCTTTCCTTTTAAACAAATTGAAGAGATGGTTTTTGGCGAATTGGTTTCGGTTGTGCTATCTGCGGTTGGGAAGGTTCTTCTGTTTTCTTTTGTCGTGGAGTGCGTGTCTTCTTTACAACCGGTTCTGGTGATGGTGGGCGTGGCGGTGATGGTTCTCTCTCTTCCTTCGGTTTGCGACTAATACGCTTACCTTGTGGAATTTCAACTACCTTTGGAACTTCAACCACCATGTTCTCTACTTCCTTTACTTTTTTTACACGCTTTGCCTTCTCAGGTTTTTCCTCAGCATCAGAAACCAAGGTTTCCGAACCTTCCTTCTTAGTGCGGGGTTTTACTGGGGCAGCCGCCCCAATAGCTCTATTCATTTTAGCAAGTTCTCTACCCTTTTTGAGTGCTTCTTTCTGTTTGTCGCTCATGACACGCTTTGGTTTCTCAATTACCTCATCATCACTAATGTCAGCCATTTTATAAATATACGGAAGATTTCCTAAATTTATTTTCTACGCATTTATTATAAAAATGCCGAGAATATTTTACGAAGATGCCGAGGAACCTTCCTCATTAGTCGCGTGTGGGAGCGTTACCCCGCAAGAGAAAGACCCGCCTGTAAATCCTATCTGGAAACCAGATTATGATAGAGAACCTAAATGGAAAGAAATGAATGAAGAAGATATTGAAATGTTTTATGAACGTGTTAAAGGATATTTAGATGAAAATGGTGAGGTAGATAATGTTGATTGGGAACGTCTTAATTTTGATATTGTTGATGCAGAGTTTTATGAAAAACATATCGGACCTGGATTTCCACCAGAGTTCTATGAGTTGCTTGCTAAATCTACAAATGAAGAAAATAAGATACAAGACTTTCGCCAGTTACCTCTCGACATTAATCGTGAGGAAGTTGTTCTAAAATTTGATTGTGGAATTATTGATAAAAAGGAAGAAAGTATTTAAAGAAACATCAGTATATAGAGAAATGGTTGAATTAATTGACAATAACGATTTGACAAAAAATAGACTCTGTGAATTTCGTGATGATTTACTTAGAATTTTAAGATATTTAGGTATTAATAATGGAAGAACTTATGATTTTATAAGAGATAATTTTGTTGAAGATTCAAATAATTATGAAAATTTAGCTCTTAATTTACAATTAATTGGTTGTTCGGTTTTAACAAATATTTGTCAAAATAATATTTAAAGAAACATCAGTATATAGAGAAATGGAACGAATGAATGAAGTTAAGAAACAAATCAATGAAATGGAAAAACAGATAGAAGAAAATCAACTATTACTTGAACGAGCTGAAAAAAAAATTGCTATTCTTAGTGATAGATATATGAAACTTGAATCTAATGACTTTTTTAAACATGTTTCTTATGAACTCACACGAGAAGAGTTTGATAAAGAACTTGCAGAACATGACATAGATGATTGGATACCTATTCACTGCAAAATTCATGGTTATTATGAAAAAGTTTATAGAGATACTTTATGGAATCGTTATTGTGGTCATGGTAGCATGCCTAAGCTAGGTTTGTGAGTTACTAAAATAATGATTAGTTAGATTTTTATCATTATCTAATAAATATCTAATTTCAGATCGATAAGAACATTTAAAATTTAAATTTGGATTATTTTCAGTAATTTCAAATTTAATTCCACGTAATATAAGTGCTACAATTAATTCTCCATTTGATACATATCCATCTTTTCTACTCATAAAACATCTGAATCTTTCTACATAATGTTTTGCACCATACGAATATACATCAAATTTAGTTCTTTCTAAAAATAAAAAATCAAAATTATCATAAATAAATTTAATAGTTTCAAAATTCATTTTTCTATCATCTTTTTCATTTCTAAATGCTTCATAACCCGAATATCCTATTTTATATTTATCCCGAATTAATTGGATATTTTCTTCTGTAAGAAAAGTATGATAATGTTGAAATTTATTAGTTTTATTCATTTATATATGTATATGATATACATATGAGTATTTTCTTTAAATCAATTTTCTCTCTTTTTATTATAATTGGGTGCTCCAACCTACCTACTTACCTACTCCTTCTTTCTCTCTTTTTCTAACTCCTCCCATAAATATTATATATAGTAGTGAGTAGTTACTCACTGAGTATCTCTATAAATATTTATAATATATTATAAAAAAGGTAGGTAAGGTAGGTAGTATAGTAAGGACGTTGATGCATCTATATTTTTTTTATGACGGTTTCAGTAATACTACCTACCTAACATACCTTTTTCACATACCTTTTTTAGGTATGTTTTTTTTATATAAATAGTTATGATATTTCTCTGTTTCTATCTTAGTAAAATTATGTTTGTTCATTAATCGAGCAAATTTCATTTGAAACTGACGCAAGGATACAGTGAATTCAAGTCCAGTAGATTGAATATATTGTTTATAACTATTATATAAATCTTTGGAAGTAATTTCTTCATTACTTGAAAAATCAATCATAAAATCTTCAATAGGGTCTCTGTTAAGAATCTTTGCTTCTCCCATTAAATCAGTCTCAGGATAATCTGCTTTGGTAAGTTGCTTCTTAACTGTGCGAGACATAAAGAAGTCATATAGAGAACGAATGACATTATCATCTAGGAGCAATTCACGAAATTTTTCAAAATATTCTGTATTATCTCTTAATTCTTCGCTTGCCTCAGAAGTCCAAATTCGTCTATCACCTTCTTTAATCTTGAAAGCATGTGCATGTTGTGTAGTAGAAATATATTTAACTATATTTTTAATAGTATATCCTTTTACACCTTTTGTTTCGATATTAAGAGTATCACTAGTAATAAGTGCTTTTAATCTCTCATAGTAAGGATTGAGGTCCTTTGATGAAAATTCATCAAGATGACATAGAACAACTCCTTTTAATCCATCATTAAATCTTCCAAAAAGTCGTGTCAAATCATCTACAAATAATACCTTATCTTCTCCAATCATAGATTTAATAATATCTACAAGACTTCCCTTACCAGTTCCACCATTCTCAGTATAAAAGTTAACAAGGAGAGAAGTAGAGGAAGGATATTGTAAAAGGTTAGAAATCCAGTTTAATACAAACTCATAATATTTATCGTTATGATTACACATAATTTTAATATGATTCTTAAAAAAAGAAATATCTACTTTTTCATACTCAGTAATTCTCTGAGCATAGAATCCAGTCCAAAGATTAAGGATATTAGGTGAGCATTTTCTATCATGTGGAATAATATCTACATCATCAAAAGTTTGTCTCTCAGCATCGTTACACCATTCATCAAAAAAAGATTTATCCACCAGAGGTTTAGCAACAAATTGTCCCATCTTATAGGTGGTAGCAACTTTAATAGGTTGTAAAATTAATTTCATTTCATGATGTTTAAAAAATAAAATATCTTTACTATTTTCTTGTCTATAAGAGTAAGATGCAAGCTTATTAATAAAAGCAAGTGAGAAATCAGTCTCATATTTATGTTTGAGAATATTGTAATTAGATTTTCGGTCTGGTTCGTTCCAATTAGGTGGAATCATAAGGTTACCAGTTTCAAGTGGTTTAGTAGTAAAGGCAATATCAAAACCATAGGTATCTTTAACAAACAGAGAAAGTTCTTCCATAAGACCATCAGGAGCATTTCCATAAATCATAAAACCATCAAACATAAGCACACCAATCTCAATAGACTTTCTCTGTATGAAAGGAATAATAGAATGTAAGATTTGAACCTCATAAGAGGTAGCAACATTAGACATAAAAGTCCCAGCAACATTATGACGTTTGTAATCTTTTTTCTTAGCACATGATTCCTTAGCAAGGTCAAGTTGTAGAGAGAAATCAGGTAAATCCATAAATTCACGTTGAATATTTTTAATTTCTGCATCTAATTTAGTCATAAAAGGAGTTGTATTTTTAAGATTAGTATGTTTATTAATAGATTCAATGACTTTAACTTTATTAGCACTTCCATCAGCAATGAGTTGTTTTCTCTCATTACAATATTGTTCTAGATATTTATGAGTAACATTATATTTTTTACAAAGGTTAAGAATAATCATAGGGTGGCAATTAACCATATCAATATCAGTCATCAATCCATTACAGATAAGACCACGAAAGTAAGTAGGCAATCCCTGAATACTGAGAGAAGCATAATCACGTAAAATATTTTTAGGGTCTTTATCAGACTTAATATAGGTTGTTTTATTAATTCCATTATTTTTATCATAGTGAAGAAGAATTTTTTTAATAGTACCATACTGATATTTAAAGCGTTCTTGCTCTTCAAGTGGAATATTTAGTTTCATAAAGTCTTCATCAAATTGTTCTAAAATCCAACGGACAGCACGTAAGTTAACTCGTTCTTCAAAGTTCATTCTTCTTATATATACTGACGACATTTCTCTAAATCATTTCATCAATATATATACTACACAATAATTTAACCTGTTTATTAAATAAAGATTGTTTCAGTCTGTATTTTTTAGAATATTCTTTATTTTTTTCTTTTAGTCTATTTTGTACATCTTCATTTTTATTCTGAAAACGATATTTATAAACTGCACGACGTAAAGCGTCTGAATAAACCATTTTTCTATTATTATATATATACTATCTTTATTATATTTCGTATAATCCATTTATGAAAAATATAATAAATTATAATGAACGATTATAAAAAATTAGAAAAAAATCCATTCATAGATAAGCGATTATGTATAAATTACATAAAACAAAAATTTCAGAGTGAGTTAGATAATACGAAGAGCAATAAAGGTATTAGCTATAATGAGTTCATAGCAAGTGAGAAAGAACAAAATAAAGATTGGGTAATAAACATGAAAAAATATTATCAACAACCAAAATATAAGAACATAACAGAGGAGAGAATACAACGTAGCATTTTCTCTCTTTACTATGGTAGTATAAATATATTTAAACCATCAGTAGCAAAGTATGTGTGTGATAGATTTCGTCCTTTCTCTGTTCTAGACCCTTTCTGTGGTTGGGGAAGTCGCATGCTAGGTAGTATAGCATCTCAGTCAGTCATGAAGTATACAGGCATAGACAATAACACAAAATTGAGAGAAGGATATGATAAGATGAGAGAAGAGATGGGTATAGGCAATTTAACAGAAATTATATTTGATGATTGTTTGAACATAGATTATTCTCAATATCATTATGATTTAGTTCTAACATCTCCACCCTATTACAATCTAGAACTATATAGCAATACAGAGAAAAGAAGTAAGGAAGAATGGAATGCATTTTATAAAGAAATATTTAAAAAAGTATGGAATGGATTATATAAAGATGGATATTTATGTATTAATGTAAATACAGAAATATACGAAAAAGTATTATTACCCATGTTTGGATTGCAATTAGATAGGATAGAATATCCTAAGAGCTATCGTCGTAAGCAAACTCATAATTTAGAATATATTTATGTGTGGAAGAAGATTTAATCATATCCTATGATAGAATGTTTAATGTTTGGATAAACTTTTTTACACGGATTATAGGTTCTGCCATAATTAAACACTTCCCCATCTGTCCTGAGTGAATCATCTAATTTTAACAAGTGAGGACACACCCACTGATACCAGCTTTCATTTCTCCAAAATTTATTTTTATTAACTTGTATTACGAGAGGGTCATAGACTTCCCTACACTTTCGTAATTCAAACAAAACTGAATCCATTTTCTACTAAAAACTGATAGATTTTATAACCCTTCAATTTTTTTACATCACATTCCAAAAATAAATAGTTTGTGTAGGATTGGAACCTCTTTCTCTGATTAGAACCTCATATGCTTTTCTATCATAGTTAGGCATAGATGGAAAGGGGCAACTAAACTTACTTTCATATTCAAAAGGTTTATCATAATAAATGAGAGAAAGTCTATCATGAGTTATAGAGCATTTCTTACCAACAACAATACCAAATACTTTACATTTCTCTGTTCCTTCTAGTATAGAACTAACCAATGTTCCTGACCCAACAGCACACCAAATTTCATCAGGTTCTTTTAGAAGTCTTATTCTTGAAGATAACAGAGAAATGTACAAAGGAGAGAAAGCCCCAAAATCTATATAATACCCATCATAATCCCTAGCACGTTTTTGAATCACAGATAGATAAGAAGGAAATATTTCTATAATAGTAGCACCATAAGACTCACATAATAAAGTGTTTCTATGTTTAGTCTTACGTCTAGCACAGAATATTACACATTTTTTATTATATTTTTTACAGAAGATAGATAATGCAATTTGAAATCCACCATATACAGGTGAAGCATATATAAAGGTATCAAAAGGATTATTTTGAATAATATGTTCTGCAATTATACCCTTGGTACCGCCTAATAACAAATCATCTCTTATTATTTCAATCATTAAAAATAAGAAATAATTTAACTTTTCTGAATATACACATTTCTCTGTTTTACACTACTACCCATATCTTTAAAGTCTTGTTCCATTTCCTCTTCCTTCTCAATCATATCTGCATACTTACCACCTAGATAAGCATGCCTGAATCCGTTGATACCGACCTTCTTACCAAATATTTTCTGAATACGTTGGTTCATAATGGAACTATCAATCTCCTCGCCTTTACCTGTAAAAAATAGAGAATCATTATCATGGGTTCGTTTCCACTTACGAATGATACTGAGCAACTCAGTAGGAATTTCTATAACATCTTGTCCTCTTTGTTTTGTTTTAAACTCATTGAAAACAAATTGTCCGCATAATTTTTTATCTTTGGTATAAAGTTTGAGGAAGTTATCTGTGGAATCGTCAAAATTTCGAAGCTTAAAACGAGTAAAATCCATAGCACGACGAGGAGCAATATACTTTCCACCATATAATATTAAAATGAGATAATCTTGTAATTTTGGTAAATTTTTTGATGAAAACCAACCACCTACAAGAGGGAGCATTTCTTCCAACTTCGCATTGATTTCCTCTGTTGTCACAGCATTCTCTCTCTGCTTTTCGTTTGGTTCTCGTGTGGATTTTTCCTTATTATGTTTCGTAAAGTCATCAAGCATTGCTTCCTTGTATTCGTCTAATTCAGTAAGAACAAACAAAGCACTATACCTTCCTTTGCGAGTAGATGCCGGCATTTCTCCTAAAACTTTCTTGAAATTATCGGGTTCATAAAATTTTTCTAAATCCATGTCAAATTTATCTTTTTTTCCAAATCCAAAAGCATCACGATACAGATTACGAAGGTAACTCTCATAAGTTTTAAGTGAAGACTGGCTAAGGTTAGGGCGTTTCTTCAAAAGTTCTTCTTTAATCATTTGAATTATTAAGAGATTATAAATTAATATATTTAACTCAATTTTTTATATATACTAACATTAGCGTAAAATACTTAAAAAGAATTTAGATGGATAATATAAAATGGAAAGACTAGAAGCAACTTATAAACAACTATGTGAGACACCATCGGACATACACGAACACTTACCGATTTTAAGATTATATGCTTCAAAATCGGCACGCGTGTGTGAACTTGGGACAAGAAATGTTGTATCAGCAGTGGCTCTCGCCGCCGGTTTAGCAGATAGTCCTTACGTAACTAACGAGGATATCACCCCAAGTAAAAAATTATATCTTTATGACATTATTCCTGATATAAATTTAGACAAAATTGAGGAAGCATGTTTTAGCAAGGGCATTGACATTTACGACCATTTTGGTCAGAATGATTTAGACGTGGAAGACCATGGTGATAAGTATGACATGCTTTTTATTGATACAGCACACAACTATCCTCATTGTTATGAGGAACTTTGCAAGTTTGGTAAGAACACAGAGCGATATATTCTATTGCATGATACAACCATAGATGGTATCACGAGCGAGTATGTCCGCTTACGCTATGAACCGCAACACTATCAACACTTTGTCAATTATTACCAAAACAAATACACAGAGGAAGATTTGAAGAAAGGTCTGTCGTTTGCAATTGAGAGATGGTTAGGTGAGAATCCAGAGTGGAAAGTTCGTAAAGTTTATACGAATAACAATGGTCTTACTATTCTTCATAAACCTCCTGAGGGTTGGATTGACCCAGAGGAATCGTAAAAAAAACAAAAGAATATTTGTTACCTTCAATCGGATTATTATAGTGTGTATTATTAGCACCATCAAATACAAGTGGTGACAAATATGTATTATACATAGTGTCATTAATAATCAATTCACCACCTGTGTAATCACCAAGAGATACAATACAACTTAGTCCAATATTATTTTTATCCTTATGAGGTGGGCAAACCACATTATGATTAATATGAATACTATTGAATTCAAAATTAATTTTCTTACCAAGTTCAAGTAACATTTGATACAATTTAGGATATTTTTTACTATAATATGAGATTCCGATTTTTTTAGTAGTTCTTGCTTTTGTGTAACCCATAGTAAAACTTCTATGATTACCAAAAGTTCTTGCTCTACCCATTTTTGTTGTATTAAGAGTAATAGTAATTTTTTCAAGTTCTTCATAAATTTCTCTAACATCTTCTTCTTGTAATTTCTCTAAATAAATAGGTGAGTGTTTTTTGAATGATGGTAATTTATTTAGCACGAATTCAGTCATATTATTTTTACGAGTTTTAATCTTTCCATACTCATGGAAATGTTTTAGTAATAATTCACAATCTTTTTTAGAAGGTTCTAAACGTTCTTCAAAAGTGCCTATACCACCTACTTTTCCATAGTATTTAGTTTTAACACCAACTTTGTTAAATCTTAATACGATACCATCATTCATAAAATACTTAATGCTTCTCTCAACATCTTCCTTAGAGTCACTCGTGTATTCGTGTTTGATACTTTTAAGATGAGGACGATTTATAATACCATAAAAAACACCACAAATAAAATTGAGACAAGTTGTGTCTTCCTTAGTAGCACGATAAAAAGGATTCCACACAGGATAAACACCCCAAATATAACACTCTTTTTTTCTACATTGAGAGAAAGCATTTCTAATAAATTCGTCTAAATTTTCACAATCAATTTCCTCAATATCATCGTCCATAAATACAATATTTGTGTTTTCAGAATAAAATTGAGTAATAAATTCACGTTGTTGAATAACCCCTTTCTTACCTATTACGAGATGATTATATGTTTTTTTATCAATTTTTTCATAATCTTCCTTATCCTCTTGTACAATAAATAAATTAATTTTTTTTGTATCAATCTTGTGACGAGATAAGGTATTTAAAGTTTTATTTATACAAATATTTGAACGTTTATAGGTAGGTATTGCTATGACATAGTCCATTTATATAGATAAATATAAAAAATGAATGGATAATTATTATAATTTTTTATATACTAACAAATTATAACTGATGACTTAATTGGTTCATGATATCAAACATAACAAACATATTACATAATTTTTGTAATTTTTCATAAGATGTTTTTAACCCATTAAACGATTTTAAATATTGATTTTGATTAGTAAATCTATTACCATCTACGTTAGATAAATCATCAATAACTTCTTTAAAAGCACAAATAAAATAAATAACCTCTTGTAAATCCCAATCATTAGTAAGATAAGGGACTAAACTAGAACCTTTAATACAATCTTTTTCTTCAAAATTCCCAGTCTCTTTATTATGTATAGTCATACTAAGTTTCAAACCATTAAGGTCATTCATAATATCGTCTTTTAAATCTTTTAACATTTCTTTAATATCATGACCATCGCTATGTCTTATTACCAAATTAGAAGTAATAGTAGCATATAGTTCTTTTACATTATCAGTATAATCAACACCCTGTTTAAGAGTGCGTCCAAAACTATTAGAAATACAAATTTGTTTAGTTTGAGCCATTTTGAAGGTTTTTTATGATATATACTGACGCAATAACTTTAAATCAATTTTTTTTATTATTCACTTTATAAATTCCAACTCTACAACTATCAATCCATTCTTCCTCTAAACTCCATTTATTTAACCATTGATTAAATCTATCAGAACCACAATGATTAAAATAGTAATGAATATTAACACCTGGCTCGTCCATACAATGTTCAGCATTAATAACAAGTAAACAATCATCTTCAAAATCATATTCATTGCTTGCTAATCTTATCTCTTCGTATTGATATTTAAAACTATTAAATTCTTCAATGATTGAATCAGTCATATTTCAAGTTTTCATGCTTATTTGACTTGATATTTTTTCGTTCAATTTTTTTTTTATTCTCATGTAAAATTAGTGATTGAATGAGCAGAAAAAGGGTTTCTAGACTTTTGTTTCACGTAATACGTATCACCAAAAGTAGAGGGAGTAGCACTTATCACATCTGCCTTGGTCTTATAATGATGCAACTTCTCATTCAACATCGTCACGTTTTCCTTGCGTGGTTTAAGCATTGCTTCGAACGCTGGCGAACTACCGCTGTTAAACGTATAGGATTTCTTAACATTTCTCAAAATACTTGGCGAGGAAGAGAGAGCATTGGTGACGATACTTCCACCTAATGAATGTCCTGTTAAATAATATTCCTTATCTGGGTCTCGTCTCATAATATTTTTAATCTCATTTTTTCTCTGTCTAAATTGAATGTTGCTTTTGTGAAGACCAAGAGCAAGTTGAATGTCGCTTAATATATCACTTTTACTTGAAGGGTCAGTTCCTTTCACACTGATAACACGTTGATTACCACGCTCTGCAACCATAACCCCACGATTACTCAAACCATAATTTACATAAAAATCTTTGGGTAATTCACTTTTTATTTTTTGTTCCATGGTTTTAGGGTCATGGGACCATTCGTCCCAATTATAGTGAGCTGAGGTAATTTTGGCGGCATCTTTTGCGGAAAGCATTTTATAAATTAAGTTTAGAAATAAAAAAAAAATTAACTCGTTATTATAAAAATGGCGTCAAGTGTATCCATCGTTATTCCATATTACAATCGCAAAAAATTTGAGAAATTAATGGAGTATAATATCTGCTGTCAGACTTATCCTAATATTAAGGAAGTCGTCATAGCAGATGATAGCGACCAACCAAATCAAGAACTCAAACTCAATATCCCTTACAATCTTGCTTATCATCGTGTGAAACGAATGACGATAGGACAGAAGCGTAATTATCTGAAAGATGTTGCTGTGGGTGAGATTATCGTTCATATGGACTCAGACGATTGTTATAATCCTGACTATATTCAGTCTTGTGTAGATACAATGATACTCAATGATTGTGAGATTACTGGAAGCAGTGATATGCTTTTTGTAAATCCAGTCACAAAATGGACTGGGAGACAGAGTTGTCTGTATAATCAAATGCTTAACGAAGCCACAATGTGTTATACAAAAAATTATGCTAAAACTCGCTCTTATGAAAGTCGCAATCATAGCGAGAACGAGAGTTTCACGAAAGACCATTGGTTAATCACACAGACCCCGATTGATGATATAATGGTGTGTGTTAATCATCATAATACGATAGATAAGACACAATGGGAGAAAGACCAATACAAGGCACCTCTTCCGAGATGGTTCTGGAAGGGAAAGTATTTTAGAATACTAACTGAAATCTTTAAAGAAGAAAAGAAATAATAACTCGCTAAAATATATGAGTCAGGTTCAAGTTCCGCAACAATCACAATACCAAGGTCCCATGTACATAAAACAATTAGAAGATATTTTTCTCCCACCTCAGCCATTTACAGATAGAGGTTTTGCACAACGTGGTGTAGAATTATTACCACAAACCCAATTACGTCAATGGAATTCACCTATGAAACCTATGGTAACAATGCCACTTCATCGTGATTTCTTACCTATGAAAGTAAATTATAATTTCTATTTAGCAAATAAAGAGACTGGTTATGTAGAGAACAAAATAAAATATCCAGAATATGTCTCAGGATTTCGTTGTACTGGACTTTAATATTTCTATCATATAATAAATGACACTTGATGAGGAATGGATTATTTTCCAAACGATTAATGATTTAGCATATTTTTGGAGTATAAAAACCTTATTAGAAAAAGAATAAAATGTTGAATATATACAATGAGCTATATACTTAACACAGAAGTCCCAACTCAAACCATATTTTTAGATAGTGTAAATGCAACTACTATCATGGTCCAAGATACAAATGGTAATTGTTATAGTGATTATACATGGTTTTTCACACAACCAATAATGTGCCAACCCAATCATCGTATGTTAATTTCAGTCATTGACGCACAATTTCCAAATGTATTTCCACAGATTGTGACCAATTATAATGATAAATTTATCTATAACGTAAGTGGTGTAACAACTACACTTACTCTACCTTCCAAGCATTATACCATAGATACATTAGCAAGTTATATTTCAGCAAATACGATACTATCAGTAAGTGTGGATTACATCACTTATAAACTAACCTTTACAACAACAGGAGCAAGTTTTAGTATTTTAGGAACATCAACATGTGCTGACATCATAGGTTTATCAAGAGGTATAACAGGAACATATAGCAATTCTTCATCGTTTGCTAACACACTGACAATGCCGAATTGTTTTAATCTATCCGGCACACCCTATGTGTTTTTGAATGTGAGAAATTTTATCATAGGTTCAATAGATTCAGGAAGTAATGATGGAGTGATGACACGAATGGATATCAACGCACCCTTTGGAAGTATATGTTTTTTCAGACCCCCAACGATAGAACAGCATTTAGTAGGCACACGTTCTCTCAATTCAATCCGAGTTTATCTAACTGACCATAATGGTTATGCATTATGTTTGGGAAATCAAAACATACAACTTACTCTGAGAATACAATTTATACAAGACCCAAGATTAGACCCAGACTATGTAGGAGAAAGTTTAGGATTAGATATTAAAGCATACAAGAACATGAAACCTTATGACATACCAATAGAGAACTATGGTAATCAGGGCGAACCATTTGGAGACGCATAGGAATTTTAGAATAAACTATATATAAAATAATGTATAACTTTATAAGATGATGAGACCCTTAGGAGTAAAGAAAGCAACAAGAAATATTTTTGGCAGTAAAGCTGTCAATCGTGGTATGAAAATGGGAGTAAAAGCATTAGGATATGTAGGAGATTTAGCATTACCAGCATCAATTGTTGCCCCAGAAGTTGCCCCAGCATTAGAAGCTGCAAAAGTAGCTAGTTTTGGTTTAAATTTAGCAAGACGCGGAATTACAGGAAGAAAATAAATCAGAAACCAAGGTTTCCGAACCTTCCTTTTAGGGGGTTTTACTGGGGGGTACCCCCAATAGGAAAAGTAGAATAGTTTTATAATATCTTCTATCCTGATATTATAAAATGAGTATGTTACCTGATGTCGCCTCGGAGGCTTTGGATTACAACAATATTAAGCGAAGAGCAATGGCTTCTCGTTCGTATCGTGTAAAAATTGCTCCATCAAACAAAACTTCTTTCAGTGCTGGTGAAACAATGTTCCTTGACCTTCCATCTAATTTAAGCGGAACTTTCATGGATATGTCTCAAACTTACATTCGCTTTAAAGTAACTTACACAAATACTTCTAGTGGAGCTGGTAATGCAGTTCAACCATTAGCACTTGATAAGTGTGGAGCATATGGTTTCTTTCAACGTGTAGCATGTATTACTTCTGGACAACAAGTATTTGATTTAAATAACTACAACGTTCTTGTCTCTGCTCTTATGGACACTGATGCTTCTAATGACTGGAAAGCAAATGCTGGTAACGTTTTAGTAGGAACAACTGCTGCTTGCCCTCATGGTGAGACCTTCCAAGTTGCTGCAAATGGTGGCACAGTAACCCGCACATATTGCTTACCATTTATCCTAACACCATTTTCAATGCAAAAAAAGCTTATCCCATTGTTTTCTCTTGATTCTCTTCGTTTCCGTATTACTCTTGAAACCTTTACCAATGCTATTATCCAGTCAGCAATAATTGCTGGAAATACTCTTTCCTACCAACTTACTGACGTGGAATTGGTCAGCTATTTCACTGAGCTAAGCCCTAGCAGTATGGCTCAGTTAGATTCTATCACTGGTGGTGTCTATAATCTTCTCTGCCCTTCGTATTCTAATACCCAAGCATCTTTAACTGATGGTGCTACCAATTTAAACGCTGTATTAGGTATTGCTGTATCTTCATTAGAGAGAATTATTGTAATTCAAAGAGCAAATGCTGCCGCGGTAGGAAATGGTGCTTCATTAGGTGGAAGAATTACAAATGGTATCACAACCGCTCAGTTCTTCATCAATAGTGAAGCATATCCACAGAGAAATGTAAGTTGCGATGACATGAATGCTGAACCACTTGCTGAATTCCTTATTTCTGACCATGCTCTTTCTGATTTCTCTCGTGCTTCTTGTATTCAAAACTTCAATGTTTCTACTGGTGTTGGTCTTGGTAGAAACGTATTTGATGGTGTCCTTTACAACGTAGGAAATGCTGGTCTTGCTGCTGGTGGTGCATTTAGTAATACTTCTAATGCTTGGAATTCAAACGGAACTGCTCTTGCTGTTGGTCTAGGAGCAGAAGCAATCACAACTGTTGGTTCTTTCCTTTTAGCAATTGAATTAGAATCCGGAGTATCAGCCGGTCGCTCCGACCGCCTTTACAGCGGTATCAGCACCATTTCCAGTGTCGTCCAATTCAAGGGAACATTTGCTAATGCAATTGCTTCTACCCTTGATTTCTTCGCTCATTTCACAGTCTTACTCACCCTTAACATGCGCCAGACGGGAGTGTGGTCTTTGACTATATAAGTAAAGAAAAGCGAAAGAAATAGAGTTTGGATATTCTCATACTACTATATATGAAAAGACATGAGATGTTTAGTATAGGTTTTGCATTTTTTTATGTATCATTTACATCAGGTTATATGCTGGGAAAGCAAATAGAATTTAGGAAAAAACAAGAAATAATAAAATCAAGAAGAGAAATAGAGGAAAAACTCAAATCATTATAATATTATATCTCAGGAGATATTATATTATGGCAGGATTAGCAGACAAAGTGTATATTCCATTAGTTTTTAAAGATTGTTCTTATAAAGAGACTGCTACTGGTGAAAAATATGCTTTTAAATGGTATATGCCTAACTTTAACGCGAGACAAGCCCCAGTTTGCTATATAAAACTAAAAATGGTTGCTATTGAAGGAACAACGCAAAATGCTAGACAATGTTTATGGATAAGAGCAAATAATTTATTTGGAGAGAATGTATTAATCAATGAAAAACAAAACACTACAAATATTGGTGGAACAATTTTAGCAATGCTTGATTTTAGAGGAAATACAGACCATTATGCTTTAATTCCGGAATCAGCAATAGCAGTTCAAATATCACCAAATATTCCTTATATTGAATTTGATTTAATAGATTCAACCGGAGAAGTTGAAACATTAGATGAAGGCGACGCAACACATACAATTAATATTCTTCTTGAAATAATATATCCAGAACATAATAAAGTTAGAGATACAACATTAATGACTTACGCACAATCTGTTGTCGGAAATCCACCTTATCAAAAATTGATTTAAAAAAAAATACCATATTATACCTCCGTTCAATCGTCTATAAAATTATCTTTACTTATCATAATGTATGCGGTCTTCATCTACAATGACTACGAAAATACAACACTCAATTCAATTTGCTTGTTTGATAAAATAAAAGATATTTTGACATGGAGTAAAGGTCTTCTCAAATACAACGATGTATCTAAAACCACACGAGTGTATAAGACCTACAAATGTTTTTTTAAGATTATAGAAGTCTCAAAATATGATGAATTAAAATACTTTCAAAAGTATAAGAAATACAATAGATATTCTCAACTATTATTAGATGTGGTCAGAACAGATAAAAATAATTTTAGAAAAGATACGCTTAAATAGTATCAAACTATCGAGCAAGCATAGAAACACCGCACTCAACTATCAGCATATAAGTAAGTATTTTGACCTGCCTATTATAGTTCTCTCAACCATATCATCTTCCTTAGGTTCTAACACGTTAGTTCCTGAGAATGAGAAGGCAAGTATTAATTTGTTTATTAGCATGATAATCACTATTCTTACGAGTATAAAATTGTATATGAATATCACAAGCAATCTCAATCAGGAAATACAACTTAGTCGTGACTATTATGTTCTCTCTATTGACATCTACAAAAATCTAAACTTACCCGAAGATGTCAGACCAGACGCACAGCAATTTTTAAACGAATGTTATTCGCAGTATGTGAAACTGATAGAGCAATCTACCCTGAATAATAAGATTAAGAAAGATGAGTTGTTAAAAATAGATTGTGATGATGACGATACAGCGAGTTCAACAAGTTCTACTACATCAACAGGTTCAAGACTATCAATGAGGTCAGTTCCATCACGTAATATCTTGATTACAGAATGCGAGGAAATTTAATTCTCATCTTATATTACTAATGCCGTATAAGATGACGAAGAAAGGGAACGAGTATGAGGTGAAGAATGCTCTTACAGGTAAAGTTCATGCGAAGGGAACGACGAAGAAGAAAGCGGTGGGGCAATTGCACCTTTTAGAAGGCATTAAGCATGGTTTTGTTCCAATGCATAACTATCATTCCAAAGTGGTTCCACGAGGAAGAAAAAAGAATAGTATAGAGAAATAATTAATTGCCCGTATGCGCCCACCTCCCAACCTACCTACCTTTTAAAATAGATAAATATATAATAGTAGTAGTAGTGTAGTACAAGTATAGTAGAATATATAAATATATAGAGGAAATAGAAAGAAAAAAAAGGAGGTAGAAGTAGGTAGGTAGGTTGTGTAAGTATATAGAGAGAAAATAGTAGCTGAGATACTCACTGAGACTTGGCCGCAGGCCTTGTTGAGAACATGATAGAAAATGTGACTGAAAAGGTAAGAGAAAATATCGTGTGTGAAGGTTGGTTAGATTATTAAGTTGATATGATAAGAAATTATATCATCTTATATAAATTCATGACTGAAAAGATAAGAAAAATAAAAAAAAGAAGAAAATATTGCAAAATTATTTAGATTATTAAGTCTTTCTAAATTA